>Ga0182024_10004034_pt1 | contig 34221 bp, 39 predicted proteins | sample P32metaG_FD_120480 | JGI IMG/M metagenome (GOLD analysis project Ga0182024, IMG submission 120480) | Permafrost microbial communities from Stordalen Mire, Sweden - P3-2 metaG (Illumina Assembly) | ecosystem: Environmental > Terrestrial > Soil > Wetlands > Permafrost | place: Sweden: Stordalen... | reverse complement strand
CTCTTAGCTCTTAGCTTTTGGCTCTTCGCCCATCTCATCTCCGCAGCCTAGAAATGAGAGCTTCACAACCCGTGTTAACCTTTACGGTCCCACCTCGCTTGTTGGAGGCTTTCATGGTCCTGATCCAATTTGCTGTCGCAATCGTGTTCCTGATCTCGCATCTGACAAGCGCGGTGGGACAAACTAAAAGCATAGCCGAGCGCCTGGGCTATCCACCCGACTCGAAGCTCCTCATCATCCACGCCGACGATCTCGCAGTTGCACACTCAGAAGACACCGCCAGCTTCGACGCGCTCGACAAACATGCCGTCACCTCCGCCAGCATTATGGTTCCTTGTCCTTGGCTGACCGAGGTTGCCGCTTACGCCAAAGACCATCCCGACGCGGACCTCGGTTTGCACTTGACCCTCACCAGCGAGTGGAAAACCTATCGTTGGGGCCCGGTTGAATCCCGGGATAAAGTTCCGAGCCTCCTCGACCCCTCCGGATATCTTTGGCCGGACACGGATCAGCGCACTCTGAAACCCGAACTGGTAGAACGCGAAATTCGCGCGCAGATCGAACGCGCGGTAGCCCTGGGAATTCATCCCACGCATCTCGACAGCCACATGGGCGTGCTTTTCTCGCGGCCCGAGCTTTTCGCCGTCTACGTGAAAGTCGCTCGTGAGTACAAGCTGCCTTTCCTGGCGGTCCGGTCCCCCGATGCACCCAAAGAACTTCTGTCGCTCCTTTCCGACAATGACCTCATCCTGGATGCGGTGGTGATCGCCGATCCCAAGGTCGATGCCCGCAACTGGAGAGATTTTTACTTTAACGCGATCAAGAACCTGAAGCCGGGCATCACCGAAATCATTGTTCACCTCGGTCACGACGATGCGGAACTGCAAGCCGTCATGGTTGACCACCCCGACTACGGCGCAGCCTGGCGCCAGCGCGACTATGACGTTGTAACCAGCCCGGAGTTCCAGAAGGTCCTCGAAGACAATCACGTAATCCTTATCAAGTGGAATGATTTGAAGAAGCTCCTGAATTAGACGATGGGAACCAAAACACTGCGCGCCGTTTCAGCGCCACTAAAACGTAGCGCCGCCGTCCCGGCGGCTGTCGTGCGGGCGTCCCCGCCCCACCTGCGAGGGCGAGACGTCCCTTCGGCAAGCTCAGGGCAGGCTCTCGCGACAGCCGGCAAGATGCCGGCGCTACTAAGTTCACCGTCCGAGTTCCAGGGTCTGAGGTCCGACATCCGCCGCCTGCCTTCCCTTGCCAAACCCGCTCCCGGTACCGCCTTCGCAGAGTACTTTGGTAATGCCAATCAACCAGCTTTTCCGCCAGCCTACCAACATTCCCCGCTAAACTTTTAAGGATACCTTTGACAGCTGCCGCCACTTCGCCTTCGGCGACTGCGATAAGTGAAGGGAGAGACTTGTCCGCCAGCGCTCCGAAACCTGCCCGCATCCCGATTCTGTATGTAATCCTCGGTGTGCTGCTCGTGATCAGCATCGTCCCCATGTATTTCTACTCGTCGCAGGTCGAGGCCATCAACCGCGACCGACTGAAGACCAACGAGATGCTGCTGCAGAACACGGTGACGCGTTCGCTAGCCGACGATCTTTCGGAGCACGAACGCTCCCTGCAAATGATGTTGGCCAACTTGTCGTCCGCCATTCAGGTAGCCAGCGGGGGAGACATTGGCGAGACGAATATTCAGTCTCCGGAACTGCGCGCCCTGCTGGAAAACTTCGTGTCTTCCTCCGATGAGGTGGCCTACGCGACCCTGCTGAACTCCGATGGCAAAGGAATTTCGGCCGGACGTATCGCTCCGGACGCTTTTCTGAACCGCGAATTGGAACGCGCCTATGCCGCCGCGCGCGATGGCCGCGCCTATAACGGCCAGGCCCTAGTCGTGGGCGCAGGAACGTCCTCGCACACCGTCTTCCTCGTCGGTTATCCGGTCAACTACGGACAGCGTTTCTTGGGAATGATTGGGTCCGTAGTCGACCTGCAATTTCTGATCCGCCGCTTGCATGAAGTCAGCGGCGGCGGTCTGACGCCCTACGTGGTCGACGCCCAAGGTCGCCTGGTCGCCGCAGCCACCCCCGAATTTGCCACTGGCCAGGACATGAAGAACCTCGACATTGTGCGCAACTTCGTCGGTAGCGGTAATAAGGCGCAATTTATTGAGACCCGGGAGTTCACCGTGGTCACCGGCGCCCAGCACGTCGATATGCTTGGCACCTACTGTCCAGTAACCTCCCTGGATTGGGCCGTGGTAGTACACAAACCGCAACGCGAAGCCTACCGCGGCATCCTTGAAATGCAGCGCACCGGCCGCCTGCTAGCCATGCTGGCGGTACTGTTGAGCGTCGGCGTCAGCATCTTCGCCGCGCGCCGCATCACCAATCCTCTGCAGGTGCTCACCCAATCCAGCCGAGCGCTGGCGCGTGGTGACTTCTCCCAGCGTGTTGATCTGTTAAGCCGCACTGAAATTGGCGAACTCGCCCACACTTTTAATACGATGTCCGATGAGCTCGAACGTTTCGTTGCCGACCTGAAGCGCGCCGCCGAAGAGAATCGCGAGCTGTTCATGGGCTCCATCCAGATGCTGGCCGGAGCGGTCGACGAAAAGGATCCTTACACCCGCGGCCACTCCGACCGCGTCACGCGCTATTCCCTGCTCATCGCAAAGGAAATGAGCCAGACTGATGAATTCATCGAGACGCTGCGCATCTCTGCTCAGCTTCACGACGTAGGCAAGATCGGCATCGAAGATCACATCCTCAAAAAGCCCGGCGCGCTGACCGAAGAAGAATTCGAAGTCATGAAGACGCACACTACCAAAGGCGCCAACATTCTGCGCCCGGTCACACAATTGGCGGAGATGCTTCCCGGTATTGAGTTGCATCACGAGGCGCTCAATGGCAGCGGATATCCCTACGGACTGCAGGGCGATCAGATCCCGCTGCTGGCGCGGGTAATCGCCGTTGCTGACACCTTCGACGCCCTGACCACCAACCGTCCCTACCAGCAGGCGCATACGCCGGAGCAGACTCTGCAGATCATCAAGAACCTCGCGGGCAAGCGCCTCGATCCCCAGGCGGTGGAGGCACTGCTCGCGGTCTACGCCCGCGGCGAAATCAAGATTCAGCGCTTTACCATCAAGCGCCCCATCGCGCCCCAACCCACAGAGACTTCCGCAGTCGCGGAAGCCTCCGCCATCACTGGCACGCCGGCCCCCACCGAGATCGCGACTCTGGAAAGAACTCGAGTCTAAGAGTGACCTTCAGTTAGTGTTGGGCCGCCTGTTAACATCAACTATCCCAGCCGATGCTTGCAAAACCAGTTTTCCTCCAGGGCCGATTGCTTCCGGATTGCCCATAATCCGGGGGAGGTCCTGAGTCGGGGTAAACAGCACCGCAGATTGCAACGATCCGGGCGATTTACAAAACCATCGGGAAAATGCCGTATGAGCTAGTGGGAGCTGCCGTATTCCACGCGATATAGACCTGATTTAACATGCGATGCCGTCCCTAGCTTCGCCGCACACGAGCCAATCGGCGCGTGACGACAATAGAGAGCGAACACCCTGGCGCACCGCTTCGTGATCGTCAACGATAAGGATGCGCAGCGAACCCATACGTTCTTGTCTCCAAAAAGACCGACGCGGAGACCTGACAATTAGGTCAACCAACACCGATTACCATCCGAACAGGATGCAAGCCTGTATAAGGTCCAAAGTCCCGGCGATCAGGCCGCCAACTCCGATTGCCAACAGAGCCCTTCTTTTCCCGAGTGAAGCAGATACGGAATCTCCAATCATCCGATATCCTCTCTTTCACTCGAATTCTAAGCGCGCTGATGGTATTTGCCGGTTTGGGTTGGCTGACCTATCTGTCAAACCCGCTCGTAAACTATCTGTCCCCCTACAATCTGGCCTCCGCCTTCCTCGCGGAAGCATCGGTATTTCTGTGGCTCGTCGTGATGGGCGTGAACGTTCAACGATGGAAGGAGCAGGCCAGCATTGCGGGGAAACGCCAGTGAAAGCCTTCGTCTGTACCAGATACGGTCCCCGCATGTTGTCCAAGTAATAGACGTTGAAAAACCGGTGCCGCCGCAATGTTTACAGCCTTGTGCGGGATTTTCGTTTCGCATAACAGCGGACGGCCGGACTGGGGAAGATCGGACTGCACGCTCAAGCTTTGACGCGCATCCCCGGTTTCGCCGACTCAAATCCCTACAATATTTGCAGGCGCCGTTCGTCTACAGTAATGGATGGATGAGCCGTCGAGGATCACGGGGATGACCGAGCAAGATCGTCAAATCTCCGAGATCATCGCGCAAGAACGATCCCGGCTGCGTAATTTCATCCGCCGGCGTGTGCCCGATCCCTCCGACGCCGAGGACATCGTGCAGGAAGTCTTTTACGAACTGCTAGAAGCCAATCGCCTGCTGATGCCGATCGAGCACGTGACCGGCTGGCTTCTTCGCGTCGCGCGCAATCGCATCACGGACCTTCTCCGCAAGAAGAAGCCCGAGACCTTCAGCGACGCAGCGGTCGAGGACGAAGACGGCGAACTCCTGATGTTCGAAGACCTGCTGCCTTCGCCCGATGCCGGACCGGAGGCGCTCTCGTTCGCAGCATGCTTCTTGATGAGCTGGGACTTGCGCTCGACGAACTGCCGGAGGAGCAGCGCGACGTGTTTGTTTCGCACGAACTGGAAGGACGCAGCTTCAAGGAGATGGCCGCCGAGACCGGCGTCAGCGTGAATACGCTGCTCTCGCGCAAACGCTATGCGGTGCTGCATCTGCGCGAGCGATTGCAAAGCATTTACGACGAATTTACGAATGCATGAGGAACTGAACATGAGATGGAAATGGATTTTCATTGCTCCGCTGGCGATTCTGGGGATGCTGCTGTTTACCGTCATCGGCGGCGAAATAGTGCTGCACCTGTGGAATTGGCTGCTGCCGCCGCTCTTCGGCTGGCGCCAGATTACCTTCTGGCAAGCGCTTGGACTTCTGGCGCTGTGCCGCATCCTCTTCGGCCGACTTGGATTGCACGGTTCCGGTCGCTCCAGTTTCCGCCGTCGCATGAAAGAGCGCTGCGGGCACATGACGCCGGAAGAGCGGGAACGATTCCGGCAACGCATGGGCGAACGCTTCGGCTTCGGCCCATCCACCAGCGAGAACAGGGGGCAATGAAGCCATCTCGACAGCGCCCAAAGCAATGGCGGCTGGGGGAACTGTCGGTCATGCTCTGGCTTCTGCTCGAGGGTGCAAAGGTGCAACCTTTGGACGCCCCAGACTCCTGATTGATCGGCAAGTAGATTCTGAAAGGAATGCGTGAAAGCTATTGTTTATGACCGCTATGGTTCACCCGATGTCCTCAAGTGTGAAGAGATTGAAAAGCCGACCGTTGGGGACAATGAAGTTTTGATAAAAGTTCGCGCGGCTTCCGTCAATCCACTTGACTGGCACCTCATGAGAGGGATGCCGTACCTGGTTCGTGTAATTGCCGGCCTGCGCAAACCTAAGGACAAGCGACTAGGCGTTGATGTGGCCGGCCGCGTGGAAGCGATAGGCAGGAACGTAACCCAATTCAAACCGAGCGACGAGGTCTTCGGCTCGTGCCGTGGGGCCTTTGCCGAGTTTACGTGCACTTCCGAAACAGAATTATTCATGAAGCCGGCAGACCGGCTCTTCGCGGGTCTCGGACAGCGAACGCCCGACCCCGACGACCACTGATGTGCCGACCAACGCAGCGCCGCCCGCCCCGGCTGAATCTTTCCCTTGTCGCGAAGACCCTGCAATGCGGTGAATGCCGCGATAGGTGCAGACGCCGCTTGCTCAAACGTCACATTATCGGAACGAAAGCGCTGCGAGCATCCATCGAGGCCAGACCGGACCACTGAAAGAATTCTTGAAGGATGTCACGGGAACCCTCAACCGCTTACAGCGCCGCCACTCGCCGTTGCACCAGCAAAAAATATACCGCGACTAGAACCAGCACCATGCCGTTCACGCCCAACACGATCGGGGCCGTAAACATCGGAACCAGCCATCCCGACACCAGATTCCCCATCGGCATGCCCCCGCGGAACGCGCAGTTATAAACGCTCATCACCCGTCCGCGCATTTCGTTTGTCGTGATCAACTGCACCAGCGAAGTTACCGTGGCGAACACCGCCATCATGGAAGCGCCCACCAGCACCAGCATCGCGTAGCTCAGAGGCAAAAATTTCGAAAGCGAAAATCCTGAAATCGCGGTGCCCAGGCAGATAAGCATCATCAGGGCGAACCGTCCCTTGCTGCGCATGTTGCCGATCCCAGCGACTGCTAGCGACCCGCAGATCGAACCCACCCCCATCAGCGAAAGCAAGTTCCCGTAGGTTTCCGGGCCACGATGAAAAATGTCTTTGACGAACACGGGGATATAAGTTCGCATCGGCATGCTCAAAGCCGTCATGCAGAACGCCAGGAGCGTGAGCGCCTCCATGGAGCCCTGCTTGCGCACGAACTTGATCCCCTCCTTCAAGCTGCTGAACATCGAGTCGGTGGTAGTTACCGGCAGGTATCGCGCCGTGATCATCGAGAGCGTAATAATCGGCGCCAGAAAGGAAACCGCATTCAGCCCAAAGCACCACTTCTCCCCAAACTTTGCCAAGGCCTGACCCGCGAGCGCGGGACCAATCGTGACCGCCATGTTGAACTGGATCGAATTCAGCGCGATCGCATTCGGCATGTCCTCGCGGTCGACCAGTGTAGGAATCAGCGCCTGGTAAGCCGGCCCGCCAAAGGCCTGCGCCAGGCCGGACACGAATGAGAGGCACAGAATGTGCCACACGTGCACCCACCCGGCCGCGACTAGCACAGTAAGCACCCCGGCGCTGGCCATCTGCACATACTGCGAGAGCAGCAAAATCTTCCGCCGCTCGGTCCGGTCGGCCACCACGCCGCCGATCAGCGAGAACAGGAAGATGGGAATGCCGCCGAGAAATTGGTCCAGCGCCAGCAGGAACGCCGAATGGCTCAGGCGATAGATCAGCCAGCCCTGCGCCACGATCTGCATCCAGGTGCCTATACTCGACGTACAGGCGCCGAACCACATCAGACGGAAGTCGCGATATTGAAATGCCTTGAAAATTCTGCGCAGCGTTGACGTTGGCATGTGCTCCGGGCGGTCTGCTATCCGAATTGTATCTTCGCACGCCACGCATCCCGTGCGCTTCTGGTAAAAGAATCCCCCTATTGGACGCGGAGCCGCCGTAGATGTGATCGACAGGGTTTCCGATGGCTTTACCCGCGCGCCGGATTACTCGTCATCGAAGAAGTCGTCATCGGTGGCATTGGCGGCCTCGTCATCCGTCGGCCAGTCTTCGAAGTAGTTATTCAGAGCGTACAGCTTTCCGGCAAGCTCGCCGACTTCGCCCGTTGCCTCCGAAAGTTCTCGCGCGGCAATCAGACGCACGTCTATTCGGCTGCGTTGACTGTGACTCGGCTCCCGCCCATTTTCCGTCCACCGCCTCATCGCATCGAGTTCCTTGTCGATGCGCTGCATGATGCCGTTGTCAGGGGTACGCGCCAGGATGCGCCGCACGAGGGCCGTCGCCCCGCGAAGAACGCGAATATAGTCAGCTCTTGAATTGATCTCGCCATATACGCCTGCCATTACAATTCGCCGCTTTCCCGAGCGCGTTCCTTCGGCGGAAGTATACGACGGAACATTCAGATCCACCGACTGACCGTAGATTTCCACAACGCGATTGTGACATCTGAACCTTGCCCCTCACACTAGATAAGCAGATGATGGTCAAGGCGGAGGCGGTATGCAGACGCCTGGAAAATGGCCCCAAGTTCTTTGTTGTCAGGATTTTGACCCTTTAAGCTCTTTGCCCTCAGGATTTTGCAGAGCATTTTTTGCAAACCCCGCGCCAGTCAGGCCCTTCAGAGACGGTGGGCGATGGGAGTATCCCACGCACCCGAGCCCTTCCAAAAATGAAATTCGCCTATGCACCGTCGTTCAGTATCGTCGGAAGTCTATTTTGATGGAGATATCCACAGGCGGTTCCCAAGTAGCGCCGACCTTAAAGTAGCGCTGGCGGCCCGCCGGCTGTCGCGAGAGCGTCCTCGCTGTCGCTCCCACCCGCAAGATTACTGGCCGTATAATCACCCTTAGTCCTTCTTATGATTCAGACCCTATTCGGCAGCCTTACCGAAGAACAAAAGCCCAGCTTCATGGACCGCATGAAGGAGGCGGTCACGCGCACCCGCGAAAACCTCGCGGAGCGCATCGACGAGGTTATCTCCTTCGGCAAAGAGATCGACGCCAACACGCTCGACGACCTCGAGGCCACGCTCATCAGCGCGGATCTGGGCAGCACAACCACGCAAGAAGTCCTCGGTAAGCTGCGCGAAAAAGCCAACCACAAACAGATCAAAGATGTGCCGGAACTCAAGCGCCTGCTGAAAGAAGAGTTGCTCGCGATATTGAACGCGGCGAACACGCGCCCCGTCAGCAAAGTCGATGGAACGCCGGAAGTGATTCTGGTGGTCGGAGTCAACGGCACAGGCAAGACCACAACCATCGGCAAACTGTCACAGGTATTTCGCTCACAGGGAAAGAAGGTTCTGCTATGCGCGGCCGACACATTCCGCGCCGCCGCCATCGACCAGCTCGAAATCTGGGGATCGCGCACCGGCACCGAAGTGATCAAGACCAAGCCCGGAGGCGATCCCTCAGCCGTCTTATTCGACGCCTTGCAAGCCGCGGTGGCACGAAAGGCCGACTATGTTGTGGTCGACACCGCGGGCCGTCTGCATACCAAGACCAGCCTGATGTCGGAACTCGAAAAGATGCGCCGAACCGCGCAGCGCATCATTCCCGGAGCGCCCCACGAAACTCTGCTTGTGATGGACGCGACTACAGGGCAAAATGGTTTGCAGCAGGCGCGCATGTTCACCGAGTCCGCCGGAGTCACAGGCATTGTCCTGACTAAACTGGATGGCACAGCAAAAGGCGGCGTTGTGGTTGCGATCTCACGCGAACTTGGATTGCCTGTGCGCTACGTCGGAGTCGGCGAAAAGGCTGGCGACTTGCTGCCCTTTGACCCAAAAGAATTTGTGGATTCGCTGTTTGAATAGGAGAAGCGTATGCCGGATGATCCTGAGAAACGCTTGCGATTTAAAGTCGCTTTCGACTTCTTGAAACGTCTGTTCGGTAAGAAGCCTGCGCCTCCTGGTGATCCGTACGCCTATGCGATGGCCCCCGTGCGTCGCGGCCCGAAAGGACGCAACAGCGCCGCAGTAGCCGAGATCGAAGAGGATTCGTACCAGAGCTTTCCTCCGCGCCGCCTATGAGCAATCAGAGCGTTGCCCGTCTCGGCGCCCTTCGCGTCCCTGCTGCGCGTCCTCTGCGGTTAACGCTTTTTTCTTCGAACACAAGTAAAAGCCGGAACCGCGTGATAGATTTCTCCCTCAATGCACGCTCACTCCGCAGACGAAACGCTTCTCCATCGTGCGCTGGAACTCGCGCGCCAAGGCTTGGGACTAGCCTCGCCTAATCCGTATGTCGGCGCGGTGATTGCTGACCCTGACGGCAACGTGGTGGGAACCGGAACCTACACCTACAGCGACGTGAAGCACGCCGAGGTTATCGCTCTCCAGGCAGCCGGCAGCAAGGCTCGCGGCGCAACTCTCTACATCAACCTCGAACCGCACGCGCACCAGGGACGCACGCCTCCATGCGCCGACGCACTGATTGCCGCGGGAATTCATCGCGTGGTGGCGTCGATGCCGGATCCCAATCCCAAAGTGAGCGGACAAGGATTCGAAAAACTGCGCGCGGCAGGCGTGCACGTCGAAGTCGGCCGTCTGGAAGATGAGGCTCGCCGCCTGAACGAGGCGTTTGCGCGCTACATCCGTCACGCCACGCCTCTGGTGACGCTGAAAGCCGCCATGACGCTCGACGGCAAGATCGCTCCGCCGCCTGACCAGACGCTGGATCGATCCTATGGCATTCCCGCCGGAGGATGGGTGACCAGCGAAGTCGCGCGCGCGCACGTGCAAGAACTCCGTCATCAGAACGACGCGCTGATGGTCGGTGCGGGAACGATTCCTTCGGACAATCCGCTGCTCACAGATCGCAGCGGGCGTCCGCGGCGGCGTCCGTTGCTGCGGGTGATTCTCGATTCGCGCCTGCGCCTGCCGCTCGAATCGCGGCTGGTACAAAGCGTCGCAGCCGATCGAAAGAATGACGTGCTGGTTTTCTGCGCCGCAGCGGACGAGCAGAAAAGAGCGCAACTCGAACAACTTGGAATTCGCATTGAGAAGATTCCCGCGGTCGATCCCGACGGACGGCCCGACCTGCCAGCCATTCTACGGCGCCTGGGGCAACTGGAAATTACATCGGTGATGATCGAGGGCGGAGCGACGGTGAATGGGGCCGCGCTAGCCTCGAACGTCGTGGACAAAGTCTTTCTGTACTACGCGCCCAAGATCCTTGCGGGCTCAGGCTCAATTCCGTTCGCTGCGGGAGCGGGATTCCTTCACATGAGTCAGGCCGCGCAGGTCAAACACATACAACTGCATCGCTACGGCGAAGACTTTGCCGTGGAAGGCTACCTGCGCGATCCGTACGGGGAATGACTTCTTTCACCACAGAGACACCGAGTCACAGAGAAGACAAAATCATGAATAGATTCTCTCTGTGTCTCTGTGGTGAATAGGTTTATGATGTGTGTTTATTCTGAGAGGTCCTATGTTTACTGGCATTGTGGACGAAATCGGACGCGTTATTCGCATCGAGCAGCGTGGCGAAAATCGGCGCATTACCGTGACCGCCGAGCATGCTCCGAAGGAACTGCGAACCGGCGACAGCGTGGCCGTGAGCGGGGTCTGCCTCACGGCTCTCGATATCAAGCTGGGATCGTTCTGCGCCGATCTCGCACCGGAGACCTGGGTGCGCACATCCTTCTCGCGCATTCACGAAGGTGCGCTGGTGAATCTGGAACTTCCCATGAGGGCCGACGGGCGCTTTGGCGGGCACATCGTGCAGGGACATGTGGATGGAGTCGGCAAGGTGATCGCTTTCGAGCGCATCGCCGAATCGGAAAACTGGTGGTTGCACATCGAACTCCCGGACGAAGTCGAGAAATACACCGTGTACAAAGGGTCGATTTCGATCGAGGGCATCAGCCTGACGGTTGCACAACTGGAGAAGAATCGCTGCACCATCGCCATCATTCCCCACACGGTGGAGATGACGAACCTGCATTCCCTAAAACCCGGCGACCCGGTCAACCTGGAAGCCGACCTGATCGCCAAATACGTTGAGAAGATGATGAAGGGCGACGCCGAGAGTTCTCTGACCATGGAAGATTTGGTGCAGCAAGGGTTTTAAGGGCAGTTGCCGGTAGCCAGTTGCCAGCATGATCCAACTGGTAACTGGCAACTGACTGCAACTGACTACTGGCAACTGCTTCTAAGCTTCCAGCTTCAGTTCGTCCAGTTCCAGAAATTCCTGAATAATGGGCTCGGGGGATTTTTCCATTTCTGCGTACGGGCCGAAGAAGATGGCTTTGCCTTCATGCAGAAACATGACTCGCTCTGCCAGTTTCTTGGCCAGACGCATGTCGTGGGTGACAACGATGCTGGTCAGGTTCAGTTGAATCTTGAGGCGCTTGATGAGATCGCCGAGCAACTGCGCCATCAGGGGATCGACCATGGTAGTGGGCTCATCGTAGAGGACGCATTCCGGGCGCGCGGCCAGCGCCCGGGCAATGGCGACCGAGCGCTTCATGCCGGTGGAAAGATCGGAGGGGAGCAAGTCGCGCATCTCCTGCACACCGACCATCTGCAGCAGACCATCCACGATCTGATAGGTCTGCTCTTCATCGAGTTCCCGCGTTTCACGAAGAGGGAAAGCTACGTTCTCGCCGACGGTGAGCGAATCGAAGAGCGCTCCGTTCTGAAAAACCATGGTGACTTTCTGGCGGATCAGTTCCAGTTGCTGCTCGTTGTAGTCGGTAATGTCCTGTCCGGCGACGATGACGCGTCCCGAGTCGGGCTTGAGAAATCCCATGATGTGATGCAACGAGACCGATTTGCCCACGCCGCTGCGGCCCAGAATGCAGACCGTTTCGGTAGGAAGCACATCAAAGCTCACGCGATCGAGGACGACGTTGTCGCCGAAGGCTTTGGAGACTTCTTTGAACTCGATGTAGGGCGCGGGTTGGGGAACGTCGGGCATGCGGCTTGGCTCTTGGCTATTAGCTCTTCTTGTTTCCACTAACACGTTTGTCGTCCTGAGCGTTCGCTTTGCGCGAAGGACCTAGGAAATTTCCTCCGGGCTGCTGACTTCCTCCTTCTGCGCCGCCTCCAGTTCTTGCTGAGTGTTCAGGTTGCGGAACATTTTTGCGGAAAAGCCGGCGGATTCCAACTCGTCTTCACTGACCATTTGCGTCCACTGCGAATCGAACAGCGCGTCAATCTTGTAGCGGCCTGCGCGCAGAGCTTTCTCCGCGGCGTCGGCGAACTGCGGGCGATAGACGGCGCACAAGGGCTGCCAGCCTCCATTGGCCCGCGCAGCCGTCACCGTCGCGGCTGCGGAAGTTCTTGCACGCGTAATTAAGTACTGTACCAGCGCCGGCGTCACAAAAGGCAGATCCACAGCGAGGAACAGGTTCAGGTCGGTCTGCGACGCTCGCAGCGCGGCGTGGATTCCTCCTAGCGGGCCGCAATTGCGGAATTCATCCCCTACAACTAGGGCGAAAGGCGCAAACTTTTCTGGATCACCGACGATGCGCACGTCGGGAGTAACCGACCGGGCTAGTCCCAACACTCGCGCCAGAAGCGTGCGGCCATCCAGGGTGACGAAAGCCTTGTTCGTGCCCATGCGCGTGCTCTTGCCGCCCGCGAGGATGAAGGCGGTGACCTCGGACCAAATGCCATCCATGGGGCGATGATACACGGAGAGACTGCTTGAGTTTTTGCCTCTTATCCCGGCACTTCACGCCGGGCTTTCGGGTGCATCCGCTTCGCGGCCGGTGTCCGGGGGCTCCGTCGCATTGGTTTATTAAGGATTCAGTTCCGGCCCCATACACGCTAGTTTGTCTCCGGCGCAGTTTGTTTCCGGCGCGCTAAGACTTCCTCAAGCTAATCGCTTGCATCCACGCCATTTACTTCATTACGGATGCCTACGCGTGCACGAAAGTAACCTACCCAAGGTAAAGTCTTCGCGAGATGATGAGCCTGCATCCGAGTGTTCATTGACCCGGAAGTAACAATCATGCCGCAAAAATTCATGGATGTGATTATGCTGAGGCGCTGCTCTCACGAGTTCTCCTGGCCACGCCGCGGTGGCGACGGCGACTACTACCAGGTTTGCCTGCTGTGCGCCGCGGAATACAAGTACGACTGGGCAACCATGCGCCGCACCGAGCAGGTGGAGCACGCCAAGCCGGAGACGGGCCTGCGGCGCAGCCACGCGCGAGAGAAGCGGCCTTCGTGGGTACCACGGGCGCGCCGCCTGAAGCTCGACATTGCGCTGCGCTATCGCGTCAACAAGACCAGCACGTGGTACGAAGGAATTATCGAAAATATCAGCCAGAGTGGAGTGCTGTTCAACGGGCCGCAGCAGCTTCCGATCAACGCGCTCATCGAGATGGTGTTTGAGATGCCGGAAGAGATTTCTGGACAGAAGAACAGCAATGTCATATGCCAGGGGCGCGTGATGCGCGCCAAAGATGCTGCGGCGTCCACGGATGAGAACGGTGAACTGGCAGCGTCAATCGTCGATTACAAGTTCATCCACTAAGCGCGTTCCGCCAGCGATTCGACCTCTCCCCGAAGGTTAGGGCATGCTCTGCCCTCACTGCGGTCACGAGAGCGCGGACGGACGAAAGTTCTGCCGTTTTTGTACGAAGCCGCTGGCCGGCGAGGCAGCACCGTCGCAGCCAGCAAGGCCCATTGCGCCGCCTTCGTCTCCGATGCAACGTCCTCCGAGCCAACCCGCCACTAGCCAGCCGCCGACCAACAAGATGGCCATTGCCAGCCTCGCGCTGAGTTTGGTGGCGTTTATTCTTCCCCTTGGAATTGCTTCGGTTGTGATGGGCCACGTATCGCGCAAGCAGATCGCGAAAAGCCAAGGCCGTCAAACCGGAACAGGACTGGCGTTCGCGGGATTGATCCTCAGTTATCTGCAACTAGTGGTGGTGGCGCTGATTGGCGCCGGCCTGGTGGCAATGTTGTTCGGTCTGAATCGCGAACTGGATCGCCATCCCGACGCCCGCGCCGCTTTGGTCGCGCGCTTCAAGTTGGCGATCCCAATCATCCTAACGCGGCCCAAATCGAGCAGCACCGCTAGAATGCAGCGGACGCATTGCGTCTGATCGCGGCCCGGCAAAGCGAATATCTGTCCGCCCATCCCGACGAAGGCTGCGCCTGTCAGATATATCTGTTGCAGTCCGGTGCAACCGGGGAAAGCGAACTCGACGTTCACCTTCGGGATTCGCATTACGACATCAAGATTGATCAGGGCCGGGGAACCGACGACAATCGATACGCCGTGGTCGCGATCCCGCGCAGTGAATTTAATCCGCCGGACTCGCCCGTCTATTGCCTCAATCAGACGGCATCATTCGCAAGTTCGGCCCGAGCCGCACCAACGACGTGAACATCGCCATTCTGTATCAACACGACACGTGCCCGCAGGACGGCGAGAGTATCGAGTAGACAATTGCAATGGACCCGGGCAACTCCATTCCGAATCTTGAAAAACAGTCCGCGCCATCCGGCGCGGTGAGCCATGCAGTCGTCCGCGCGGCGCTCTGGATCGCTTACATTCAGCTGCTGATTGTTCTCAGCGTAACCTTCATCTTTTGGACGGCTTTTCGGCGGACGGCATCTCATTTCAGCGAGATGCGCTGGTGCAGCGCTTTTTCTGATCCTCCGACCGCGAGCAACCGCTCGACCGAGGCGAGGTAGGGGACGCGGAACACACGGCGCGCACCATTCTGAATCAACTGATCGCCATTGAGGACCAATACCGTCGCGACAGCAAGGCCGACCTCTATGCTTGCCGGATCAACGAACTCCTCGCGGGCGGTTTGGCAGGCACCACGAAAGCGGAAAAGCGGACGTTCTATCAGCGTGTAACCGACTCGCCTTACTTGTTCGAGATCAGCTACTGCAACCCAGGGGACGAAGACTCGAACGACGCAGCCTATTTTCTGACTGCCGTGCCGCGCCACCCGCGCATGCCGGAGGGGTCGGCAATTTACTGCGCCGACCAGAGCGGGGCCGTGCGCCAGGTGCGCACGGGGACATCGCTCGACTGTCTGAAGCACGGAGATCCATTGCCCTGAAGCCGCGGGCGGCGATGCATTATGGGTGGAACTGCCGCCCGCAAACGATGTGCTGCTCCATTTACATCTGCAAGGACCCTTCGATGCATCTAAACTGTATCTGGATTTCGGGACCGCCCACTTTGGCCAATTTCAGGAGTCGAGTATGAAAAAAACGTCCCTGCTGGGTTTTTCGTTTTTGCTTGCGATCGTCCTTGGGTTGGGCGTCGGCTGCGGGAAGAAGCCCGACGACGCAAAGATTTCCAGCGAAATTCAAGGCAAGTTCAGCCAGGATTCCGGGCTATCAACCAAGCAACTCACGGTGCAGACCAACAACGGCGTGGTGACGCTCGGGGGCACGGTCGACAACGGCGCGCAGCGGGAGGCGGCGAGCCGTCAGGCGGCGTCTGTGGCCGGAGTGAGGGAGATCGTCAACAATCTGCAGGTGGGGAATGCGCCCGCAGCGGTTGCGGCGCCGGCGGCAACGCGGACTCCCAGCATCGCGCAGTCCGACCGAGGCACGCCTGGCGTGGGCAGGAAAGGCAGGAAGACTCGGGCTTCTGAGAATTCCGACGCGAATAATAATTCCGCCAATGACTCGAATACGATTCAGACGAATCCCGATAATCAGTCTGCCTCAAACGCGCCGCCGTCGATCTCGGAGATCCCACCGAACACTGCGATGGCCGTTCAGACTGTTCCACCACCGCCTTCGGCGCCGAAGAGATTGATCATCGATCAGGGAACGCAACTGGCGGTTCGTCTCATCGACCCGATTGACAGCGAGAGGAACCAGACTGGCGACACGTTCCATGCGACGCTAAATGCTCCTCTCACCTCGGATGGAGAACAGGCTGTCCCCGCCGGCACAGAACTAACAGGCCATCTGGTCGACGTGAAGAGCGCCGGCAAGTTTGCGGGGCAGTCGGTGGTGGTGCTGCAACTCGACAGTCTTTCGTCCGGCGGTAAGACTTACAGCCTGCAGACGGATCAATATCGAAAAGAAGGAAAGGCGCGTGGCAAGAACACGGCGGAGAAGGTTGGCGGAGGAGCCATCCTGGGCGGCGTCATTGGGGCAATCGCGGGCGGCGGCAAGGGTGCGGTGATCGGCACGGCGGCCGGGGCGGGAGTTGGAGGCGGCGCCCAGGCGGCTTCCAAGAGCCAGCAAATCAAACTTCCTTCAGAAACCGTGCTGAACTTCACCCTGCAGGCGCCGATCACGGTGGTGCAGGTTGCAAGTCCAGACGCGAACCGGCCGAAGCTGGGGGATTCGCCGCAATAATTCTGCTGCCCGGTGGCGGTCGTGTGGCGTGGGCGCCCTCGCCCGCATTGCAAGCAGCATAGGATACGCTCACGCGGGCGGGGGCGTCCGCGCCATTTTAATAACCCGCGATGATCTCGATCACAGCGCTCCTACACACGGAAAATGATGCTCTGCGGCTCGGCCGCGCCTTGGAGACGCTCTACGCTTGCGACGACATTTTGATTGTTGATCACGGCTCGCGCGACGCCACGGTGCGTGTTGCTCGCGAGTATGGCGCGACGGTGAAGGATGCTTCGCCCGGATTCTCATCGCAGGACTATCTTCGATTCGCGCGCGCGGGATGGCTGTTGTGTCTCGATCCCTGTGAATCACTGACGGAGAAGCTGGCCGCAAGTCTGTTTGAGTGGAAGTCCGAATCGTCGCATGCCAAGTCACCCGCGGCTCCCGCGTTTTCAGTCTTTCTCCGCGAAGAGACGGCGCAGGGGTGGGTAGAAGTCCCCGCAGCACAGACTCGCCTCGTTCCTCAAAGCTGGAGATCGTGGCAGGGAAAGTATCCGATTCACGAGCCTTCTGCACTGGCCCTGGAGGGAGAATTATTGCGCTTCATTTTCCCGTGAAGGCGGGCTACGATGGCTCTGTTTTTCGAGGCAATAAAATAAAACCTGGTGGAGAATTCGGGCATGCGACGAGTGTTGGCTTTGGGAGTGGCATTTGTGATGGTTCTTTCCCTGCCTCGCTCACTCGAGGCGATCATGAGTTATCCTCCGACCGACAACGTTCCGGTAGATCGGCTGATCAGCAACACCGCGAAATACCTCAAAGCGCACCCGAAAGATTCAGAGGGATATTATCTGCTCGCACGGCTGCACAGCCTTGCGTTTGCCGGGTATGTCAGGACCCTGGAGGTGTGGCCATAAGCTTTCAGCTGGCACTGTATGGAAACCTGGACCTGAGTCGTCTCCATTTCACAGTCATCGCGCTTACCTGGCAGGAATCTCGGTGTTTAGGCTGCGCTTCCACAAGAAGCATCGGGCGCCGCGCGATTGCTTTCGTGCTGGGCAGGATATCCCCTGGTGGTCAATGTCCCACTGCCCCTTGGCCGTTGGGCCAGTGACTTCAGTACCTTAGTCCGCCTCGCCTTATCGACTTATAATCCAACCAAGAACAAGAAGAGTCCGCGTTCTTCAGGAGAGGCTTGCGTCGAACAGTGCGGGCACTTGCTGCGATCTAAAGAGACCCCGTGGATCCTGTATTGGCATCGTCGCTTTTTCTCTTCGGGCTGGCCTTCGGCAGCTTTCTGAATGTGTGTATCTATCGGCTGCCGCGGGGATTGTCAGTGGTGACGCCGCGTTCGGCGTGCCCCGAGTGCAAGCAGCCAATCGCGTTCTACGACAATCTTCCGGTGCTGAGCTGGCTGATCCTGGGCGGGCGTTGCCGCGATTGTAGGACAAAGATCTCGCCTCGCTATTTGATCATCGAGTTGATGACAGGCCTGCTGTTTCTTGCCTGTTACTGGTATTTCGGGCTGACGCTTTCTACCCTGAAATATTGCGCCTTCGCATTTTTGCTGCTGGGACTGATTTTCACCGACGCCGAAACCAAGCTGCTGCCGGATAAGATGACGTTGCCCGGACTCGCTTTGGGACTCGTCTTCAGTCTGCTCGTTCCGGTGAATGATCTTGCATCGCAATTCCTACCCGGAGTGGTGAGTCTGCCTTTCAGCGGCGATGTTTCGGCGCGGCTTCTGTCTCTGTTCGATTCCCTGCTGGGCGCGGCCGTAGGCGCCTCCTTCATTTACGGCGCGGGAGCAATTTACCTGCGCTGGCGGGGCACGGAAGGCATGGGCTTTGGCGATGTCAAACTGATGGCGATGGTGGGTGCATTCCTTGGTACGAAGTTGACCATCTTTACGATTTTTACCGCGTCGCTGGCGGGGTCGGTTTGCGGGTTGATTGCAGTATTCGTGGTCTGGGTAAAGCGCACGCACCGCTTCATGAAAAGCCTGTCGAATGCGCAAGCGGCAAGGCGTCGCGGATGGCAGTCGGCGCAAGTGATCTTCCGCCATTATCAGATGCCGTTTGGCGTCTTTCTCGGAAGCATGGCTATGATCGCGTTCTTCTTCGGCAACCGATTCCTGCACTGGTACGAGGGACTATGGTGAAGATACTGGCCAACCCGGTGCTGCTACGAGCGGCGATGGTGCTGGTCTGCGCGGCGTGTGCCTTTTTGGTGGGATTGCTCTTCATCCGCCTGCTGCGGAAAAACATTGCCGAAGAGGGCGATTTTTCCGCGCACGCCTCGCCATCGCTGGAGACTCTGCCGCTGCACTTGTACAACACGGTGATTCAGCAACTCAAGCAGCAGAAGCACGAACTGCAGGTGCAATCGCAAGCCGAGCAGCATCGCGCCCGCACCAGCGAAAACTTCAGCCAGGCTGTGCTTTCCAATCTATCTTGCGGCGTGCTGGTCTTCGGAACGAATGGACTGGTAAAGACTTCCAATCCGGCCGCGAAGGCGATCCTGGGTTTCGCTTCCGCCACAGGAATGGGAGCAGAAGATATTTTTCGCGGCGCCGTGGTCCGTTCTGCAAAATCGGCAGAGTCGGTCATCGTCGCGGATAAAAGCAGCGACGAACCTGTTTTCTTGGCGGATGAGATCGGCACCGTACTACGCGAAGGCAGCCAGCGGCGAGGAGTTGAAGCCGAATATGAGACGCCAGCGGGCCAGAAGCGCTTCATCGCCGTCACGGTTTCGGTAGTGCCGGCAGCGGATGGCGACCTGCTCGGCGTCGCCTGCTTGATTAACGACTGCACCGAAATCGAAGAAATTCGCCGCCAGCAGGAATTGCAGGGTGAGATCTCAGGCGAGATGGCGCTGCAGCTGCGCACCTCACTGACCACGATTTCCGGTTATGCCCAGCAGCTTGCCAACAGCCGCGATCCGGAACTGGCCAAGCAACTAGCGACCGATATTGCGCATGAAGCGGCCGAACTGGACCGTAACCTTGGAGGCTTCTTGATAAAAAAGCGTTCCGCGCGGGAAGCGGCTGTGGGCAGTTCAGGAAATTGACTGGGACCAAATTGACTCGGATGAAGAGTACGGTTTGGGCTGGGGCACCGGGGTTGATGGCTCAGCGATACAGCGTTTAAGAGTAAGGGAAAAAGGGGAGTTATGAAACCTATCGCATGCAGTGGAGTTGGACTCGTGCTGGTTCTCGTCCTGGCCGGTGTTCCGGCCGGCGCCCAGAATCAGACTTCTTCGAGCTCGCAAAACTCGTCCTCCGGATCGTCGCTGGGCGACTATGCCCGGCAAATCCGTAAGGATCCTGGGGCCAAGAGCACGCCGAAAGTTTTCGATAACGACAATCTGCCGAAGAACGACAAACTCTCGGTTGTAGGCCAGACGCAGGCGGCCACCGGCGACAATGCCGCCGAGACCAAGGCGGCGCCGTCGGAGAGCGCCGCTCCCGCTGCAGGCGGAGCTAAAGCTGCGACCGATGCCAAGGCTCCCGCAGACGAAGAGGCGACCGCTGCAGCCAAGCAATGGAGCGACAAGATTGCGGCGCAGAAGGACCAGATTGATTTACTGGCGCGCGAACTCGACGTGCTGCAGCGCGAATACCAGATTCGCGCCGCCGCCATGTACGCCGATGCGGGCAACCGCATGCGTAACGAGGCAAGCTGGGATAAGCAGGACGCCCAATACAAGCAGCAAATCGCCGACAAGCAGAAAGCTTTGGACGACGCCAAGCAGAAGCTCGATGACCTGCAGGAAGAGGCGCGCAAAGCGGGCGCACCGGCGTCAGTGAGCGAGCCGTAAGAGCGGACAACTGCAAGATCGCGAGCGCCGGGGTTAGCTCCGGCGCTCGATTTGTTTCAGAAGCCGCGGGCGGGACGCCTCGGGATAGCCGACGGAGCCTGCCCCGAGCGAAGTAGGAGGGACCCCGGCGCTACTCTTCGATCGCCAACTCTCGCAGTCGCTTAATCTGCTTTACGTGATGCAGGCCATGCACAAGATGAAACTTTCTCCATTGGGCTGCAGTGAGCGGCCCGAGAATCGGGTGGTCCAGCAGTTTGCGGCGCGACCCAAACCTTTCTTCGCAGCGCGCGATGCTCTCATCCATCTCGGCGATTTTCGGCCCAATCTCAGCCCGCACCTTCCCCGGCGGCAATCCGCGCGGACGCGCTACTGGAGGGGCGTCTCGGCCTGAAGGCAGGTATCCGAATGCCACCACGATCAGGGTCCGCCTTCGCTGCGCCCAGCTTTGGGTTGTAGCCAGGGGCTTGCCTGCTTCTGCGACCCGCTCAAATCCCTTCACCGTTCCTGTGTAGGTTAAATACAGATGCTCCAGGACCTCGCCGGCACACCACTTCCCAGGCGGATGCTGGCTTAACTGCTCGGGTGACAGTCCCTCGACTGCCGCAGCGATTTCCTTCTGCAGCCTTTGGAGATGAGGGTCCATGAGCGTTACTTACCTTTTCGGCCCTTTCGGTTAGAATGTTGCGCGACAACAAAACCCATCCACGGTATCACAGGAAGGATGCCCATGAAGACGGCCAGCCTCGCTCACAAGGAGCCCACCGCTAGCTCGGCGGAAATGTCTGGAACGGAAACAAAACGCGTTTGGCGCGGGATCTTGTACCAGTATTCGTGTGCCGCTCTGGTAGTCACTCTGCTGGCGCTATTCAGTGCGTGCTCGTCGGAATCCGGCAAACCAGCGGAGACGGAGAAGCCCGAATCGAAAGGTCCCGAACTCATTACCGGGCGTTCTGCTTTTCAGAAAGTCTATATCGCGGCGCGCGGGTGGAAGCCAGATGCAAAGCCTTACCGACTGGAGTCCACGGCGACGAGCGACGGCAACGGTCATGACGGCAAGTGGGCGGTTTGGCGTGGCAGCTTCGCTTCGGCAACCCAACGATCGGTAAAATCTTATACGTGGTCTGGCAGTGCGGCCGACGGCGCGCCAGCGCGCGGCGTGAACCCCGGAATCGAAGATAGTTACAGTCCCTCGAACTCGTCCACTCAGGTGTTTGACATTGCTTTTCTCAAAATTGATTCGGATCAGGCTTTCGAAACGGCGCAGAAACACGGCGGCGAGAAAGTTCTGGAGAAAGCGCCCGACACGCCGATCATCTATGTGTGCGACTGGAACCACAATACGAACGAGTTGATCTGGCATGTCATCTATGGCTCCAGCCGTGAAGGAGCCAAGCTAGCGGTCTCGGTCAATGCTTCCACCGGCGAATTCATCCGAGTGGAGAAGTAGGCAGGTTCACGATCTTTGCCGCCCCCAGTTGAGAACACTACAGGCGGGAACATCAATTTGTTTTCTACCTCCTGGTGCCATGTACAACTCCTCGATTCCTTTGGGGATAAAACGCAAAGCGGGTCCCGTGAACCGTATGGGGAGGACTGCCACTTTCGCGGTTCCAGCGGGACCCACCCTGCGAGGTCATCAGTTCTTTATTGAGTATAAGGTATACGGTGTCAGTTATATGCCGTGCAAGTAATCGACTTCGTAACTAACTTCGATCACCGGAGGCGCGAAGTGCCACGGCATCCCAATCCTGATCTGGAACAGCGTATCCTCGGTGCGGCCTCGCGGCTGTGGGCGCGCGGCGGCGAAAAGGCGCTCACTATGCGCGCCGTGGCCAAAGCGGCCGGCACCACTACACCCACGGTATACGAGCGCTATCGCGACCGCGATAACCTTCTCCGTGCCCTGCGCCTCGAGACCCGGCGCGAGCTGTTTGCCGCTCTCAGCCGGACGCGTACGCTTCGCCAGGCGTTCGAGCGTCACCTCGACTTTGCCCTTGAACACAGCCACGCCTACGAGGTGCTTTTCGATGGCGTGGGCAAGCCGCCTTCTCTGCATGAGCCCTGGCCCTCCTTCAATCTCATGCGCGAGCGCGTGGCCAAGCGTCTAGGAGGAAATCCGCGGAAACACACGCGTCTCATGCTGGCGGTGTGGTCGCTGATGCACGGTACAGCCATGCTCATCATCCGCGGCAGGTTCGAGGGCGCGCTGCGCACCCAAACCATTCATGCATGCCTGGATGCTTTCGACGGGATACTGGACGCGGCGGCGCGATCGAAGGGGCGCGATCATTCGGGGCCATGCTGGCCCTCCAATCTGATCCTAGCCGAGGGCAAGCAGAGCAGCGTGGGAAATGGCGAGGCGGGCGAGAAGAAAAAATCCAATGCCAGGAAACCACACAGGTGAACGATTCCAAGCCTGCGAGTTAGCGCGGGCACAGACCGTAGAGACGTAGCTGGCTACGTCTCCCGCATTTCAGCGGACGGCCTTTGCGCTGGCGGCCGGACTCTTCAACCGGTCGATTGCCTTGTGGGCTTCTTCCGCCTGCGGGCCGTGGGGCAGGATCTTCAAGTAGCTTTCATATTCCTTGCGCGCTTCTTCGGGTTGATCCATTTTTTCCAAGCATACAGCCAGGCGGAAAGTGGCAACCGCGTCGTTGTCTTTGTAGAATAGTGCCTCGCGGTAGCGGTCCTGCGCGGCGCGATAGTTCTTGCGTTTGAAGTAGAAGTCTCCCACCTCGATATCTTTTGCTGCCTTGTGTGGATTCCAGGGGTGGAACTCGCTCACGTCCCCGTGTCCGGCGGCCCCTCCCTCGTCCATCAAGACCTCCGAACTCTGCGGATGAGCCTTGGCATCGTCCGGTGGAGGACTTAGATCGATCAGAGTGTCCTTGCTCGAACTCTCTCCAGATCCATCCAGGGAATCGGCATTGATGCTATCGGACCGCGGGGGCGCCAGATTGGGGGTTCGCGCTGTGGCCGGTTTCGAGGATGTGGAATCAGGCGCCTGCGAATTCGAAGGCGCAGAACTCGAGGGACTGGAGTTCTGCGCCCATACCGCCAAGCTGCATGCGAACGCTAAGATCAAAAGAAACCTGCGCATAAGGTTATTTTATAGCCCTTCGTGGGTCGCGCGGAATGCCTGCAAGCATTTATGCACCGTCTCAAACTCGGAGAACTGGCTTCCCTCATGTTCGACCAGGTAATACTCCACTCCGCCGACGCTCTCTGCCGCCTGGAAGATGCCCTTCCAGTCCGCCACGCCTTCCCCGAATAAGACCTTGTAGCCCTTACCGGCGTCGGGCGACCAGTCTTTACAATGGATGGACCGAATGCGCCCCGGGTTGGCTCGGATCCAGGCCACCGGGTCGGAACCCGCCTCCACGCAAGTTCCCACATCCAACTGCAACATCACCGTAGACTTCGTGTTCTTGGCCAGCATGTCGATGGGACGCTGCCCAACCGCGCCGGTGAATTCGGCTTGGTGGTTGTGATATCCAGGCTTAAGACCGGAAGGCTCCAGAGTCTCGGCGGCTGAGTTCAGTGTGTCGGCAACCGCTTTCCAGCCCTCAGGACCGGTTTTCGGATCGGACCAAGCCAGGACTGCATACTTACAGCCCAGAATCAGGTTCAAGTCGCGGGCGCGATTGATGTTCTTCGGCAGGAAATAATCTGCGTCGTTGTGCGTCGAGTGGCAGCGAACGCCCAAGTCGTCGAGCAACTTGCGCATCTGCTTGGCTTGCGTATCGGTCCACTCGAAGTACGGGGCGTAGAACTCAACTGCCTGATACCCCATCTGCGCGACGGTGCGCACGGTCCCCTCGGGATCCAGTTTTAATGCGTCGCGGACGGAGTAGAGTTCCAGTCCGACAGGAATCGAGCGGCCGGCCGCCGCGCTCTTGAAGGCCCACGGCAACATCGCAGACAACGCAAGAAAAGACCGCCGGGAAAGAGAGGATGTGGAAGGCATGAATGCAATCCTACTTCGCCAAAAGCCAAAGGCCAAGAGCCAGCAAAAAAACAGGCCGCTCAGGGGGAGAATTTGAGCGGCCTAGTTGGCGAAGTCCTCCGGGGAGGAGGGGAAACTTTTTCGTTACATCGATGACGGATTATTCTGCCCCGTGGTCGGGGCGGCGGCCGGCTGGTTACTGTCGCCGACGGTATTCGTCATCAAACGCACATCGACGCGGCGGTTATCGGCGCGGCCATTGGAGGTCTTATTCGACTCCACCGGCTTATCCTTGCCGAGCCCAATCACGTAAATCTTGTGCGCGGGAACGTTGTACTTCGTGGCCAGGTATTGGATCACGGAGTTGGCACGGCGCTGGCTCAGATCGTAGTTGTAGTCAGCCGAACCCACCGAATCCGTTCCGCCTTCGAGCGCGATAATGTAGCCCTTGGTCGAAGAAATGCTGGCCGCGAGCTGATCGAGCCCTTCCTGAGCTTTCGGCGTCAGATTGTCTTTGTTGAAACCGAATTTCACCGAGGTCTCGGCGACAGCGTGATAGTTGTCGAGGTTGGCGACCGTGTTGGTCAGCACGCCCACGCGACCGTTAGCGGCATCCGCCATCTGCTGGGCGGAGGCTGCGGTTTGTCCGGCGGTCTGCGCCTTCTGCTCCACTTCGGCGGTCTTTGTGTTCACGGCCTGAATGCCCGATTGAGCGCGCGCGTCGACGTCCTTGATATCCTTCGAATTCTTGGCGGCCAGATCGTCGAGTTCGTTGGTTTTGTTGATTAGCGGCGTGGTCTGCTGTTTGACATAGTTCTTGCTGGCGCAGCCCACGGTGGCTATCATGCTGGCTGCTAGACAAATCACTAACGAAGTGCGGTTCATAGGGTGAAACTCCTTAGTTCGGTCTTGTTAGCGCGCCTGGGTTATCCCGCGCGCAAATTAGCAAATTTGATGCCCTGGGTATGACTGCTTGTTGCTTACAACTCTCGAACATACTTCTGCACGACAGATGCCAGTTTTCCTTACCCCCGGCATTCGCAGTAAGTATATACGTTTTCAACGGTTTGCGGAAGGAGACGATGCGGTCGGACCGTCACACCAAAGGCTCGGGAACGCAAACCACACACACGGGAGTGGAAATTTTATATGGTTCGGCTCAGATTTGGGGGGTTGTCCGGGTGGGTCCGATTAACCTAGACCGGGAGGGCAGAGCATGGGGATCGCTTCCCGCTTGTTGCGGCGATAGACTCGGAAATCGTTCTCGTCAACCGTGATTACGGTGTGCCGAGGATACAGCTCGCTCATCCGAATCAAACAAAGATCGGCGAGATCGGGTCTACGGTCCTCGTAGCGTTGCGCTAGTTCCGCTATGTGCTCGATATTCCGATTGCAGTCGAATGCGATCCGCAGCATTTGGTCTCGCAACAACGAAATCACATAGAAACTTGACTCCAAATGAAACGCCGATTCGGCGAGCACAGCCTCGCAAGTCAGCAGCGGCTCGTTGATTCCTTTGGCGACGTCGAGGGCCCACCTGTGGTGCTGGTCGTTCAGCCGGGCAAAAGCGACGATGAAGCCAGTGTCTGCAATACCCTTCATGACCGCGAGAACCCCTTGCGGGAAGAAACATCAGCAGGTCCACCACTAATCGCTCCCGCGTGACGTAGGAATCGCTGCGTTCCTCCTTGCGACCGGGCGGCCTCGAGCTGCTGGCGAACTAGCCGCCCAACCGGGATCCCCGTCTTGCGCGAAGTCTCCTTTAGCCATGCCAGAAGTTCATCCGTAAGACGGAATGTGAGTGTCTGACTCATATGCCAATATTGTAACACATCTTAGGGCGAACTCACGCAGCGCAATTTGGCTCGTCGAAAACTAAGAAATCAGCAGATCCCGTCACTTCCAGATGTCCGTAATGGGCAAGGCATTGCGATCGTTCGCGGTCAAGGGCTCCAGACCGAAATTGTCTTCAATCGTGCGCAGGACGCCGTAATGGTTGCAGAACTTGGCGAGTACCTTGGGATCCTGCTGGTTCGCTGGTTTCACCATGTCACCCAGAAACAACGTATAGATACGATTGTCGCCATTTCCGCCCGATTCGTCGAATGTGACAACCACCAGCGTTCCCTGACGCAGCTTCGCGGGGAAGGTGTTGTCGAGAAACTTCTTCACCCACGCGCCTGCGAACTGCGCGCTGGTATCGTGCCCGTCATGGTTCATGTTGGGAGAGTAAAACGAATAAGCGACCAAACCTTTTTTCGCGTCCTGCACAAAGAAATTGTCGGATTTGCTGGAGTCCACCCGAATCACCCGATCGCACCACTTCTGCTGCACTTCGCGAAAACTGAGGAAGGGCACGTGTTTCCGTGCGTAATTGCCACTATTGTTGGCAACGTGCTGCGACGAAAAGTTCCACGGGCAAGTCTCGTTGGGCAGTTCCTCGGCGTATTGTTTGAAGTCGAGTCCGGCGGCGATCAGACGATCGGCGATGGAGCTGTGAGCGGCATCGTCAGGAAGGTTCACTTGGTTGTCACCCAGAAGACGGCCACGCCGGTGAATGTCGAAGTCCGTCCCCGCGACCATCGCCAGGTAGTTTGGATACGAGGGATGAAACAGAGCGTGGAAATTAGTGAAGGCGGCGCCCTGGGCCGCCAAGTCGGCAAGATTCTTGTCCTTGCTTGCGACCTCGAAGTCCACGTTTTCGAGAACGATGATCAGCACGCGGTCGAAATGGCGGGCGCTGGCCCGCGCCGCAGCCCGCGCCGCTTCGTCCTGCTTCCCCTGTGGAGATTTCGTAACCTGGGGTAGATTTGACTGACCCGACGGCACCTGGGTAATGCTCTGCGCCGAAGCTGGGCTCAAACCGGCATTTACGAGGGTACTCAGAAAGAAAACGACCCGCCATAGATTTCGCGGGAAGAACATCCGGACCACGCAAGAGAGACTCATCAGCCTTTTTGTAACACAATGCACGTATTTCCCATCCAATAGAATAGATCCCCTCCCATGGACTTGCAGGCCAAAATCCGCACCATTCCTATGGAGCCCGGCGTCTATCTCTACAAGAACGCCGAGGGCGACGTTATTTATGTAGGCAAGGCAAAGAATCTGCGCAGCCGCGTGGCCAGCTACTTCCACGAAGGCCGTTGGGAAGACGCCAAGACGGGAACACTGGTGCGAGAGGCTGTCGACGTTGACTACATCGTCGTCGCGAACAACAAAGAAGCGCTGGCTCTCGAAAACAATCTGATCAAGCAGCGCAAGCCACGATTCAACATCCTGCTGCGCGACGACAAGAGTTACCCTTACGTAAAGCTCACGCTGGGCGAGCGCTGGCCGCGCGTCTACGTCACCCGACGTCTACGCAAAGACGGCAGCTCGTACTACGGTCCGTATTTCCCTGCCAACCTCGCGTACCGAATCGTCGACCTGATCCACCGCAATTTTCTGATTCCGTCTTGCAAGGTCGACCTCACGCGCTTCCATCCCCGGCCGTGCCTGCAGTACTACATCCGGCGTTGCCTGGGCCCGTGCGTGCAAGAGTTGACTACTCCGGACGCATACCAGGAAGCTGTGCGCGACGTGAAACTGTTTCTGGAAGGCCGGCCCACCGATTTAAACCGTTCGCTGCACATGCACATGGAACAAGCCGCCGCCGCCGAGGAGTACGAGCGTGCGGCGCGCTATCGCGATCTAATTTCCACGGTCGAACAGTTGCAGGAGCGCCAACGCATCGCCGCCGCCGAAGGCGACGATGCCGACGTGTTCGGCTATCACTACGAAAATGGCATGCTGGCGGTGAACCTATTTCACATGCGCGGCGGAAAGATGCTGGACCGCCGCGAGTTCTTCTGGGAAGACTTACCAGAGTTTGCATCGCCAGAAAGCTCTATTCGTAGAGACGTTGCTTGCAACGTCTCGGCCGATAGCATAACCGAAGGTGGCGAGTGTTCCGGAGCCGCGAACGGAGACGTTGCAAGCAACGTCTCTACGGAATTTGTTCCCGGAGAATTCTTCTCTGCCCTGCTGAAGCAGCTCTACATCTGCCAGCCTTACATTCCCCGCAACCTCTACGTCCCCGTCGACTTCGAGGACCGCGAAGCGCTGGAAGATTTACTCTCCGAGCAACAAGCGGGCGAGGGCTCCCGCACCACACGGGTCCATATTTTGGTCCCCCAACGCGGGGACAAGCGCTCGCTCATCGATCTCGCCGGCAACAACGCGAAGCAGTCCTACGACCAGCGCTTCCGCGTACTCAAGCCCAACGCGCAGAAAATTCAGGAAGAACTGCAGGAGGCACTCAGCCTGCCGGAACTCCCGAAGCGCATCGAATGCTTCGACATCTCGCACATTCAGGGCGTCGAGACCGTGGCCTCCATGGTGGTGTGGGAAGACGGCAAGATGAAGAAGTCGGACTATCGCAAGTTCATCATTCGCACCGTGGAAGGCGTGGACGATTTCGCGTCGATGCGCGAGGTGGTCACGCGCCGCTACAAGCGTCTACGGGACGAAAACAAACCCATGCCCAGCCTGGTGCTGATCGACGGCGGCCTCGGCCAGCTGCATGCGGCCGCGGAAGCGCTGGACACACTGGAGATCATCAACCAGCCGCTGGCGGCCATCGCCAAGCGCGAAGAGATTCTCTACGTTCACGGGCAGGAGAAGGATCCGATTGCGCTGGACCATCATTCCCCGGTGCTTCACCTGATTCAACTCATTCGCGATGAGGCTCACCGATTTGCCGTGACCTTCCACCGCAAGCGCCGGCAGATGCGCGACCGCTCCTCTGAATTGCTCGAAATTCCCGGGGTGGGCGCGAGCACCACCCGGAGATTACTGGAACACTTTGGCAGCGTGCAGGCGGTGAGGCAAGCCGACCCGGCTGCATTGTCGGCAGTCGTGACGCGAACCCAAGCCGAGGCCATCCGTAATCACTTCCAGAAATAGCAGTTCTGTCCACCGCACGGGGTAGCCGCAGATCCCGAAGATGATTCCGGATGTGTTGAACCTAGATGTGTTGAACCTAAGATGTGTTGAACCTGGAGTCGGGCTCAGATCCTGAATCTGCATCCTCAGAACGCAGGCTCTCCATTCACCAGCATTTTTTTCAGGCTGAATACCAGGAGTATTCGCTGCTGCCCGATGACGTCAATTCTGGGATGGACGAATTCCACGCTGACTTTCTCATCCGGCTGAAGCTGCTTCGGGCGCGCAAAGGTGAACTGAAAGGTATCATCCTTGAAGCTGTAGCTCATCAAGCTCAGCCTCTCTGCCTTGGTGTTCAGATACACAGACATGCTGAGCTTCGCCAGGCTTTGGCTCGTCCAGTAGTTACGCAACGAACTCTCATAGCCTTGGACGTTGGTGTGAAAAGTTACCGAAACCACGACGCGGTCGGTGAACGTGACCGCCAGAAATTTGCCCGCGCTCGCGTCAAAGGCTGCCTTTTGCTCCGCGCTCATCTTGTCGTAATGCGAGTTTAGTTGGGAAGATCGCACCTGTGCTTCTCGGATGGGCAGCGCGGAGCGAAATTGCAGAATGTAGGTAATGGTGGGGTCGGTTTCCATCTCGCCCCGGTAGCCCCTGTTGGTCGGCGCGTCGCCACTTGTAACGCCGGTCTGAATGCCGCCCAGCTTAAGGGTCGTAGCCCAGGGGGACTCTTCCAATATGCTGCGCGTCTCTTCGGCAGACCAATTCTGGTAGGGTTTCTTGGCCCAGAAGTCTTCCCCCGCTGCCAGCGGCGCGGCCAGGCAAACCAGCGAGAGCGAAGCAATAAGCTGATAGCACCTTCTTCTGAGCCTTACCATGGGAACCTCCCCTTCGACATCAAGAACGGCAATCAATATAGATTCAAGCCGCGAAGGCCGCCACAAGCAGTCGGAAGCACGCGAACCACGACCTAGGGGAAGCATACGGCTACATCGGCGCCGGGCTCGCGTTGCCCATGTCGAGGACGACCTTCCAGCTTCCATCTTTCTGCCGCTTCCAGATGCTGGTGTACTTGCCGTATTGGACGACCGGCTTCCCTTCTTTACTTTTCGCGTAGAACTCATAGTCGCCGTAGGTATAGCCGAGATCGCCGGATGCGGAGATATCCGCGCCAACCGGCGTCCAGACGAGACGATTATTTTTATCGTCGAGAAAACTCATGCCCTTGGCGATGTTTGTCTTGCCTTGAATAATCGGGCCGCCATTGGGGAGTTCGACGGAGCCGTCTGCGTAATACGACATGTATCCCGCAGAGCCTCTGTCGGCGGCCGCTTGCATGAATTCGGCTTCGAGTTGCCTCAACGTATCGGCAGTGGCTTTTGGCGAAGCCGAGGCGCTCGGTCCAGCGATGGGCAGCACAATCGTGGCGAAAAGAAAAGCAACGACAAGCCCCAGCAGAAATGTTTTCATGCAGCCTCCGGGGATGGCGCGCCCATTTTACTCCCCCTGATGGCAATACCATGACTTCGCTTTGCGTCCTCAGCGCGCCCTCAGCGAACTTTGCGGTTCAAGATTCGTCTCCCCTTCGAAAGAGCGAACAGGCCAGGGAATCGCAAAGGATTCAAAGACCAGTCACGCTCTATTTCTTAGCTCTCTTGATTTCCGAGCGTTCGAATCGCTAGCCACATAATCACTGCAGCCATCCCGCACCAGCCGAGCGTTCGAACCACCGCCGCGATCTGCGTGTCGTGGTTGAGAACCCCGAGACTCGAGAAGATAGCGTAGAAGTCGTGTTCCACGAAGTCCGAGTCGCCAGTCGTCACCAACGGCAGTACCTGCACGCGGGCGTCGGCCATGTAGGTCGCGGTGTAGAGCCAATTTTCGAAAAAGAAAAACAAGCAGAAGACAAAGCCGCTGGTCTGGCGCTGGGTGAAGAAGTATGCGGCCAGAAGAAATGGGACAAGCCATTGCAGCAGCGTGCCTCCCCATAGCCCGAGCGTAGGGCCGAACCAGCCGAATAGATTGTGCCCGCCTTCATGGACGACGAGGTTGGCGTTGTCAATGAAGAGAAATCCGCCGTGAGCGAAGAAAGCGTACCCGAGGAACCCGACATAGAAAATGAGCCACGCCACCAGCGCCGGCCGGGAGATCGGCTTCCACGGTTCGTCGAGAATCGATTGGATGGATTCGAGCATGCTCGGTTACCGATGATTCTAAGGGCATCGATTCGGGCGCGGCAGGTTACGAACGTACGGCCGTCGCCGGGAAAAGACGTTTCTTGTTACAGTAATCTCGCGAGAACGGCTCCTCTTGAAGAGTGGTGCTGCTCTCGTGGCTAGAGAGACGTAGCAACCTACGTCTCTACGCAATGCAGGCACTTCCCGTCGAATCTATGGCCGACAAAGAACAGTTGGGCACACTCATCGTGACCGGAGCCAGTCGTGGAATTGGGGCGGCTGTCGCCAGGCTCGCGGGAGAACGCGGCTACGCGGTTGCGGTGAACTTTGCCACGAACGAGGCCGATGCGAAAAAGGTGGTAGACGCGATCATGGCCGGCGGCGGTCGTGCCATCGCGATTCAAGCCGACGTTTCAAGAGAAGCGCAAATCATTCGAATGTTTAAAACGGCGGAGCAGGAGTTGGGTCCTATCAAGGCCCTGGTAAACAATGCGGCAGTAACAGGCGGCTTCGCGCGAGTGGAAGAGGTATCGAGCGCGACCATCGCAAACGTCCTGGCCGTCAATGTGACCGGGACGATCTTGTGTTCACGCGAGGCGGTGCGGCGGATGTCGACGCGGCGAGGCGGAACGGGCGGAGCAATCGTCAACACTTCTTCGCGCGCGGCGCACACGGGAGCGGCGGGAGAGTGGGTACATTACGCGGCGTCGAAGGGCGCGATCGATAGCTTCACGATCGGCCTGGCGCGGGAAGTGGCCACCGAAGGAATTCGGGTAAACGCAGTGGCTCCGGGATTGGTCGACACCGAACTGCACGCCGCGAGCGGCGATCCAGGCCGGCTGCAACGGCTGATGGGAACCATCCCACTAGGAAGGGCCGGCGCGCCACGCGAAGTGGCGGAAGGAGTGCTCTGGCTGTTGTCGTCAGCGGCTTCGTACACGACGGGAGCGATTCTGCAGATTGGTGGTGGGCGGTGAGGAGGGTGCATGCGACTGGGACTCGGCCTTCACATTTTAGATTTGTACCTAAATGCTGAGATCGAGCATTAGCTTCACTTCCCCGCGCTAGATTGTCCCCTGGTCTGCAAGTCTTTCCGCAAGTAGGCTCTAATTTTCTCCGGCAATCGAGAAGAATGCAGGATATCGCGCAATTGCGCGGGCGGAAGCCGGCGGGCGAATTCGAGAGCGCGAGCCAGGGGAGTGTATTCGTTGCGCAACAGGGCCATGCGAATCTCAGGGCGCACGGACCACTTGGCGTGATGGCAGACAACTTTGACGAAAGCCGGCAAAGCGGTCGGTCGCAGCAACGCTTTCACAATTGCAGACTCAGCGAGGCGCGGATTCTCCAGAGCGGTCTGCCAAACGCGTGCTTCCCGGTCGAGGAGCAGAGCGGCGGCAACCATCCCCGACGAGCGGCGCGCCAGCGAAATACGCTCACCCAGCGTGATGGAGGCAACGCGCGCTACAAGCAACTCATCCCCGACGCGCTTTAGGTCGGCTGCGACGGCGGGGAGCAGCGAGAACTGCATGAGGTCGAAAGTATAAAGTTCGCGAATCAGCCTCAGCACGATGCGGCGCGGAGCGCAGGGATGCGCTGCAATTGCAAGACGAACCTTGCGCGATTTCATCACCGCGGTATTTCGGCTGATTTGTTCGACGATCTCGGACGACAAGTCGCGGTCCTTGACAAGAGCGAGGGCTAGATCAGCGGTGAGGGCTGGGTCGGCGGCTGCGAGGTTGTAGGATGCGCGGCCGGAAGCCGATTGCGGCGCGATGGATAGCTTGATCGAATCCTGTGTTTCCGAATTCATAACTTGCCGCTTGGGTAACAAATCAAGATCAACTTCAAAATCTCAAGTCAAAAGCGGCCGACAGTGCCCGCCCTGAGCTTGGCGAAGGGAGCGTCCGCCCCACATTACAAGGCTTTTCGCGCCATGCGTAGCGCTCCCTCCACCGGCTCCACAACTTGCAGATTCACTTCTGCGCGCGCATCCAGCGTGCGAAGTTCATTGTAAAAAACCTCACGCACCAGCGGCGCATGACGAAAGACGCCTCCGGTCATGGCCACCGGGACGGAAACCGTCTTGTCCTTCGCGAAGAGGCGGCGGATCACGACCCCGGCCACCCTTGCGAGTTCCCTACCAGCGCTGGTCAGAACCTGCGTCGCCAAGTCGTCAGAACTGGCAGCGACCGCGGGAAACAGAGCTGCGAAGTCGGGCGGCGGAATAGAATTCGCGGCGCGCGCCAGATCGGCAAGTGACCTCACTCCCCAGGCTTTGAAGAGAGCCGCAGCCAATGACGAGTGCATGCGGTCTTTGGAATGTTCGTCGGTCAGATCACCAGCACGCAAGACGGCGCTAACCGCGGCGCGGCCAATCCAGTGGGCGGAGCCCTCGTCACCGATGGCGAATCCCCAGCCTCCGGCGCGCACAGTCGTTCCCTGTCGGTCGCGGCCGTAGGCGATGGAACCCGTTCCGGCAATGACAATCACACCGGGCCCGCTCTCGAAGGCGGCCTCCAGGGCGATTTGCATGTCCCCGACAACGTCGATGGGCGTCGAGAGAATTTCGGCCAGGGAACCGCGCACGCTTTCCGCCAACTCGGATCGGGCAGCACCGGACCCTCCCACGCATGTGCGCGAAACTTGCGCGGGCGTGATGCCTGCGGCCGCACATGCCTGGCGCACAGATTGCTGCAGCGACTGGCGGGCTTGTACTTCCCCGACACGGACGATGTTGCTTGGGCCCGCAGT
>Ga0182024_10004033_pt1 | contig 34222 bp, 28 predicted proteins | sample P32metaG_FD_120480 | JGI IMG/M metagenome (GOLD analysis project Ga0182024, IMG submission 120480) | Permafrost microbial communities from Stordalen Mire, Sweden - P3-2 metaG (Illumina Assembly) | ecosystem: Environmental > Terrestrial > Soil > Wetlands > Permafrost | place: Sweden: Stordalen... | reverse complement strand
TGAATGCGCCGCCGGTCATCCTCCATCACGAGCGGCGCATGCTCCAGAAGGCCGTTGACTCATTATTTGCCAACACCTTCCTGCCCCGGTCTGGCCGCGTTCTAGGGAGTTCAAACCGGCCGCTCAAGGGCCTGTTGGAATTCTTGCTGGCGCACGCGACTCAGCCACACCGGAAGCGCGTCGACTATTCCGCGCGCGCCCGGGCGGTCCCCTCGTCGACCGTTGGCCTCGACGCCGTCCTCGTGCCCCGTTCGATCGCGGCGACGCTCGGTCTGCCGGAGAACGGCCCCGTCCTGCTCACGCGCGATCGCGTCGCATCGGAGCACGCCACGCCGGTTACTGTCTTGCGTGCCAGGCCGCATGACGCCTCGGTGATCGCGCTGCACCCGGCTCACGCCGTTGCTCTCTTCGACAAGGTCGATGGGATACCGGAGTGTGTGCTCCATCGGCCGCTGACGCCGCAGGCCGTTGACGAAGCAGCAAGCTTCGTGGGGAAAGTGGTGCTGGCCCCGCATCGCGCGCACAAATCGTGGATGGACAATCGCGACCCGCTTGGGATGGCGGCTCACCTGCTCGACGCCGCCATGCGGGCTCGGCCGATTCCGTTCGACAGTCCGGCCGGCCTGCTGCTCGCCGGCCCGGGCATCACGGCGTTTTCGCCGGTGACCGCCCCTCGAAAGCGTGAAGAGCCATCATGAATGCTGTGGCATAACGCTGGCATCCGCGTCCCATCCGCCGCCGAGGGCTTTGATCACGTGGACGCTGGCCGCCATTTGCTGGTTGATGTCCTGCGACAAGGTCAACTGGTTCGTCAGCAGCGTTCGTTCGGCATCAATGACAACCAGGTAGGTGACCAGCCCCATACTGAGCTGGATCACGGGCACGTCCGCGGCGTTGTAGCGAATGATCAGCGGCGGCAGGATCCCCGGCGGCAGTTGCTTGAGGATCGACTGACTTTGTGCCGTCACCTCCGCCTCGGCGGCGTTCACGTCCGCGCCGGGCTGGAAATAGATTTTCACCACGCTCGTGCCGCGGACCGACTGCGACTCCATGTGCTCGATGTTGTTGACCGTCGAGGTCATCGCCCGTTCGACAACGGTCGTGACGCGGTCCTGCATCTCCGTCGGAGAAAGTCCCCCGTAGCTCCAGATGACCGTGATGACGGGAATGTTGATGCTCGGGAAGATGTCCGTCTGCATCGTGAGGATCGACACGATTCCGAGGACCGCGATCAGCAGAGCGACCACGACGAACGTGTATGGCCGGCGAAGTGCGAGTCGAACGATCCACATGGCTGATGCTCCGTTCCCGGCGGCGTCATGTGCAAAAAGTGATCGCCAGGCGACGTCGTCTATAAAGCAATGGCCGGACCGCGCCGCAAAAAAATGAGGGTTCGCGTTTGCGGCCGACACATCTGGAGCAATAAACGCGGCTGTGGCCGGCGAATCGGCTTGCAGGGGGCATGACCGGTCAAAAAACCATCCCGGTTGAGTGGAAACTTGCCCATGGACATTTGGCTTTACTTTCTGCGATTTGCGGAAAAGATAGATACAGCGGCGCTGCCGGCGGAACTTCGGCCGCCGTTGATCCGTCATTCCGCAGGTGACCCAGCATGCCCCAGATCCGTCTCGGTGAAATCGCACACGCGCGCAGCGGCGACAAGGGGGCCGGGGCGAATGTTGGCGTGATCGCCAATACCGCCGCCGACTTCGAGGTCCTGCATCGCTATCTCACGGCCCAGGCCGTCGAAACGTACTTCCAACCGCTCGGCGTCGGGCAGGTGGTGCGCTACGAGTTGCCGAACCTGCTGGCACTGAATTTTGTGCTGCCCAAAATCCTCGACGGCGGCGGCAGCCTCACGCTTCGGACCGACGCGCAGGGGAAATCGCTGGGACAGTCGTTGCTGGAAATGCGGCTGGACGTGCCGAGCGGTGCTCTGTCACCCGCTGCGCCCGCTCTTCCGGGGGAGGCGGCGAGCGTCGTCATCGACCATGCCGATCCTCGCATCACAATCGTTTCGCTGAACCGCCCCGAGAAGCGCAATGCGCTGAACCTGGCCTTGATCGACGCGCTGTATCACGCAGTTCGCGCGGCGGAGGATGACCGGAACCGCCGGGTGATCATTTTTCGCGGCAACGGGCCGTGCTTCTGTGCCGGCCTCGACCTAGGCGAGGCGGCCGACGCCGGCAGGGCCGAGGCGGCGGCCCACGGGCTGGCGCGCCTTTACGGCGCGATCTGGCGCTCCCCGCTGGTGACCCTGGCGGCGGCCCACGGCGCCGCCTTGGGCGGCGGGGCTGGGCTGCTGGCCGCCTGCGACTGTGTGGTCGCCGCCGACGACTTGCAAATAGGCTTTCCCGAAGTGCGCAGGGGCTTGGTGGCGGCCCTGGTGGCGTGCATGCTCCGCCGACAGGTGGGTGACAGGTTGCTGCGCGAGTGGCTTCTCTGGGGGCAAACGATCCCCGCGCCGCAAGCTTTGGCGGTTGGGCTGGTCAATCAGGTGGTGGGGCAGTCGGAGATGCTGCCTGCGGCAATGGAGCGAGCCAGAGAGGTGTGCAATGGCGCGCCAGGCGCGATAGCCCAAACCAAACGGCTACTGGACGATCTCGCCGCTCGGACGATGGAGGCCGATCTGGAGTTGGCGCTGCGGCACCACCTGGAAGCCAGGAATTCCAGCGAAGCGAGCGAAGGAATCGCCGCATTCCGCGAGAAACGGGAACCGAAATGGAATGGATGAGGTCAGTGGTCAGTGGTCAGTTGTCAGTTGTCAGTTGTCAGTGGTCAGTTGTCAGTGGTCAGTTGTCAGTGGTCAGTTGTCAGTGGTCAGTAGCGCCGGATCGCCGCTTGCGCCAGCCTTGTTGATGGCGTTTTCAATTGGGATCACGCAACTGACGACTGACAACGGACCACTGACCACTGACAACTGACAACTGACAACTTACCACTGACAACATTCGTCATTGTTGCCTTTCGAACGGCCGGAAGACCATGGCCAGGATGCGTTCGGTGAGCGGGCGGCGGCGCCATTGTGCTAACGTGATCGGGGTGCTCTCGGCTAGGTCTCGTTCGAAGTCGGATTCGAGACGGCGGGCGAGGGCCGGGTCGACGGCTACCAGGTTCACTTCATCGTTGAGGCCGAAGCTGCGGTTGTCGAAGTTGGTTGAGCCGACCACCGACCAGAGGCCGTCGATAATCATGATCTTGCGGTGGATCATGGCCGGTTGGTACTCGAAAATGCGGACGCCGGCCTCGAGCAGCTTGCCGTAACCGCGACGGCTGAGGATGCGCGTGATCGGATGGTCGTTGAACTTGCCGGGCGGAATGACTTTCACTTCGACTGCTGGCCGGACTGCCCGGACCAACTCGCCGACGGCGCTGCGGTCGGGGACGAAATACGGCGAGTTGATGTGGATCGACTTGCGGGCGCAGGCCAGCAGGATCTGGAACACCATCCGCGCCCGGGTCGAGCGCGCCGCCGACGGCGTGCTCATGATCACCAGGCCGCTGGGCTGTGAGGCATCGGCTGGGGGCGGGGGGCCGCCGCACTTGCAGATGGGGAAGCAGTCTTCGCCGCTGAGGACGTTGCCGGAGCTTTCCAGCCAGTTTTCGGCGAAGGTGGACTGCAGGCCGGTGACCAGGTCGCCGCTGAGCTGGCAGACGGTGTCACGCCAAGCCGGTCCCACCGGGCGGAGGAGGGAAGGTTTGTCGCCTTCGATCCAGTGGGAGGCGATCCCGGCCCCGCCGATGAAGCCCATCTCCCCGTCGATGACCATCAGCTCGCGGTGGGTGCGGTTGTTGAGGCGCTTGAGGAGATACCATCGGATCGGCTGGTACCATTCGACCCGGCCGCCGGCGTCGCGCAGGGCGTCGAAGTAGCGGTTGGGTGTAGTGAAGCTGCCGATGGCATCGATTACCATCTTGACCTTGACGCCGGACCTGGCGCGCTCGGTCAATGCTTCGAGGAAGCGGTCGGCTATCGGGCTGGGATGGAAGATGTACGCTTCGAGATGGACGCTTCGCTGGGCCTTGCCGATTGCCTCCAGTTCCGCTTCAAAAAAATCCCTCCCGTTGGTGTGGACTTCCATCCGGCTGTAATGATGCACCTTGGCGTCGGCCATGGCGCCGAGCAGGCACAGGAACCCGTCGGAGTCAATCGACATCCGCGGGGGCTTCACGCGGTACGGCAAGCCCGGCTCGACCAGCACCAGCAGCAGCAGCAGGGCGACGATCGCGATCGAGACAATGGAAAGAATGAAGAACGTCATGCCATAGTTGTATCATCGGCTCCGGCTCATTTCGCCGACCGAGCGTTAGCCCGGAACATTCAGGGATTCACCGCAGAGACGCAGAGTACGCGGAGAAAGAGGGAAATCACCAAAGACTGTGAGCGGCGCAAGGTGCGCGTGCTACAACGGAAGTCAACGGCATGTAAGTCATTGGCATTCAATCTTCTCCGCGATCTCTGCGTCTCTGCGGTGAATAATCCGGGTTAGCGCTCCCATGAGAAGCACCAGCAATCCGCTGCAAAGCAAACAGGCGGCCACGGCGAGGAGGCCGGCGCTGTAGTGATGGGTCGCGTCTTTCAGCCTGCCGACCAGCACGGGCGCCGCCCAGCCATTCAGGCAGCCGATGGAATTGATCAGGGCGATGCCGCCCGCGGCGGCGGTGCCTTGCAGGAACTCGGTCGGCAGGGCCCAGAAGGTCCCGAACATGGCCCAGACGCCGACCGCGCCGATGGTGAGTCCGATCAGGCAGCTCACCGGCCCAAAGGCAGCGGCCGTGGAAGCGAACCCGGCGGCCGCCACGAACGCCGACAGGGCCGAGTGCCAGATCCGCTCGCCGGTGAGGTCGGAATGCCGGGCGACGACCACCATGCTGACCGATGCCGCCAGGTAAGGGATGGCGGCGAACAGGGTAACACGGGGGTTCGACCAATGGGGGGCTACGTCTTTCAGGACGGCGGGGGCGAGGAACCCGAACGTGTAAAGCCCGGCCATGAGCAGGAAGTAGATCGCCGACAGCAGCCAGAGCCGCCAGTCCTTCATTGCACCGGCCAGATCGTGCCTGGAATGGCCCGGCAGGCGCGCCTTTTCCTCGCGGAGGTGCTCGAGGAGCCAGTCTCGCTCAGGGGGTGTGAGCCACCGGGCCTGGCGCGGGCCATCGGGCAGAATGAACAGGACCGCCACGCCCAGGACAATCGACGGTAGCCCTTCAAGCAGGAAGACCCACTGCCAGCCTTTCAGACCCGCGGTCCCGCCCATTTTCAGGCACAGGGCTGACACAGGGCCGCCGATGACGCCAGCGATGGCGGTGGCGACGAAAAACGAGCTCATTGCCTTGGCCCGCCGCTCGGCGGGGAACCAGTAGGTCAGGTAAAGCACCATGCCGGGGAAGAACCCCGCCTCGGCCGCGCCCAGCAGAAAGCGCATGCCCGAGAGGCTGACGGGTCCGCGCACGAACATCATCGCACTGGCGATCGCGCCCCAGGTGAGCATGATGCGGGCGATCCAGCGCCGTGCCCCGACCTGTTCGAGGACCAGGTTGCTGGGCAGTTCCAACAGGAAATAACCGAGAAAGAAGATGCCCGCGCCGAAGGTGTATTGGGTCGCCGTCAGCGACAGGTCCTGCTGCATCGTCAGCGCCGCCGACCCGATGTTGATCCGGTCCAGATAGCCGACGACATAGAGCAGGAACATGAACGGGATGAGCAGCCAGGTGATCTTCGAAAAAAGCTGGTCGCCATTGACGGCGGTGGCGGAAGAAGAGTATTCCAGGGCGATGGCTGGCGTGGGAGCGGAGTCGTGCATCACCAGCGAGTATCCCCGCGGCGGGGAGGAGGATCAACGGGTCACCGCCGAGGTACTTCCGGCTCCATCGGCGCGCCACGATCGGTGCGCGCCGGCGCGGTGATCCGAAACCAGCGGGAGATTCATGAGAACAAGCCGATTACTGGTCGCGCTCGTCGCCGGGGTCATTCTTCCGTTTACCATCGCCATGGCCGATGCCGATCCGCTGGAGGTGGGCATCGCCAGCCACGCGTTCGATCATCTCGGGGATATTGCCGACCAGGCGCCCGCAGCGGCGGCCAGCGGCGCGACGGTCATCTATTGCACCGGCTTTGGAACGGTCGGATATGCAGGTTGGCCGACGCCGGACAAGCTCAAAGCGATCGGGGACACAACCGCCGCCTATATCAGGCAAGCCAGGACGGATGGCGTTCGTCTCTCGATTGGTTATCTGTGCGCCACATCGATCGTCGGATTGGATTCGTTCGACCGGAACTGGCCGGCGGAGTTCCGCGCGAGGTTTTCTTCCCCGCCGCGCGAATGGCTGCAACGGGGCCCCGAAGGAAAGCCTCTGCCTTCCTGGTACGGCGGCGATTATCGCCCGGCCTGCATGAACAATCCGGACTGGCGGATCTACGAAAGGGAGATGGTCCGCCGGCAGCTCGAGGCCGGTTGCGACGGCATTTTCTTCGACAACCCCACCGTACACGCGCAGGGGTGTTACTGCGATTACTGCATGAAAAAGTTCGCGGCATTTCTTTCAAGCGACGCTGGTCGAACTGATTTGCCGGCCGTTACCGACATGGAGTCTCTTCGCCGATTTGCCGCTGCACATCCAGGCGATTTCCTCCGTTTTCGCTGCACGATCGCCGCAGGGTTCCTTTCCGAGATGAGGTCGTATGCGCGGACGGTCAAGCCCGCTGCGCTGGTCACCTGCAATAACAGCCTGAACTCGCCGGAACTTTTGTACTCACAATGCCGGACGTACGGGTACAGCATTAACGATTTGAGCAAGGTCGAGGACCTGGTTGTCGTCGAAGACATGGCGAGCCTGCCGCGTACGCTGAAGGACGGCACCATCATCGAATACGGCCCGGTTTACGAGGTCCTCCAATCGATCTCGCACCACAAGCCGCTCGTCGCCGTTACCCTCGCCGACGGCGACTATCACACGCCGTCGAACCTCATGCGCCTGGCGATGGCCGAGGCGGCGGCCCACGGCGCCTCCTATCTTTCCTGGCCGACCTGGCCCCAGGGGGTCCGGCAAAAGATGATCGCCGCCGTGCGGCCGCAGGCGGATTTTCTCCGCCGCAGCGCCGATCTGCTCAACGAAACCCGGCCGTGCCTCGATGTGGCGTTGTTTTTTCCGGTTCGCCAATGGCTGGGCGGCCCGGATTGTCCAGCGCTGCAAGCCGCACGCGCGCTGGCGCGGGCCAATATTCAATTCAAAGTGGTGAGCGAAGAGGACCTCGCCGAATCGCTCGCGGCTGATCGTCCGCCGGCCCTGGTCGTCCAGTCGCCGCAAGTTCTCAACGCCGCCGAATCCACCGTGATCGACCGATACAAACACGACGGCGGCCACGTGGTGTGGAGCAGCGAAAAGAACTGGATGGATCAACTTGCTGCTCTTTCGCAACCGTCCGTGATCCTCAAAGACGGCCCTCCCGGCATTCGCGTTGTTCTTCGTGAGAAACCGCACAAGACAATCGTTCATCTGCTCAATCTGAACGTCGAGCGAATCTCCTCATTCGATGATCGAGTCCATCCCGCGGACGATGTGCACCTGATCCTGCGTTGCCACGGCGACGTTCCCACATCCATTGTGGCAAGCAGCGCCGACCCGGAGGCAACCGTTGGCCCAATTCAATTCACGGTAACGAAAGAAGCAGACGCGAACGTCGTTCAACTCGCCGTGCCGCGGCTTTTCATTTCAACGATCTTCGTCATTCAGTGAGGTGTAATTAGCCGGTCCGTCAAACTTCCAATCTTCCCCCGGCCAAACGTCAAACTTCGGCATGGTTTTGGCCCCTCATGCTGAAGTTTGATTTTTACCCGCGCCAAGGCCGTTTTTGGGGCCATTTGGCCACTTTGTCACCCCGATTTCCAGCTCAGAAATCAAACTTCGGCATTTGTGCGATACATACCCCCCCCGCGCCGGCGAACGCCGTCGTTCTCCGCAAGAACCACCAAACATCACGGGTTGGGAAGGAGCAGAATCGACCCCGATGGAGCGACCACAAGGACGCCATGTTGTGATGTAGACGTACCAATTCATGGCGTCGCACGGGTTTCCCTGCATGGCTCGCGAGTGAGCTCTCTCACTAAAGGTGCGGCGGGGAGGGTACAGTTCTCAGACCCCAATCGCCGTGGCATTGTCGGCCGGGGCCGCTCGTGCAGAGCACTGCCCTCGCTTGGAAACTGAGCGCATTTGGCAGCGCAGAATTGGTCGAATTCGCCGGTGTCGCTAAGAAGCACCCCACACGGGCAAACGAGTACGATTGCTCATGGCTTCCACCGCAGAAAGCGGCCACACCCAAGGCGTCGAGCACCAGGACTTTGATTTGAACGCGCCGGCCCGGTTTGTTACCCTTTAAGAGCAAGTTTGGAACTGACGGCTCTACGGTCTTGTCACGGAGGACGTTCATGTCGCACGCCGAGCAGCAGCGCCGCCGCAAGCATCGCAAGGAACGCAGGAGTCGCGAACAACATCGGAGACTCGCGCGCCTGGCGGGGGAGTTACCCGAGCGGACGGTTCGGCTTTACCGGTACACCATCACCGAGGACCCACTGAGCCTTCCCGACGAACCGGATGACGGACTGGAAGCGGCACTGGCCGATACTCGCGTCGAACTGCTGGACGAAGTCCATCACCGGCCGCGGTCGGCGATTGCCAAGCTCCTGGCTCTTTTAGAGCGGTTCCCGGATGCCCGCCTGCTCTTGAACTGGCTTACCGCGGCCCGTGCGACTGCCGGCGACAACGACGAGGCGAGGCGTCTGATCCTTCGCACTTACCAGCTCTATCCGGAGTACCTGTTTGCCCGCGTTAATTATGCCAACCTGCTCCTGGACGAGCACAAAATGGAGGAGGCGGACCATGTGATGGAACACAGGTGGGACATGGGGGCGATGTACCCTCACCGGCAGGCCTTCCACGAGACGGAGTTCCTGGCATTTTCCCGGGTCGCCTTCAGGTATTTCGTGGTTGCCGGCGAGAGCGAAGCGGCAAGCTCCCTTTATGACGTCATGCGGCAATGGGACCCGGACCATCCACTGACCGCCCTGATGAGGAAAGTGTTGGATGGGGACACTCTTGTGCATTTCATGGACGAGTTCCGTAGAGGCAGGCGCGGCGGCAACATCGGGACCTTGACGCGGGCGCTGGGCGGCCCGGTTATCGTCAACCACCAGCCTGATCCAAATCCCGAAAGCCGAGCTTGACCCCCCGATCGAGCGGGAGGCCCAGAAGCGACCGAAGAAGAGACGGTAGAAAAGAGGACGCAGCTCGAATCGACGCCTTCTTTAATCATCGGGCATACACCTCGATCGTTTCCCGCACGTTGGGCCGACGAAGGAATTCCTTGAGTGCCGCCCGCAGCTCCGCAAGGTCATTGCAGCTTAACACGTCGCGATCACATAACTGGCATCCTTTCGTGAAGCCCGGCAAGACGAATCATGCCGGCATCCGCCGTATCACGGATAATACGGGTTCTCCTGGGGCTGTGGCGACCGCTGCCGATCACCCGCCGGCTCTCGGCGAAATGGCCTCCCATCGGGGACGCAAAGAAGACGCCCGCCAGTGGCGGGCGTTGCCGATGTTTGATTTCCGGCCAGCGTAAGTGATGAACTTCCTGACGCTCGCTGGATACAGGGTCGTAGCGAGCCCTTGGGAGGTAATACGGCACCTTCACATTATGATCCCCGATTTCGACGAAAACGGATACCTTCCGCCTGGCACCCACTCGGCGACCATTGACGAGGTGGCCCGCCGATTCGGGAACGGCTCCGACGTCCGCGAGGCGGAGGCGGAGTCGCTCCGGTGGCTGCTGCCGATGTGCGGTGCCGCGGGCATTTCGCGCCTTGTGGAGATCGTTTTATGACACTTCGAAATGAGCGAGAACTGGCCAATACGCAGCGGAAGCTGGAGGACCTGAATCGACTGATTGAGGGTGCCAAAGCTGCCGGCGGCGCAGGCCGCGATGCCGAGGTTCGCTCCCTGACCCGACTCGCCAACCAGTTGCGCGAAGAGATCGTCCGCTATCAAGCGGCTTCTTCCGCTCCAAGATGTTAGGCCATGGCTGGAGGCGCATCGACTTCACGGCGGTGGCCCGGTCATGGCTCAACTGCTTTGCTCCAAACGTTCTTCATCGGCCCAACCTTCGATTGGAGTCCGACTCGGTGTTCCGGCCCGGAATTCGGCTCCGCCGGCAGCAATTTCGCGATCCCGCCCACAACCTGCGTCCACGCCTTCGGCTGGCTGGTGAATTCGTCGATCGGCGTCAGCCCGTGGGCTTCGCTCTGCGGCAACATCTGCAACTCCGCCAGCCACGGCTCATGCTCCCTGGGGCAGTGCCAGGCCCTGTCTGAAGACTCGTCGCTCCTTGCGGTGGGTCGGAAATGCCCCGGATGCGAGGCATCGCGACGAACCGGCTCAACTCCAAAGAGCCGTTGAGGAACGATAACGAAGCAGGCCGGGCATTTCGCCACCCGCCGCGGCCCGTCGAGTTTTCAGACAGAGCTAAAGCAGGACGCCCACCACGTGCATGCCCTTGCGGCGTTGCCGCAGGATGAACTCGCGTATTTCCACCTCGGCGCCCAGGGACGAGCTCGCCGAAGTCAAAATGGCGCTTCATAAAGATCAGGCCCCAGAACGGCACGTTGCTGGCGTCCTTTCGTGAACCACCGGCAAGACAGGTCATGCCAGCATACCATGGTACGGATGATACGGGATCCCCCTTGGCTGTGGCGACCCCTGCCGATCAGCCGCCGGCTCGCGGAGAAATAGCCTCGGCGCACGTTGTTCGGTCGCCGCCAGGTCTGTCTCGCCAGGTCTGTCTCAGGGGCGCAAAGAAGACGCCCGCCAGGTGGCGGGCGTTGCGGATGTTTGATTTCCGGCGCAGCGTCAGTGATGAACTTCCTGGCGCTTAAGAAGCGGCTGCCCATCGGAGACGAGGTGGATGCCTCCACTGGTGGTGATGTCCGGCCCTTCCAGCAACTCACGGAGTTTCTCGTTCTTGATCGGAGGGGCAGCCTCAAAGCCCTTCGGAAGAGATGAAGCAGCCTGTTGCTTGCAGCAGGCCCTCCCAGTGATGAACTTGAGAAATCTTAGGCTCATGGTCGCCTCCGTCATTCCCACGCTGAAAGCAACTCCTGCGCCCTCAGAACGGGTAGCTCCATCGGATTGATTCAGCTACAAACCGGACCGGAAGAGTTCGATCGTAGCGCCTACATTCATCGCGGTCCACCTCGGTTGAGCGCAATGGCCATGACTTCGCGATTCCCCCACGACCTGCCCCCACGCCTTCGGCTGCCTGGTAAATTCGTCGATCGGCGTCAGCCGGCGGGCTTCGCTCTGCGGCAGCATCTGGAACTCCACCAGCCACGGTTCATGCTCCCAGGGGCAGTGCGGCAGCGGGACGCCGACCCCGCGCATGCCCGTGCGGTGTTGCCGCAGGCTGAATTCGCGCATTTCCACCTCGGCGCCCATCGACGAGCTCAGGACTGCGCAGAACCGGCTGGCGAGGAAGTTAGCTTTGACCGGAAGCACGGCCATCGCCACCCGCTCCATCGCGGCTGGATTTCACGCAGCGAGACTTGCCGGGTGAAATCCGCTCGTCCGACCGGAGCCGAGGCCGGCCGCGACATTTCATGCGCTTCGGGCGGCTTCAGTGGCGAAATGGCCGCCCAGCGCCGTAACAAACGTCTTCAAGCTTGTCATGTCTGAAAGGTCCCGGTATTCGCCCGAAGTCACGGCAGTTCGCGGCGAGGCCAGAACCGACGCGGTGGAGTACAGTTGCTCCTTCACGAGCCGCTGGCAAAGGATTTCATAGCGGCTCAGGTATGACGCGCCTTGAAACTCGGGAAAAACGGGGAAGTGGGGCGAGCGGTCACGCACAGGGCTGCGTGAGCCAGGTGCGTCCTCGACCAGCATTAGCCAGGCGATGAGAGGTCGGGGGTGCATGCCGAAGGCGTCTTCACGATACGCCGTCCAGAAGTCATGCGCGGTGCCGATGGCTTCTTCGGTTCGGTTGTTGAAGTTGTTGCCAAATGAGGGGCCTACCTGGCTTTTGAGCTCGATGGCCGCGATAAGCCGGCCCTGGTGGATGATCAGGAGGTCCCACAGCTTCTCCCAGGTCTATCGCCATGTCAGTCCCCGCCTCCAAGCGCCGTTTGCTCGGTGTCGCTCAGGCCGTAGATGGCGAACGCCACCTTGTTGCATGCGGCGAGGTCGTTGCGTATTGCCGCTTCGGTGAGTTCGCGCTGCAGGGCGTGGGGAATTGCTGGCCACAGCGGCAAGCGAATGCGGCGGAGGTATTGGGCCTGGAAGCGCAGGAACCCGCCGCGCATCTTCGTCGAGTAGACGGCGACGAAGAGCCTGGCGATCCCCGAAAGCAGGACGGCCTGCAGGGCCCGCAGGTCCCACGACTCGGATGTGATGAAGTAGAGGTTGTGGTGCGGGTAGTAATGCCCCCATTCATAAACGATATGGGCGCTGCCCTTGATGTCCGGGATGAGCAACTTTGGCTGTGCGGCGAGAGCCGGCGTGATGCGGTCGATGGTGCGGTACCAGTTGGCGGGCGCTCGTTTGGCCACATGGCGGTTGATGATCACGTCCTTTCGAGCTTCGAGATATCGTTTCAGGCGAGGGTACGCGCCGAGGTTCACGAGGCTGCCATTGTCCTCAAAGGGGTTGATGACGCCGAGCCCCTGCCAGTCGACCGTGCCGGTAAGGATGTCGCCTGTCATCACCAGTGGAAGCTTGCGGTCGTCCTCAACATCGAGCGAATCAAACGGACCGATGAACGCCTTGTCGGCCCCCGTCGCCACGCCGATCCCGACTTTGCAGCCGGCTTGTTCGAGAGTGGGGAACGCGGCCTCGAGGCGGCGCACGAGTTCCAACTGGTCCGATGACTCAAGGACCCATGGCTCGTTCGCGTCAGTGACAGCCATCAGTTCCCGTACATCGCAAGCGGCGGGATCGAGGCGTTTGGCGGTGAGCGATTTCGCGAGCTTTGCCAGTGCCTCGGAATTGATTTTCGGGCGGCGGGCGACGCGCGTCGCCCCGGGCTTTTCACGGCTGATGACCGTAATCGCCGGATAGGCCGTCACCTCCGAATGGAATGCCGGCGTATCGACCATGTCGACGTAGACCTTCAGGCGGAACCCCTCGGCCACCAGTCGCCGGAGGGGCCCGCCGTAGCGGTTTTTCATCCAGCGGTCGGCGCAGATGAAACCGAGTTTGCCGCCCTGGTTCAGGCTGAGCAGGGACCGCTCGATAAAGGGAATGTAGATGTCAGCCCGGTCGTAAAGGGTCCGGTAGCGCCGGCGGTACTCGGCCAGAAGGGCGTCGGCGATCAGCTCCTGCCGCACATACGGCGGATTACCTACGACGAAATCGAACGTCCCGTCCAGCGGCGCGAGGAGGAAATCGCCGTTCACGAGCCAAGCATCGACGAGTTGCCCCGCCTGGGGGTTTTCGATTCCTTCGTTTGCCAGCAGCTTCGACAATGCTTCCGAAGTCGCCTTGAAGCTGGCCCGGTGAAGCTCAACGGCACGCACGCTGTGGCTGATTTCAGCCACTGCACCGCCCTGGCCATGGGCCCTCCATGCTTTCAGTAGCCGGGATACCACGGGCAGTAAAAAATCGCCGCCTCCAAAAGATGGCTCGAGAAGGCGATACCGATGTAACGGCAGAGACGGAGCGTAGCCAACCAGGTCGAGGATGAATTCCACCACTTCGCGGCGAGTGAAGACCGCCCCGCGCGCCTCGACGCCGGCGTCAGCAAGAACGTCAACGGCGGCGGTGATCGGACAAAGGTCCGGGAACAAACTCGGTTCGAGCTGCAGTGAAATGGCGGTCTTGGTCATGAATCCAGCGGCTTTAGGGAATCAGTGCTCGCCGCATTGTCGTGACGTGAGCCGGTAATTCAATCGCCTGGCGGGACAGGCGACTTTTAGGCATTTTCCCGATCGGTTTGACCTCCGATTGGAGTCAGCCTCGCTATCCCAGCTCGAAATCGCGCCGCTCCGGCGGCAGCAGCCTGGCGTAGTACAAACGCGGATCCCTGCGGTCTTGCGGCGCAACGGTGACTCATCAAGCGGAACGCGTCGAGCTGTACGCGCGGTCGCGCGCGGCAACTGCGAGGCGACAACGACACGCATCCTCCGAGCCGCCCCCCTACCCCTCGCAATCTGTTGGCACGGCTCCGAATTGCGTATAATGCCCGAATGAACACGGACACGCGGAACAACGACGGCGTTCACAACATCATCTCCCGACGCCGGTTTCTTGACTATGTGGCGGCGGCCGGGGCGGCGGTGATGATCGGGCGCTACTCACTGGCGGCCGACGAGGCGCCGGCGGCCGCTGGCGCAAAGCCCAACTCCGTCTTCGGGGGCGTCGCCATCGGAACCAACACCTATAGCTACCGCGACGGCGGCATTGACACCGCCGAGCAGACCCTCAAGGCCTTGCTCGAGGACGGCCTCAGCGAGGTCGAGCTGAAGGAGACCCCTATCCGCGCGTTCGGCGCGCTGCCCCCCGCGGCCAAAAAAGGGGACCTGCTCGGCCCCAAGCCGACCGGGGAGGAACTGGTCAAGCTCCGCACCGGCCTGCTCGCCAGGGCCGCCGAGCTGCGCAAGATGTACAACGACGCCGGCGTCAACATCCACATCCACAAATGCCCGTTTGGCGGGACGGAAGACGGCATCAACTTCAACTTTGAGCTGGCCAAGGCGCTGGGCTGCCGTGCGGTCACCACCGAGCGCAGCGACAGCCTCGCCAAGAAGCTCGCCCCGTACGCTGAAAAGCACAAGATTTACGTCGCGTTCCACAACCACACGAACAACGTCCCGTCGATCGAAAAGCCCGACCCGCTGCTCGACTACGGCCAGTACATCGCATTCAACTTCGACATCGGCCACTACGTCGCCGGCACGAAAGGAAAGAGCCCGATCCCGGTGATCGAAAAGTACCACGACCGGATCATCAGCCTGCACCTGAAAGACCGCACGCCCGAGGGCGGCAACCTCCCCTGGGGGCAGGGCAAGACCCCGATCAAAGAAGTGCTGCAACTGCTGAAAAAGGAAAAGTGGCCGATCTACGGCGACATCGAGCTGGAATACAAGGTTCCCGCCGGCTCCACGTCGGTCGCCGAGGTGGCCAAGTGTGTGGCGTACTGCAGGGAAGCGCTGGCGTAGTGGTTAGCGCATGCCCCTGGCCAAGATCTCCATCCTTCTCGACGAGCCGGTCGCGGTGATCCGGCCGGAATTGCACGGCCAGTTCGCCGAGCATTTGGGCGGGTGCGTCAACGGCGGCTTGTGGGTGGGGGAGAACTCGCCGATCCCCAACTTCGCGGGACTGCGGACCGACGTGCTCAACGCGCTCAAGCGGTTGCGCATCCCCGTGCTGCGCTGGCCCGGCGGGTGCTTTGCAGACGACTACCACTGGGAGGACGGCATCGGCCCGCGAAAGGACCGGCCTCGCCGGGTCAACACATGGTGGGGGATGGACGTCGAAGACAATGCCTTCGGGACGCACGAGTTCCTTATGCTTTGCCGGCACCTGGGGTGCCAGCCGTTCCTGGCTGGGAACGTGGGAACCGGCAGCCCGCGGGAAATGCGCGACTGGGTTGAGTATTGCAACTTCGCCAATGACAGCACGCTGGCCCGGCGGCGGGCACAGAACGGATCGCCGCAGCCGTTCGGCGTCCGCTACTGGGGCGTCGGCAACGAAGCGTGGGGCTGCGGCGGGAACTTCTGCCCCGAAGACTATGGCGCGCAGTACAAGCGCTTCGCCACCTACCTCCGCGATTTCCCCGGCACGCCGCTTTTTCTGATCGCGTGCGGGCCCGACGGCAACAAGCCCGACTGGACACGCCGGTTCCTCCGTAAGATCGCCTCAGGCGACGCGCGCTTCAACTACCGCATCCACGGCCTGGGGGCACACTACTACTGCGGCACCGCCGGGCCGTCGGCCACGGAATTTGATGCCAACCAGTGGTACGAACTGCTGCACAAGGCGGCCGGCGTCGAGCAGTTGATCCGCGAGCAGCGGACGGTCATGGACGAATTCGACCCGCAGCGCAAGATCGGGCTGCTGATCGACGAATGGGGCACCTGGCATTTCCCGACGCCCGGCCGCAACCCCCTGCATCTGTGGCAGCAGAATACCCTGCGCGACGCCCTGGCGGCGGCGATCACCCTCGACACTTTCCACCGTCATGCCGACCAGCTCGCCATGGCCAACATCGCGCAACTGGCCAACGTCCTGCAGGCGGTGGTGCTCACCGAAGGCGACAGAATGGTCCTGACGCCGACCTATCACGTGTTCGATCTCTATCAGCCGCACCAGGGCGGCCGATCGGTCCGGGTGGCATTCGAGGCCCCGCCGATCCGCTTTGCGGTACGGGATACCGCCATGCAACTAGCCGGCCTGTCGGGTTCGGCGTCCATCAAGGGTAATGTGCTGATCCTTACAGTGGTGAACCCGCACGCGACGTTGCCGCTGGAAGCCGAAATCGACTTGGCCGGCCGATCGATCTCGCGGGCGGCATTGAACGTGTTATCGGACGAAGACCTCGCCGCCCACAACACGTTCGACCAGCCGAACCGTATCAAGCCGTCGGAAGAGGCGTTGCAGATTGAGGCTGGCGAGGTCTGGCACGTGTTTCCGGCGGCTTCGGTGAGCCGGCTGGAGTTCGAGCTAGATTGAATCTGCCCCGCGATTCCTGATAATCCCCAGCGCCTGCAGCGGCAGGCCGACTCGGCAGCCGTGAAGCACAGCACCGATTTCCCCCGGTGGGACGCCGGTCGACTTTTTAGAGCACGCGGAAAGGACACGATTCATGCGGCGAGCAAAGATCACCATCGTTGGGGCGGGAAACGTCGGGGCCACCTGTGCCCATTGGGCGGCGGCCAAGGAACTGGGCGATATCGTCCTGGTCGATATCCCGCAGGTGGAGGGGATGCCGCAGGGCAAGGCGCTGGACTTGTTCGAGAGCTCGCCGGTCGAAGGGTTCGACAGCAAGATCACCGGTGCGACCAGCTACGAAGCCAGCCAGAACAGCGACGTGGTGATCGTCACGGCCGGCATCGCCCGCAAGCCGGGCATGAGCCGGGATGACCTGATCAACACCAACACCGGCATCGTCAAGTCGGTGGCGGAGAACGTCGCCAGGCATTCACCCAATGCTGTCATGATCGTGGTGAGCAACCCGCTGGATGCGATGGTCTACGTGGCGTGGAAAGCCAGCGGTTTCCCGACCAAACGGATCATCGGGCAGGCCGGCGTGCTCGATACTGCCCGCTACCGCAGCTTCCTTGCCTTGGAAGTCGGGTGCAGCGTCGAGGACGTGCAGGCCTTGCTCCTTGGCGGCCATGGCGACGACATGGTGCCGCTGCCCCGTTACACTTTCGCCGGCGGCATCCCGATCACACAACTGGTCTCGCCGCAGCGTTTGGACGAGATCATCAAGCGGGCCCGCACCGGCGGGGCGGAAATCGTCGGGTTGCTCAAGACCGGCAGCGCCTATTACGCGCCCGCCGCCGCCACCGTGCAGATGGCCGAGGCGATCATCAAGGACAAGAAGCGCATCCTGCCCTGTGCCGTCTTCTGTGAGAAGGAATACGGAGTCGGGGGTTATTTCGTGGGCGTTCCCTGCATCCTGGGCACCGAGGGGGTCGAGCGGATCATCGAAGTCGAACTCGACGACAATGAACGAAAGATGTTCCAAAGCAGCGTCGATCATGTAAAGGAACTCGTCCGCTCGGTGAAGATCTGATGAGGGAAGTAGCTAGTGGATAGTAGCGAGCGGCTCGCTAATGGCGGATGATTTTCCCGGACTGAGAACTAGCAGCTAGCCACTAGCAACTTTTCCCGTGGAGAGACGCATGAATCGTGTCGAAGGGAAGCAGAAGGGTCATCGGGTGCGCCTGCGCCGGGGCGCACGCCTCGCGCTCGCACTCGGCGGGCTGTTGTTTTCCGGCCTTGCCGGCGGCTGCGCTACCGGGCCGCACGTGCTGAGCCGCACCGGTCAGGCCGTCATCGACCGGCAATACGTCGAATACCCCGCCGGCTACGAGTTCCGCCGGTACATCGCCGGGCTCAGCAGCGCCACCGCTTTCGATTTCGACGTTGACGGCAACTTGATCATCGTAGAGGGCGGCATGGGCGATGACAGCCCGAGCATCATCGGCTTCCGTCCTGATGGCACCCGGTTCAACATCTTCCCGCTCGGTCCGCGCGGGCCGCTGTCTCTCGGCTCGGAAAGCTTCGAGGTTTTCGGCCCCGTAGGCGGCCTCGCCTGCTACCATGGCAAAGTCTACCTCTCCCACCGCGACAAGGATGGTTTTGGCGTCATCACCGCCTTCGACTATTACGGCGGGCACCGAACCGTCGTCTCCGGCCTGCCCGCACGCGGGGAGAATGGCGTCACCCAACTGACCATTTGGCACGACCGGCTCTATTTCGGCGTCGGCACCGCCACCAACAGCGGCGTCGTCGGCCTCGACGACGCGGAGATCGGCTGGCTCAGGGAATACCCCAACGTCTGTGACAACCTCGGCCTGGACAAGGTCCGCACTTACGGCGCCAAGTTCAACACGCCCAATCCTCTGGCTACCTGGTTCAGCCCCGACATCGCCGTCACCGGGCCATTTCAGCCGTTCAACATCAGCAATCAAACTTTGATCCGAAGCCGCACCGATAAGGCCAACGGCGTGATCTGCTCGGTCGAGCTCCTGGGTGGGATGCTGAGGGTCGAGGCCACCGGCATCCACAACCCGCGCGGGCTGGCTACCAACCAGTTCGGCCTGTTCTTCACCAACGACGGCATGGAACCGCGCGGCAGCCGGCCCATCATGAACGACCCCGACTCCGTGCTGGTCTGGGTCCCGGGCACCTGGTACGGCTGGCCCGATTACAGCACCGACCTGCGCCCCATCAACGAGCCCAGCGGCCATTTCCAGCCGCCCCAATCGATGGTCCTCCCCTACGGCTATCCCGACGTGGACATGCTCGTGAACAAGGACGCCAGCAACCTGATTGTCCCGTCGGGCAACACGCTGCTGGAAGGCGTCTTCCCATCCCAATCCGGATTGGCCGGCATCACCTTCGTCCCCCCCGAAAGTCCGTTGAACACAGACTTCGCCGGCAGCTTCATCGTCGCCCTTTCCGGCGACCGCGCTCCTTTCGGGACCGGCGGCCTCAAGCTCATCGGCGCCCCCGGCCACAAAATCATGCGCCTCGACGTGGACCGCAAGAAGTCCTACGAATTCATCCGTAACACGCAGGAATTGCCCGCCAGCCGCATCAAGAACGCCAGGCCCGAGGAACTCGAACGGCCGATCGACGTGAAGTTCGGGCCCGACGGCGCCTTGTATATCCTGGACCTGGGCCGGATGACCATGAAGCATGGCAAGCCGTACGTCGAACCCGGCACCGGCCAAGTCTTTCGGCTCCTTCCCGTGCCGCCCCCACTGGGCGTAACCAACGCGGACTCCAAGTGACCATCACCCCGGCTTCTCGATCGAGTTTTCAATCATTCGCCCGACCACTGGCCAGGTCAGCCGGCGCGGATAGCCCACTTCGCAAAACGCCTTTCCTGTTCGCTGGCCGAATCGGGCCTCATAGGTCAGGAGCAACCGGTAGTGCGTCGCGTGGATCACGCGCGGCGCTTCGAGCCTGATTTCAACGGGTGCTGCGTCCATGGTCCTGAGGTGCAGGCGGGTCGGATATCTGACGGCGCGTGCCGTGCGGCCGGACCAGTTGGTCCTGGCCAGCTTCACGGGGACCTGGCGAACGCCGCTGGCGTCGTGCTGCACGAGACTCACCTCGTCTCCCAACCGCCTACGGCGTGGCCGGGCATAATGGAAGGCGAACATCCCATCGTCCCAGAGTACCCGGCCGCGAACCCACCGGCGCAGGCCGGGGCCCAGCGGCGCAGACCCAAAATTGTGATCGTGGTATCCCCGCCCCGCGAACCGGATTAGCCGCCCGCGCAGGTGAATCTCCCCTTCGACCCGACATAGAGGATTGGCAATGATCCAGCGGTGATCCGCGCCGGTGATCTTACGGGACAGAAAATCGCGATCCAATACGGCGGATGCCGTGTTATTGCCGGTCGTCGGGAAGCCATCTTCAGCCGTCGCCGCGCTTCTCTCCCTCTCCCGGTACTCCGGGAGAGGGTTGGGGTGAGGGGAATTCCGTGTTCCATCAGACTTCTCGCTCGACAAAGAAAGACCCTCACCCTGACCCTCTCCCGGAGTAGCAGGAGAGGGGAACGGAGGGTGGTTCTCTCTACAGGCATTCTTGAGACGCCCAATCAATTGAGGATGGAAAGTCAATTCGCCCGAAATCAGCCCGTCCGCGGAACGAGCCGTTCCACCGCTCAGCCGCAGCCGCAACGACCCGTCGGCGTTTCGGCTCAAATGGTTCGGCCCCACCCGCACCTCAGGCCCGGCGGCGCTGGCCGCAAATTCCTCCGGCCGCACTTGCGTCAGGTATTCGGCAAGCACCCGCTCGCCTTCAAACGCCACGAACCAGATACACGGGTATCCGCCCGGCAGTGGCGGCACGTGACGCGTCGGGTCGGCCAGGAATTGGTAATAGCGCCGGAGATAGCCGGGATGAAACATAAACCCCTCGCCCATCCCGATGACGAACCGAACCTGCCCGCTGTCGTCCTCCGCGTCGAAGTGCCACCACTCGTACCCGCCCGGCGAGCGGACCGCATGCCATCCGTCGGCATCCGGCGGCGCAGGGTCGTACAGCGGGAGCGTCCGCACCGCCGATCCGATCGGTTCGGTCAACATGAAACTACTTCCCCGGCGACGGCAGCGGCGTCGCGCTGGGGTTGAGGTGCTTGTCGAAGAAACCGGCAACCATGTTGATCCTGAATATACCGTAATATCGAGGTGAGGCCAGATCGTTCGACGCTTTTGTTGAGCGGTCTGGTTGGACTGGCTGGGCCAAGCCGGTACATTCCCTGCTTGCATTTCCGCCCGCCGACCAGGCTTTGAGTAAAAAGCGTGTCGTCGGAAAAAAGGCAGATGGAGAGTTACGCATGAACCGCCTGAGTTGCTTGGCCTTTCTCGTGATCCTGGCAGGGTTTGCATGGGTGGCACCGAACGGGTTGCTCGCCGCGCCCGAGCCGCAAGGCGCCAAGCCGATCAAGCCGGCCTCGGCCGACGGCCGCGTGCTCAATTTCGACTTTGAGGACGGCACATTGAAAGACTGGACCGCCACCGGCGACGCCTTCGACGGCCAGCCGATCAAGGGCGACACCGTCTTCGCCCGGCGGTCGGACATGCACAGCAACCACCAGGGCCAATACTGGGTCGGCGGGTACGAAATCCGCGGCGACGAGGCCACCGGAACGCTCACCAGCATTCCGTTCAAAGTCACCCACCGCTGGGCCAGCTTCCTGGTCGGCGGCGGGCATTGGGACGAGACGCGCGTCGAACTGGCCACCGCGGCCGACAAGGCGGTTTTTTTCAAAGTCTCCGGTACCGACGCCGAGGAGTTGCGCCCGGTGGTCGTGGACCTGGAAAAGCAGTTGGGCAAGGAGATCTTCATCCGCCTCGTCGACCAGCGCAAGGACGGATGGGGGCACATCAACTTCGACGACTTCGAGTTTTATGACCAGCAGCCGCGATTCAAGGATGCCGTCGACCCGGCTGCTTCGGTGGAGTTGCTCCAGCCGGACAAAGTGAAGTTCGCCGGGCTCCCGCCGGAACAGGCGCCAAAGGAAATGGCGATGCCCGAAGGGTTCAAGGCGCACCTGTTCGCGGGCGAGCCGGACATCGTCCAGCCGATCGCGTTCGCCATCGACCCGCGGGGGCGGATCTGGGTGGCCGAGGGCTTGACGTATCCCATTCGCGCCCCTGAAGGCAAGGGCAAAGACCGCATCCTGGTCTTCGAAGATGCCGACGGGAGCGGGCACTTCACCAAGCGCAGCGTGTTCGCCGAGGGTCTCAATCTGGTGAGTGGTTTGGAAGTCGGCTTCGGCGGCGTCTGGGTGGGGGCTGCGCCGTACCTGTATTTCATCCCCGCCGACACCAACGCAGACGACCCCAAGCCTTCCGGCCCTCCGCAGGTGTTGCTGGACGGCTTCGGCTACGGCGACACTCACGAGACCCTCAACACCTTCACCTGGGGACCGGACGGCTGGCTCTACGGCTGCCACGGCGTCTTCACCCAGAGCGACGTCGGCAAGCCGGGAACGCCGAAAAAGGACCGCGTCCACATCAACGCCGGCGTCTGGCGCTACCATCCGACCAAACATATTTTCGAGCGGTTTGCCGAGGGGACCAGCAACCCCTGGGGCCTGGACTTCGACGAGCACGGCCAGGCCATTATCGAGGCATGCGTGATCCCCCACCTGTGGCACATGATCCAGAACGCCCGCTACCAGCGCCAGGGCGGCAACCACGACGACCCCTACACCTTCGACGACATCAAGACCATCGCCGACCACCTCCACTACCTCGGCAACAAAGGCCCCCATGCCGGCAACGGCAAGAGCGACGCCGCCGGCGGCGGGCATGCCCACGCCGGGCTCATGGTCTACCTCGGCGGGTCCTGGCCCGATGAGTGGCGCGGCAAAATCTTCATGAACAACATCCACGGCACCCGCATCAACATGGACATCCTCGAACCGCAGGGTTCGGGGTTCGTCGGCCACCACGGCCACGACTTCATCCTCTTCAACGATTCCTGGAGCCGCATCGTCAACCTCCGCTACGACCAGGACGGCAGCGTCTACATGATCGACTGGTACGACCAGCAGAAGTGCCACACTACCGACCCCAAGGCCGTCGACCGCGGCAACGGCCGAATCTTCAAAGTCGTCTACGGCGACACCAAAACCACCAAAGTCGATCTCGAAAAGGCCAGCGATATCGAGCTGGCAAAGCTGCAAAGCGATAAGCACGAATGGCTCGCCCGAACTGCCCGGCGCATGCTCCAAGAACGAGCTGCGGTTGGAAAGAGCATCGACCCGCAAGCCGCCAGCTCGCTTGCCGACCTGCTCGCTAAACCCGGCGACACCGATCTCCGCCTGCGCGCCCTGTGGGCCTGTCACGCGATCGGCAAGCTGACCGAGGGCCGGGAAAGAGAACTGTTGTCGGACTCCGATCCATACATCGTTGCCTGGGCGGTGCAATTGCTTTGCGAAGACTCAACGGTCTCCTCCGATGACGGCAAATCGCTGGCCGAGCTGGCGGCAAAGAGTCCGTCGCCCGTGGTCCGGCTCTACGTCGCATCGGCGGCCCTGCGCATCGGAGTCGATCAGCGCGCCGAAATCATCGCCGCTCTTCTGGCTCACTCCGAGGACGCCCAGGACCACAACCTGCCGCTGATGTACTGGTACGGCCTGGAATCGATCGCCGACGCCGAGCCGCAAAGGATGCTGACACTGGCGCTGGGCACGAAGGTCCCGCACGTCCTGGAGTATGCCGTCCGCCGCCTGTCGGCGGGCAGCGACGCGAACCTGGCGATCCTCGCCGACAGTCTGGAAAAAGCCGACGGCGATGAGCAGCGCGTGCAGGTCCTGCAGGGCATGAGCAGCGCGCTGAAGGGCCGCCACGACGTCCCTGCCCCGGCCGCCTGGGACGCCGTCGCCGGTAAACTGTCCGAATCCTCCGACGGCCAGGTCCGCGATCTGGTCCGGTCGCTGTCCGTCACGTTCGGCAGCCGCGCCGCCATCGACGCAATGCGGGCCACCCTGATGGACCCCAGGGCCGCCCCGGGGGCCCGCGAATCGGTCCTGCAATCGCTGGTCGGCATCCGCGATGCGGGCCTGGCCCCCAAGCTCCAGGAACTGCTGGCTGACGAAAACCTCCGTGGCCCCGCCCTGCGCGGCTTGGCCGTCTACGACGACCGCAACACCCCCAAGGCCGTCCTCGACCGTTATTCCTCGCTGACGGCATCGGAAAAGAAGGACGCCCTGCTCACGCTGGCGTCCCGGGCGTCATACGCCAGGCCGCTCCTGGCGGCGGTCCAAGCCGGCGCCGTCCCCGCCGGCGACGCCTCGGCCGACGTCGTGCGTCAGTTGCGCAATCTGCACGACCCCGAGGTGGACAAGCAGGTCGCCAAAGTTTGGGGCACCCTGCGCGACAGCCCCGCGGAGCTCAAGAAGCGCATGGCCGAGATCCGTGCCATCGTCGAAGCCCCCGGCCCCGCCCCCGACCTCTCGCATGGCCGCGTGCTCTTCAACAAGACCTGCGCCCAGTGTCACACCCTGTTCGGCACCGGCGGCAAGGTCGGCCCCGACCTCACCGGCTCCAACCGCGCCGATCTGGCTTACCTGCTGGAAAACGTCGTTGACCCCAACGCCGTCATCCCCGCCGACTATGTGGCATCGGTTATCGACACCAAAGACGGCCGGACGATCATCGGCATCATCAAGAAGCAGGACGCGCATGCCGTGACTGTGCAGACCGCCAACGAATTGCTGACCCTCGGCCGGGACGAGATCGACACGATCAAGACCAGCAAGCTGTCGATGATGCCGGAAGGGATCATGGACAAGTTCCCCAACGAGGATTTAAGGGACGTGATCGCCTATCTGCGCAGCCCCAGGCAGGTGCCGTGAGACGTGTCAAGCGCTGTAGCGTATGCTTCAGCATACGGTCGCTGGATCGCGAAGCCGCAAGCGGCGGAACGCGCGCTGAAGCACGCGGGGCAGCCACGAAGAAACGGTTTCAAAACTCCTCTGGGTGCCATGGGCAAGCGTACTCGCTTGCCCGTGGAACCGGCTGAACAGAGCGAGAAAGCACCGGCAAGCGAGTACACTTGAATTCAGCGACCGCCGGCAATCATTCGGTTCTGGACCCGCTTCCAAACGCAACGAGCCAGTGTGGGATCGCACGCTCATTCAGCCGCGACCGTCATAGAAGCAGCGGCGCCCGCGTAGCAGCAGAAACAGGTGGACTATCAGTTCCAAGCCGATGAAGGCAAGCCCCCCGAGCCACCAGGCTGGCCATCGCGCCGGCCGCCATCCGGCCAGCAACCTGTCGGTCCATGCCATACCAAGGCCAAGACCGACGCCGCCAACGAACCACACGGCAACGCGGGCCGTGGCCTGCACAGCACGCGCGACGGGAAGGCGGGGGCGAAGCCAGTTGAGGAACCACAACTCCACCCAATGGCCGCCGAAGGAAAACCAGAGCACCAGGACAGTGAGCAGCGGCCAGCGCTGCAGGCCGCCCCACCGAAGTGACAGCACGGCGCCGACGACCAGCGCGATCGTGCTGGTGCGCAAAAGCGTCCGGCCAAGAGGCTCCCGATAAGGCTGCCAGGGTGAAGTCATTGATCTACGCTACGCGAGACGTGGCCCACGGGTTTTGCTCGGTGTGCAGAACAGTTCTCCCCCCATCACGCCGGTCCCTTCGGGGCCGGGCCTCGATGCACCGCGGGAACCCGGCCCCGAAAGGACCGGCGTGATCGGCAGACTGCGTTCGCGCTCGGCGTTGAAGTCCTGGCTGGGAAAGCAGAGGCCCGACGGGCGCAAATGATGTCATGAAGGAAGGGGCGATGAATGCATACAACTCGCTCTTCAGCCGATGCCCTTTGGTGCCGGCGGATAGGTCGCGAAGGGTCCTGCGTGTCTTCGCGGTGAGCCGTGAAATTCCGGGCTCGCTGGTCCGAGAATCCGCACAGGCGTCTCATTTCCTCCTTTGTGTCGATTACGATCGTGAAATGGCCGATGATCGTTCTTGACAGTTCAAGGATTCATCTAAACTGGAGCCCCGCAAATGTCAGTTTCAATCAGCATTCCCATCGCCACGAAAACCGCCCAACCCGCACCTGCCGCACCCGCTGCCAGCACATCGGGTGCATCCGCTGCGTCCACCACATTGAGCGCAGCCCAGCTTGCCAAAGAGACCGTCAATCAGCTTCAGAAGCAGGCCAATGCCGGAAACAAGCAGGCGCTGCGCGAGCTCCAGAGGCGCGAGAAGCTCAAGCAAGAGCAAGCGTCGGAGTCCAAGGGGTCGAGCGAGCCGGCCGATGCGCAGGAAGCGGCCTCGCCGCAGGAGGCGGGAAAAGGGACGCAGGTGGATAAGACCGCGTAGTAGCGGATCATCGCACTTGATTTGACGGTTGGAACGGGCCTGCAGCTCGTCCGGAGCGACACGCGCGGCACGCCCCGGCTCTGCTTAGACTCCCCAAATGAACCGCAATAAACCACTGGTTTACTCCAGCGGGTTCATCACCATTCCCGTCGCCAGCTTGGGGAAGAAGTAGGTGCTCTTCTGCGGCATGACTTCGCCGTGCTCGCCCAACTGGGCGAGGGCGGCCAGCGGCGTGGGACGCAGGAGCAGGGCGATCTGGTAGCGCGTGCCGTCTACCTGCGGGGCGATGTCGGCCGGGTCGGCGGTGTAGCTGCGGGTCATCTCCTTGCCGGACGCGAATTTGGGGCCGATCACTTCATCCAGAAGATATCGCTGCAGGATGGCCACATCCAACTGCCGCCAGGACTCGCTTTGACGCGGCTCGAGCGGCTTGAGGATGTCCAGGTTGATGAGCCGGAGCTGGAAGAGCTTGCGAGTGCGGCCGTCGAACAGGCCGAAGGTGTGGACCGCCTGGTTCATGAGGGTGGTGTCGGCGAAGTCTGCCAGCTTGTCGGCGGGGATCGCCGTTTCGGTGACTTCCCAGTCGGCTCCCAGGGCCGTCTTGAATGCTTCAATGTCGAATGATGGGACACCGCCGATCAGGCGGTGGGTGGGGAGGATGAGCAGGCCGTCGTCCTGCATGCTGACCAGCGCGAACATGCAGAAATTGGCGGGGTGGTTGGGCGGCAGAGGGCCGCCGTGCGATTTCTCCACTTCGGCCTGGTATTGCAGCGCGGTCGTGTAACGATGGTGGCCGTCGGCGATATACACCGGCTTATGGCCCATGAGGTCGATGATGGCGTTTTCGGTCTCGGAGTCGGTGACGGTCCAGAGGTCGTTCTTGACGCCGTCGAGCGTCCCGGACATTTCGGCGCGGCCCAGGCGAGGGTAGAGTTGATTGGTGACCTCGTTTTTGGGATCGCTGAACAGGCCGAATATCGGCGAAAGCTGGACGCGGGTTGCCCGCATCAGTTTGAGGCGGTCTTCGATGGGTGCCGAGTAGGTCTTTTCATGGGGGACGACATGCCCCGCCCCGAAGGGTGACAGTCGGACCAGGGCGAGAAAGCCGCGGCGGTGATGGATTCGCCCGCCGTGCTCGTAAGTCTGCATGTAGGGGTAGAACGCCGAGCGGGCGTCGCGCTTGAGGATTCCGGCCGTCAGCCAGGAATGCAGCGTGATGTTGGCTTTTTCGTAAGCCGCGTCGGGGCCGACCGATTTGGGGGGCAGGTGGGGCAGGTCAACGGTTACAATGTTGTTGGGGTGCCGAGCCTGGAGGGCGGCCTTGCCGCGCTCGTCCAGGACGTCGTAGGGTGGCGCGATGACCCGGGAAAGATCCAGGTCGGCGTGCTTCGCGTAGTGTATCCCGGCGAACGGTCGAATCTGGGCCATCGTATGCTCCTTGCGCCAAAGAACCGAAGCCCAAACGCGTCCGGGCCAGTGAAGCGATTTAAGATAAGGCGGGGACCGAAAACATCAAGTAACCGGCGTCAACCACATGGAGCGAAGGCGCGACATTCGATTTGGGGGAGGATCAGCCGGGACAATTCGGGATTCACCACGGAGCCACGGAGGACACGGAGAAAAACAAAAGAAAGGAATAACTGCAACAAACAACAAACAAGCGATTTCGCGACCGCGCCTTGCCCCGGATCATTCACCGCAGAGACGCGGAGATCGCAGAGAAGATTGAATGCCAAATGACTTACATGTGGATAACTCCCGCTGTAGCTCGCGCACGTTGCGCTGCTTACACTGAGCGTCGCAACTGACCGTTCATTTCGCCGCGACTTTCGCAGTGATCAAACGGATCTGGTGGATCCCCGGCGGCTGGGCCAGCAACTCATCCGCCTTGGACATCAGCGCCTTGGCGATCGGGCCGTTCAGATGCGCCTGGCGGGCTTCTTCGGTTTCGAAGGTGTCGAAGATGCCGAACGAGTGGTCGTCTTCAGCAAACGCGTACCACGTGACCGTGCCGGGTTCGGCCTGGGCCATGGCAACGGCGGACTTGAGCAGCGCCTCCACGTCGGCAGCTTTTCCAGGCTTGGCTTTGAGATGAGCATAAATCGCGAATTTCAGCATGATGTCTCCGTGGGTTGGGGGCGGGACATCCGGCTTTGTAGAACGCAACGGCAAAAACCACAACTGGGAAAAGGCCTGGCGCTAACCGCCGAACACGAGACCCCGTGGCCAAGGGATATCATCGTTAATAGGCATGTTTCGAATCAACCACTTGAGAGCTGTACCGGGGCGGAATGAACCAAGCCGTCCCACGTCCCATAAGCAATGTAGACGGACGACTAAAAATCACGATAACACCAACCATGAGAGTCATTCTTGCCAATCCCCGCGGGTTCTGTGCCGGCGTCAACATGGCCATCGACGTGGTCGATCAGGTCCTTCGGATGAAAGGGCCGCCGGTTTACGTCTATCACGAAATCGTTCATAACCGGCATGTTGTAGAAGACTTTAAGGCGCGCGGGGTGACGTTCGTGGATGACGTCAGCGAGGTGCCCGACGGCGGGGTGGTGGTTTACAGCGCCCACGGCATTTCGCCGGAAGTCCGCCGCGAAGCCAAGCGGCGCAGCTTGGTCGAGGTGGACGCCACCTGCCCGCTGGTAACCAAGGTCCACCTGGAAGTGCTCAAGTTCGCCCGCGACGGGTATACGATCCTCTTCATCGGGCACGCCAAACACGACGAAGCGATCGGGACGGTGGGCGAAGCACCGAATTCGATCATCGTGGTGGAGTCGCCAGAGGACGTTGAACGCGTGCAAGTGCCTGACCCGGATCACGTTGCGTTTGTAACGCAGACAACCCTGAGCATTTATGACGCCAATCGGGTGATTGCGGCGTTGAAGGCGCGGTTCCCGAACATCAAGGCCCCGCCCAAGGAGGACATCTGTTACGCCACCACCAACCGCCAGAACGCGGTGTCGCAATTGTCGGATGAGGTTGACCTGGTGTTGGTGGTCGGGAGCCGCAACAGTTCCAATTCGCAGCGGCTGGTGGAAACCGCGCGCGAGCAAGGCAAGGAAGCGCACCTGATCGACGATGAGTCCGAAATGGACCCGGCGTGGCTGGAGAACAAAGAGTCGATCCTGGTGACGGCTGGCGCGTCGGCGCCGGAACGGCTCGTGCAAGGGCTGCTGGAACGCCTGCAGGGTGAGTGGGACGCCACCGTCGAGGTGAAGACGCTGGTGGAGGAAGACGTCACGTTCGCCCCGCCGAAATCGCTGAGGAGTTTAGCGGTGGTTTCGTGAAGCGTTCGGCAGTTGTCAGTGGTCAGTTGTCAGTTGTTAAAGACGTCGCTGACGAAAGCCGCATTCGGCCTGAGGAACTCCGTCTCCACAGCATATCCGGCCAATGACAATCGAGCCGCTTCAGACAACTTACAACTTACAACTGACCACTGACAACTGACCTGAACAATGCAAATCATCCCCTTAGAAATCCCCGAGGTGAAAGTCCTGGTGCCGAGGAAGTTCGGCGACCATCGCGGCTTCTTCTCCGAAACCTACAACCGCAAGACCCTTGCGGAACTGGGCATCGACAGGGAATTCGTCCAGGACAACCACTCGCTCTCGGCCGAGAAAGCGGTGGTGCGGGCATTGCATTACCAGCTCCCGCCGATGGCCCAGGACAAGCTCATTCGCGTCGTGCGGGGCGCGATTCTCGACGTGGCAGTGGACATCCGCCGGGCGTCGCCTACCTTCGGTCGGTATGTTTCGGCAGTCATCAGCGCCGAGAACTGGCGGCAGATGTATGTGCCGATCGGCTTCGCTCATGGGTTTGTCACGCTGGAGGCGAATACCGAGGTGGTCTACAAAGTGACCAACTACTATTCCCCCGCTCACGAACGGGGCATCCGCTGGAACGACCCGGCATTGGGCATCGACTGGGGGGTCGACCAGACGCAAGCGGTATTGTCCCAGCGGGACACGCAGCATCCGGGGTTCAGGGATGCAGGTGATCTCTTTTAGCGCCATTCCGAAGGGATGGGTTTTTTCTCGCCGTCCCGTAGGGACGAACTGTGGCCCGCACCATTACGACCTTATGCGGGTCATCGATACATCCCGGGGGCTGACGTCCGCCCATAAAAAACGGTCCGCGGTGCGGACCCTACGGAGTATCGGCTGCGGGGCTGGCACGCCGCTTCGCGATTGGCTCGCGCGCCACGGCTTGCACGACAAACGCCGCGGCAAGAAGCGTTGCGGCGACGAGGTAGAGCCCCTGGTATCCGCCGGTGCGGTCTTTGATGCGGCCGATCAGGAAGGGGATGAAGAACCCGGCGGTGCAGCCGATGGAGTTGATGACGGCGATCCCGGCCGCGGCGGCGTCGCCGCGCAGGAATGAGGTTGGGATGGCCCAGAACGGCCCGAGGCAGCCCCAAATCCCCACCGCCGCCACGGAGAGCGTGAACAAGGCCAGCGGCGTGTTGGGGCAGAGGGCGGTCGCCGCCATGCCCGCCGCGCCGAGCAGGGCGCAGCCGGCGACGTGCCAGCGGCGCTCGGCGGAGTGGTCGGAGTGCCGGCCGATGAGGACCATGGTCACCGCGCCGATGCAGTAGGGGATGGCGGTCAGCCAGCCGCCGGTGTGGTCGGAGATGGCCGACGGCGCCCAAAAGATGAAGCCGAACAGGCCGCTGATGAGCAGAAAGTAGAGGGCCGACAGCAGCCAGACCCGCCCGTCGCGCAGTGCGGCCAGGAAGTCGCGCCGATCGTGCGCCGCGTGCGTGCCGCCTTCGGCGGCAAGCTGCCCTTCGAGCCACGCGGCTTCCTCGGCGCTAAGCCAACTCGCTTCAGACGGGTGGTCGGGCAGGCAGTGCAGGGTCAACAGCGCCAGCGGCATGCAGGCGATGCCTTCGATCAGGAAGATCCATTGCCAGCCGTGCAGGCCGGCGAGCCGATCGAGCTTGAGCAGGTATGCCGACAGGGGCGAGCCGATCACGCCGGACAAGGCGGTGGAGGTAAGGAAGAGGCCGAAGGCCTTGCCGCGCTGCCGGGCAGGGAACCAGTTGCTCAGGTAGAGGATGATCCCCGGCATGAACCCCGCCTCGGCCGCGCCAAGCAGGGCACGCAGCACGGAGAACGATGCTGCTCCGCGGGCCAGCGCCATGGCGGCGGCGACCAGGCCCCAGGAAAAGACGATCCGGGCGATCCAGCGCCGCGCTCCCACCCGCCGCAGCGCCAGGTTGCTGGGGACTTCCAGGGCAGCATAGCCGAGGAAGAAAATCCCCGCGGCAAACCCGTAAGCTGTTTCGGACAGCTTCAGGTCGGCCTGCATCGGCTTCTTGGTGAAGCTGATGTTGGCCCGGTCCAGGTAGTTGACGACGTAGAGCAGGAAGAGAAACGGGATGAGCCGCCAGGCGACGCGGGCAAGCAGGCGGTCACCAGTGATCGGCAAGGTCGTCGTCACCGACTGGTATTCAATTGGCTCGGTCTTCGCGGTGTCCAAGATGCTGGCCTTAGTAGCGAATGCTGACGCGCTGCACAAGGAGGCGCCGTCCCGCGTCCTCTCCCTCTCCCGTTACTCCGGGAGAGGGCAGGGGTGAGGGTCTTCTCTTTCATCCCGAGGAAAAGACCCTCACCCTAACCCTCTCCCGGAGTACCGGGAGAGGGGATAACAGGGCGAGGAAACCGGGAAGAGCAACCACTGTCGTTTTCATTAGCCCACCCCCCGGAGCACCGGTAGAGGGAGTGGATTTCTCGGCGCCAAATGGCGCTTATTGACTGCCGGTCCTTTGCCCCACCAAACTACGCAGTAACTCCATGCGGTCGCGTGTCTCAGCATCGCCAGGATCCAGTTGCAGTGCATGGTTAAAGTCGGCCGCGGCCGCGGCGTAGTCGCCTTTGCGGCGATGAGCTTCGCCTCGGTTGGAATATGCCTGGGCACATTCCAGGCCCCTTCGGATCGCGTCGGTGCAACTGGAGATCGCCTCGTCCAGTTCGCCTTTGTTCAGGTGGGCGGCGGCGCGGGTCGCGCAGCACCATGCTGCATGCGCCGGGTGCAGCCGAATGGCTTCGGTGCAGTCTCGGATAGCTTGGTCCCAGTCCCCGCGCCGGAAATGGCAGTACGCCCGCTGGCGGAGACTGTAGGCGTCGCGCGGGTCCAGGCCGAAAGCTTCGGAAAAATCAGATATTGCTGCGGCGAAGTTGTCCTGCCCGAGTCGGGCATTACCCCGGGTCCGGTACGCCCAGCCCCGACGGCGCGCGAGGAATGTGAAGGAGCCGGTCAAGCGGATCGCCTCGGTGGCATCAGCGACAGCCGCCGCCCAATCCTTTCTGCTCACCAGCAATTCCGCGCGGCACCAGAAGGCGTCGGCGAGAACCCAGAAATCGTCACGGGAGCACAGGCGGATGCATTCCGTCGCGTCAACGATGCCCTGGCCTGTCTGCCCGTTGAACCGGCAGACGTGGGCCCGCAGCCCGTACCCTTCCGGCGCGGCGCGGTGCAGGCGGATCACCTTCGTCGCGTGCAGCAGCGCCTGCTCGTGATCGCCGGCCTTCAGGCAGTCAACGCCCCGGTCCCTGTAGCCCAGCGCCATCAGGGACAGTTCCCTGGACGGCCCAAGACGGACTGAGAACCAATTTGCGGTGGCGCGCATCACTGCGCGAACGCCAGAGGGCAGCGGCTTTCGATGATCCATAACGACGCGAGAGCGGTTCCCGGTGGGATTATAGGAGGAAATGCTGAACGATGAATGCTGAATGATGAATCGGGAATCGATGAGTCGAGCGGAAGCGGAAGTTTTCGATTCAGCGTTCATTATTCAGCATTCATCATTTCCTCTTATCCTGTCGCCTTCCCCAGCGCGAACGAGAGCAGCAGCAGTGCCAGCACCGTGGCAGTGATGATGACGAAAGCGCGGTCGCGCTCGTAGATGAATGCAAACACCGACACGGCCACGCGCATGACCGGCGTCGCGATCAACAGCAGCAGTCCCAGGACAACCACCGCCCGGCCGCGCAGTTGCTTCAACTCCGAAAAAACGTCGCCCGCCGAGTGTGGGAAGGCTGCGCCGGGTTTGGTCAGACGTGCCAGTTCATCACGCGACGACAGGTAATCCGGATGATGGAAGAAACTCAGCACCGTGCCGGCCACCACGACGGTCAGGCTGGTGACGACGCCGACGCGCAACAGCGTGCTGATGAGGATCTCCACCTGGCGTGCCTTGTCGCGATTGGAGGCGGGTGCGGGCGAACTTGGGTTTGTTTTGGTCATGTTTCGTCCGGTTCACTTCGCAACGTTCCACCGAACCCCCCTCCACAGCATTTCTCCCGACACGTAAAGCAGGACGACGACGAACACAATCCGCACCACCCGGCTCTGAAGCCGGCCGAGCAGGTGGGACCCGGCGACCGATCCCAACAGGACGCCGGCGGCCACGGGGGCGGCGATGAACGGGTCGATGTCGCCGCGGGCGAAGTAGACGCCGGCGCTGGCGGCGGCAGTGACGCCGATCATGAAGTTGCTGGTCGCGGTGGAGACCTTGATCGGCAGCCGCATGGCCAGGTCCATGGCCGGGACTTTGAGTGCCCCCGACCCGATGCCGAGCAGGCGCCGCTGACGCAGCCGGCCACGAACATCAGGGCAAGACCCAGGGGCGTATGGGTCACCCGGTAGTCGACCTGCTGGCCGGTCGCCTGGTCGAAGAAGGTATCGTGCAGCCGCAGGCGGTCGGCCAGACGGTCGCGGGGCACGGCCAGGCCGGCGGACTCATTGCGCTTGCGGAACATCGCCAGGGCGGAGTAGCCCATCATCAGGCCGAAGATCACGTAGAGCCAGCGCCCGCCGATGACGCCGGCCAGGAATGCCCCGGTGAGGGCGCCGGTGGTGGTGGCGATCTCCAGCAGCATGGCCACGCGCAGGTTGGTCATGCGCTCGCGGACGTAAGCCGCCGCGGCGCCGCTGGAGGTGGCGATGACCGACACGATCGACGCGCCGATGGCGTAGCGGATATCGATCTTGAACCAGAGGGTGAGAACGGGAACGACGATGATCCCCCCGCCGAGCCCGAGCAGCGACCCCAGCACGCCCGCCGCCACCGAGACTGCGAACACCAGCAGCGTGAACTCGAGCGGCGTCATGCAGTATGCGTCAGGGGAACC
>Ga0182024_10004032_pt1 | contig 34227 bp, 29 predicted proteins | sample P32metaG_FD_120480 | JGI IMG/M metagenome (GOLD analysis project Ga0182024, IMG submission 120480) | Permafrost microbial communities from Stordalen Mire, Sweden - P3-2 metaG (Illumina Assembly) | ecosystem: Environmental > Terrestrial > Soil > Wetlands > Permafrost | place: Sweden: Stordalen... | reverse complement strand
CGTTGCTCCAGCGAAACATAGCTGAACATCCCATCCTGTGCCCGCTCGTCTCCTCGCATGCCCATAAGACGAACAGGCCCGGTGCAATGCCGCAGCGGTGTACCTATTTCAACAAGTTCCTAGGAATCCCGCTGAGCCTGAAGGTGTGCGTGCAGAAGATAGCAAGCGGGACATCGACTGACGCAGTCTATCCGCCATTAGTCGGCTGCATTAAGGGTCCCATTACCCGCAAACTTCGCCAATTCAACATATCTACACAGCGTGTTTGCCAGCTGCATTTGTCGCGGACTGCGACATTCCGGTTTGAGAAGAAGTGGATTTCCGACAATGATCACCATCGCCTGTGCGCGGGAAGTCGCAACGTTGAGGCGATTGAGGCTATAGAGAAACTCCATCCCACGTGGCGCGTCCTCTGGCGACGAGGTTGTGAGCGAATAGATCACCACGGGCGCCTGCTGTCCCTGGAATTTATCTACCGTACCGATTCTTGCTCGCGGCATTCGCGTCATGAGATCCGACACTTGCGCATTGTACGGAGCAACGACGAGAATATCCTCCATTTGCAATGCACGGGTCTGTCCTCGGTCATCGACCCAGTTGACCCCAGTCTTAAGAAGCGATTCGACGAGTGTTGCAATGCAGTCCACTTCTTCGGGTGCGGAATTCTGATTGCCCTCATGTTCGACGGCGACGAACCAAAGATTGCAACCGCTCAGCCACGGATGCCCAGAAATGCTCTGCAGCTCTAGTCCGTCGCGCGAATTCAGACGCCCCTCATAGAACACCTCGGACGTGAATTCGCATATAGCCGGATGGAGCCGCCACGTTCGCTCCAGGAAGAGGCCCTTATCGGGCGGGATAGTTCTGGCCCCGGCGAGGAGGTGCTCAAGCGCCGACACTTCTGCCCCATCGGGATGACTGCCCTTCTGGGGTTGATCTAATTGCTGCGGATCTCCAAGGAGTACAAGGTTCTTTGCGGCCTGTGCCACCGCCAGCACATTAGCGAGGGACATCTGTCCTGCCTCATCCACAAACAATACGTCAACCGCCTCAAAGTAGTCCTCGCACGACCACAGCCAAGAGGTGCCCGCAACTACCTGAACACCACCTCTCAATGCCGCCAGCGGCTCAGTATTATTGGTTGTGAAGGTGATTCCGGGAGCATTCTCCTCGCACGTGTCGCTCACTTTTTGAATACAGCGCAGGTCTTGGATACCAAACTCCTCGGCTGCTGCAATCACTTTGTCCACAAGGTTGCGAATCACCTTATGGCTCATTGCGGTGATGCCGATTTTCTTGCCCTGCCGTATCAGTTCGCAGATCATCCGCGCGCCAGCAAAGGTCTTACCTGCCCCTGGCGGTCCCTGAATAGCCAGCGTCGATTCATCGAGACGGGTGGCGATGCGTTTTGCAGCGTCCACAGTCGATTCACCGCCTCGCAGGAGCGTTGAACCGCCGCCCGCAATCCGCGGAGGTAAGCGCAGCAGAAGGTCCCGAGCCGCACGGTAAGGTCCGGCAGAATCGATGCCATTTGCAGCAACCCACGAACCTAACCGGAAAAGAGCATCGGCCATTACATTGTTATTTGGCCCTGTCTTGTCCACGAATACGGCGCTGGGCTGCACTTCAGCGGTTTTCTTGGTCTTCTTTATGTCAACGGTTCGACCGGCAACGTCAATGGAGGCAACCTCCCCAATCTTCTCCTCACGCTGGCAAACGCTGTCACCCGCCCGGACATCCGTTTCCTGCTTTTCAAAGGAATACCGATCAGTCGGAATTTTACGCACCACTTCCAGCCTCGTTACGAACGTCAGACCCGAGATAGCCGATCGCTCATCTAGGAGGTCTTCGTCAGTCAGGTCCCTCATACGGAAATACTCCCACCAGTCGGCTTTTACCTCCCGGCGGTGCCAATCGAGCAATTGAGCAAGTAGCCAAGATGCCGCCTGCTCCGGCGTCCGTAACTCCAGCTCGGCTGGTATGTCCCTCGTCAGGGATTCACCCAGCAATGTGCTTCGCTGCTGGCGTTCGCTCACCGCTTCCGCTGCAGCTCCGTCCGATGGAACCGGACGGCTCAGGCGGTGCCCCGCATGCTCCAGCTGAAGTCGCTCCCGTTCGAGCCAATCACGCAATGAACTGGTCGAGAAACAATCGTCGGCGTTGTAAAGGATTATTGCCTCTTTTACCGCATCGCTCACCTGAACCGCGCCCCCGATTTCGAGGCAATGTTGTACCGTTCGCAGCGCACGGCCCGCCTCCTCTAGCGAAACTCTACGCATGAAGCTGTGAAACATCTCTAGGGCTTTCAAGGAATACTGCTCAACGCTGGCCCGAACCGAGCGCTTAACCACGGTGTGGAGATCGATGAACAGCTTTGCACGCAGCATCCGATCTATTTCGTCCTCGCGCACACCGTGTCTCCCCATCAGTCGCTTCAAAGCGGAAGGCTCATACGGGGCGAAATGATAGATATGCATGGACGGGCACTGCGCCCACCTGGCCATAACCAAATCCACAAACCAGGTGAACGCCTCCTTCTCTTCTGCTACACCCAAAGCCCACCGGCATTCATACTTCGGCTGGTCCGCGTCCGATAACGCCACACCAAATAGGTACTCTCTGCCGTTCAGGCCGACAAAAGGATCTCCCTCCAGGTCGAAGAAGACGTCACCGGGCGTAGGCTCCGGCAGGAGTGACAGTCCGTGTTCGTCAGTTATCGGCAAGACCTCATGTACAGGGCCTCCCGACTCGCGGCCAGCCACCTGAACGCGCGCCTGCTCACGGACGCGGACGTATCCTTCGCGAGAACCGTGGTCGGGACGGTGCGGAATCGGAATCGGAAACCCCGCAAGGGCAGCGACGGTGGCGGTTTGCCAGATCCCAAGTTGTTTACGCTGCAGCTTGCTTATTCCCGCGACAAGGGACAAATGATCATCCTGCCGGCGTTCGTGATCGCACTCCTGCTGCCAACGGCATATCTCGCAGTGCGGTGTCGGTTCCGGATAGGTTTCAGTCGCGTTGCCGTTTGCGTTGACCACGGCATGAAGCCGCGACTTCACATATCGGTAGTAGGCAGCATAATCCAGCACCCGGTATGGTTCGGGCCGATAGGTTTCGCCTGGTGGGACCACATACATGACATCGGGAAGCAGTCCCTGAACCGCCCCCACCAAGTGCGAGTAGAGAGACAACTGAAGAATCGTAGTAGCCTTCGTTTCATGTGCGAGCTTGCAGTCATAGGGCTCGTAGGACCATGCACCGAGCAGGCTTGCGCGGTCTACTTTGCGCAACACATCGGCCCATCCAAACCAGTCGCCATCGCAGAATGCGGCCTGAACGATGATGTCTATCCCAGATTGCATTGCCTGGAGAGTCTCAGTAACAGCTTGGTCATCATTAACAAGTCCCCTGAAGCTCACGATAGCGAGACCGCTTGACCTCAGATGCTCGACATAGGCGTCTTCATGCGCGATACCCCGCTCTCGCAAGATTTGCGCATCAGGCGAATTCCAGGCGGGCACCGACCGTCCACCAATCGCGACGTCTAAGTCCAAAATCGTCAAGTGACGACAAGCAAGATGATTGCTCAAATCACTTGCCGAAAGCCTAATGCTCGCCGTGCTCGTCTTCATGACCGGGCTCTTTTCAATTGTTTCCATTGTAAGAGTTCCGACGAGTGATGCAGCTTAAATGATCAAGTTTGCGTTACGTTTCGTTAATTAGCGTCCGCAATTCCTGCATTATTGGCCGGCCGGAGGCCTGTCGCATTGATGCCGTTGCTATCGCCTTGGGCGATGACGGAAGGGAACAGGCATTCTGAATGACATCCGCCGAACATAGGCCTTTCCATAAAGCCGCCGACAAAGTGATAAAGCTGACTACCCGGATTTGAACGGCCGAGCGGGTCCACGACCAAGGCGAGCATCTGAAGCATCTGGAAAGATGCGCAGGACATGGAGAATGCGAACACATTCTCGCGGGATCTGAGCGGGTGGTCGGGCGGTAGTCCGTCGATGTACTTAGGATCGTCAAGCAATCCATCCCTCTCCAGCTGGACATGACCGGGGTCATATTGACCGAGACACTGAAGGCAGGGCCGGCCGATTATAGCCGTGTGCGCCCGCCAATCGGCTGCGGCGATCTTGCCAAGCCGATTCGTGCGTGCGCTAATCCCGCCGTCAATGACCGGAATGAGATGGCTGTAGGCGATCAGATTCAGGACGTAACGTCCCCAGGGCCGGTCTACGCACGAAAACAGGAAATCGCAATCCAGCGCGGCGCGATAAGCCTCCTCCTCGTAGACGGCGGCTGCGACGGTATCTACCCGGAAGTTTGATGCCGTGGCGCATGCCCGCAAGTGATCGGCCAAGACTTCCACTTTGCTCCGGCCGACATCCTTCTTCGTCGCGTAATTGAGCCTGTCCAGATTGTGCGTCTTGACGATATCGAAGTCCATCAATAGAACATCTTCAAATCCGGACCTGACGAGCGACTCCGCGATCATCCCGCCCACACTACCGGTGCCGATGACACCCGCGCGCAGGCGCACGAGGTGAGCTTGGCTCTCTTCGCCCCACGCTGACACCGTGCGTATCTGTTCCTCGGTTGGACGAGGCGCCGGAGCGAGTTCATTCATGTAGGAAGCGGCCAGCCGATCGCCTACGACACGGGTCGTTGCGCACCAGTTCCGGGGATAGGTGCGAGGAGCGATACGCTCCCAAAAACGGGCGCTCCATGCGCCATCGCCCGCAAGGGTCAGACCCACCAAAGGAAAACCCGTCGCTCCGAACACGGCGGCGGCGTTGCCTTGCTCGGCAGCCACATCGTCCCTGCTCATCCCCTGCCATCCGCGCCCGAGCGGGTGGCTATGCAGCAGTGCCACGCCCGCTCCGCCGGCGGCTGCCTCACCCATTGCGCGTTCCAGAAACGCTGACTCGAAGCTCGCGTTACCATGAATGTTCCGTTCGCCATCCCGAGGAAGCAGCAGACGGTCAATAAGAGCAGTGGTGCGGAACTGTCCCTTACTGCAGCGCCACAGCGCGAAACAGATATCTTCCTGGCGGTCAGCGCGCAGCAGATGCGCGCGGGCTAGCCGGTCGATTTCGGCGGTCATGGCCACACTACGCGCGGCGCGGCTCATTGTGAATCCCAAAGACGCCAAACATGGACCATGTAAGTTCGAGTAGTTTTCTTGCTGGTGGCCCAATCCTTCGGCGGGCGCGACCAGTATTGCCACTCGCCCCCGAGCGCCTGTTGGAATGCCGCCGCCTGCGCGCGATGAATGCCTCCTGAGGGATGCTCGCCACCAGGCTTTTCCGGGTGAATCCATGCGGCGATGTGGATGCCGCACGGCGGCGTGACGGGGAAGTCGGCTGGCACGATGAACCCTTGCTTCAGTCTCGTGCCGGCAAATGTTCCGCTTTGGACCTCATAGTCGATGACGACGTGATCCGGCTTTCCGGAAATCGTCACGGGCTCGTAACCGAGGTCCCGCAGACCAGCGAGGAAAACAGCAACACCGGTTTCCATTTTCCCTCACTAGGAGACCGGCGTCGGACCGGTGGAGACCATCTGGAAACGCTCGTCATTGTGCAGCTTGATGGGCTCATCGCCTTTGCCCTGGTAACTGATATGGCGGTGGCCTTCAATCCGGACGAGGTAATGCGTGGCCGGGTCTTTGTGTCCGAACTCCGTGATAATCTCGTTCGGCGTTAGCTCATGCCTGTGCGTCTCATGAGGCTCGCCGTCCAGGAAAAAATGAATTTCGTGATGGTGATGTGGCATTGCGTGGTGGTGAGCTTCGTTCTGAAGATCACCGGTTTCCATGGCCATTGGCGTAATCCTTTCGGGGGAAGTTAACATCCTGATACAGGATAGATTGCCAGAGGTCTTCTGTCAAGCTATAGTAGGAAGTCGCCATCCCATTACAGGAGAACGTTTTATGCCCGAACTCTACGAATACATTGGAAATCGGATACGGAAACTGCGAGGCTCGATGAGTCAGGAAGCTCTGGCGAAAGACCTGGAGGTAGCGCCGAACACAGTGTCGAGGTGGGAGACCGGTACCTATAAGCCCACCCCGGAGGATCTGGATAGTCTCGCCCGGTATTTCAAGGTTCCAATCACAACGTTTTTCCCCGATCTCGGCGCCGACAGCACCCGGCTTCAAGCGCTCACCTCCGCCATCGGTGGCCTCGGGGACAAGGATTTCGAGGAAGTCGTCCGCTACGCAGAATTCCGAAAAGCTCGGCTGGTACTCGAAAAGGCTAAGGGTAACAAAGGCAAACGAAGGACCGCATGAGCCGTCGGGCCTATTACGAAGAACTGCTGCAGCTCGCTCGCGAGAAGCGCCTCGAACATGGGGTAAATACAGCAGCCTTTGGCCTTCGTGAGGTCCGAGCTATCTATAAAGGGGAGGGTATACGGCTCGATCATTGGCCGCTCCCCTACAAGATCAAGGCCCTCTACATGTGCGACGACGATTGCCCGTCCGTTGCCCTTCAGCAGAGCATTCCCTATGAGCCAAAACTGTTTGCGCTCATTCATGAGCTGAAACACCATTATTGTGACAGGGCGGCGCTCGGCACCGGCGTCATTCATTGCGGCGATTATGATGCGAACGAGTTGATCGAGAAAGGCGCTGAGGTTTTCGCTGCTGAATTCATCTATCCCGAGGCGGAATTCGCTGAGGATCTTCAACGCTTAGGCGTGACGATACGCGATGCTTCGCACGTGGTGGAAGTCAAACGGTCCTGCAAGGCGAAGGTCAGCTACACATTTATCTGCAAACGGCTGGAGAGGCTTGGTTGCATCACCAGCGGCCAGTTTGGCGGTGTGCAATTTCAGAAGCTGGAAGAGCAAATCTACGGCGTGCCTTTTTATCGCCGCCGCCGCTAACCCATCGCTTCTCGAACCACGATTCTGTACGTGATAATCCGGTTTATCCGGTACGCGCTGCTGTATCCAGGGGAGGGTACGTCCGAGGGGGCGTTCCCTGAGAGAGGGATTGCCACGTTCACCACCTCCTCTACCAGGGGCATCAGGTCTCTCGATTCACGTAGAATTCTGGAGACAACCCTTATGTCGAGCACCTCACCATGAGGATTCCGAATGGAGCTGAAATGAATGAGTTTGTGCTGACCCCGACAGTTGACCAGGCGCAAGAGTTTATAGAAATTGCGAATGATTTCGCGAACCCCCTAGATTTGGTGAGGGAGGCAATTAGCAACGCCTTTGACGCGCATGCTACCGAGATTCGATTGGCGTTCGAAACGGAGGTGCTTTCAGGGGAAACGACATTTGTCATCAAGTTGACCGATAACGGCGACGGTATGGGACGAAGCCAATTGCAGTCATTCTTTGACCTCGGGAATTCGACTAGGAGGGGGGACAAGACCACCATCGGGGAGAAAGGCCATGGCACCAAGGTCTACTTCAATGCCAAGAAATTGATAGTGGATACGCAACGCGAAGGAACCCGCTTTATCGCATCGTTGGACGCGCCCTTTTCGAAACTTCATGATCGTAAGATTCCTGAGGTTATCGTTCGAGAAGAGCCTAGCGAAACTGCGGCGTCAGGAACAACGATCACGATATATGGTTACAACAATAACCGCAGGGAGAGATTCACGCACAACCGTCTTCGTGATCACATATATTGGTTTACTAAGTTCGGGAGCGTTGAAAGGCAGTTTAGCGTTGATGACCTCACAGCAATCAAATTACATCTCAAGGGACTTGATCGTGATGATTTCGAAACCTTGACCTTTGGGCATCCGTTTCCAGATGAGAGCCGTGATGTAAACGCTCTGTTTGATGAATATACTGTACAAGCCCCAAATTACTATTGCCGCCGGGTCGTTAAGACAGGCAGCCTTCCGAACCATCCTGAGGTTCGGTATAGCGCAGTGTTCTCAGTAGAGGGGCGAAGGATTAAATATGACAATAATCCGATGCTGCGTCGCCCTGGCTACAACGCACCGGAAGGGGCATATACCATCCAAGACCGCTATGGTCTTTGGCTGTGCAAAGACTTCATACCAATACAGCGCAAGAATGAATGGATTACGACTAAGGGGTCGGAATTTACAAAACTGCACGCGTTCTTTAACTGCCAAGCCTTTAAACTCACGGCTAATCGCGGTTCAATCGAAAATACACCCGCTGAGATAATTCAAGATGTCGAGCAGGTGGTGAGAACTACTTATCAAGGCATTACTGAAAGTGATGAGTGGCTGCAGCTCAATTATCTTGAGGAGGAAGCTGAAGGGTATAACACCGTCGAAAAGGAAAAGAAGAGCTTTGCATTTAGGGTGGACAAAGCAAATAAGTCACATATTGCCAGCTACAAAGATACTGTACTTGTGGAACCTAAAAGAGAAAGTGGCGTACAAAGTTTAGTCGTTCAACTGATGACAATTAATCCGAGCCTTTTCCCGTTTTCTGTGGTCGATTACGATACGCTCGAAGGTATCGACATAATAGTGAAGGCGAACGACACCGTGCCCGTTCAGGGGTCGAAGCTTTATTATGTCGAGTTCAAGTACTTAGTATCGAGCGCCTTCAACCACTCGTTCGAAAACCTGCATAGCATCATATGCTGGGACACTGAGCTGAAGCACGGTGACATCGTTAAAGATGTAAATCGCGAAGAGCGACAGTTATCAATTGCAGCCCCTGGAAATGCCGAGGACTATACGCGCTACTTCTTAGATAATCCTCGCAAGGCACATAGAATCGAAGTTTTTGTGCTTAAGGACTATCTGCCGCAGAAACTGAAGGTGCAATTCCGTCCAAGAACTGCGTCAGACATTCATTAGGCGAGAACGAGCTGAATTAAATACTTCACATGGAACGTCGGGCTGTCCTCATATTCGCCGATGAGCCGCGGGCGGTTAGAATTCAAAGCACTCGCCGCTCGTATACTCACACCGTGGATCTGCGCCTAGAATTTAGTGACGAAGGTGCCATTCTTGGATAGGCCAGTGCCGGAGTGAAGCCGCGCATCAGCCTTGGATAAATCCTCCACATCGTTACGGGTGCCCCTGTCATTGTCTGCATTATGTGATAAGCCGGTTTGTCACGGCTTGAGTTGACACCATTCCTTTTCCCTAGATCCCTGACTAGATGTGCGGGATAACCTTTTCCCGCTCCAGCACGCGTCTGATTTCCTCCAATGCGGAGTCGAGCTCGTCCTTGGGGAACTTAATTACCGTCAACCCGTGTATGTTCGAAAACTCCGCGCAGTCTTGTTCCAACAAAATAATCGCGCGATCAAAGCCGAGCCGCCCCTGAAAAAGACCTGCCTCATGGATCACGTTCTCCCGCGCATGGGCAGTATCATCGACGTACCGGTCCTCGGCAGTCATCACCAGAAAAGCGAACTGGGGATCATCGAGCATCTGATTCAGGCGTACTACGGTCGCCTTGCCCGCAGCCGATTCTTCGTTGAATTCATCGCATTGAAGATTTAGCCGATGGGCTAGGAAATCCTTGAGTTGCAGCCATACCAGAGAGCGCCCATGGCCGATGAATATCCTCTTGCCCGTAATCGGCTGCTGCGCAGCGCGGTCGGACACAACATTGGACGATGTTTCGAGCGGCCTGAGGACCCGCTGTGCCAGCTTCAAAAACTCCTCCGCTGACGAACAACGGGAAGCGCACTCAGCAGCCACCGCCTCATAAAAGAGATGTGCCGGAACCTTGATGCCCTGGTTCATGGCCTCGCTGTCCCGCGTCATGAAGTGGTTTGGCAAATTTGCATGGACGTATTCGCCGCGTTTGATGCCCCATTTGAAATTCTCTATCTGCCCGAGGAGTTCCTTCTCTTTTTGAAAGCCGGACACGTTATGGAGGCTGCTCAGCTCGATGACGAGTTCGTCCTTCAGTGCCTCAAGTGGGCGAAGTAATTCGGCGGTCTTAGTTTCGATAACCTCTATCTTCACGTCAGCAAGCGCCTGCATCTTCGTCTCAACTTCTTCGGGAGTGCGTGGCCTCCAGCCTTGTGGAATACCGTTTACGCCGCCCCATTCCGGACTGAAGCGGGATTCAAGCGATGGACGTTCAAAGTTCCTGAAATACAGCTCAGAATGATACCCGCAAAAGGAACCGCTCCACGTTGGGATGAGGGTTTGACTTGCGGTAACCCACTTTTTAGAGAGTGTCCTGATCTCTGGGGCCTGTTGCTTTACCTCGGCTTCGATCTCCCTGACCTTCGCCAGCAAGGCGGATGCTGTCTGCGACAATGTGGAGCCCATTTATATCCTTCTTTGCTTGCGGGCAATTCGACGACGGTCACTTAAATTCGGTTGTCCTTCGCCAGCCGCCAGTAGTAGCGGCCTGATGGGGTGAGCTGACAAGCCGCCGACCGCATGGCGGCATCGTACATGTGGGGAGCGTCCACGGGCACGACGAGATGCAAGCGTGCCAGCGCCTGCAGCTCCCGCATCCTTGCCACATTTGCTGCGTCGGCAGTGGCCGACGTGGGTTCATAAGAGGGATCGAGCGGCAATTCCTCGGCTGGGAGCGGGAAAAGGGTAGGGAGCTTCCGCAAAATGCCCCGATCTATCGGCGGCTTGCAGCACCGCAGCTCAAGCACGCTGGATACGTGCGACTTGAAAAGAGGCCGTTGATCCCAGGCCCCGAGTGCCGCTTCCACGTATGCGTAAATGGCTGGAGCGCTTACCGCGCCCAGCAGATTCGCTGCTCCGCCATCGAGAGCATCGACGACGAGAGAAGTGAATACACCGCCACCGCCCGCTTCGACGGATACCTGATTGCCTCTTCCGGCAGTGAGGATCGAAATCCCCTCACGAAGAAATACTTTCGTATTGTCCACGGCTGGCAAGTTGCCGAGTTGCCCGGAGAAGCAGCAGTCGAGCAGGATCACGACTTCCCTGGCCTTAGACTCATTGGCAAGTTTGAGCACGTGGCTCATCGCCACGCCTTCGGAGTATTTCTTGGCGTCCTGCGTGACAAGATAGCCATCCAGGTTGTTGATGGTGCCGTGCCCCGAGAAGTGAAAAAGGGCAACATCTGCCGGGTCCTTGAAAAGACGCTCCAGGTGATCGGACAGGATCGAACAGGTAACGATGTCGTCGCCCCCGCCTTGTGGCGCAACCAGCGTTTTACAATCGAAGTTCGGCGAACCATCCTGCTGTTTTTCGAGGACCGCAGTCATACGCTGGGCGTCGTTTACGCACCCATTAAGTGGCCCGAATCCGTACTGGTCAACACCGACGCAAAGGGCACGCCGCATAAGTGGACTCACCTGTAAAACTCAGCGACTCCCTCCGATGAGGGCCTTGAGGTTATCCCACGTCCATTTGTAGATCTTGTCGTCCGGCAATGCGGAAGTCGGTTTCGTGCAGGTCTTATCGGAATATCCCCATAACAGGAAATACGGCTTCTTCTCTTCCCGAGCGATGGTTAGCTCGGCCGCAACACCCGTGGCAAGATGAGTATGTTCTCCGCAGATGATGATTACTTGATTGACACTGCGGATTTTCGTGCGGACTCTTGCCTTCCAGTCGCCGGGGAACGGGTCTTTAACCGACCAATCGTGCATTTCAAACGGCGAATCCGAGTGCTTGGACTGACCGACAAGCAGGTTTCTGAGAGCCTCATCGTGGTCATAGTCGAATGCGGTAAAAACGCGCGCTGGATTGCTGACCGCCATTCCTGCCCCCTTTCCAACCGAAGGATACAGTTTACGCTCGTCTTCGAGGGCAGATTGGCGGTATCCGTCACGCCGGTCGTTGCCCTAACCCGCACACAGATCGTGTAAAATCGCGGCCCGCGCGAACGCTAGCCGTTCGAGGCCGGTTAATGCGTTGCCTGATCCTATTCAAACGCTATGCGCCGCTCGATCTCGCTGAGCGTCGCCAGGTCCTTGCGCCGGTCGTAGAGCTTTGTGGTGCGTGGGTCGGAATGATTCGCCATATCCTGGGCGGCCTCCAGGGAGCCACCATTCTGCAGGAATACCGTGATCCCGGTGCCCCGGAAGGTGTGATTGCAGATGCTCTCCGGCAGTTCGGCTTTCGCGCAGCATTCCTTGACGTTGCGGAGCATATCGCGCCGGGAAATCCCTTCCCCGGTAAGGCGGTGGTTCTTGTTCAACGTCTGAAACACGGGCGCGCCAGCGTCGCTGATACGCGCTGCTTCGAGGTAGGCATCGAGATACTGCTCCGCCTCATGGTGCAGTCAGACGAGCTTTTCCTTGTTCCCTTTTTCGAGCAGCCGCAGCCTGGCACGCTTGCCCTGCAGGCTGTAGTCGCCGCGTTTCAATTTCAGCACAGCGGTTACGCGCGCAAACGTGTAGGCCATGATGGCAATGATGGCGCGGTCGCGGAGCCCTTTGACATCAGCCTCGACCTTGACGCCCCCGCCGTGCTTCCTCGGGATTTTCACCTCCCGCGTCACCGGGATGGAATCGAGCAACTTCCGCATTTGCTCAGGCTCCAGTATCGGGGTGATGCCGACCTGCCTGCTGAATCGCGGTCCCTTGACGAAGAGCGCCGGGTTATCGGGAACGACCTGCTTGATCACCAGCCAGTTGAACAGTCCGCGCAGCGCTGCCAAGTGCTGCTTGATGGAAGGAGCGGTGAGAGGCTTGCTTTCGATATAGGCAGAAACGTGCAGCGGCCGGATCGCGGCTAGCTGCAGTTGATACTCCTCGCACCAGCGGAAGAACTGCGCCGCAGCCTGCATGTAGGCCGCGCGCGTATTGGTATTGCGGATCGTGGCTGCAAAGAATTCGAGGAAATGCTCGCTGGCTTTTTCGCCGGCATCGGCGATGAGGGCAGGGACGGGAAACGTCCCAGGCGAGGCGGGCAGGAGCGGGGAGGGTGTCAGCTCTCCTGTCATGCCACTACCCTAAGGCAACGAGTGAAGTGTGAGTCCGGCCATCGCAAAATCCTTTCGGTTATCCGTGATCAGCGTCAGCGCTTCGGTGAGGCACACCGCGGCAATCATCAAGTCCGCGAGCGATAGGGTTTTGCCTTTACCCGTCCATTCCTGTTTCAGATGGCCCGCGAGCCTCGATGCTTCCCAGCTCACCGGCACATACTCAAGGCTGCGCAGCAACGCTTCCGGTTTTGTCCTTTTCAGGGGCGCGCATGCCGGCATAGACTTCCGCCACGTTGATCGCGCAGCACGCGAGCTCATGCTGCTCAGCGATGAGTTCCTTCATGACGGACGCACGGTTGCGCCTGCCATTCAGCACATCAATGATGAACGTGGTATCGAGAAGGAACCGCGTCATCAACTGTCTTTCGGCAGGCGGGTATCCGATCCGGCACGCAGCGCCTTCACAAATGCGGCGGAGCCTTTTTCAAGTTCAGGATGATCTTCCGTTTTCCAGCAGCCGGCGGCGTCATCAAGCGCGCGCAGCAGTTTCTGCTTCCGGACTTCGCGTTCGACGATCTCCGTCAGGAACGCGCTGCGCTTTCCTTTTCCAATGAGCTGATCGATGTCGCTGAGCAATCCTTCCGGAAGAAAGACATGGGTGCGCTTCTGTACCACTGACTGGCTCCATTAGTTATTGGGCCAGCATACCGTAGCGGAATCCGCACACCAGTCAAGCACAAAGCGCAGATTACGACCCATAACCTCCTTTATGGGACGTAATCCTGTTAGCATCAAAGGTTGCTAATTGTTAACGATGGCTGCATGGATCATGCCTCAATCCCTGTTCATGCAAAAGGAACTCTTTCGTGGATCTGTCCGGATTATCACCGTCAGAACTGCTCGCCCTACACGCACAGGTAGCCGATGAGCTTCGTTCGCGGGACATCACACGGAGTTCAAACAACCCCACAGGGGATTTGGCGGAATATCTGTTCTGCAAGGCTTTCGATTGGAAGCAGGCCGGCAATTCCAACCCCAACGTCGATGGCATCGATGCGAGCGGAATTCGCTACCAGGTCAAGGGCCGCAGGCTGACGCGCTATAACAAATCCCGCCAGCTCTCGGCGATTCGCAATCTTGCCGGCGCGCACTTCGATTTTCTCGCAGGTGTGCTATTCAACGAAGACTATACGATCATGAGAGCAGCGCTGATTCCGTATGCGGTTGCTCTGGAGCGCGCGTCATTCATCTCCTATACCAACAGTCATAAATTCATGCTCCGGGACGACGTATGGAGCGCCGCCGGCGTGCGTGATGTTACTGAGGAGTTGCGAGCGGTAGACCTATAGGATGTTTCCAAACAGATTCGCGTTTTCCAAACCAGAAATCACGTGTCACAATGCGCACCGACTGCCGACCGGAGGAGCAACCAGGGTGACTAATTGGAAAATTAATTGTATGGAGAAGGACTATCCCGGTCTCTGGCACACTTGGTTCAGGGAGCAGATCGTTGCCGTGGGATGGCCTCCGCCGGAATTTGGCCTCCACACTCCGAATGCACGGCGTGATTGGTCACTGGCTCGCCGTTACCTCCTGCAGGTGTCTCCTGAAGACAAGGTCATCGTGCAGCTGAAGAACTGGCGTGTTGGACGCATCGGAACTGTTCTCCGGAAGCAGATAGAAGACAACGAATGGAATGAAAGTGTCCCCTCACAAGGAGGAGATCGAGGCGAGATGGGCAGGCGCATTCAGGTGCGTTGGGATTTGACAACCGGAAGGCTGACACCGGATTTCGTCGTTGAGCTTCCCCCTGAAACACGGCCGAACCCCCGGATCTGGCGGCTCACTCTCAGTCCCGTCCCCGACGGCGCATTCCAAAAAATGGAGCGGGCTTTTCGTGACGAGAACAATTGGGTCAGCCTCATTCCTGGCTTTGCAAGTGAACGCGCCTTGTCCGAATACATCAGCGCTTCACCGCATCTTTTAGAAGACGGCCTCGTCCCCTATCCTTCGGCTTCAGCGCGCGAACTTGTGTTCCCGGACCGCACGCGTCTCGATGTCCTGCTTCTCGACCCGAATGGTGACATCGTCATTGTTGAATGCAAGCAAGGGGCACCGACTATTCAGAATATTGCGCAGTTGAGAGGCTATATGCGGAACGCCGAAAAACTGAGAACGGGACTGAAAATTGGAAAGAACATCCGCGGAATTCTCGTCCATGGCGGCGCGCGCAAGCTGAGCACGGACGTTCGGGCGGAAAGCAAGCGGTCGCCTCAGGTCGAATTGGTGCAGTTTTCCGTCTCGGTTGGTTTCACGCCGTCACTGTAGCCAAGGTCTTCGACCGGGGCCAAGAATGCCACTTCCGATAACAGAATTTATCGGAAGTGACAACCCGGAAGGGGCAGGACGGGAGCATTCCCGTTACCTCAAATGCCCATGGGCTTACGATGAGCGACCGCATCTGTTTGACGAGTGGATTCTCAGCCGCTAAGGTCCACCATCGCTCCACAACTGTCAGCCCGTCATGCCGAAAGCGGCCAAGCCAACCTTATCTACCCATCCCATTGATCACCACATCCGCGTCATTCGTGGGCAAAAGGTAATGTTCGATAATGACCTGGCAGCTTTGTATGGGGTGAGCACGGGTGCGCTCAATCAGGCTGTCCGTCGCAATCTTAATCGCTTTCCGGAAGACTTCATGTTCACCCTTACCCGCGAGGAGGCTGCGAACTTGAAATCACAAACTGTGATTTCAAGTTGGGGAGGCCGCAGAAAACTCCCCTCCGCCTTCACCGAGCATGGAGTCGCCATGCTGTCGGCAGTCTTGCGTAGTGAACGTGCCATCCACATGAGTATCGCGATTATCCGTGCGTTCGTGCGCCTGCGCGCGCTGATCGCATCGAACAAAGACATCGCCGCCCGACTTGAAAAGCTGGAACACAGCCACAACCGCACTGCATCCGTCATCGAGATCCTTGTGGACGACATTGACCGCCTTGCCCGCGATGTAAAACAGATAAAGAGCCTGCCTACTCCGTCGAAGCGGAAGATCGGATTCGACCTCTAGTTGCCTGTCGCATTTGCATCCGAATCGGCACTCCGTAATCTCGTTGTATGACCTCAATATATTTGCCCCGTTCGACCGGGCTGCGGTAGATTTAGCCATGTCAGTTTTGGACTCTCTCGATTGGCGAAGGATTCGTGAACACTATGATGTCCGGGTGCATACACACCAAAGACTCTTGGAATTGCATAAAGCAAAGAATACATCTGCCTTTGTTGAGCTGCTGCTGGGAATATCAGATCCCTCGGGGAACTATAGTTCTGCTGAGCATGGGATCGGTCCAAGAATCCTTGCGGAGAACACGAACGTCGAGCAACGCCTCTTGGCCGTCGTTGAACAGTTTCTCGCGCTGACAAATGCTCATGAGGTTCCCCCGATCATCCACAAGGCGAGGATCAAGTATTTTCAGATTGGCGTCGGATCTGAAGCGTCGTGCATGGTGAATCCATATTTTTGCTGGGTCGCGAACGTCCGAACGATATGGACCCACTTGGTACACAAGCACGATGACAGCTTCGTTAAAGCAGACCAGGAACTTGAGTTATATCGGGAGTCTGACGTTGCGTCCGAAATGGCGTATCAAATGTGGAGGGCGTTACACGCGGAACTGGCTGGAACAATCACCAGAATATCCGAGCAGGGAGCGAAGCTCTCAAAAAGTGCGGGTATCACCCCTGGAGAAATTCGGTATCTGTGGGCCGACGCCATTGCGAGTGAACTCTATGAACGCCATCATGAAAGCTAGGCTCGAAAAGTCCTGCTCACTGTCCATGAGCCTAACTCGATAATGTATTTTATCGAGTTAGAAAGTCAAGCATGACGAGTGACGTTCATGTGAAGTGGCGAAGGTGCTCCACGTCACCTCTAATGGTAGGTTAGAACTGGTGCGTGAGTTGGACGAGCGATTGGGCTTCGGTGAACTTGCGGCAGAATGCCTTGCTGACACGCGAGCTAAAAGCGCACAGTAACCGATTATTGATCTGCTGCGCCAATCGGTGTACAGCCGTTGGCCCGGATACGAAGACGTGGCGATTCCGAACGCCTGGCCCAAGACCCGAGCTTCCGTTTGATCGGCCCGGAAGGATTTGGGATCGCGGCGCAGTCCTGCCCTCCCAAATACGGGTGGTGGGCCAGGTGATTTCCACAGGAGGTACGTAGGGGTTGCATTTTGCGCACTACATCAAGCAAAATGGGCGTATGCCTAAGCGCTCACGCAAGAAGGACTTCTCCCAACATGCCCTGCAGATAGTCGAAACAGCGACGGGTGGCTCTCTGGCCACCATCCCCAAAACGGAAAGGAAGCGGATAATGGCCCAGATGGGCAGCATCGGCGGCAAGATCGGCGGGAAGAAGAGGGCGCAAAACATGACACCGAAAGAACGGCATGAGTCGGCGTCCCTGGCTGCGAGGGCGCGATGGAGCAAATCGCCAACGGGAGCAGCCGAAGTGAAAAAGCAGGAAGGTCTCAGGAGGATGGCTCAAATCCTGGAGAAGCAGATGACCGATATGGGCTTGAGCGAGGAAGAGAAGGACCGGAAAACAGCCGCTCTCATTGAAGCGGTCAACGCGATTGTGGGGACGAAGCCACCAGCTTCCGCCAAACAACAGCGACCTGCTCATATTGCGGCGTCCCGCGTTTGACTCCATAAGCCTCTTCCAGCGCTTCAGCGAAACCGTCTTCGCTGCGATGCTCCAGCAACCTGGACATTTGCGCCATCGTGATCCGTTCACGGCGCAGTCTGCTAGCTCTCGGTGTTCTTGGCCTCACTTCGTTAAAGGTTGAATCTTTCCGCATTTTCTACCTCTGTGACCAGTCCAGAAGCTCCCACTGTTTGCGAGCGTTCAGCCGAACCTCTCTCTTTCGGTTGTTCAGCGCGTTGTACAGAGCGCGATAGATGTCCTCGGATCGCACCCCGGCAGCCTCAAGAGCATTCCCGATGATGCGCGTCTTTGTGGGCGCTCCAGCCTTGCGAAGATAGGCGATGCCAGCGTCACCGATGGTCATCCCCACGTATTCGCCGACAGGGCGACCCTGCTCAACCACTGCCAGCGGCGGCAGCACTTCCGGCAGCCTAAGCTGGTCGCTGAAAACCTCCCGCAAGGACGAGATAGTGGCCCCCACCTTCTCTGCCTTGTCCAGAAGTTCCCGCTGCTTCTCCTGCAAGTGCTTGATAACTTTAGAGATTTCTGTATCCATTCTATTGACTCCACGATGATCTTGTGTTTTAATGAGAGACAAAGAGGGATGTATGAGGGCCGGTCACCCGGCCCCCGCACCCCACTAGGGTGTGACGATTATCAAAGTACATCACTCCTTCCCGAGGTGATGGGCGGCGGTAACTCTGAAGGGGATACGCGTCGCCCGTCACTACACTCTACAACCTATAGTACACACTGAACGGTCCGTGTCAAGTCGGAGAGTTCTGGGTTCTCTATTGCACCACGAGTGGTGCAACTTGTGAGGTGACCGTGGTACCCGATAGTGACCTAGAGTGGGTCGTCGTGTTTTCTGCCTACACGAAAGTTATCTCTTGACAATGCGTAAGCGCTCACGCATAATAAGAATCATGAGCCGCCTAACAAAACAACAGCGTTCGCAGGTCGTCATGGCCCTGATAGAGGGCAACAGTATTCGCTCGACCTGCCGCATGACCGGGATTGCAAAAGGGACCGTGCTCTCACTGCTCGCGGATTTAGGTGACCAATGCGCGGCCTATCACGATGAGCACGTTCGTAACGTGAAGACGAAGAGAATCCAGGCCGACGAATGCTGGAGTTTCATCGGGGCCAAGCAAAAAAATGTATCAGCGGAGAAGATGGCCGCTGGGTGGGGCGATGTGTGGACATGGACCGCGCTTGATGCAGATACGAAGCTCATCGTTTCGTACCTCGTAGGCCAGCGCGGAGCAGACTGGGCCAAAGCTTTCCTGGAGGATGTAGCATCGCGTGTGTCGAACCGCATCCAGTTGACCACTGACGGGCACCACGTCTACGCGGATGCCGTTGAGAGTGCCTTCGGGGCGGATGTCGATTACGCGATGCTGATAAAGCTGTACGGGAATCCCGTGAATCCCGATACGCGCTACAGCCCCGGCGAAGTGATCGGTATTGACACCAAGGTGATCGTTGGGCGACCCGATCCCAAACACATCGCTACCAGCTTCGTGGAGCGCCAGAACCTCACGATGCGAATGAGCATGAGGCGGTTCACTCGCCTGACCTCGGGCTTTTCAAAGAAGCTCGCCAACCATGAGCATATGCTGGCGATTTACTTTATGTACTACAACTGGTGCCGCGTGAACCAAACGCTTCGCGTGACGCCTGCAATGGAAGCTGGATTGAGCACCCATGTTTGGGACGTGAGCGAACTCGTTTCACTTCTCGACAATCGGTCGATCCTCCACGGGTTGCTTAAGACCGCATAAACGGCCTGTGGAAAACATCTGACCCATCACCCAAATACGGAAAAAGATCGCAGCAGCGGCACGTGGTAGTAGACTGTCGCCGCCGGGAAAGCAAAATGGAAATCCCGGCTAAAATACCAGCGCCTCCGGCTCGGAGACTAATGTTCATAACCCTAGTTCGGTGGATCCTTGGCGCCTTGGGGATCGTGTTGTTCTATATCGGTGTGACGATGACCAAGGACTCCCAGGGAGAGCCCGACAATTGGCTGGAGCGAAAATCGAAGCAGATCCGAACACGTGGGGAAGGTGTACTGCAGTTGCAAACTGCTTTCCTGCGAGGAGTTTGTGAAAGGTTTGCAGACTGGTTTCAAAGGCGTCGTTATGGACCCGGCTTCTTCAGGTTATCCGTCACGATCTGTGCGATCCCGAATGCATTGGTCTTTCTGTTCATTCCCAGACTTTGGGAACCCTCCATCGGAACCAAGATTGTCTTTGTTATTTTGTTTTTGTGGTGTGCCGCTGACGGTTCGAGCTTCATGATGATGCTTATTTCTTCATTCCCCTTCATCTTTCGATGGTGGGCTTGGTTCCAGCCGTTCGATGCAATTAAATCTGGTGTGATGACGCACTCAGACCTAGTCTCCGCTGTTGAAATGCTGGTGGTGGAGGTGCTCGTCGTCATCGGTGTCTTCCTGGGCGGAGCTCTGGTCATCGTTCTGCTTCTGGGAGTAACTAGACTCCTTGCCGGATCGGCCCAAAAATCAAAAGTCCCATTGGTCTATTTGTCCCTTCTCCTTCCGGTCAATGGAATTGTCGCCAGCCTTTCTTTACTCCCACTGCTCAGGCCTGATCTGGTATTCCCCACTACTTGGTTGTCGCTGGATCCAGAGAACTTGATGCGCTTTATCGTTGTGCAAGCTGTGTCGTTGTTTAGCTTACTCGCGGTTTTGCCTGCCTTGGCCGCCATGGCCATCGCCCTGCTGATGCTGATTCCGCTGATACACGTGATAATTTGGCCACTGCTTTGGAAACCTCTGCAGCAGCTAAACCGCAAACTGCTCGATACTCCCGGATTATTCATCAGCGGCGGGATGGCCTCTATTGGGGTGGCTTGGCCTGGCAGCGCGGTGCTTAAGGTGTTGGAACACATCCATCCTTGGCTATGATGCCTTTCGCGTCTTACGCGCCCTGGTCTAGAGCTTCCCGATGGCCGGCTGGTAATTGTCAACTGCGAAAGCAAGTTTGCTGAGCACATGGCCGGTCGAGCTGGGAATCGGAGAAGCTGCCGCATGCCTCTCGTTGACAGTATTCAGGCCGACTTCGATGGCGACAATGCAAAACTGATTTGGCCCGTCAGCCTGGATGGCAAGAAAATGCAGTCGGAAACATACAAGATTCTCGGCATCTTGGACAGCCCAAGAGCAACCAATAGGCAACAGCGTCGAGAAAGTCTTGTGTCGGGCTCATACAGGGCTCGCGAATAGGCTTATAGCTCCTGCCGCACACCTCGGATCGTCGCCACTGACGATCCCGCCCCACGCTCCGGCCGCAGCGTCCGCTCTTGTGGTCGTGCCCTTGCGATCTCGTCATAGAGCAAAATCTCCCGGCCGTTCACGCGGGCGCCCTCCGCCACGATCGCCAGATCATCAACAATCGCGTCATCCTCCACACAGCCCATGACCCACGCGCAGTCCCTTGCGCCTCACTACCTTCCAGCGATGAGGTAAGACAGTCACCTCTTTGTACAATCCCGATCCCTTAGCCAGCTCTTGGAATGATCTCAAGCGGCCGCTCTTGAGGTGACCACCTTCGCGGCAAAATCAGCCCGCCGCTTAAGTCAACTCCTTGTCGTGGAAATCCAGGCTAACGCATCAATTACTGTCCAAAAATCGTACCTCGCCGGTATACTATGAGGTGTCGGAACTTATTTCGCCCTCCAGCCAAGACATTATCGAGATTTCGCCCCAAGCGAACATCTTCGTTGTCGAGTTCGCGTTTGAGCGACACCCTGGAGTCTCTGTCATCCTTCCCGCCACCTGTGAGTTGATGGCGAGGTTGGAAGCGTGGAGATTGTTCCCTGAGCATAAGCGGAACGCCTCGGCAACATCCGTATATCAAATTCAGTTCGCGGAATACGACTGGCAAAACGACCGATTCATTGTCGTGAAACTAAGGAAGCGTCCAAAGATCCCGCCGTTCATCCTCGATGATTTCAAGCCAAAGCCCAAACCGCGCAGGAGTAAAAAGCGTGGCAACGAGGAGGCTCAATGACAGCATCTGGGAACGTCTCCGCCCTTACGTCATTCGACGGCTACGGCCATTCATCAATCTCTCAGACATTCTGCTTGAGAGCATCAGGAAGCATTTGAAATGAATAAGGCAGTCCTCTACGGTCGCATCTCGAGGTCGGATGAGAGCCTGGAATCGCAGTTCGCCCTGGTTCGCGAGATTGCCGCAAAGCGCGGATTTGAGATTGCCGCGGTCTACAGCGATCTTGCATCATGCAGCAGCAAGACCAAGCGTGCAGGAATTGAAGCCCTCCTGCGGGATGCGAAGCGGGGAGTATTCTCGGCCGTGCTTATCTCCAGCCTTGATAGGTTGGGCACGGGCGTCAAAAATCTCTGGGAGTTGGTCCGGGAGCTTGACGGGCTCGGTATCGAGTTGATTTCCGCAAAGGAACCGGTCGATACAGCGACGCCAAATGGACGAGTCTTTGTGGCGACGCTCGGCTGCATTGAGGAATTACAAAAGAGCCTCAATCGCGAGCGTATCAAGGGCGCAATGCGCCGGCGCAAATTGGATGGCCTTCCAATTGGACGTATTCCGCTCCGCATTGACCGGGGCGCTGTCGTGGCGGATCGACTAAGCGGGCTCAGCCTCACCCAAGCAGCGCAGCGACACGGGATTTCACGAACGACGGTAGTGAGGCTTGTTCGGGAAGCTCAGGGGCGCCTGCCGGCAAACTTCACACAGCTGCCACAAGAGACGATGCAACGCGCAGAGCATGTGGCATGAAGCTCATGCCATCCCCCGCCAACCCATTAACCATGCAAAGGAGAGAGAGTATGAAAACATTCGATAATGCCGGACGGCTTGTCGCTGAAATCAATCGCTTCAGAACCAGCGGCGGAAACTCGGTCACAACGAACACGATGTACGACACCAACAGCGGTCGCCCAGTCAACCAGAACATTTCAGTCCAGCAGCCAAACGGCCAGGTGACCACGACAAACGTGATTAACGGCAAGCTCCTGCCTTAGCTACAGAGGGGTTTCATGGAGGTTAAGCTACGGCCTTGCATACGGGGCGGAACCATATGGGGAATATATGGCCCGCCCAAACTTTCTTCGAACTCTCTATTAAGACCGGGAATTCTTCTTGGGCTGTGACAGCCGTCCTTGTCCGCGCCCTTAGGCCAAGAACATGCTTTCGTGAGAAGGATAATCTCAATGTCGGAAATTGCGATCGCCTCTGCCTCTGTGCCCCGCAAGCCGGTTGTCTCTGCGGATGATAATGTTCAGTCGGTTCTGCTCACGCTCGTTGTCACCGATTACGAGTCGGTGGCGGAATTGCTTCAGAAGACCGAAGGACGGGAGCGTGATGAGTACGCTCTCGCCTCATTGCGAATCGGCATCCTCGCCCTGAAACACGCACGTGGGCAGATTGACGTCGACGCGGTGAAGCGTGAGGGTGAGCGGCTTCTGGCAGATCTAAAGAGCGCCCTGGATCAGTCTCGGAGTGACATCCATACAAATCTGACGAGTGCACTCAAGGAATACTTCGACCCAGAGAGCGGTAGATTCCAGGAGCGAGTGGAGCGCCTAATCAAACAGGATGGCGATCTTGAACAGGTCTTGCGGCGCCAGGTTGGCAACGACGGCTCCGAAATGGCTAGGACTCTGGCCGCTCATATAGGCGAGAACAGTCCGCTGATGAAGCTCCTGAATCCCGAAGAATCCGATGGGCTAGTGTCCTCAATCCGTTCCACAATCTCGGCGGTAGTTGATGCAGAGCAAGAGCATATCCTGGGCGAGTTCTCGCTCGACAACGAAAAGGGTGCCCTGAAGCGCCTCATCAACGAATTGACGCAAGCGAATGGCAAGCTCAAAACCGACCTTGCAGCTGAAATAGGCAGCGTTGTCCAGGAATTCTCGCTGGACAAAGAAGACTCGGCTCTGAGCCGGCTCGTCAAGAGAGTAGAGGTCGCCGAGGAGACCATCACCAAGGAGTTTTCGCTCGATGAAGAGGGCTCAGCACTTTCCCGGCTCTCGGTGGTAATCAATGAGGCGAAAGGCGCCATTGATGCAAATTTGACTCTCGACACCGACAGTTCTGCCCTGTCCCGGCTTAAGCGGGAACTTGTGGCCATCCTCAATGCCCACGAACAGAAGGCGCAAGAGTTCCAAAGCAATGTGCGAGCGGCTCTGGAGGCGATGAAGGCGCAACGGAAGGAATCCGCCCGCTCGACCCAGCACGGAATCGACTTCGAAACCGCGGCGTCCGAATTTGTGGAGAAGGAAGCCCAGAGGTCTGGAGACATCGCAAGCAGGACAGGGACAACGACCGGATTGATCAAGAACTGCAAGGTCGGTGATCTAGTGGTCGAGCTTGGTGCCGACTGTGCTGCTGCCGGAGAGAAGTTTGTGATCGAGGCGAAAGAAGACGCCAGCTATACGTTGGCGAGAGCTCGTGCAGAGATTGAGACTGCACGGAAGAACCGTGGCGCAAGAGTGGGTCTCTTCTTGTTCTCCGCTAAGACGGCACCTGAGGGAATCGACATTCTGGTTCGACAGGGCGAGGATGTGTTCTTGGTGTGGGACGCCGAAAAGATCGAGTCCGACGTCATCCTGCGAGCTGGTCTCTCACTGGCGAAAGCTCTGTGCGTTCGCCAACAGAAGGATCGGGACAATGTGGAAGGCAATTGGGAGGGCATCGACGCCGCGATTCTGGCAGTCGAGAAAGAGGCTGGTCGTTTGGCAAGCATGAAGACCTGGACCGAGACTATCCAGTCAAACAGCGGGAAGATTCTGGATGAAGTGCGCAAGATGGCGGACAATCTGGAGAAGCAGGTGGCGGTGCTTCGTGAGAATGTGGAGACCTTGAGGCAGGAGTAGAAGAAGGTTACTGGTTCTGAACCCGGTAACATCACGTTTTCTTCACAGTCCGGCGCCCGGCGATAGCAGCTTCGCTGCGTCCGCCGATAGCCCCTTGGAGGTTCCACGTGCGAGTCGCCTTGTACGCCAGAGTTTCGACGCTGAACGGTCAGCACCCGGAAATGCAGTTGGCTGAACTCCGCGAGTACGCCGGCCGGCGCGGATGGGAGGTCACCGGCGAGTACGTGGACGAGGGTGTGTCCGGTGCCCGAGAGCGGCGACCGGCGTTGGACAGACTATGGGTGGACTGCCGCAAGCGGCAGGTGGATGCCGTGGTGGTGTATCGCTACGACCGGTTCGCTCGAAGCCTTCGCCAGTTGGTGAACGCATTGGAAGAGTTCCGGGCGATGGGGGTTGAGTTCGTCAGTCTGCACGAGGGTGTTGACACTTCGACGCCGAATGGCCGGCTGGTGTTCGGCATCTTTGCCAGCATCGCGGAGTTCGAACGGGAACTCATCCGCTCCCGTGTCCGCAGTGGCTTGGCTGCGGCCAAGTCCAAAGGGAAACGGTTGGGGCGTCCACGTACGGCCGTGGATGCCAAACAGGTCGCCACCCTGCGTGCCGCCGGTGCCTCGTGGAAAGTCATCTCCGAACAGCTGGGCATCGGCGTCGGGACGGCCTGCCGGGCACTCCAAGCCCCTTCCAAAAACTCTCCAGAATCCGCCCTCGCAAGTGCCTGATTCTGCGGTGCCGGAATCGGCCGATTCGAACCTTCCAGAAACGGGTGTTTGTGGAAGAGCCGAGACTCCACTGAACGGCTTACCACTTAAGTGGGTCCCTAGCGAGATCGCCCCGCGCGCCGAGCTAGGCGCGGCAATCAAGGAACCGACGAAGCGGATTGCGAAGCATTATGGCCAGGCGATCGCCCTTGAGGAAAAGGCGAAGACCGCGTACGAGCAAGCGCAGACCGAGTTCAAGGAAAACATCGGCTATTGCAGAGCTCCAATCGCCTGCGTCGGTCCTTTGTCGAACCGGAAAAGACGATCAGATTTGTGACATTGAATGGTCGGCCTTAGCAGACGATTTTAGAACTCTCCTTCCATCGCGAGAAGCGGCCTGAGACGGTGTTCTAGCCCTATTGCGAAGCCCGAGTAGGCATTCCCGGACGGGTCGTCGGCTACCGGAAGTTTTAGCTTCCGCGAGGCCGGGAAATTACGCATTGGTCAACATCGGCCTCGCAACGCTGCCGTAGTCGTTATTTCCGTATTGCCAACCAACCACCCCTATGGAGCTAAGGGAGCTATTTGCCAAGTAGCGTCGGGGGTGCCCGGGCTCCCGCTGCTCGTCAACGTCGTCCCGTTCATCAGCCAGATGTAAACCTGCTCGGTGGTGCTGTTCCGCCACAGGATGCCAGCTCTGCCACTTCCGTCGTAGTCGCCCAAACCCTGAATCACCCAGTCGGAGGAGACGTAGCTGACGCTGTCGCCGCCCGACATAGTGGTTCCGCTGATGAGCCAGAGGTAGACCTGCCCGGTGGTGCTGTTCCGCCACAGGATGTCACTCGTGCCGTTTCCATCGAAATCGCCCACGCCCTGAACACTCCAGTCCGAGGAGACGTAGCCGAGGCTCCCGCTGCTCGTCAACGTGGTTCCGTTCATCAGCCAGATGTAGACCTCTCCGGTGGTGCTGTTCCGCCAGAGAATATCGGCATCGCCATCGCCGTTGAAATCGCCAATGCCCGCAATGTTCCAGTCGGAGGAGCTGTAGGTGACGCTGCCGCCGCCGTTCATCGTCGCGCCGTTCATGAACCATACGTAGACCTGGCCGGTGGAGCTGTTCCACCACAGAATGTCGGCCTTGCCGTCGCCGTTGAAGTCGCCGATGCCGGCAATGGCCCATTGCGAGGTGACATACCCGGGGCTGCCGCTGCTGCTTAACGTCGTCCCGTTCATGAACCAGATATAGAGCTGGTTAGTCGTCGTGTTACGCCAGAGGATATCGGCATAGCCATCGCCATTAAAATCGCCTGAGCCGGCGATTACCCAGTCCGAAGTAGGCGCACCGGGACTGCCAGTACCCGAGAAGGTGGTCCCGTTCATCAACCACTCATAAACCTGTTCAGTCGAGGTATTACGCCACAGCAAGTCGCTCCTGCAGTCCCCGTTGAAGTCCTGCACCGCGGCGAACGATTGTGGATTGGGATTAGGGTTGGGGTTCGGCGTGGTGCAGGTTCCGATTGCCTGCACCACTGCCACGGATGCCGTGCCGGTAGCGTTGCTGTAAGTCGAGGAGCTCGCCGGGTCGGGGAGGTACGTGACGGTCAGGGTGTCGCTACCGACCGCCAGTGATCCCATGGGGATGATGATTGTTGCAACTCCAGCGCTCAGCGAGGTTCCAGCGGAAGCGTAGTCACCGGCAATCAGGATTACCGAACCGGTCGGAGTCGGGCTTCCGTTCGTCGCTCCGACGGTCACGGCAACGCTCAGGGGTTGTAGGGTCGTCAATTTGTTCGCCGCTGGGATGACGGTGACAGTAGGCGTCGTCAGTGCCGAACTAAATAAATAGCTCGCCGCGGTCACTCCGCTTTGGGTATGACCATTTGCGTACGCGACCGCCTTCAGGGTTTCAGGCGTCGACACAGCGATCTGGCTGGTGTAGAGCGCAGAACTGGTGCTCGGCATGCTTCCATCTGTCGTGTAGTAGATGACGGCATCCGGCGACGCATCGGTGATCGCGATGGTTTGCGTGCTTGCATAGGTCCCGCCGGGCACGCTGAACACCGGAGCCGCGGCAGCGGGGAAAGTAACTTCGCGAACGCGGTAGTTATAGCTATCGGCGATGTAAAGGTTGCCGGATGGATCGAAGGCGATTCCCTCGGGCGGCAATAGCTCCGCCATGGTCGCGGAGCCGCCGTCGCCATAAAAGCCGAGGTATCGGTTCCCGACCACGCGCGTGATGATGCCAGTAGCCGAGGAAACCTCGCGGATTCCCTCCAGGTCCGCGATATAGAGATTACCGGACGAATCGACGGCAAGTCCGCTGACATCGACCTCAGACTGGGTGGCAGGTCCGTCGTCGCCACTGCTGCCGAGATTGCCGTCGCCCGCAACAGTGGAAATGATTCCTGTAGCCGCTGTTACCTTGCGTACCCGGTTCGCATAATTGGAGCTGGCGATGTATACATTGCCGCTGTTGTCGACGGCCAGTAGATTGGGTTCGGCAACGGAGGCCTGGGTAGCCGGGCCGCCATCCCCAAGCATGTTCCCTCCGCCTGCGAAGTTTGTGATGATACCGGTACCTGCATTGACGAACTGCACCAGATTGGCGTAACTGCTGGCGATGTAGAGGTCGCCGGCCCTGTCAACGGCAACGCCCTCCGGAAAATCGAGACTGGCCGAGGTTGCGGGGCCGCCCGCGCCTGTTGTGCCCATGCGGCCGTTCCCGGCAACCGTGGAGATCAGCTGGGTCGTCGCTGAGACCCTGCGGACTACTTCGTTGCTGGAATCGGCGATGTAGAGGTTGCCAGCGCCGTCGAGTGCAAGGCCACGGGGGTAAGCGAGCGTGGCCGCGGTGGCAGGACCGCCGTCACCGGTGTAGCCGTATACCCCGGTCCCGGCATAGAGCGAGACGGTGGCGGTCTGTCTGGAATACTTCCAGACCACCTGGTTATAGGTATCGGAGAAGTAGACGTTGCCCGAGGAGTCGGCAGCGATGCCATTGGATTCTCCGATAAAGCCAAACGGGATGCTGCCAGCCGGTCCGCCCGCGTTCGCGAATCCATAGCTGCCATTGCCTGCGATGGTGGTAATGACGGATGGGGGTGGTGAAGTAATGGTGTAAGTGGCGCTGATCGGCGCGCTGCTTTGGTAGCCGGGTGCCAGAGCTATCGCCTGGATCGTAACGGTGCCGGTTACCTGAATGGGGCCCCTGTATTGTGGGGCCGACGTGCTGACAGGTGACCCGTCGAGAGTCACATAGATAGCGGCTCCGGGTGTGGAGTCAGAAATAGTGACGGTTTGGGGAGCACCGTAGGTTCCCGGAGATACGCTGAAGGAGGGAGACGCGCTGGATGCAGTGGGCGGAGTAGAAGCCGGAGTGACTTTGCGGATCTGGCTACCGGCGGAGATGTAGAGATTGCCGCCCGCGTCAGGCACGATGCCGGCAGGAGCGCACAAGCCGGCGCTCAGGGCGGGGCCGCCGTCACCCCACACTGGGCCGCAGGTTTGGTACGTGCCGTTGCCTGCAACCGTATTGATGATGCCGGTGGCGGCGGTGACTTCGCGGACAACGTTGTCGCGCGTGTCAGCGATAAAGAGATTGCCGGCTGCGTCGACAGCAACGGATTGAGGCAGATCGAAAGAAGCGCTGGTGGCGGGGCCGCCGTCGCCCGGGATGGCTCCGTTGTACCCGACCTGCTTTCCGTTTCCGGCCACGGTTGAAATGATTCCGGTACTCGCTTTAACCTCACGAATGACCTGGTTATAGGTATCGGCGATAAAGAGGTCGCCGGCTTTATCAACGGCGAGACCGTAAGGATTAAAGAAAGTGGCGCTGGTGGCCGGACCGCCGTCGCCGCTATAACCAATGGAGGCGCTGCCCGCGACCGTCGTGATGATACCGGTGTGCGCTGCGATCATGCGGACCTGACCTGTAAACTGGAGCACATACAGGTTCCCGGCTGAATCGAGCGCAAGCGCCACGGGAAGGCAGAGTTGAGCGCTCGCTGCGGGTCCGTTGTCACCGGTGGTATTGCAACCCAGGTTGCCGGCAACCGTGGTGATGGTACCAGCCGGCGTGACCTCGCGAACGGCGTTATTCCACTCATCGGCGATATACACATCGCCGGCCTGGTCGACGGCTACGCTCATTGGGTCGTTAAACTGCGCGCTCAAGGCGGGACCGCCATCCCCGCTGTCGCCCAGGATTCCGGTCCCCGCATAGGTGGATATGACATCGGTTGCTGCGTCTATTTTGCGAATCAGATTGTTTCCGCTGTCTGCGATAAAAAGGTTACCGTTGGCGTCGAAGGCCATCCCTGCCGGGTAGTTCAGGTCGGCTGTCGTCGCCGGACCGCCATCGCCGCTATAGCCGGCTATTCCGTCGCCGGCAATCGTGTAAATGAAGGAGGACGAGGAAGTGGCAATGAGATACTGAGCTCTGGTTACGGGGCTGGGCTGATATCCGTAGTACGCAACCGCAACCAGGGTTTCAGAGGACGCGACAGTGATGGCCCCGGTGTACTGACTGGAACTGGTTGTTGGAATGGACCCATTGGTTGTGTAATAGATCGCCGTGCCAGGCGTTGTTTCAGAAATGGTCACGCTGATGGCCGAAGGATACAGGCCTGATGTCTTCGAGAAGGCAGGCGCGGCCGGCACGGGCAGGTTAAACATATAGGTTGCCGTAGCCATGGTGCTCTGCTGGTACCCGGAGGCGGTAGCTATGGCATGAACGGTGTTCGTCTGTTGTGACAATGTAAAGGGGGTGGTGTAAGGAGTGGAACTTGTCGAGGGCGCGCTCCCATCCGTTGTGTAGTAGATGGTGGAGTTCGGAATTGCGTCCGTAATGCTGATGGGCTGGAGCGATGTATAAGTGCCGGAAGCCGGGGAGATGACCGCCGTGGCCACCTGAACCTGAAGGGCGGTGCTGCCGGAAGTGCTGGAGGCGTAGTGGCTGTCTCCCGGATAGCCGGCGACGACCAGATGTGGTGCCGGACCCGTAGGCGAAACACCTGTGGCCGTCGCAGTAACGGTCTGGGTCTGCACTGGCTGCAACACGACCAGATCGCTCGCCGCTTCCATAGCCAGCTCGGGTTTGCCGTCGCCGTTGAAGTCAGCAGCGACAGCATAGGCTGTGTCGCCGAGTGTGGTATTCGCCCCAACTGGAGTGAAGGTGCCGTCCCCGTTTCCAAACAACACCACGAAATCAGGGTTGGAGGTGTTGACATAGCCGGAATAGCTAGCGCTGTTCCCGTTGGTCAGGACCAGATCGAGCTTGCCATCCTGGTTCAAATCTACGGCCACCATCGACAGGGTCTCAATCGTTCCCGTATTGGCGGGGCCTGACACCTGCGTGAACGTGCCGTCGCCCTTGCCAAGGAAGATCACCGGCGACGAATAATAGTTGCCGTCCATGGCTAAATCGGGAATTCCGTCCCCATTGAAATCGCCGACAGTTACGAGCTGGATTCCTTCGCTACTTGAAGGCGCAAAGGTCGTCCCAGTCTGCCGGAAGGTTCCATCGCCGTTTCCGAGGTAGAGCTCCGTCGTTGTGACATTGGCGCCATCTACTGTCGCGGTCGATTGCCCAATCAGATCAGCAACACCGTCTCCGTTCAGGTCCGCGGCGGCGAGTGTCTCAAAGGATCCAACAGTGACGGGGGCCGCGAACGTTCCGTCTCCATTGCCGAGCAGGATTTGAGTTTGGTTGCTGGTCACCAGAAGATCGAGTTCGCCGTCGCCATTGAAGTCCATGGCGGCAACAACGCTTGCCACGCCCGTCGCCGTGGTCCCGACGGTAAAGGTGCCGTCTCCATTGCCGAGGAGGATCGTCAGCGTGCCCGGCGAATTGTAATTGGGGCCAGTCGAAGAGATGGCCAGGTCAAGTTTGCCGTCACTATTGAAGTCCCCTGCGACGATTGCCGAGGGATATGAGGTCAGCGCTGGGCCTGGGACCGCCCTGAAGGTTCCGTCACCATTGCCCAGGAGTACCGTCACCGTCTGGGCGGCGTTCGTGTTGATTACGGCGAGATCGGGGATCCCGTCTCCATTGAAATCTCCGGCCACGGGTTCCAGCCAGCCCGCGTTGGTAAACGTAGTCGAAGACAACGAATTCCAGTTGATGCCCGGCGTGCTGGCGCCCACGGCCGCCGTCGCCAGAACGCTGTTTGCGTAGCTGGTATCGAGGAACGAGACGTTCCCTGTGAGCGGCGCAGTCGATCCGCTTCCCGTAACTGTGGCGGTGAGCGTGTAGTTGCCGATGGAACCGCTTTGGGCAATGGCGGTTGTGGTCTGAGCCAGGCTGGGCGCGGGTGACGTGACCGTGAGCGTGGCTACCGGAGAGGCGCTCAAAGTGCCAAATCCGTTTGCAATGAATACTGCCCTGTAAGAATGATTGCCGGGACCCGGAACCAGGTTCAAGATCGCCGTTCCATTGCTTGTCAACTGAGCGACACCAAGCAAATGGATGTCGGTGCAGTAAGGAGCGCCAGCGTCGCAGAAATTTACTTGCCCAGTTGTCAGCGTATGTCCGCCCCCGGTCACCGTGGCGGTCAGAGTGACTTTGGTTCCGGGTGAAACCGTCGAGGCGGCGCTGCCGTTCGCACTCAGGGCAAGGGTGGTCGCCGTCGTTAGAGGTGTTCCGAAAAGCTCGACCGAACTGGAAATGGCCGAAGTCGAAGTGGCATCGCCGGAGTAGTCTGCCACTGCCAGATGCTGGCCAACAGTCGGGGTGATAGAAATCGGCACAGTGGAAGCCGTCATCATCGGCTTTGTCAATCCAATGTAAGCCTGGACCGAACCGGATGGGGACTCTGCCGTGTAAAGAACATCGGGACGTCCGTCGCCATCCATGTCGGCCACAGCGAAACCTGCATAAAATAGGTTTCCCGGATTCGCAATATAGGATGGTGAATCGAATGCGCCATCGCCATGCCCCAAAAGCACCGCGACTTCATTGCCAACGTCAGCCGCAACATCCGGAATTCCATCCAGGTTAAAATCGGCAACCTCCAATTCGTAGGCAGCAGCCGTGGTAACTGTCGAGCCAGATGCTGTGAACGTTCCGTCGCCATTGCCCAGATAAATCGTCACCTCGCCTGGACTGGCTATGATGCTCGCGGCGGACGCCACGGCCAGATCAGGTTTTCCATCCCCATCGAAGTCCGCTGCCGCAATACTTGAGATCCACGCATTATTTGGAACTTGAAAGGCCGATATGCCGGCTGCAAAAGTTCCGTCGCCGTTACCGGAGTAGAATTCCACCCCTCCCAGGGAGTTCGCCAACACTAAATCGGTCTTTCCATCGCCGTTGAAATCACCTGTCACAACTGTCCGAAGATTATTGACAGCGAGGCTCGGCGCCGCCGTAAACGTACCATCGCCCTTCCCCAGAAGAATCACAATACTGGTGCTGTACTGGCAATAAACGAGCAGATCGGGAATACCATCACCATTGAAGTCCGCTGTCGCCATCAGAAAGTTGTTAACGTAGCTGGATGTCGTCACGGTGGATGTCGTAAACGTGCCGTCGCCTTGCCCCAGTAATATGGTGATGGTGTTCATATACTCATTGGCAATTGCAATGTCGGGATTGCCGTCGCCGTTGAAGTCGGCGACAACCACCCCCTGGGGATAGCCCTCCGTCGCGTAGCTTTCAACCTGCTTGTAGCATCCGAGTGAAGGTTGATAGACATAGGTCAGCACCTGATTTGAACTTGCGTTCACGGCTGCATAATCCGGGTATCCATCCCCGTTGAAGTCCGCTACCACAAGCGGATAAGGGCCTATGGCCGACTGGCAGGGCGCCTGAGTAGCCCAGTACCATCCCGGCGTGCTGGCGCCGAGCGGGGCCGTCGCCAGCACCGCGTTTCCGTTGCTCGTATCCTTAAAAGAGATGCCCCCGGAAAGAGGCGACGTGTCACCCAACCCCTCCACTGTGGCCGTCAGGGAATAATGACCCCACGTGCCCGTGCTCGAAAGCAGCACTGTCGCGGGAGACTGTCCAGTTGAACTGGTAACGTTGAGCGTCTCCGCCGTCGAACTACTCGCGGCGTTCGCCTTCGTGCCAACGAAAACGGCCTTGTAAAGGTGGGGCCCCGGCGCAGGCCGAAAGCGCAAAACCGCTGTTCCGCCGCTGGTGAGTTGGACGGCTCCGAGCAGATGCACATCCGTGCAATACGAGGTGGATGCATCGCAGAACTGTACCAATCCAGGCGACACTGGAGACCCGGCAGCCGTGACCGTCGCCGTCAACGTGACCATGGTATAGGACGAAACCGTGTTCACCGCCGAGCCCCCCGCCGTCACCGACAGGGAGGTCGCCGTCGCCGTTTGTCCTGAAGCACCCGGAGCGAAAACGCCCCCAAGCAGCCCCGCAAGCCCAAGCAGTAAAAGCGCGAAGGGATTTGGCCCCCTGTGGGTGCTTGCCCTTGCGTTCGGTGCCGGCAATACTCGCTGACTCAGGCAGGAAACAAAGCGACTCATCGTTCCTTCCCCAATGCCGATCAGTGGCGATGATTCATCCGGGTGAGCTCTCACAGGCTCAACTCAGGATGACGACACACTGCGAGTTCACTTTCTAAGGAGCCGACGCCGTCCCGGCACAGTAAGAACCGCAACGGCACGGAAAACGATCTTCCTTTGCTTATCGAGCAGGAATCGTCGGCAAACACACTATCTGGGGGATGGACATGATTCTAGGTCGCGGTGTGCGAGTTGTCTACAGGCAATTTTCGGACGTTTTTCCCTAACCAGCGCCGCAAATACTCCGCATTTTGATGCCCGGTATTCGGGGCCACCCCAAGGTTGAAGGCCGACCACAGGTCAAAATTGGCCCAACGCGAGCCAACACAAGGGCTTGGTTGAGCCCAGCCTGGTCCAAGCGGGCCAGAAATAGCCCAAAACGTGTGCAATGGTTGCGGCGCTGGATTCCCACGCGTCTTGAACATGGGTAACAGTAGCGACAGGCCTCGGCCGGCGAAACTAATTGGTATGGTCCGCCGCTTCTTGCCCTTCGGGGCTATAAGAAGTGAGCACAGGAGGCGGTCCATGGAAATCGACACAATCGGCATCGATCTGGGGAAGACAGTCTTTCACCTTGT
>Ga0182024_10004031_pt1 | contig 34230 bp, 28 predicted proteins | sample P32metaG_FD_120480 | JGI IMG/M metagenome (GOLD analysis project Ga0182024, IMG submission 120480) | Permafrost microbial communities from Stordalen Mire, Sweden - P3-2 metaG (Illumina Assembly) | ecosystem: Environmental > Terrestrial > Soil > Wetlands > Permafrost | place: Sweden: Stordalen... | reverse complement strand
TTCCCCCGAAGCAGGAGCAGGTAAAACCGCCCCCGCCCCCGCCCCCTGAGCTTCAGAAGCCCCGCCGCCCTTCGTGCCGCCTCCCGAGATCAACATCCAGTCGGAAGCAGCCCCCACAAACACGATCACGGTGCAGTCAAAGGTTTCTACGCCGCCTCCACCTCCCGCGCCTCCCGCGCCGCCGAAGCCGGCTGGGATTACAGCCCCGGTGTCATTCGCAAAGGGCCATAACTGTGCGGATCGGTACTATCCGCCCATCGCGGTTCGTTTGAACCAAGCGGGAACCGTGCGCGTGAAAATCGATGTCGCGGCTGACGGGAGCGTGAGCAACGCCAGCGTGGTGGGTTCAAGCGGTCATGATTCGCTTGATCAGGCGACGGTCAAATGCGTGCTCGCGGGATGGCACTATAAGCCCGCGATGGAGAACGGGCAGCCGATAGCCGCTTCAATTTTGGCGGATGTGGTATGGAAACTGAACTAGCGTCTAGCCCAAACAGGCACAGTGCACTGGAGCCTTCACCGACGGAGTTATGAAGACATGATCTCGAAGCACCTGGCGATCGCAGCCGCCATCGCGTTCCTGTCCGCCGCAAGCGCCGGGCAGGTCACAGCACAGCCGACGACGAACCAGCCGGCGGCCACTGCGCCCGCGCCTGGTGCGACACAATCGTCACAGCCGGCCATGTCCGGGCCGGCAGCATCCGACACTGCGGCTGCGCCCGGCGCCAACCCACCGGATTCTGCGGCGAGCCCGCCCCTGCCCGCGGTGAATCCACCCGTCACCCCGGCTGCCGCCCCCGCGGCGGGCGCATCGAATCCCTATGGCCTCTACGCCTTTGTCCGTACCGGAGATTTCGTCATCAGGGGCGTGGTGTTGATCCTGGCCATCATGTCGATTGGCACCTGGTACATCTTTTTCATGAAGTTTTGGGAGCAGTCGCGGGTGCTCAGTCACGCCCGCGTCGTTGAGCAACGCTTCTGGAGCTCCGCCAATCTTAACGAGGGAATCGATAAGCTCCCCAAGAACAGCCTGTTTCGCAGTGTTGCCGAAAGCGGCGTGCGAGCCGCTTCGGGGCAGGGCACCGGTCTCGTCAACCTCAACGACTGGATTGGGATGTCGCTGAACCGCCAGCTTGAGGAAGCCAATTCGCGCCTACAGGGCGGCATCGCCTTCCTTGCTTCCGTGGGATCCGTGGCGCCGTTTGTCGGGTTGTTCGGAACGGTGTGGGGAATCCTGAACGCGCTGATTTCGATCGGCGTCGCGGGGCAGGCCTCCATCGACAAGGTGGCCGGGCCAGTGGGCGAGGCACTCATCGCGACTGCCATCGGTCTCTTCGTCGCGGTGCCTGCGGTGCTTTGCTACAATTATTTGGTGAGGCGCAACAAGGTGATCAACGAGCGACTCCGCAGCTTTGCAGCCGACCTGCAGACCTATCTCATTACGAACAAGAAATAGACCCGGACAGGAACGGGAGAAGGATTGCGGGAATGTCCATAAGCGTTCACTCCGCCGACAGCGACGACGCGGAACTGAATACCACGATCAACACGACGCCCCTGGTGGACGTGATGCTCGTTCTGCTCATCATCTTTCTCATCACGGTCCCCGTCGTCCTCAAGCAGATTCCGGTCAACTATCCGAATGCGCGCAATATTCCGACGATCACCAAGCCGCAAAACATCGTCATCGCGGTGGACAAGGACGAGAACATCTACTGGAACAACGCGCCCGTCGACGCGAGCGACTTGAAGGGGCGCTTTGCGGACGCCCTCAGAACTGCAATCGCCAGAGGAGGGCAGCTACCGGAGGTCCATATCCGCGGCGACAAGGACGCACGCTTCGAGGCGATCGGCCGCGTCATCCTCGCCGTGCAGCAAGCCGGGATCCAGAAGGTCGCCTTCATCACCGAGCCGCGAAACGACGCGCCGTAGGCCGTCGAGCAGAAAGCAAAGGCAAATCGCGATGGCAATGAATGTCGGCACTGGCGGCGGCGACAACGAAGTGATGGTGGAGATGAACACCACGCCGTTGATCGATGTCATGCTTGTTCTCCTGGTGATGCTCATCATCACCATCCCCATCCAAACCCATGCCGTGAAGCTCAACATGCCGAACCCCAACGCGAAGCCACCGACCGTCCAACCGGTCGTGCATACGCTGGCCATCGATTTCGACGGCACGATTTCCTGGGACGGCACCACCATTCCGGATATGCGGACTCTTGAAACCCGCTTCACGCAAGTGGCGCAGCAGGAGGACCAGGACGAAGTTCACGTCAGTCCCAACCGTCTTGCGAAATACGATACGGTTGCCAAGGTTCTGGCTGATGCCTCGCGCATCGGCATCAAGAAGATTGGTTTCACAGGCGAAGAACAATACATGCAGTAGTGTGGGGGCGACCGCGGCTACGGAACATGCGGTCGCATGCGTCCGGGACTCGCGCCCTCGGGAGAGGATTGCCGGAGAGGTCTCGAATGAAGTCCCATAATTTTCGCTGCGCTTCGTTGGCGCTCCTTTTGGCCGTTGGATGTGCAGGCGCCGGATCGGTGCTGTTGCCCGTGCGCGCGGAAGCCGCCGGTGTGCGTCCGCAGGTTGGGAAACCCCTGCAGGCCGCGATCGCTCTTGCCAATAGCGGAAATTCAAGCGCCGCCAATGCGAAGGTGCGGGAAGCTGAATCCGTGGGCGGCCTGACGGGCAGCGAACAGCAGGCGATCGCCCAGACCAAATCGTTTATCGCCGCCAAGACGGGAAACTTCAGTGGTGGAGGCGGGAGCGCGACCGCTGCGAAGGCAAAATTCGCTGCCGACTACAACGCAAGCCGCTATACCGCCGTGACGGGCGAGGACGTGGATTTGCTCCGCAAATACGGGGCGTTCGGTTACGACGATCAGATCATCGTAGCCCAGGCCTACTATCTCTCCGGCAGAGCCCAACAGGCGGTTGCCTATCTGAAGAGCCTGACGTCCGGCGCGCATCCCACGGAAGCGGCACTCAAGCTGATGTATAGCGCGGCGTATAAAGCGGCGGACAACGAGGCCATGCGTTCGGCGCTCGAACGCCTTGTGGCGGATTTCAATAAACCCGAATATTGGGCCAACCTTTTGCAGGTATCCGAGTCTGCCAAGGGCTTGAAGGACAATCAAACGCTCGATCTCTACCGGCTGCGCCTTCTCACTGGCTCGATGAAGACCGCGGACGATTACACCACTGCGGCGGAGATGGCGCTCGAGTTCGGGTCGGCCGCCGAAGCAGCGAACATCGTGCAGAAGGGTCTGGATGCGAAAGTCCTTTCCGGCGATCGCGCGCTCAAACTGCTTAATACGGCGAAAGTACAGGCGGCGGCGGATGCCGCGAATTTTACCAAGACCGCTGCCGCCGCCGCCAAGGCGCGAACAGGCGACGATGCCGTGAAACTGGGCGTGGAATTGTGGGGCGCCGGCCGCGCGCAGGATGCGCTCAGCGAGATCCAGCTGGGCATCCAAAAGGGCGTGTCCGACAAGGACAATGCCCAAATCCGCCTTGGCCTGGCCAATCTCGGCGCCGGGCAAAAGGCCGCAGCGCTGGCGGCCTTCAATTCGGTTCCCAAGGAAGACACCAATTACGCGATGATCGCCCGTCTGTGGGCCGCCTACGCACGCACGAGCCATTGACGCTCATCGAAAGGGCCGCGCGCCGTCGCGGCACCCCCTGCCCTGCAGAAGCGGGTTTGGGGGTTCGACAGGATGGCGCTTGGCTCCAGGTCATTATGTCGCGCGCTTCAGGATTGCCGCGATCGCCAGTCCGGCGGCGACGTAGCCGATGACGTCGGTCGATGCGTAGGCGAACGTGTAGTCCGTGGGGAAGCCATACCAGTTCCAGTAAGAGACGTTGGTGGTAATGCCGGCTGCCAATCCGGTCAGTGCCACGAAACCGGCGCGAGCGAGATATCCGGCGAGAAGGGTTTGGGCGAGCAGAAATGCCGCAATGAGCGATACAATCGTTTCCTTGACAAACTCCACGATCAGCATCCGGACAGACATTCCCACAGTTCCCGGCGGATGATAGATGAGCAGTCCGGATGGCTCGATTTTCATCCTGGCCGTTTCCTCGGCCATCGCGTTCGGGTTTTTCATGTCGGTCCAGGGAAAGAAGAACAGGCCGGACTGATCGCCAATCGACTGGTGCATGCTCTCAAGAACGGTTCGTTCGTGGGGAATCTCCCGAAAGCCGATCTGGCCCAAGGGCAGCGCGACATGCGCAATGGACGACCAGACGAACATGGCAACGCCACCGGCAATCCCCGCCAATATGATTTTCATTCGAACCCCCGGGCTGAATTTCTGCCCGGAGCATAGGCGACAGATTTTGCGCGCTCCACGCCATTCTTGTCGTGCGGCGCAATAATTTGGCTCCGAACGCGCGCGCCGGCGTAAAGCCGTGGCCCAGTCGGCGCGCGTGACTGGGGCCGGCGGACCGAAAGCGCTCAGCCAAAGCGACCCGTAATGTATTCCTCGGTGCGTTTGTTCGTTGGGCTGGTAAAGAGTTTCTCCGTTGTGCCGTATTCGACGAGTTCCCCGAGAAACATGAACGCCGTGTAATCCGATACACGCGAAGCCTGCTGCATATTGTGTGTCACCATAACGATCGTATATTCGTTCGCCAATTCGTCTATTAGTTCTTCGATCTTTGCAGTCGAGATGGGGTCGAGTGCCGAACAGGGTTCGTCGAGCAGGATTACTTCCGGTTTGATAGCGACCGAACGAGCGATGCACAGTCGTTGTTGCTGGCCGCCCGAGAGGCTAAGGCCCGATTCCCGCAACTTGTCCTTTACTTCGCCCCACAGCGCGGCCCGCTTCAACGCGAGCTCCACGCGGTCGTCAAGTTCGGACCTTCGAAGTCGCTCGAACAGCCGAATGCCGAATGCGATGTTGTCGTAGATGGTCATTGGGAACGGCGTCGGCTTCTGAAACACCATGCCGACCTTGGCGCGCAGGAGATTCACGTCGTGCTTTCCGTCGAGGATGTTAGTCCCATCGAAGATCACCTCCCCGGTCGCGCGCTGATTCGGATAGAGCTCGTAGATACGGTTAAGCACGCGCAGAAGCGTGGACTTCCCGCATCCGGAAGGCCCAATGAAAGCAGTGACCTTTCGGTCAAGGAGCGGAACAGTGACGTGTTTCAACGCCTCATTGCTACCGTAGTAGAAGGACAAATCGCGGATATCTATTCGTGGCCGGAGATTGTCGGTCTTCAACTCGCTCATTGCGACATCCGCGTGGATTCCAGAATACGGGCCATCACGCTCAGGGAGAGCACCGTAATCGTTATCAGCAGCGCACCCGCCCAAGCCAGCTTGTGCCAATCCTCGTAGGGCGACATTGCGAACTGGAAGATGATCGCCGGGAGACTGGCCATCGGTGCGTTCAGGTCCGTGCTCCAGAATTGATTGTTGAGCGCCGTGAACAGAAGCGGCGCGGTCTCTCCCGAAATGCGCGCAATCGCAAGAAGGATGCCGGTGACAATGCCAGCGCGCGCGGCCCGCCAGGTGACCGTGCGGATGACGAAGTGCGGGGGCGTCCCGAGCGCAGCTGCTGCTTCGCGCAGCGTGTTCGGCACGAGCAGGAGCATATTCTCGGTGGTGCGCACAACTACTGGAACGACGAGTACAGCCAGGGCTGCGGCTCCCGCAAGGGCCGAGAAATGTCCCATATGAATGACGAACAGCTCGTAGATGAAAAGCCCGACCAAAATCGAAGGCGCGCTGAGGAGGATGTCGTTGACGAAGCGCACAATCACCGCAAAGCGCGCGTGTCGTCCGTATTCGGCGAGATAAGTGCCGGCGAAAATTCCGACAGGCGTTCCTATTCCGACAGCCAGTCCGCTCATCACGATGCTGCCGAGAATGGCATTGGCGAGTCCGCCATTGGACCCGGGCGGCGGCGTCATCTGCGTAAACAGTGTCACACTCATTCCGTCGGCGCCCCGAACCAGCAGCGTGCCAAGGATGAGCGCGAGCCAACCGATGCCGAAACCGGCGGCCGCGACAGAAAGCGCCAGAAAGAAGCGATTGCGCACTCGCCTTCGTAAGTAAAGCGTTTGGCTCATTGCGAACGTCCGCCGGCGCGGGCCTCAAGGCTGCGAAGCATAAGTTGGGCTGCGGCGAGCACCAAAAACGTGATCAGGAAAAGAATAAGACCAATCGCCACAAGCGAGGAGACGTACATGTCTCCCAGCGCTTCGGTGAACTCGTTGGCAATCGTGGCCGAAATGGTGGTGCCAGGCGCAAAAATCGACAGCGCAATTCTGTGAGCATTGCCGATGACGAAAGTCACGGCCATCGTTTCGCCGAGGGCTCGCCCCAAGGCCAGCATCCCTCCCCCCACGACGCCGCTGCGCGCATAGGGCAATATGACATTCCACACCACCTCCCAGGTCGTCGAGCCGAGACCGTACGCGGCTTCCTTCAGCACGGGGGGCACCGTTTCGAACACGTCTCTCGTCACGGCCGAAATGAAGGGAAGGATCATGATGGAGAGAATGAGCGAAGCGGTGAAAATGCCGATGCCGTAGGGCGGCCCCGCAAATACGTCGGACAGGAGCGGAATCCCGGACAGCGCATCTACGATCCGCGGCTGGATGAACTGCTGAAAGAAGGGTGCAAATACGAACAGTCCCCAGACGCCATAGATGATCGAGGGGATACCCGCGAGCAGCTCGATGGCAATCCCCACCGCTCTCCTCAGGGGACGCGGGCACAGCTCTGTCAAAAAAATCGCAATGCCGATCCCGACCGGCACGGCAATCAGCATCGCCAGGGCCGAGGTCACCAGTGTGCCATAGATGGCAGGGAATGCGCCGAAACGCTCTGTGACGGGATTCCAGGCCGTCGACGTCAGAAAACCCACGCCGAACGTCTTCAGCGCCGGCCACGCTCCGGTTCCGAGTGCTATGATGATGCCGACGAAAATGAGGAGAACAAGACACGCTGCAGCCAGGGTTAGAGCGCGGAATCTCGCGTCGCTACGCCCAAACCGCTCCCATGTCCCGGAGGTGGGCATGCCCATCGCGATGGGTGGTGCATTCGCCATGATCGTTTCACGCCCGGGCTTGCAAACAAACCAGGGGGTGAAGATCAACCCCTATGTCCGCGGACCCCGGTGGGGGCTTTAGGGAACGGCCGAGGACTGGATGTTGTCGTGCCAGCTTTTCTCGATAGCTTGAACTGTACTTGCCGGCAACGGAACGTAATCCAAACTCTCGGCGAGCTGAGCTCCGTCTTCGTAGGCCCATTTGAAGAATTTCAAGGCTTCACGGGTGGCCGCCGGGTCCGGCGGCTGCTTGTAGAGAAGGATGAACGTGGCGCCGGCAATCGGCCACGCCTCATTTCCAGGTTGATCTGTAAGGACGACGTAGAAATCCTTCGAGTGGACCCAATCGGCTTTCGCAGCCGCCGCCTGAAACGCTGCTGCTGTCGGCGATACGGCTGCACCGTCCCGATTGATCATGCGCACAAAATCGAGATGGTTCTGCTTGGCATAGGCGTATTCGACATAGCCGATCGAACCTGATGTCTGCGCGACGTTCCCGGCCACGCCTTCGTTTCCTTTTGCGCCGATTCCGGCGGGCCATTCCACGGACGTCGCAGCACCAACCTGACTCGCCCAGCCGGGGTTCTTCTTGCTCAGGTAGTTAGTGAAAATGAAAGTCGTGCCGGAGCCATCTGAGCGATGCACGATGGCGATGGCCTGGCCGGGCAATTTCAACGAGGGGTTGAGCTTTTTGATCTCCGGATCGTTCCATTTCGCGACCCTGCCCAGGTAAATGTCGGCCAGAGTCTCGCCGTTGAGGACCATTCCCCCCGGATTGATGCCGGCGATATTCACCACGGGCACCACCCCTCCCACCACGGTGGGAAATTGCGTCAGGCCAGCGGGCTCCAGTTCGGCCGGAGACAAGGGTTTGTCGCTCGCCCCAAACGTCACCGTTTTCGCCTTGATTTGCGCGATCCCCCCGCCTGAGCCTATCGATTGATAATTGAGGCCTATCCCGGTTTTTGCCCTGTAGGCCTCCGCCCACTTCGCATAAATCGGGTAAGGAAACGTTGCACCGGCCCCGGAAATGGCCGCGGCAAACGCGGAGTTCGCGGGCAGAACCAGCGCCGCAGCCAATACAGCGCCTGCCGAACGGTTGAGCCACGGTTTCATGGACAGCCTCTCGAATTTGGTGTGGGGCGCCAAGTAGGCAAAAACACTAAAGTTCCAGCCGCTCTTTCGAGCCGCACGCTGGATAAGCGCGCCGTTTGATGCAAGGTGCATCACAGTTGTGTGTAGTTTTTATGACGATTCTGACGGCGATGTTGCACCGCAACATGGCCGTACATCCCGCCGTGGGCAAAGTGTTCGATTCGATTAAATGTTTGGCAAGACGGCTGCTATCTGATCTCCCCCGACCCGGGAGAATTCGACATGCCTGTTCGGCGTACCGCCGGGATTGTGTTTGGCGGGAGCACATTCGCGACCGGCAGCATGGCGCTGATCGACGGTGCGCTGCACGGGGGGCCGACTGCCTGGACGCCGTGGTTTCTCATCGCCATCGCGGCGATAGCTCTTCTCGGTCTGCTCAGCAGCCTGTTGGACACGCGCGCTCGCGCCCGCGTGCTTGAAGCCAGCGCGTCCAATCTTCGAACAAGGGCGACGAAGCTCGAGCATTCGCTCGCGAGTCTGGCTGCTATGAACGACCGTCTGCGCGAAAACGAGGCGCGCTATAAAGGCTTGGTCGATGCCCAAGGCGACGCCATCTTTCGGCGGGCTCCGGACAGTCACCTGATCTATGGCAACGAAGCTTTTTTCCGTTGGTTCGGCGGGCAACGACAGCCTGTGATCGGACAAGCTTTTGCGCCGGAGCCGCACCCCGACACGCGGGGTGCGACCGTCGGCGGATTTGCCGCACTCGAAAAAGGCCGCACGAGCGTCCGCTACGATCAAAACGTGCGCACGGCCTATGGTTGGCGCTGGATTGCTTGGGAGGATTACGCCATCCGCGACGCTTCCGGACAGCTAGTCGAGGTCCACAGCGTTGGCCGTGATATTACCGAACGCAAGGCTCTCGAAGATGCCCTGACCGAGGCGCGTGACAGAGCAGAAGCCGCAAATCGTGCGAAATCGGGTTTTCTCGCCGCCATGAGTCACGAGATCCGAACGCCGATGAATGGTGTGCTCGGGATGGCCCGACTCCTTCTCGAGACGAAGATGCGGCCCGAACAGAAGAGCTATGCCGAAGCCATTCAGCAGTCCGGCGACGCGCTCTTGTCTCTCATCGAAGACATCCTCGATTTCTCCAAAATCGAATCTGGAGCCATCGATCTCGATGCCGACGAGATCGACATCCGCGCTATCACGGAAGCTGTGATCGAGTTGCTGGCGCCCCGAGCTCACGCCAAGGCAATTGAGATTGTAGCGGTGATTGCTCCCGACACGCCGACACTGGTCCGCGCGGACGGCATGAGGCTCCGTCAGATTCTCACCAATCTGGTCGGGAACGCCATAAAATTCACGGAAAAGGGAGGCGTACGCGTAGACGCGCTTCTCATAGAAGATCGCGATCGCCGGGTTCTGCGTTTCGAAGTTCGCGATACGGGTGTGGGCGTACCAGCTGCAAAGCGGGAGGATATTTTCAAGGAATTCGTTCAGGCCGATTCCACGCATGCGCGCCGCTTCGGGGGTTCGGGGCTCGGCCTTGCCATTTCCAAGCGACTGATTGAGGCGATGGAAGGCTCCATAGGAGTCGAAACAGCAGCGGGAGGCGGCAGCATCTTTTGGTTCGCCATACCGGCGCCGGTCGTGCGCGAGGCCGATCCGCTTGAAAGCTGCCGGCTGGCGAATTATCGCGCCGCAATCATCACCCGCAATGCCGTGCTCCGTGAAGGACTAATAGCGCAGATACGGGCGGCCGGGGGCACAGCAGTTCCGCTATGGGCGCCTGGCGAAGGTGGGGGAGCCCCGATCGCTGCCCTCGATGCGATCCTCATCGATGCTGGAACATCTGATGAACTTGAGTTGCCTGCAGACCCGAGCCCCGAGACCCGCTCGATTGTCATGCTGACCCCCGCCGCGCGGGGAAAGCTGGACGCCCTGAAGAAAATGGGTTTTGCGAACTACCTCGTGAAGCCTATTCGGCAATCTTCCCTGATCGACCGCGTGCGGACCAAACAGGAGACGCAAGCTGTGGAGCGCATGCCCTGGGCGCACAAGTTGAGGCAGTTCGAAGTGCCTGTCGTCCCCGCCGAAGGTAAAGCACACACACGCCGTGCCCTACGAATTCTTCTGGCAGAAGACAATCCGATCAATGCGCTTCTGACGCGCGAACTGCTGCGGCGGCGAGGACATGACGTCACGGAGGTAGTATCCGGTGACGGCGCTGTTGTCGCTATCAGTGGAGGACACTTCGATATTCTGCTCACCGACATACACATGCCCGGCCTCGACGGAATAGAAACTGCGCGACTTATCCGGGCCGCCGAGCTTGCGTTGTCGCAATTACCCATCCCCATAGTGGCGCTTACGGCGGATGCCTCGGAATCAGGACGGCAGGCTTGCCAAGACGCAGGGATGGATGGTTTTCTTACCAAGCCGATCGCTCCCGCCGAGCTTGATGCGATGATCGCGAGATTGTTCCCCGACAGCGTGCGCGAAGCAGCCGAATGACGGCTGTTGCCCGTCCCGGCGCAGGATACAAGGCCTATCTTGAGCCGCGCGCGCTCGTCATGCTCGCTCTGGGATTTTCATCCGGCCTCCCGTTTCTCCTGACAGGGAACACGCTCGGTTACTGGTTGCGCGACAAAGGTACCTCGCTGACGGCAATCGGATTCATCTCCTGGGTTGGCATTGCCTATTCGTTGAAATTCCTGTGGGCACCGCTGATCGACCGTACCAATCCCCCCGGCCTGCGCCGGCTGGGACTAAGACGGGGATGGATGCTTCTGGCGCAGATGTTTGTGGCCGCGGGGCTTCTTGCCATGGCGATTGTCGGCCCTGAAGCCGGGTTCTTCGTGCTCGGAGCATTCGCACTCGCGGTAGCGTTCGCCTCGGCAACCCAGGACATCGTCATCGATGCGTGGAGAATTGAGAGCGCAAAAAACGGCGAAGAACTTGGGCTTCTCTCTTCGGCGTATCAGTTTGGGTATCGCTTGGCGCTCCTCGCCACGGATGCGCTAATCCTGATCTCGGCGGCACATTTCGGTTGGCACGCTTCGTATGCCGTCTGCGCCGCGGCGATGATTGTTGGCATTGCTGCGACACTGATTGCGATCGAGCCGGCGCGCGCCGATTCGGTCATCGAAGAGAAAACGCGCGAAGCGCCGCTCTGGACCTTACGCGGCCTGTTCGATGCGATTGCCGGGCCGTTCACGGTATTCTTTCGCACGTACGGGTGGGTCGCGATCCTGATGCTGACTGCGATCAGCCTTTACCGCCTGCCGGATTTTCTCATGGGTCCGATGGCAAATCCTTTCTATCACGATATTGGTCTGTCGAAGGACTATGTAGGAGCGGTGCGTGGCACCGTTGGCGTGATTGCTGCGCTTCTGGGAATTGCGGCGGGTGGCGCCTGCGCACTTCGGTTCGGCTACATGCGCGCGTTGGTTTTCGGCGGCGCTCTACAAGCGCTCGCAATTGCTGCTTTCGCAACTCTTGCCCATGCCCATCCGAGCACGCTTTTGTTTGCGATTGTTATGGGCGGCGACAACTTCAGCACCGGCTTCGCCGGCGTCGCGCTCGTCTCGTATATGTCTAGTCTGACGAGTCTCGGTTACACGGCGACCCAATACGCGCTCCTGAGCTCCACTTATGCGTGGCCCGGCAAAATCCTCAAAGGCTTTTCGGGGATATTCGTTGAGACCGTGGCGTCGCGGCATGGGCTGATGCCGGCCTTTCAGCTCTTTTTTGTCGCGGCGGGCGCCATTGGCGTGCCTGCAATCATCATGTTCGTCATTCTGGCGGCCAAGCAGCGCTCGCAACCATCTGCCGCGCAATAAAGACGCCACGCCGCTTGCGCGGGCCCCCAAGGCCTCGTTCCTCTCGTTGTTTGCACGCCAGAGCGGTTTTCTGTACGATTGCGCTCGACAAAGACGTCTGTCCGCGAACTGGTCGCGGCTCGCAGGCGGGTTGCGCATTCAAGGGAAGCGCGAGTGGCCAACGTACATGAACCGGGGTCGTTTGAAGGTGTGCTCGCCCAATGGCCCGTGCTCGCGACCTACGGGCCTCTCGAGCTCCGGCTCGCCGAGACCGAGTTGGAAGTCGAGGCAGCGCAACGACTTCGGTATCGGGTTTTCTATGAGGAGATGTCCGCCGTCCCCAGTCCCCTCATGCGCGGACACCGGCGCGATTTCGATCGGTTTGATGGCTATTGCGATCACTTGCTAGTTGTAGATCGAGCGTCGATGGATGAGGACGGGCAGCCTGCGGTGGTGGGGACCTATAGGCTCATGCGCGATGTGGATGCTTTGCGCGCCGGCGGATTTTATACGTCCGGGGAATATAACATCTCTGCGTTGCTCGCGGCGATTCCCACCGGGGCGCGCCTGCTTGAACTCGGTCGCTCCTGTGTTCTAAAGGCCTATCGCTTGAAACCGGTCACAATGCAGCTGCTTTGGCGCGGCGTGATGGTTTATGTCGCGCGGTTCTCCATAGATACCATGTTCGGTTGTGCGTCGCTGCCCGGTACGGATCCCGAGGCGGCGGCGCTCCCGCTCTCCTATCTGCATCACTTTCATCCGATGCAAGCTGGTCCGCGCGTGCGAGCCCGCGATGAGTTGTATGTTTCGATGAATCGAAAACCGAAGGATGCGATCGACGTGCGCGAAGCCAGGCGCGCACTTCCTCCTCTCGTCAAGGGTTATGTCCGGGCAGGTGCGCAAATCGGTGACGGGGCCGTCATAGACAAGCAGTTCGGCACGACGGACGTTTTCATTTATTTGCCGGTTGCAAAGCTCGACCCGCGCTATCGCAATCGTTTCGGCGCGACGCCGTAAGGAATTGTTTTGCTCACGCGCCGCGATGCAGGCGACGCTCGATCGCCTCCCAAATCAGCTGGGCAATATCGGGACCGCCGAAGCGCCTTATTTCCTGGATCCCGGTCGGAGACGTGACGTTGATCTCGGTGAGATAACCTCCGATGACGTCGAGTCCGGCAAAGATGAGGCCTCTCCTTTTCAACTCGGGTCCTACCGCATCACAGATCCGAATTTCGCGCTGTGAGAGCGTCGTCGCTTCGGCTCTGCCTCCAACGTGGAGATTCGAGCGTGCTTCCCCTTCGGCGGGAACGCGATTGATGGCGCCCGCGAAAGCGCCGTCCACCAGGATGATTCGCTTGTCACCCTTGCGAACCTCGGGGACGTAACGCTGCACTACGATCGGTTCGCGGTACAGTTGGGTGAAGGTTTCGAGCAGCGCGCCGAAATTTTCATCCTGCTCTCTTATTCGAAACACGCCGGCGCCACCGTTGCCATAGAGGGGCTTCATGATGAGATCGCGATGCTCGGCCCGAAAGTGCCGAATCACCTCGCGGTCGCCGGTAATGAGCGTGGGCGGCATGAAGTCCTGGAAAAGCGTAACGAATAACTTCTCGGGCGCATTTCTGACGTGAAAGGGATCGTTGACGACAAGAGTCCCGCCCGGCATGCGCTCAAGAAGATGCGTGGCGGTGATGTAGGCCATGTCGAACGGAGGATCCTGCCGCATGAGCACCACTTGCGTCTGTGCAAACTCACAAATGGAAGCGGGACCGAGCGTGAAATGATCACCTCTCGCATTGCGCACGGCGAGCGGTCGCACCCGCGCGCTGACGGTGCCATCGCGAAACGACAGATCGCGCGGCTCGTAGTAGACGAGCGAGTGACCGCGAGCTTGCGCCTCGACCGCAAGCGCGAAAGTCGAATCTGCCGCGATGTCGATACGTTCGATGGGATCCATTTGGATTGCGACGGTGAGCGCCACGCATATGCTCCTGCTTCAAGCGATTTTTGACCACGTTGCCAAGGTGGCGCAGGCATTCTGCCCGATCGTGCAATAGACGCACCGGGGTGAAGTTTGCCCTATCTTTCCCCCGGCCGCCAAGCATCACAAAGATGCCGCGGCCATCGACGGGCCGAAATCGTGATGGTGTCGAACCTCACGCCTTTGGGCGTCAGCCCGCGCCACTGTGCGAGATAGAGTTCGGCGGCGCGGGCGATGCGCGCCTGCTGTCGTGGGAGAAGAGCTTCCTGTGCTTCCCGCATCGAACCTCGCGCTTTTACTTCTATAAAGCATAGAATTCCCCCGGGAGTGCGCGCGACGAGATCGATTTCGCCGGCATGGGTGCGCACGCGGCTGCCCAGGATGCGATAGCCTTTCATGACAAGCAAAACCAACGCCGCCAGTTCCCCACGCCGGCCGCGGCGCTCGGCTTTGCGTCGGAGGGCGATGGAACGCTCAGTTTTCACCGGTTCTCGCTCCTCTTCGCGACAGTGCGCGCGCATAAGTGATGCGGCGGGGAATTTTGAGCGCGTCAGCCACAAGATCCGCCGCCGGGCGGACCGGCATGAAGGTTAGCGCTTTGTCCAGCAACGCATCAGCGCGAGCGAAATCGGGTCCGGCCTGCTGTGGCGGCCCAACGACGATGGTGATCTCGCCGCGAGGCTGCTCTCTCTCCGCGTAAAGCTCCACCAACCGGGCGAGATCGTCACGCCGGACTTCTTCGTGAAGCTTTGTCAGTTCGCGTGCGACGGCGGCAGGACGCGAACCGAGTATTTCCTGCATGTCGCGCAGGCTGTCAGCCAAACGCTGGGGGGACTCAAAGAAAACCAAACTTGATTGCGACATTTTCAGCTCTTCGAGCGTAGCTCGCCGCTCGCCGCTACGGGGGGGCAGAAAGCCGGCAACCAGAAAACGGTCGGTGGGAAGCCCGGCGAGAACCAGCGCGGCGAGAGCTGCGGAGGGCCCGGGAAGCACTTGCACGCTGACCCCTTCCGCCAGGGCAGCGCGCACGAGCTTGTAGCCTGGATCGGAGATGAGTGGCGTGCCTGCATCGCTGACGAGTACGATTCGGTCGCCTCGCCGCAACCGCGCCAGAATTCCAGGGCGCACCCTCGGCGCATTGTGATCGTTATAGGTCAGGAGGGGGCGCGATATGGAATGTATGGACAGCAACTTCGATGTTGTTCTGGTATCTTCAGCCAGGATCGCATCGCAACCGCGCAGGACATCAAGCGCCCGAAGCGTGATATCGCGAGCATTGCCGATTGGAGTCGCTGCGACGTAGAGCGCCGGTTCCAGGGGTTTTTGCGATTCGGGAGGCGACAGGGTAGGCTTGCTCATTCCATTTCTCCGCCAGTCCAGAAGTGCATCTTTTCATGAAGCAGACCACGGCGATCCTCCGCACCGAATCATTTTTCCGCTCGCTCCGGCGATTTTGCATGGTCGGTGTTGCCCTTGCGACAGGTGTCGCTTCGGGATGCGCGCCGCCCCCAGTCCTCGGACCAGGCCCACTGCCTCCGCCCCCCCCGGCCGTTCCGCAGGCAATGCGGCCCATGCACCCGTTGTTGGGCGATCAGAGGGGATTTTTGCGGCTGAGCAATATTGGGGAAGGTCATACTCCAGTGCGGATCGGCGTGCTGCTACCGTTTTCGAACGGCTCGGCGACAACCAGGGCGCTTGCCGCGAGCTTGATGAAGGCAGCCGAGCTCGCTCTCTTCGAGGCGGGAAACAGGGACGTTGTCCTTGCTTCGGCCGACGAAGGTTCGGGCGGATTTTCGGCACAGGCCGGGGTGAGGGCGCTGTTGGCCGAGGGTGCCGAAGTGATTGTGGGTCCCTTATTTGCGCAATCGGCGTTGGCGATAGCTCCGCTAACGCGCGATCGCGGCATTCCCGTAATTTCTTTTTCAACAGATCGGGCGGTTGCGGGCGACGGCGTGTATCTGCTGAGCTTCCAGCCCGAGAACGAGGTGCGTCGGATCGTTCTTTATGCCGCCTCTCGAGGTCACACCCACTTCGCCGCCCTGATTCCGAGGACCGTCTATGGAGTCCGTGTGGAACGCGCTCTCCAGGAAAGCGTAGGGGCCGCTGCCGGTCGTGTTGTCGATCTGGAGAGATTCATTCCGGCAGGCGGCGACATTGCTGTTCCGGCGCAAAAAATCGCTCAGTCGAAGGCAGACGCCATCCTGATTCCACAGGCGGGCGCAGTGTTGCGGAATATCGCACCGGCGCTTGCGGCCGAGGGCGATGGTAGCCGCCAGGTGCAATATCTCGGCACCGGTCTGTGGGACGATCCCGCGATCGCGCAAGAGTCTGCGCTGGCGGGTGGCTGGTTTGCGGCGCCGGATCCGGAAGCGGAGCGCTCCTTCGACGCCCGATACCGCGCGGCGTTCGGTAGCAGTCCGCAGGCACTGAGCTCGCTCGCCTATGACGCGATATCGCTCGTGGCGCTGCTGGCTTCCGGTGCTCCCTACAACCGGTTCACGCCTCAGGCGCTGACAGATCCCAATGGATTTTCGGGCGTTGACGGGATTTTTCGCTTCAATCTTGATGGAACTTCCGAGCGCGGCCTCGCGGTCTTGAGCATCCAGCCCGGTGGGGAATTTGCAGTCGTCAGCCCGGCACCGAAGACGTTTCAGGGGCCGCGCTCGTGACGATTCCGAGCTAACCCGCCAGCAAGGCGATTACTGTGTCCAGCACGAGTCGCCCTTTGCGTGTTGCCATGAGCCGGCGGCCGTGCCGTTCCACAAATCCGTCTCTTGCCAGCAGCGAAATGCGTTCAGAGCTTATTTCTTGCTGCCACCGCGCGTAGTAAGCGTCGAGATCGATTCCTTCCGACAATCGGAGATTCATAAGTATGTGCTCGCGCGCTGCGTCCTCGCGGCTGATGGAAGTGATCTCCGCATAACCGTGCCCATCGCGAGTGACGCGATCGAGCCAGCGTTCCGGTAGGCGCTCGCCCGACGTGGCCATGCGCGTTTCGCCCACCGTCAATCGTCCATGGGCGCCGGGCCCCACGCCGACATAACTGCCATAGCGCCAATAAAGAAGATTTTGACGACACTCCTGCCCGGACCGCGCGTGATTGGAAATCTCATAGGCGGGCAATCCTGCGTCTTCCATGATGTCTTGCGTCGCCTCGTAAAGGTCCGCGCCTACCTCCTGATTGATGGGCACCAGCGCGCCGCTGCGCGCGAGAGCCGCAAAAGGGGTCCCCTCTTCAATCGTCAGCTGATACAGCGAGACATGATCTGTTCCAAAGGTTAGCGCTTTACGAAGCTCGCAACACCACTCGCCAACTTTCTGATCGGGCCTCCCGTAAATCAAATCGATCGAAACGCGCTCGAATACCGACGTGGCGAGGTCAATGGCGGAAAGAGCTTCCGCGACATCGTGCAGTCGCCCGAGAAACTTGAGATCCCGATCGTTGAGGGCCTGGACACCCAGCGAGAGGCGGTTGACGCCTGCGCCGCGATACTCGCGAAAGCGATCCGCGTCGGCGCTGGACGGATTGGCTTCAAGTGTAATTTCCACGTCATTCGCAAGGGACCAGTGCTTCGCCACATTCTCAAGCGTTGCGCCGACAGACGCTCCGCTCATCAGCGACGGCGTGCCGCCGCCAAAAAAAATGGATCCGACTTCGGGTTTGGCCGGCGCCAGACGGGCGGCTACAAATGCAATCTCGCGCTCGACTGCGCGAGTCCATTTGTGTTCGTCGATCCGTGCACGCACGTGCGAGTTGAAATCGCAATAGGGACACTTCGCCGCACAGAATGGCCAGTGAACATAGATACCGAAATCCGAAGCGCTCATTCGCGCACGCCGTCGCTTTCGAGAAATTTTCTCAGTTTCGCGAAGGCGCGCGCGCGGTGGCTGATGGCCTGCTTGCGCGCCGGTTCGAGTTCGCCAAAGCTTTCCGTCATGCCGTCCGCCACGAAGATCGGATCATAGCCAAATCCCCTGGCGCCCCGTGGCGGAAAGCTCAAATGTCCCCGGACCTCGCCTTGAAAAATCCTGACGTCGCCGCGGGGCAGTGCAAGCGCGAGCGCACAGACGAATTTCGCCGAAAAGTCACTTGCGCCGGCATCCTTGAGCTCGCGCTCCACGCGTGACATCGCATGTGTGAAATTTTTGTCGGGTCCGGCCCAGCGCGCGGAATAGATGCCCGGCGCGCCGCCCAGCGCGCATACGACGAGACCCGAATCGTCGGCGAGCGCCGGCAAGAGGGTCGCTTCGGCCGCCGCGACCGCCTTTAGAGCTGCATTTTCCGAAAATGTGGCGCCCGTCTCCTCCGGCTCGGCAAGCTTGAGCTGTTCCGCGCTCTTTACGATCGGCACCAAAGGTAACAGCAGCTCCGCGATCTCTTTCACTTTTCCAGGATTGTGGCTGGCGACGACCAGCGCTTGCGGCCGCTTCATGCCATGGCGCGTTTTTGCAGGTCGATCAGTTCCGCTACGCCCCTGCGCGCGAGCCTGAGCATCGCTCCGAACTCCTCTTCCGAGAACGGGGCGCCCTCAGCCGTGCCCTGAACGTCCACCAGCGCGCCGGCGCCCGTCAGGACGAAATTGGCGTCGGCTTCTGCCGTAGAATCTTCGTCATAGTCGAGGTCGAGAACCGGGGTTCGCCGCCAAATGCCGCAAGACACCGCCGCAACATGGTCTTTGATGGCAGGTTTTGTCAGCATGCCGGTCCGGCGCATGAACGTGACGCAGTGGCTGAGCGCGACAAACCCTCCCGTAATCGAGGCAGTGCGCGTGCCGCCGTCGGCTTGCAACACATCGCAATCGACGACGATCTGACGCTCAGCGAGGGCGCCGAGATCGGTGATCGCGCGCAAGGCGCGTCCAACGAGACGCTGAATTTCCAGGGTTCGGCCCGACTGTTTGCCTTGGGCAGCCTCACGGCGCATGCGCTCGTGAGTCGAGCGGGGGAGCATGCCGTATTCGGCGGTTACCCAGCCTTTGCCTGTCCCCTTCAGGAATGGCGGCACCTGATCCTGCACGCTGGCAGTCACCAGCACGTGCGTGTCGCCGAATTTTACGAGGCAGGAGCCTTCGGCGTGGCGGGCCACGCCTGCTTCGAGCGTGACCTTGCGCATCTCGTCGGCAGCGCGTTTGCTGGGCCGCATGACATCCCTTGAAGTTCGGAATTGCTGCCGCTACGTAGCCTTGCCGGCCGGCCCAGCGCAACGAGGAGCCGAGGCATGAACAAATTTACTGGAAGATCAGAGACTTAGATTGGAAGCACCTCAAATCGATGCGGTTCAGGCACGCGTGCTGGCGGCGGATCTCGGCGAAAGGCCCCGAGAGGTATTCCGGCATCTTGTCGACGCATTCCTCGCTTCCGGCGAGCCGGTAGGTTCTCGCACGCTGTCTCAGCGACTGCCCCATTCATTGTCGCCAGCTTCCATCCGCAACGTGATGGCGGATTTGGAATCGATGGGGTTGCTTTACGCGCCTCACACAAGTGCCGGCCGTGTTCCGACCGAAAGAGGACTGAGGTTGTTTGTGGACGGGTTGCTGGAAATTGGCGATCTCTCTCCCGAAGAGCGGAGCGCGATCGAAGCGCGCATCGTCGGCACGGGCCGCGGTTTGGAGGATGTGCTTACCCAAGCTACGATGATGCTGTCTGGACTTTCGCATTGCGCGGGGCTCGTGGTTGCCCCCAAACAGGATTCGGCGCTCAAGCACGTCGAGTTCGTGGCTGTCGCGCCGGGTCGCGCAGTCGTGGTCATCATCTCCGAAGATGGGCAGGTCGAGAACCGACTGATCGAAACGCCCATAGGTTTGCCCACATCGGTTCTGAGCGAAGCGTCGAACTATCTCAACGCGCGGCTGAGGGGCCGCACCCTCGGCGCAGCGCGCACCGAGATCATGACCGAGCTCGAAACCGAGCGCGTGGAGCTCGATTCCCTTACGGCGAAGGTCGTTGCCGAAGGTTTGGCGACACTGGCCGAGCCCTCGGGCTCCACCCCCGCCGCGGAAGAGAAAGTTTTGATAGTTCGCGGCGCCGCTCATCTTCTCGATCGGCTTGACGTTCAGACCGACCTCGAGCGCGTTCGCACGCTGTTCGACGATATCGAGCGAAAGAACGATCTTATCCGCTTGCTCGATCTGGCTGCCCAGGGCGACGGGGTCCGCATCTTCATCGGCTCGGAAAACAGACTGTTCAGTCTCTCCGGCTCGTCCATCATTGCTGCACCCTATGCCAATGCCAACGGAAGCGTGGTGGGCGTCATCGGCGTGTTGGGCCCTACGCGTCTCAACTATGCCCGCATCATACCGATGGTAGATCACACCGCGAAAGTGGTCGGCAGACTGCTCGCGTGATTGCAATAGGAGGAACCTCAATGGCCGACAACGATAACGAGACTTCGCCCGAGGCGCCGTCTCCCTTCGCCGGCGGCGAGACGCAGGCTGACGAGTTGACGGCGTTGCGCACTGAAGTCGCCGATCTGAAGGAACGTCATCTGCGGGCGCTCGCGGAGGCCGAAAACACGCGCCGCCGAGGGGAGCGCGAGCGGATCGACGCTTCGCAATATGCTGTCACGCGATTTGCGCGGGACATCCTTGCGGTGAGCGATAATTTAAGGCGCGCGTTGGAGCATTTTCCGCCGGAAGCAAGGTCGGAGGCCTCGGCGGCCGTGAAAGGTGTGCTCGAAGGCGTGGAAGCGACGGAGCGTCAGCTGGCGACAGCTCTCGAGCGTCACGGCGTGCGCGCCATTGAGACAAAGGATGCACGCTTTGACCCGCATATGCATCAGGCAATAGCGGAGGTACCTGCGGAAGGAAAAGATGCAGGCGCCATTATTGATGTCGTTCAGAAGGGCTACGTTATCGCCGATCGTCTGCTTCGACCGGCTATGGTGACGGTAGCCCGCAAAGACGCCGATGGGCGGAGGGGGCCATCCGGCGCGTGCGCAGACGGCGATCCCGGCGACTGATGGCTGGCAGGTCCTGTCGGGCGGAATGCAGCTGCCTCTGCTTGACTGGCGCAGAGGCCTTGTTCCAGCCGCCCAGTGGGGTGAAATTGAGGTTGCGTTTGGAGTGCGCGCCAATGTTCATTGGAGCGGTTGACACGATCGGGTGCGGCGAGGGACACGCGAGCCCCCGCGCTCGTGAGGTCCGGACTTGCGCTTATCGCCCGTCGTCCGCTGTCCGGAGCGGGTCGGACGGAAGGCGGAAGAGGCGGGACTGGTGAAGGCGATCCGTACCGTGATCGCGGGCGCAGGGGGGCGGATGGGCCACCTCCTTGTCCGGGCGGTTCTCGACGACTCTAGGTTCGTGCTGGCGGGCGCGCTCGAAGCGGCGGGACACGCCAGCCTCGGGACGGACGCTGGTATTTTGGTAGGAAGCGAAGCCGCGGGTATCGACCTTACGCACGACGCGCCCGCAGTTCTCAACTCCGCCGATGCCGTTATCGATTTCACCACGCCGGCCGTTTCGGTGGCTCTGGCAGCCGCAGCGGCGTCGGGGCGCGTGGTGCACGTGATTGGTACTACGGGATTTTCCGCCGACGATGAAGCGCGGATTCACGATGCCGCACGACATACCGTGATTGTCAAATCGGGCAATATGAGTCTGGGCATCGCCCTGCTGGCCGCACTCGTGAAGCGCGCCGCGAAGGCGCTCCCCGATTTCGACATTGAAATATTGGAGATGCATCATCGCATGAAAGTGGATGCGCCCTCGGGTACGGCGCTGATTCTGGGCCGTGCCGCTGCGGATGTTCGCAGCGGGGGGCTCCGGGAGAAAAAAATTGGGACTGCGACCGACAGTCCGACGGGCAGGCGGAAGGATGGCGCCATCGGATTTGCTTCTGTGCGGGGCGGCACCGTAGTGGGCGAACATCACGTCATTTTGGCGGGGCCGCAGGAACGCGTGGTCTTAACCCATATTGCCGAGGATCGGACGATTTTTGTCCGCGGCGCACTCGCAGCTGCCGAATGGGGACAAACACACCCAGCCGGATTGTACGAGATGGCCGACGTGCTCGGTATTGCCGAATAGTCAAATCGAAGGCGCAAACGTCAGGTTGGGAGGAAGAGTCGTTTTCGCGAATCCCTCTCTTCGGATTCGTCGCCGCGCGTTTCGCGCGACTGCCGGAGCGCAGGCAATACAATGGTAAATGAGACAAGGATGCGTCAGCCAAATCCGCGGGACAGAAAAGCAAAGCCATTTTCGCGGAAGGAGATCGACGAATTCTTTGCACGATTGCGGGAACAGACTCCTCTGCCAAGGACGGAACTCGTCTACGGCAATCACTTTACACTGCTCATTGCCGTCGTTCTTTCTGCCCAATCCACTGATCGGGGTGTGAACAAGGCGACGAAAGAGCTGTTCCGCATTGCGGATTCCCCCGCGAAGATGGTGCAGCTTGGCGAGGAGGGCCTCATCGCCCACATCAAGACGATCGGTCTGTATCGTACCAAGGCAAAGAACGTCGTCGCGATCTCGCGAATTCTGACTGCACAGCACGGCGGAGGCGTGCCGCGGGACCGGGAGGCACTCGAAGCGCTCCCAGGCGTGGGACGCAAGACCGCCAACGTGGTCCTGAACGTTGCTTTCGGCGAACCCACCATCGCCGTCGACACGCATATTTTTCGAGTCGCCAATCGCACAGGTCTTGCACCCGGCAGGACCCCCCTCGAAGTCGAGAACAGTCTGGCGGGCAGGGTGCCGGACAAATATCGTCTGCATGCGCACCATTGGCTGATACTTCACGGGCGGTACGTATGCGTCGCCCGAAAGCCCAAATGTCCCGGGTGCGTGGTGCGCGACTTGTGCCGCTACAGGGACAAGACTTTCGCGGCCAACCGACCGTTGCGTTGAGCTGCGTTCATCTGTCTGGCGCCGCCGGTATATTCACGACACCGGCGCAGCCGTCGGCGCCGGCGCGCGAAGTGAATCGAGGCACACCTGATCAGCTGCCATGTTGGGCCCGCGTGGCAGAGTTTCGACGTGACGCACAAGAAGCGAGTTGGCGTAAGGGTAGAGAAAGAAGAACGCTTTGCAGGCGGCTCCGTCATAACGCCACATCTCGGTTGTTCCGTCCTTGCGCATGAAGCTGGGAACGCCGAAGACAATCCTGAGTTGAGCCGCCTGTAGTCCTGCGATGTCGCTCGGCTCGCCTGGGGAAGGTGACGGAGGCAGAGGGACGCGCGGCGCTACTGCCTGCGTCGATGGCGGCGGTCGCGGCGTGGCGCACGCCGCCAGTAACAAGCAAAGCAGGCCAACAGCGAGCGGTCGCATCATGGATTGTTCCTCATGTCATCACGGTGCGGAAATTCCCCGATGCGAACGGGGTGGCCGCGAGTTGCATCACGACGCGGCAAGCGTGTGGATTTGTGAATTGGCCAGCGTCAATTTGGCAATCGAGAGGTCCCCGCTGCGTTCGAGTTCTTCGAGGAAGCTCTTGGTTCGGTTGAGCGCGTCGGCATGGCTCTCTTCCCAATGCTTGACGGCCTCTGCGCCGAGCGCACGCGTGGCTGGCCGGGAACCGGGCTCGATGAGGGCGAGCGCTTCCGCAGCCAGCGCCCTCTGCCCGGCGAACAGATCGTCTACTATCCGGCGGACCGCAAGGCGGTCCCAATGTTCCCGGCCGGCAATTGTGCTCGCGAGGCCTCGGAGGCGGTCGAGACCGACAGCGGAGCCCACCGCAAAATACGCGCCGGCCACGAGGTCAATCGGCAAATTCCGCGCCTCGGACAAAAGCACGATTTCCGGAGCGCCGCCGAGAAGAGGCAAGACGGCTACGTCCTCAGCGAGATCGAGGGGAAGGCCGGCCTTTTGCAGCTCTTCAATGCGTGCCTCAGTGCTTTGCGCTTCATAGGGAGAAACCAGCGTCGAAAAACTTCCCCTGAGCGCCTCAACGCCCCTGCGATAGCGCACGATCGTGTCCGCGAGATCCGCGCGCGCGGGGACGTTCAGGAGAAACCAGAGACCGAGGCGTCGCAACAACTCCGAGATTTCATCATAAGCGCTTATCTGAACGACGGCGCGGACCCTTCCATCCATCGCATCGATTCGAGACTTCAGCATCCTCAATCCAAACGCGCCCTCGGCGAGCACGAAAGCACGGGCAATCAGTGCTCCCGGCGCACTGGAAATCTCCTCGATGCGGTGAACGAAGACGGGGCCGGCAAGGTTTACGATGCGATTGGCGAGCACGGTGGCGATGATCTGGCGCCGCAACCGGTGGTGAATAAGCTCCTCGGGGAATCGCGTAACCGCCGACGACGGGAAATACGCCGCAAGCTCCGAGGCGAAGAACGCCTGATCGGGCAGATCGCTTGCTGCGATCTGGGCGTCGAGATCAAGCTTGGCGTATGCGAGCAGCACCGCCAGTTCCGGCCGGGTCAGCCCGCGAACCGCCTGCGCGCGTCTATTGATCTCACTCTCATCTGGAAGAAACTCCACGGAGCGATCGAGTCGGCCTCTCCGTTCAAGATCGCGGATGAAGCGCCCGTGAGAATCGAGGTCGCGGGGGCTGCGCGCCTCCGCGACGGAGAGCGCCAGCGTCTGGTCGTAGTTGTCATACAGCACATGCGTGGCGACGTCGTCCGTCATCGAGTTGAGAAGGATATCTCGCTCGTTTGCGGAAAGCTCACCGCGACGCAGGGGGCCGCTGAAAAGAATTTTGAGATTGACTTCGTGGTCTGAAGTATCGACGCCGGCAGAATTGTCGATCGCGTCCGTGTTGAGCCGGCCACCCTTCATCGCGTATTCTACGCGCCCGCACTGCGTCAGACCCAGGTTGGCGCCTTCTCCGATCACCTTGGCCCGCACGTCCTTTCCGTCGACTCGTACCCCGTCGTTGGCGCGATCACCGACGTCCAGATTGCTTTGACTGGAGGCTTTGATGAAAGTTCCAATCCCGCCGAACCAAAGAAGGTCTACCTCCATCGTCAACAGCGCCCGAATCAGTTCGCCGGGTGAGGCGTAGGAAGTGTTAAGGCCTGCCAGGGATTTTATCTCCTTTGAAAGCAGGATTTGCTTGCTGTCGCGGGGGAACAGTCCGCCGCCCCCAGAAATGAGGGTGCGATCGTAATCGGCCCAACTGGAGCGCGGCAGATCAAACATCCGCTTGCGTTCCAACCAGCTGCGTTCAGTGTCCGGATCGGGATCGACGAAGATGTGGCGATGGTCGAAGGCGGCGAGAAGTTTGTTTTTTTTCGACAGGAGCATTCCGTTGCCGAAAACGTCCCCCGACATGTCGCCAACGCCGATGCACGTAAAGGGCTCATTCTGGATATCGCGATCCATCTCCCGGAAATGACGAGCTACCGCGACCCACGCCCCCTTTGCGGTAATGCCAATTTTCTTATGATCATAGCCATGACTTCCGCCCGACGCGAACGCGTCGCCGAGCCAGAAACCACGAGTCTCGGCGATTTCGTTGGCGATATCTGAAAAGGTTGCGGTGCCCTTGTCGGCAGCGACGACGAGATAGGGATCGTCGTCATCGTGGCGGATAGTGCGCGCCGGGGGAATGATCACTCCGTCGGCTCCAATATTGTCGGTGAGGTCCAACAACGCATGTATGAAAGTTCTATAGGCAGCGATTCCCGCCGCTTGCACCTCTTCTCGTGGCGCATTGACGGAAGTTTGTTTGGGGAAGAACCCGCCCTTGGCTCCGACTGGCACGATGACCGCGTTTTTCACCTGTTGTGCCTTGACGAGCCCGAGGATTTCAGTACGAAAATCCTCGCGCCGATCGGACCATCGAATGCCGCCTCGCGCCACTTTCCCGAAACGCAGATGCACGCCGTCGACCTGGGGAGAATAGACGAAAATTTCGTAGAGCGGCCGTGGCGCAGGCAGTTCATCCAGCCGGTGGCTGTCGAGCTTTATGCAGAAGTGGATTGGGGCTTCGCCCTTTGGGTCTCTTTGAAAGAAGTTGGTGCGCAAAACGCATTCCACCACATTGCGCAACCGCCGGATAATTCGATCGTCGTCGAGGGCAGGCACATCGTTCAAGGCCTTGTCGATCCGGCCGCGAACAGCTGTTGCGACAACCGCGTTATCCGGCTGTTCGGGATCATGGAGAGCGCGGAAAAGCGCCACCAATAGTCCCGCGATACCGCAGTTTCTCGCAAGCGCCTGCTCCACATAGTCCTGGCTGAAAGCGAAACCTGCCTGGCGAAGAAACCTCGCGCAGGCACGCAAAATGGTCACATCGCGCCAGTGCAGCCCAGCGCCGATGATCAGCCGGTTGAAGCCGTCGTTCTCCGCTGCGCCCGATATGACTGCGCGAAACGCTTCTTCGAGATCCGACTTCATGTTCTCAAGCTGGGCGATTTTGCCATCGGCCCGCTCCATCTGGAAATCGAGAATGGCTGTTTCCACGCTGCGGCCATCTCCAAGATTGACCGCAACTGTGTACGAATCTTCCGCAATCACCCGCAGCCCCAAATTCTCGAAAACAGGGAACGAAGCGGAAAGTGGAAGAACGTGGTTCATCACATAAAGCTTCAGGCGGAGAGCGGAGCCGCGACCGTCGCTGGCTGCGCGGTACGCCCGTGCTTCGACGGTCTCGCGAGCGCCGGCGAGTTCTTCGAGTACGCAAAGATCGCGCACGGCTTCTTCCGGCGCGAAGGCGTCGCGATAACGGGGCGGGAACGCGCCGGCATGACGGCGCAGCAGCCGGAACCCCTTGGTTTCGCCATGTTGCGCGACCAACGCTTGTGCGAATCCGTCGCCCCAGGTGCGAATTGCGGCGCGAATCTCGGCTTCGATTCGAGCGATCGCCACACGCGGTCTCGGGCCTTCGCGACGGCCCACTATGAAATGTATCCGGGCGAGCAGCGATTCGTCGATTACAGGAGTCGACGCCGACATTCGCCCGTCGAACGTACGAGCGAGTATGGCGTGTATCTTCTCGCGGACCTGCGTGTCGTAGCGATCCCGCGGCACAAATACGAGCGCAGAGACGAAGCGATCGAAGCGGTCGAAGCGCAGGAAGACGCGCACCTTCGGCCGCTCGCCCAATCGCAGAATGCCAAGTGCGGTCGCAAAAATCTCGTCTTCGTTCGCCTGGAACAGCTCTTCGCGCGGATAGGAGTCAAGAACGTGAGCGAGCGCCTTGCCATCGTGGCTGTCGGTAGCAAAACCGGCGCGTTCCAGGATGTGCGCGATCTTCAGGCGAAGAAGCGGAATATCGACCGGGCGCCTGCTATAGGCGCCGGACGTAAATAGCCCGACGAAGCGCCGCTCGCCGGTGAGCTTTCCGTTCCCGTCAAACCTCTTTACGCCCACATAGTCCATATGAGCACGCCGATGCACGACCGTACGTTCGTTTGCTTTCGTAATGATAAGCGGCTCGGATTGGGTAAGAAACGCGCGGACTTCCGGAGAAAGGTTTGCGTGATCCGCGCCGCGCCCGATGACGCGCGCCGCCCGATCCGACAGAAGTCCAAGACCGCTTTCATCGACCGGTTCAAGTCTGCCGTTTTCGACGTCGTCGAAGGCATAATCGCGGCAACCGAGAAAGGTGAAATGATTCTCTCCGAGCCACTGCAGGAACGCGATGCTTTCGCCAAGGTCTTCGCGCGAAACCAAGGGGGGATTGCGTTTGAGATCGGCGATCGTTTCGGCAAGCTGCGCAAGCATCCTGTGCCAATCCCGCACCGCCAGTCCGACCTGCTCAAATACATTGCGCGCGCCCTGCGTCAGCAGCATCTGTTGCGTTTCGTCGAGCGCAGGATCCAGCACAAGGACGATCACGCTCTCGCGAATGAAGCTGCCTGTTGTGCCGCGCGCGCCGTTCGCGTCCCGCTTCGTCAGCATGATCGGATGAAAAATGGCATTCGCGCGCACATTCCTCGCTGCCAATTCTCCCATGATTGAATCGAAAAGGAACGGCATGTCGTCATTGACCGCCAGAAACACCGTTTCATGCGACGTGCAATCCCCCTCCGCCGATCGAAGAGCGAACAAATCGACCAGCGCCTCGCCGGGTTTGCGAACCGCCGAGCGCTCAAAAACCGCGCCCGCAAATTCCGCCAGGGATTCGGGCGCGTAGCGAACCACATCTTCCGGGGGTGCGCCCCGATAGAAGTCGTCGAAGAAAGGCGCGAGGTCGGGCGTTTCGCTTCCGATGAGCGCGGCCGCCGTCTGCAGCCTCACCGTCGCAGCCTGCTCGTCATCTTGGGCAGCGATTGCTGCGTCCGCTGGGTCCGCTGGAAGCACTTCAGTGGGTCGAGATGTCATCTTTTTCCATTCGGCAAAATGCGACAACCTCGCGAACCTGGGCGACGCTTTCGCAATAAAGGCACGCAACAGGTTTCTGCGTTATCCTAAAAAGAGTAGCACAACCATTTTCTTAAGACGGGAGAATTTACCGTCAGTCGCCACGAAAGAAAATCAAACACGCGGACTGGGTCACAATTGTCGCGACTGGGTGTACGCTGGAAGACCATGATAACAAGCCGGACTGAAAAGTTGTCATGGACACATCGATCGTCGCAAGACCCTCTCTGAACTCGGTGGCAACACACCGAAAATGGTCCGCCGGCCATACGCGGTCAGCTTTGCTTCTGGGGAACGGACAGCAAAGCGCCCAAAGCCCGCGTGATGGCGCGCGATGAGGCGCGCCCCTCGAACCCGCGACTTGGATCGACAGTCACGACCAAGGTCTTGCCGCTTAGTCCGACAGCGGGACGTCCGGCTATGCTGAGCATGACTGCGCTGACCCGGCGCACCAGCGCATCGCGTCCCCGCGCACTTTTGCCGAAGCGGTCGAGTCCGCGAGTTGTATTTTCCATCGCATCAAAAGCGACCGCGCATGCGGGCGCGCTAGCGGCCAATGCATTCCAGTCGGCGGAGAACGCGAGATTGATCTTATTCACATCGGCAAGATGCTCCGCGCTGTCCTGAGCGGCGTCCTCCACTCCCGCTACGGAAGCCACCTCAGGCATGGGCAGTACCGAATCGCCCGTTCGTACTGCCGGAAGGCCTTGGGGATCGTCGTCGGTGTACAACGTAACGCCACCCCAGCCGGCGACCTGCAATGCCGTCTCGCCGGAATCGTATTTCAGGACTCGACCGCCAAGCGAAGCGCTGTCCGGGTAAAGAACGAAGACTTCGGAAGAGCCATTGAAGCGGAGCAGGTAGTGGTCGCCCTGGGCGTCGACCGCGAATCCCACCTTGTCGCCGGCCAAATACGTTCCAGGTTCGACGTAGCCCAGGCGGGCGGACGAAAGGCGTTCCTGGAAGGAGTCCTGCGATCGTGCGGGGGGCGTGGAAAACAGCGAGAGCAGCAGCGCGGCGCCCACCAAATCTCGGGCAAAGGGTTTGAACATTCTGCGAGTTGACCGTTCGTCGTCCCGCGATTGTCCCTCGCGGCCCACGGGGAGTCCTCTTATGCGGACCGAATGGGGCGATATTGTGAACCAGTAGCGTCACAGCCCGTCCCGCCGCCCTCCAACGCTTCGCCACTGCCAAGAACGTCCGCCCCGAAGCTGAAATCTCCGGCGAACGCCTGCGCCTTGGGGTTCGCATCGTATCGTTCGTATACGGATTGCCTGTCGCTTTACAGGCAAACCTGCGGCGAACGGGCGATTTCGCGCGCCTGGCGAGGCTGATTGCCAAGGCATCGCTTGCTGTCACAGACTGGCCAGTCGGAATTAAGTCAAGAGCGCAGGACTGCCCGATCAGGCAGGAGGCGGATCGTCCCTCCGTCAATCAGAGGAACCTGCCAGCGCCGACAAAGTAACCCGAAAATGGAATCCTCCTCCGCAGCGCGCAGATCACGTCAGAGGGCGAGTTCAAGGACACCCGCCACCGCACAGCCTAAAACCACTGCGACGCCGGTCTTAGACAGGCGCCGGGGCGGGCCATGGGAGTGTTGACCACTCGCGTCCAGAGAGGGGTAGGTGGCTTCCTCGGCTTGGGGCGATGCCTTTTGGATCGGCCCGGGCGCAGAAATTGCCACCTGCCCCCCATGAATCGCGACGGAAGAACCTTTGCCTTCGAAGATTGCAAACACTTCGACGCACATCGGCATGGCAAGATCAGCGGCATTGCGGGATTCGCGGCTTGGCCACGTCGCGAGGGCCAGATCGCATTTCGAACAAAAGGCATGACAGGACGGGGAAATCTCACTAAACCACGCGCCGCCGCTCCCCCCGCGAGTGCCCGACGTGAGCCATCCCGACAGCTTCAGATCCCGCAAGACGCTCAGAGTGGGCGGAAAAACCTTCACCTATTTCAGCCTTGCGATGGCTGAACGGCGCGGGCTTACTGGCATTTCGCGGCTGCCATATTCGTTGAAGGTGCTCCTGGAGAATCTGCTGCGTCACGAGGACGGCACCACGGTGACCGCGCAGGACATCAGAGCGGTCGCCGGTTGGCTTGCGAAAAGGCGTTCGGATCGTGAAATCGCATTTCGTCCCGCGCGCGTTCTGATGCAGGATCTGACCGGGGTCCCCGCGGTAGTCGATCTCGCGGCGATGCGCGACGCGATGAAATCTCTGGGCGGTGAGCCGGAAAAGATCAATCCGCTCGCCGAAGTCGACCTGGTTATCGACCATTCGGTAATGGTCGACAGCTTCGGCCAGAGGGACTCGTTCAAGAAAAACGTTACGATCGAATATCAGCGCAACATGGAGAGATACGGTTTCCTGCGCTGGGGCCAGCAGGCCTTCGCCAACTTCCGCGTCGTGCCGCCCGGAACTGGCATCTGTCACCAAGTCAACCTGGAATATCTTGCCCAGACGGTGTGGACCAGGAAGGCCAGAGATTCGAAGACGAATAGAACAGTGGAGTATGCATTCCCCGACACCCTGGTCGGAACCGACAGCCACACAACCATGATCAACGCCCTTTCTGTGCTGGGCTGGGGCGTCGGAGGCATTGAAGCGGAAGCCGCGATGCTTGGACAACCGATTTCCATGTTGATCCCCGAAGTGATTGGCTTCCGCTTGACCGAGGGGCTGCGTCCGGGCGTGACGGCCACCGACCTCGTGCTCACGGTAACGGAGATGCTTCGCAAAAAGGGCGTCGTGGGGAAGTTCGTGGAATTCTACGGTCCCGGGCTTGAGGAAATGACGCTGGAGGATCGGGCGACAATCGCAAACATGGCGCCGGAATACGGTGCGACCTGCGGCTTCTTTCCAATAGATGCCGAAACGATCCGCTATCTTCGGACGACCGGCCGCAAGCCGGCGCGGCTTGCACTCGTTGAAAAATACGCAAGGACGCAGGGGCTGTTCCGCGATTCCCGCAGCAACGAGCCTCTATTCACCGATACATTGTCGCTGGACCTCGCAAGCGTGGAACCGAGCCTTGCGGGACCAAGGCGGCCCCAAGATCGCGTGTCGCTTGGCAATGTGGCGACCGAGTTTACGGCCGCCCTGCGCGACGTGTTCGGCAAAGGAGACGATGCCGACCGCCTCGTGCCGAAGGCCGGCGAAGCCCTTACGCTGGGACACGGGGACGTGGTGATCGCGGCAATCACATCCTGCACCAACACTTCCAATCCCAGCGTGATGGTCGGCGCCGGCCTGCTGGCGAAGAATGCAATTGCGCGCGGATTGGGGGTAAAGCCCTGGGTCAAGACCTCGCTCGCTCCGGGCAGCCAAGTCGTCACCGACTATCTGGCAAAGTCAGGGCTCGACCGCTCATTGGATGCGTTGGGTTTCCGTCTTGTGGGCTATGGCTGCACCACCTGTATCGGCAATTCAGGGCCCTTGCTGGAGCCCGTTGGCGAGGCGGTGACGGAAGGCGATCTTGTTGCCGCCGCCGTGCTTTCGGGGAACCGCAATTTCGAGGGCCGCGTCCATCCGCAGGTGCGCGCGAACTATCTGGGATCGCCCATGCTGGTGGTCGCCTATGCCCTGGCGGGATCGATCAGAATCGATCTCACCAGAGAGCCGCTTGGTCGCGACAAAACGGGAATGCCAGTCTACCTCGAGGATATCTGGCCGTCGCCGCAGGAAATCGCCGCGGTGATCCGCAAATCCGTGACCACTGCGAGTTTTCGCAGGCGCTATGGCGATGTGTTCGAGGGCGACGCCAACTGGAAAAGGGTCAAGGTTCGCAAAGGCAAGAATTATGCCTGGGATAAACAATCCACATATGTGAAACATCCGCCCTATTTTGACGGCATGATGCCCGAGCCGCGCGCTGTGGCAGACATCGCGGGCGCACGAATTCTTGGACTTTTTGGGGATTCGATCACGACGGATCACATCAGCCCTGCCGGATCGATAAAGAAAGACGGTCCCGCGGGAAAATATCTCGTCGAGCACGGCGTCGCCTACGCAGATTTTAATTCGTACGGAGCGCGTCGCGGAAATCATGAGGTCATGGTGCGCGGGACGTTCGCAAACATACGGATCAGGAACGAGATGATGGGAGGACGCGAAGGCGGCAGCACGATCTGCTATTCGGCGGAACATCCCTCCGGCGAAGAGATGTCGATCTTCGATGCCGCAATGCGCTATCGGGAGGAACATGTGCCTTTGGTCGTCATTGCCGGCAAGGAATATGGCACAGGATCCTCGCGGGACTGGGCAGCGAAAGGACCCAAGTTGCTGGGAGTGCGCGCAGTCATCGCGGAGAGTTTCGAGCGCATTCACCGTTCCAACCTGATCGGCATGGGAATCGCTCCGTTCGTCTTCGCGGATGGAAAGACGCGCAACGACTATGCACTGACCGGCCGGGAGGCAATCGATGTGACGGGTCTGTCGCGCCAGATCGCGCCCGCCATGCGGCTAAACGCGCGAATCAACTATCCCGATGCCAAGACTGCAGATATGCCGCTTATCTTGCGCATTGATACGGCCGACGAAGTGGATTATTTCGAAAACGGCGGGATATTGGCTTATGTGCTCAGGAACTTGCTGGCCGCCTAGCGCAATAGTCTTATGTCGGGGCGCCCGAGGCGAAATATCAAGCTGAAGTGACTGGAGCGGACGGGGTGCGACGCTCTATTATCGCGCTCGATGGTGCAGATTTCCGGAATTTGGCGCGCAGCCCTTGTTGCGATTGCGCTCACGACGGGAAGCTTGGCTCATGCGAGCGCCAAGCGGCCCGTCGTCGTCGAACTTTACACAAGTCAGGGCTGCAGCTCTTGTCCGCCGGCGGACGCGTTCCTTGCGCGACTCTCGGAGCGTCAGGACGTTCTCGCGATGAGTCTCCCTATCACCTATTGGGACATGTTGGGCTGGAAGGACACGCTGGCAAGCGAGGCGAACACGCGCCGGCAGAAAGCCTATGCATCGGCGATGGGTCGCGGCGGCATCTACACGCCCCAAATGATTGTCGACGGAGTGAACGACATAGTCGGGAGCCGCGAATCTGCTGTCGAAACCGCAATCACGGCCCGAATGGGCGACATGCGCGCCGTTCCCGTGACGTTGAGTACGACGCCGAGTTCGTTGCACATCGCGGTGGAGTCCAGGGCGGAACACGGTGGGCCCGACGCCACGATCTGGCTGCTTCATATATTGAGCAAGGCAACAGTGCACATCAGTGCGGGCGAAAATGCCGGTCGCAGCATGGGATACAGAAACGTCGTACGCGACATCCGGGCGATCGGCCTCTGGAAGGGCCAGGCCCTGTCGCTGGATCTGCCGCTGAGCGACATGACAACCGCTTCCCATGATGCGATCGCGGTTCTCGTGCAGGAGGCCGGCTATGGCCGAATCGTCGGCGCCGGCTTTATTGCGCAGCGTGAGCAGTCTGCGCTGCGCTAACGCTCGATCCCCCAGGTCGCCATGCGCCGCCTGTCGAAGGCTCTGTTCGGTTAAGGCCTGCTCATCCCTGTGCGATCACGGCACTCCGCGTGTAACCGGTTCTTAACGCAATCGATGCCGGTCCGTCCCCACCGCTGCGAGAACTCGAATTTCGATTTTCTTAATCGAGCGAAGCGATAATGTCAGCAAGGGCCACAACGGCCCGGAATGGGTGGAGCGTGTCGAGCCAAACAATGCAAATGAGGGCCGTCGACAATCTTCGCGCCCTTGCGGCGACGGAAGATGTCGAGCGGCTGAGGCTAGCGGCGCGGGGCGCCGGAGAGGCCGCATTTGACTGGACAATCGTCGATGATCGCGTCGTCTGGGACGGTGCGCTCGATATTTTGTCGCTCCATGGCGACCCCATCCGTATGAGCAGAGGCACTACGCTGCGCGAGTGGATGGGTCAGAACGGCCGCAAACGCATCGACGAGATCCTGGAGAGGGCGAGCCTCGGCAACAATCCTTTTGAAATTGAGTTCGAAACGTCCTCGGCAATGGGTATC
>Ga0182024_10004030_pt1 | contig 34238 bp, 29 predicted proteins | sample P32metaG_FD_120480 | JGI IMG/M metagenome (GOLD analysis project Ga0182024, IMG submission 120480) | Permafrost microbial communities from Stordalen Mire, Sweden - P3-2 metaG (Illumina Assembly) | ecosystem: Environmental > Terrestrial > Soil > Wetlands > Permafrost | place: Sweden: Stordalen... | reverse complement strand
GGCGTCTATGCCGTTGAAGCGATCCACGATTGCCAAGCGGGGCTGATAAGTTCCATTGCCATTGTTGGCCATTCGCTGGGGGCTACCGCGGGCGTCGGTATGGCGGAACAATTGGCTCAGGCCGGTATAAAGGTCGGGCTTGTCGTGACGGTCGATCCAATTACGCCGAGCGCCGCTCCGGGGAACGTCAAGACACTGGAAAATTTCTATATTTCTGACGGGGTCGGCAAGACCGTGCAACGTGGCCCGGATTTTCACGGTTCTCTGCAGAATATCGATTTGAAGAGCGACGCTGGTGTTGGCCATGTCTCAATAGCAAATTCGGAGCGCGTCCATCAGCAGGTGTTGAGGTTTGTCGCGGCAGCGGCAACCAGTCGGTGCAGATAACATTCTTCACAGGGCTGGAATGCCATCTGCCAGCGGGTACACGCCAATGACCCCTTTTGTCGCCAAATGCCTGTTTGTCGGAGGGGTGATGGCATGGGCGGTGATTCGCTATCCTTTTCAGCGGCGAGCGTGGAAGAATCCGGTTACGACCACTTTGCGCGACGCCCGCGAGCAATTTTTACTCGCGATCGCTGCAGCCGGTCTTGGTCTCATACCTCTATTGAATGTCGCCAGTGGTTTTCCTCGAGCCGCGGATCACAGCTTTTCGCCACAGCTCGCGTGGGTCGGCGCCGGCTTATTCTCGTTGGCGCTTTGGCTCTTCTACCGGTCCCATCGTGATCTCGGTCTGCATTTTTCGGAAAGCCTGGATCTCCGTATAGACCATGCATTGGTCACGGATGGCATCTATCGTCACCTGCGCCATCCGATGTATCTTGCGTTCTGGCTTTGGGCATTCGCGCAGGCCTTACTGCTGCCGAACTGGTTTGCAGGGTGCGCGGGTATTGCGGGATTTTCGGTGCTGTATTTTGGGCGGCTCTATCGCGAAGAGCAGATGATGGTGGACCAGTTCGGCGACCGATATCGTGACTACGCCAAACATACCGCTCGTATCGTCCCATGGCTTCTTTAGCTGAAAAGCAGCCTGGCTGTCGACAGGATCGCCGCGTTTGCGTCATTGGCGCCGGCCCTTGCGGTTTGACGACGGTCAAGAATCTGCTTGCCGCTGGCTTGCACGAGATTGTCTGCTACGATGACGGTACCGCGATCGGCGGCAACTGGGTATTTGACGAACGGTCCGGACGCGGCTCTGTATATGACGCGACGCATCTCATTTCTTCGAAACGGCTGTCTGAGTTCGAAGATTATCCGATGCCCCCGGATTATCCCGACTACCCATCGCATCGGCTCGTTCGAGCTTATTTTGAAGATTACGCTGCGCAATTCAGCTTGATGCGGTTCATTCGCCTCGAAAGTCGCGTTGACGCGGCAAGCTTGCTATCCAACGGGAAATGGTCGGTCGTTGTTTCCGACGCCAAGGGGGCCCGCGAGGAGATCTTTGACGATCTGATCGTTTGTTCGGGCCATCATCGCGTACCTTTCGTACCGGAAGTCGCAGGCCATTTCTCGGGGCAAACCCTGCATGCTCGCGATTTCAAGCGCGCGGCGCCTTTTCAGGGCCAGCGAGTCCTGGTCGTTGGTGGCGGTAATTCCGCATGCGACATCGCCGTCGACATAGGCAGGGTGGCGTCGCATACCTGCCTCAGCATGCGGCGCGGATATCATTTCATTCCGAAGGTGATGTTGGGTCGCCCCAGTGACGTATTGTATCATCGGGTTCGTCAGTTGGGCCTGCCGAGGTCATGGACCCGCCGCCTGGCCGGCGCATGGGTGAGGTTTAGCGTAGGTCCGCCCGAGAAATACGGATTGCAAGCGCCTGTCGGCCGTCTGTTCGAAATGCACCCGACCGTGAGCTCCGATATTCTCAGCGCACTGCGCGACGGAAGAGTTTTCGTCCGGACCAACATCGAACGGCTCAATGGGGCCGAGGTTCGGTTTCAAGACGGTCGATCGGAATCTTTCGACACCATCATCTGGGCGACCGGCTACCGTGACGGGTTTCCGTTTCTCGATGCGAGTGTCGTTGATTGGAAGCCAGGCGAACAGCCGCCGCTTCTGCTGCGGATGATGCACCGACGGATACCAAGTCTATTTTTCGTCGGGCTATTTCAGCCGATCGGCTGCATTTGGCGCCTTGCCGACCTCCAGGCGCGGATAGCCGCTTTGCAAATCACAGGGCAGTTGAAACGGCCAACAGATATCGACGCGCGTATCTTCGATCAGGTCAGTTCGCCACACTGGCGCTTCGACAGCGCTCCGCGCCACGCTCTCGAAGTCGATTATCACGATTTCCGGGCTGAATTGCTGAAGGAGTTGGCGGCCACCGCTCAGAGGGGAGCTGAAAGGCATGATGAGGCCCTCGCGTAAGGCCTTCGCAATCGGCGCCCTCGTTTGCGCCTATCTTTTGCTGGGCGGCTATGTGGAGCGCGCCTACGCGGGGGCAAACCGGACGGGATCTCCGTCGGCCGGCAGCGAGTTCGCGCCACATTCGTTCGCACGCGCTTACCTGGTCCGCGGTATCCTCGGCCTTATCTTCTCGCGTGGGATGAATCGCCTAGCCGAAGGGCTCAATGAAGCCGGCGTACACGCCGACGTCTATGACTTTCCGACGTGCGACGAGATCGCCGATACCGCGATCAGGGAATACAGCGAAGCGCCCGCGCCGATTGTGCTGATCGGACATTCGATGGGCGGGCGATGCGTGTTGATGATAGCAAAGCGATTGCAGGAAGCCAAAATAGTGGTCAGCCTGCTTGTGACCGTGGATCCGGTTCACGGCAGTCCCAGCGTGCCGGCCAATGTGCAGCGCTATATCAACATCTTTTTATCGGACAGTTTCCTGGGAGGCGGTGACGTGGCGTGGGAGCGGGGCTTTCAAGGCCACTTTGCGAGCTTTGATCTGGCCAGCCACTGGGACGTCTCGCACATCACCATCGACAAGTTGGATGCTCTCCACGATCAGTTGATCGCAAAGTGCGTGCAATTGGCCACCACACCAGCGAAGGCCGAGGGTCAGGCTATCCCGCTTCGGTATGTCGTTCCTCTCGACGCCCCGGTCGAACTCTGGGACAGCGGGATTGCCGTGCCCGCTCGTGCAGGAGACACGCTGCAGACGTTGGCTGCAGCGCACCGTGTACCGGTCTGGTCAGTCACCCAGGCCAACCCGGGATTGGATGGCCGACCCCTGATTGCCGGCGAGCGCGTCATCGTTCCGCGTCATCTCCTGGCCATGAGCGCGGTCTCGCGACAGTCGGGGTTTAGACACTGAGAACGCAGGGGGAGGCCCGCCAACGATGACGCCGTATGAAGCGCACCACGCTTACGCGACATCAGCTTGGGCGCTTTGCTTCCCGTCTACGGCGAGCGCATCGAGATCGACAAGCTGCGGATCCTCGTGATCAGGGTCGCTATGCAACCCTCCGCTGCCGTGTACGTGCATCAAGGTCTGCACACGCCGGGCATTTAGATAGTCGACATGCTGGTTCCGCAACGCGACCGGCAGCAACGTCTTTGGTAGCTCAACCAACGCAAACGCCGGAACTCTGCGCACCTCGGTGCCTTCGCGCCAGAGCAGGGGATTGAGCGTGTAAATCAATTGCCGCTCGATCTCCGGAGCCGGCGGTTGCTCTGGCTCGAATGCTGCGCGGAACGCAATGTTCGCGTTGCTCGCGCGCGTGCGCACTGCCGTGGACCGTAGCTCCCAGCAAATCAAGTCCGCAGCCGAGAGAATCTCGCGACGCACCGCATCCACGCTTGCCGAGAACCTGGTCGCTTCCAGAATTGACGCCGCGCTTTTTGTGACAGCCTCAACCAGCGCGGCGGCATTCGCATCAAATCCCGGGGTAGCCTGCTCGATTGCCGCTGCCATCGCCTCGATCTCGTCGGCCGCTACGTCGCGCTCGCGCTGCGCTTTTGCCTCAGTCAATGCGCGCTCGGTTGAGGCGATCTGCTCGTCGAATTCTACCAATGAGGCGTGCAGTGTCTTGGTGCGCCCCTCGACGGCGCGCATGTTGGCCTCTGCTCGAACGAGCCGGGCGTCGGGGGCACCGGCCACCGCCAGCCGTTCGGCGGCGGCACGTACCTCTGCAAGTGCCGTTTCGGCGATGCTCAACCGGCCAGCCAGCTTCTGCCGCGCCGCCCGCTTATCTATCAGCGCACTCTCGAAACGTTCGATCGGACTGAGCTCGCGCTTAAAAAATGCCATAGCGGTATACTCGCGAATCTCGATCATTCGTCGAATCAGACTGCGCACGGAAAGTGATCGGAAACTTGGATAACATTGCGGCCAAAATCGTTTTGCTCATTCTTTCCGGAATGCATCGTAATTGATACCTGCTCGGATCTCTCCCGGACGAACGGCTGCCGCGCAGCCGTTCACTGCGCGCAGCGCATGTCCTTCTCGGCGCCCTACCATGTTACCGTAATTTTTCTGTCATTCCAGGAATCCGACGTGGCAGAATACGCTGCGCGATCCCAGCCGCGTGCAATCAAGGATAGAATCGGGAGGAATTGTCATGAAAGCGATTATCCGAGCGGGATGCGTTGTGCTCGCATCTGTATTCTTCCCAATCGAAATCGTCGTCGCGCAGCAAGCCAACACGGGATGTTCGTCTGGAGATGTGACTGGCACCGTGCAAACTCTACGTTGCGAAGGCGGGGTGACCATCGTCGCCGAAAATGGCGCCCGATTTACCCTGCTGGATCGCGATAGCAATGGCCGTGTCGATTCGGTCGAGCTGAGTAGCAAGGCCTTGCTGCTCGAGGTTCCGAAGAGACGAGGTGGAAAAGAGTATAAGGTGATTACGCCGCAAGCGATTACGGCGGTGCGCGGCACGAAGTGGGCGGTCGATGCTGCCGAAAACAAGACTTCCGTTTTTGTCGTCAAGGGGCGGGTCGCCGTTGGGCGGCGAACGGGTAGTCATGGCGTCATCCTCGGGCCCGGCGAAGGCGTCGATGTGGAAGCGGCAGACCCCTTGACCGTGAAGCGTTGGCCTGCAGCCCGCGTGTCCGCCTTGATGACGCGACTCGGACAGTAAACAGCGAATGAGCAGTCGCCATCTCCAAACCCTGATTGCCCTCGTTTTGGCGGGGCTTTGGGGGTTTGGCGTCTATTTCGGCCACACCTATGGTCACCTGCAATTTCTCGATCGCGCCGAATCTGCAATGACCGACCTTCGAACGCTTGTTCGTGGCGTAAGAGTGCCGCCGGACCTTCTGACCATTGTCGCAATCGACGATGCTGCCGTGAAGCAGGGAGGCGGCTACCCGCTCGCCCGGGTTGACCTTGCCAGGGTTGTCGACGCGATCGCGCGGTTGGAGCCGAGAGTCATCGCGGTCGATCTTCTGCTGGTCGACAAGGGAGCCGACGACGGCGATGAAGCTTTGGCGAAGTCGCTCGCGAGCCGTCCCACCGTCATTGCGGCCGCGGCAGTTTTCCCGAACGCCAGTCAGTCGGTCTCTGCAGAGAATGACGAGGGGCCGTTCGCTCGGCTGCCGAGGACTGAAAAATTCCTGCTCCCACTGAAGAAGTTCGCCGATCATGCGCAAATCGGCATCGTCAACGTGGCGACGGATCGAAGCGGTACCCCTCGCTCTATCCCGATGTTATTTCGAACAGGCGACAGGATCGAGATGTCGTTTCCGCTCCGCGTTGCCGCCCTCGCCGTCGGAAAGGAGCCCACGATCGAGTCGAACCGTTTGATACTGGATGAACGATCGATTCCTACCGACGTCGATCATGCTCTGCCGATAACATTCTACGGTCCGCGCCGGACGATCCGAACGGTTAGCGCTGCCTCGGTGCTTGCCGGCGAGACTGCTCCTGACGCTATTCAAAATCGAATTGTTGTCGTCGGCGCGACCGTCACCGGAGGCGGCGATTTTTTCCCCACCCCGTTCGATCCGGTGATGCCGGGTGTCGAAGTTATTTCCACGGCCATCGCGCACCTGATGGCCGGCGATGGTGTATTGCGCGATCGGTCCGTGCGCATCGCCGACGGCATAGCTGCCGTCGTGCTGCCCTGCGTTCTGGTAGCTCTGCTGGCGTGGGGTCGAAGTGCGGTGGGCCTTGTTGCGGCTGCCGCCGTGGTTCTGATCTGGGTGGCGGCGATCTTCTTCGCGTTTTCGTCGGGGATCTTGTTGAGCGCGGCTGTGCCAGTCGCAGCTGCCGCGCCACCGGCGATTCTGTTCGCCGCCGTTCAACTCTGGTCGGGCAGGCGGCGGGCGCAGTATTTCGCCATGAGGAGCGAGCTCCTCGAACAATTTCAGGCTCCGGGCATACAGGAATGGCTGACCCGGGATCCCAATTTTCTTATTGAACCCGTGCGCCAAAATGCAGCAATTGTGTTTATCGATCTGTCCGGGTTTACATCTGTCAGTGAGCAGCTTGGACCAGACAGGATACGCGAGCTGCTGAAGGACTTTCATGCCTTGGTCGACAAACAGGCGGTCACCTGCGGTGGAATGATCACGAGCTTCCTGGGTGACGGCGCCATGATCCTGTTCGGCCTGCCGGCGGCTGCGCCAGATGACGCGTTAAGGGCGGTAGAATGCTCAGTCGGACTCTGTGTCAGCGCCGAGCAATGGCTAACCTCTATATCCCAATTGATCGCGCCAAGACTTGGATTCAAGGTCGGCGCCCATTTCGGAACGATCATCGCCTCCAGGCTCGGCGGTGGAAGTTATCACCACGTCACCGCGACCGGCGACACCGTAAACGTAGCGAGCCGCCCGATGGAAGTGGCGGCCAAGCATGGCGTCCAACTTGCGGTGAGCAACGAATTGCTCCGCGCCGCGGGGCACGAATGTGCCGTATTCAGATCGGGCGCTGTTACGGGGCCAAATGACACCCAGATTCGAGGCCGCTCCGGCACGCTCGCAGTCTGGCTGTGGCGGAGTTAGCTCTCGGCGCAGGCTGGCGAGGGACTGGCCAGTTAGCAGACTTGCTTCGATGTGGCGAGAAGCTCGATGAGGCCCAATTGACCCATTCCTTTATTCAACGTTTACAGGAATGGGCATTGCATTCATCGGTCCTGGTCGCTTCGAGGAGGCGGTTGCTGCGGCCAAGAACGCTCTCCGGAAGAACCGGATACGAACGCAAGATCCTTACGAATGGTGCTTCGCGTGCCGTGCAGCATGATGCGCCGAGCGCGTGGTCGGTGTGGCGTCGCCTTCGTGCCAGTGGCGGCCGATGATTCTCGTGACTTTTTCCACCGGTTTCTGCTCTGGCCGGGGAGCCGGTTCGACCTTGATGGTGTCGACGGCAATCTTCTTCGGCAGATCGCTGTAACCCGCGTCTAGCCTGTCGGCTTTGGCCAAAGGCTCCCGGTCAGGGTTCGCACCGACGGTGGCTGCTCCGGGAAGCGCCGCTTGCTGCTTGACGGGAGCCCCCAGGCTGATCTTGAGCGCAAAGAGAGCGCTGATGCAGATCAGGCAACTCGCTCCGAGCCAAACGGTTCTTAGCATGGCGCTACTCTCATCGAACCATCCGTCGCCAAAGCCGGCTGCGCTATTCAAACCCAGGTCGAAGGGGTCGGCAACAGGACAAATCGCCTTCCTTCAATATGTCGTATAACTATCTGATAACAATGATGTTTCTGGTTGTGTGAAGTCGCCCGGCAAAGGACCAAAGGTTGCCGGGCCGGGGTTACGCTTTACGTTATACTATTAGCCGTAGCCGTGGGCGGGAGCGAGGTGTCTCCTTTCGACCCGCCGCTGAAGATTGAAATCGCAAACGAAGGCAGGAAGCTGATGGTACGCGTGCGCTGTATTACTGAAATGGGCATGGGCGTTGACGTTCACGGACGCGATGCCACCAAGGCCGCCAGGCGCGCCGTTTCCGACGCGATCCGCCACTCCAGCATCGGATTCTTTCGGATGCTGGGCAAGACCGCAAAGGACATGTTCGTCGATGTCACCATCGGCGTGCCGGACCCCGCCGCGGTCGACACCGCCGCGGTCGCATCCGAGCTTCCATACGGAACGGTGACTGTCACCGCCGTCAAGGGCGGACTTGAAGTTCCTGCCGAGAGTGGGGCCGATGCCATCATTATCGCCAACGCTGCAGTGATTGTGAGTCTCGATGATGGCGCGCCCGGCTAGATCTCGATCGGGACCGGGAGCCATCGTCATTCCTGCCGTCAACGGCGTGCAGGGAGTCGATCGCGTGCCGCATGAACTGAGATCATAGCAGCTTCCGGAGACGATCGAGTGGATTGGCGATCAGTGGCGCGGGCCAGCCTCAGCCGCACGCTAAAGGTCGCTCCCCCCGTTTCGCCGTCGGTGACCGCGATCGATCCGCCGTGGGCATCGACGATCCGGCGCACGATGGCAAGGCCGAGCCCGGCGCCACCGGTACGGCGGCGATCCTTCCGCCAAAACCGGCGGAAAATCAGCTCGCGCTCCGAGACCGGGACACCGGGCCCTTCATCGCTGACCTGCACGCCGCCGCTGCCATCGACCTTGACTTCGACCGTCGTGCCTGGCGGGGTATGACGGAGAGCATTCTCGACGAGGTTGCGAACGGCGCGCCTTATCATTTCAGCATTGCCTTTCACCCAGACTGGTTCCGCCGTGCCGGTCAGGGCCAAACTTCTGTTTTGCCGCAGCGCCAGCGGTGCCATGGCCTGAACCACATCGCTGCCAACCGAGGTCAGATCGGTCTGTTCGGACTGGGCAACGACCGCCACGTCAAGCTCGGCGACTTCCAGCAGCTGATTGATGATCCGGCTCATGGAATCGATGTCATCGTGCAGTTCATGAAGCAGCGCGGTATCCGCCAGCGTTTCAAGACGCGCCCGCAGGATGGCAAGCGGAGTGCGCAGCTCATGCGCGGCGTCGGCAGTAAATTCCCGCTGCACCCGGAAGCCGCGTTCGAGCCGATCAAGCGCCTGGTTGACGGCCTCGACCAGCGGACGAATTTCGCTCGGGATATTGCCGGTCGGAATCCGGATATCGGTGCGCATTGGTCCGATGTTCTGGGCGTCCTGCGAGGCCTGGATCAGCGGCCGGACGGCGCGGCGGAAGATGATGATATCGGCGGTCAGCAGCAGCAGAAGGATCGGAAGCGTGATCCAGCCCACCCGCAGGAAGAAATTGGCGACGATGTCATCGGTCAGCACATCGCGGTGCGAAAGATCCTCGCCGACCTGAACGAAGACGCGACGGCGGTCAACCGTTTCGGGAGCGGTGACCCCCGAAATGATCATGTCGCCGCGTTGCACCTCGTGAATTTCAACTGACGGGGAGGGGACTGCGGGGGGAAACAACGGGGTCGCCCCCGGCCCGGAGGAAAACAGCAGTTTCCCGGCGGGATCGAGCACCGCGTAGAAATATCGGCCATAGGCTTGTGAAAACTGGGCTTTCAGCGCGGGCGAAAGATCGAGCACCAGTTGACCGTCAGGCGAGATCGAGAGGAGCCGTGCAATCGTGCTTGCCTGCTGCTCCATTGCCCGCTGATGCAGGCTTCGTGTTTCCTGGCTGAGCAGCCAGAACAGTACCAGCGGCATGAACACGGCGGTCAGCGCCACGGCAATGATGTGCAGGAAGACGATCCGCGACGCGGTCGAGTTAAATCTGCGCACTGCCGGTGTCCTCAGCAATCATGTAGCCGACGCCGCGGATCGTGTGAATCTGCAGCAGTGCATGGCACTCCGTGAGGTGCTTGCGCAGACGCGACACGTAAACCTCGACGGCATTGGAGGCCACGTCGCTGGACATTCCGAAGATCTGGTCCTCGACGGCCTTCTTGGTCACCACGCGGCCCTGCCGGCGCAGCAGCAGCTCAAGCACCGCAGATTCGCGCGCGGAGAACAATTCAGGCCGGCCGTCGACGAAAATCTGGCGGCTTTCGGTGTCGAAGACAAGATTGGCAATTGAGAGCGAGCGGCCGAGCAGCTCGCCGGGCCGGCGCATCAGGGCCTGCAGCCGCGCCACCAGTTCCTCGAGCGCAAAGGGCTTGACGAGGTAGTCGTCCGCGCCGGCGCGCAGACCCTGGACCCGATCGTCGACGCTGCCGCGCGCCGTGAGAACCAGGACCGGGAGCGGATCGCGATCCCGGCGCAGTTCCTTCAGTACATTCATGCCGTCTTCATCGGGCAGTCCCAGATCGAGGATCATCGCGGAATAGCGGATGCTGCCAAGTGCCAGGCGGGCGTCGGCCGCGGTTTCCACGACGTCTGCCGCCAATCCCTGTGCCACAAGGCCGGCGGTCAATAACCGCGCCAATTCTGCGTTGTCTTCGACGAGAAGGAATCTCATGGGGCCACCGATCGATTGGTGTTTTCAGCGCCAGGTCAGGCATTTAGTCAATGCGCACGGAGAAAATATTGCGCTGTAAGGTTGCTGTAAGCATCGCCAGGCGTGACACAGGCCCGTCGGATGCTGCCACACGATTGGGAGCCGACGAGGCCCGAATCCAGATGTACCTTCAGCTACGTGTAAGCCCCCTCGGCTAGAACGCCCGCGGCATTTGGCGCCGGCAGCCTGCGGCGCCGATCCTGCGGCCTTCGATTGCCGCTACCACCGTCAGAAGGCAGCGCCATGATGAGGCAGGTGCTGGTCCCGGACATTCCGCGACCGTCAGGAAGCGACATCGTGGTGGTGAAGCTGCCGGCGGGCTGCGCCTGTTCGCGCTGGCTCGCGCAGCGCGTTGCCAATGCGATCCGGGCCAGGATTTCGCTCGCGGCGATGGACCGCGATGTGGTCGTTCTGAACGAGTATTCGCAGGATCCACCGCTTGTGTTCGGGACATCCCCGACAGCGGAGCGCTATCTGACCGCGCTCCTGCCGGAAGTTGACAGCTATCCGTGGCGAGCCATGCAACTCGACTGGTAAGCTAGCGCCGGCTGGCCCGCATCATGCACAACGCCGGTCTGGCGACAATGTGCGCTCGGCGAAGGCCCCGCCGATCCGCCGATCGGGCGGCCTTGAGCGCGTCTCATGGCAAGGCCTGGCGGGTCGGGCGCATCTCGAAGCCCAGCCTTGGGAAATGAACCGCAACATTGCCCACCCGATCGTTGGAGATCCGAATCGAGACCTCGTCGTCGTCGAGGAAATCAAGGGTGCCGACAATCAGATCCTGCGCGTAATCGGCTGCGCGTATCTCGACCAGGCTTCCCAACCCGGGATCCTCGGGCTGCGGCCGTGAAAGACGCGGCGCCGCCGGTTCGGACGTTCGCGCCGCGTCAAGCGCATCCTCCGCGGACATCGGGCGAGGCCTGCCGTGCCCCAGGGCGCAGACCCGTTTCATCCAGGCGTCAAGTGCTTCGAACGCTGCGAACTCGTAAGCCAGTCGTTGACTGCGATCTGTCATGAACCACATCGTATGGTAGACAGCGAGGTCGGCAGCGGTAAAGCAATCTCCACAGATCCAGCGGCGTCCGTCCGCGAGCATATCTTCGATCAGCGGAAGTTGCAGCCGCGCGAGCGGTGCGCTCCGCGCGGCGGACCGCTCCACGGCAGCGACGCTCGGTTTCGGCAGCCCGCGCATTTGCGCGCGATCCTCGAATAGTTCCGGTGGCATCAAATCGTGGTTAGTGCCCCATGCGTACAGCATCACCGGCCGAAACAACTGTCCTTCCGCCCAGGCCGCGATCGCGTTTGCCGACCCCGCGTGACCCTTCGGATACAGGCTGGGGTCCGGCATCCTTCGCTCGATCTCCCGCAGAATCAGGCGGGTGTCGCAATAGATATCGGCTCCGATCTGCAGCACCGGCGCTCTTCGGTATCCGCCGGTCAAGGGAACGAGATCTGGCTTGGGCAATACCGCAGGAATCGTGACGCTTTCCCAATCGAGCGACTTGTATCCCATCGCAACACGCACCTTCTCGGAATAGTTCGAGAAGTCGTAGTGATGCAGAATCAGTTGAGCCATCCGCTGCCATCCATCTTCAGGCACCTTCGACCGCAAGGGATCATGTAAGCCCGGACAACAGGCTCTTCTCGTAAGCGATGGCTATCACAAAGCCGCTCAGGACAAAGAAGAAGTCGACGGCCGGTAGAAAGAAAAATACCGATTTCGGCGGCGTGAGCCGCCGGAGCGGACGGCGGGTCAGCTCGACCCTGCGAACGGGCCGCCGTCGCGGTCCAGCGCGAAATCTGCCAGCAACGGCGAAGTGCCTCCGGCAATCAGCGATCCGATCAACTCCGCGGCGAGATAGCTGAACGTAATTCCGTTGCCACCATGGCCATACGCCGCGAACAGATTTTTTGCGCCGGGCACCGCTCCTATCAGCGGCAGGCCGTCGCGCGTGCTGTCAAACGTTCCTGACCAGCGACAGCCGATGTCAAGCCTTGCACGCGGCCAGAGCGCGGCAAGTTCGCGGGTGAGGCGCGCCGCTTTCCACGGCATTGCAGCATCGCGGGCGTCGGGTTCGATGATGGCGTCATCGTCTTCGCCCCCGAAAATGATGCGGCCGTCAGCCGTCGTTCGAGCATAGTGATAGGTCTTGCTGTTCTCCCAGATCAGCGCGCCGTCCTTCCAGAGATTGTGTGGCTGCGGGATGGTCGCGATCGCCCAACTGGAGGCGACCTGCTGGATCGTCGGACGTACGATCCGGGGCATGACATAGCCGGTCGCCAGCACCACGTAACGGGCCTCGATCTCATGGCCGGTGTCGAGGCCGACGCTCACCCCTGAACCTGCGCCGTCGAACGCAATGGCGTTGGCTTTGAACAGCCGGGCGCCACGCCCAAGCGAAACCCCGAGAAGTCCTTGGGTGAGTTGGACCGGATCGGCGTCCGCGGAGGCCGGCGACAGGATCGCACCCGCACGCGCGATGTCGAAAGCGCTCAACAGCTTGGCGTGATCGAGAAAATCCCCGGGCAAACCGATCCGGCTTCTCAAGGCGAACTCCTCATGCAATGGCCTGGCGGTATCGCCAGTCGCGAGATAGAGGGAATTCCTCGGCCGCATCCGGCACCGCAGCCCATGTTGCGCGACCAGCGATTGCAATCCATGCACCGCGGACAGGCTCGCCCGATAGCACCGCGCCGCCCGCTCCAGGCCGTAAACTTGCGTCAGTTCGCCCAGCGAGCGGTCGATCTCCCACAGCAACATGGCCGTGCTCGCCATCGTGCTGCCTTGGCCGGGGTTTTCGCGATCAATCAGGACCACGTCGAGGCCCTGGCGGGTCAGCCGCTCCGCCATCAGCGCGCCGGTTATACCCGCGCCGACAATCAGGACCTCACAGCGGAAATCATCGATGACAGGAGGAGGGTCGAATAGGGATCGCGAACCCAGGGCGTTCGCGCGCTGCGCAAATCAGCCTGCTCGGTCTCGTCTGGATCTCCGGTAAAGATGAAAGCCTCCTCGCGGCGCGGCGAATCATTCCGGTTGCCCCCAGCAATTGCCGGTCAGGGTTGCCCGGATCCGCCGGCAGAGCCATAGACCTGGCCGGTAGCGAAGCTCGCATCGGCCGCCGCCAACTGTACATAGATCGAGCCGAGCTCCGCGGGCTGGCCGGCCCGCCCCAGCGGGGTCTGGCCGCCGAATTTTTCCAGCTTCTCCATCGAGGCGCCACCGGAGACCTGCAGCGGAGTCCAGATCGGGCCGGGCGCCACCGCGTTGACCCGGATGCCCTTGGGACCCAGCTGCTTGGCCAGCGACTTCACGTAGTTCATCGTAGCAGCCTTGGTTTGCGCATAGTCATACAGTTCGGGTGAGGGATCGTAGGCCTGTTCAGATGCGGTGCCGATGATGGCGGCCCCCGGCTTCAGATGCGGCAAAGCCGCCTTGATGATCCAGAACGGCGCGTAGATGTTGGTTTTCATGGTGGCGTCGAAATCTTCAGAGGAGACATCGAGAATGGATTCGCGCGACTGCTGGCGGCCCGCGTTGTTGACGACGATGTCGAGGCCGCCGAGGCCGTCGACGGCGCGCTGCACCAACTGCTGGCAGAATTTCTCGTCCCGGAGGTCGCCCGGCAGGGCCAGACCGACCCGACCCTCGGCCTTGATCAGCGCGATGACTTCCTGCGCGTCGGGCTCTTCGGTCGGAAAATAATTGATGGCGACGTCGGCGCCTTCGCGGGCGAAGGCGATTGCCGCCGCACGACCCATTCCGGAATCGCCGCCGGTAATCAGCGCCTTTCGGCCCGCGAGCCGGCCGGAGCCGCGGTAGCTCTGCTCGCCATGATCGGGACGGGGGTCCATTTTACTCGCAAGGCCCGGCCAGGGCTGCGACTGTTTCTTGTAGGGCGGCTTGGGATATTTGCCTGTCGGGTCGCTGAGTTCCGGAGCAGCCATACGCTATTTCCTTTCGCGATTGCACAATCCAGTCACGATGCTGGCGCCGATATCGGCGGCACCTTGCGTCCGTCGTTGTTGCGCGACATCAACATCCAGAGAAGCCGATCGTTTCCCCTGTGGGTTTCGGCCGTGTCAGATAAAGCGGTCCTCGGTGCGCGGCGTGCGGAACTGGCCCGCACCCGTGACCCCGCGAATTGGAACATTTGGCGGCGTGAGGCGTAACCCTGACAATCTCGTTGCTCGTTCCCCGGGGCAACGGGAGATGTTTCGACAAAGCCCCGGCGAGCACTATCGCCGGGGCTGACATCGGAAACGCGGAAGGCGGCGCCGCGACTGGATAGGCGAGCGCTCTGCGATCGGGTTAGTCGGCTTTGAGACTGATCTGCCCGCCGGCCTGCACTTCGCAGGAACTATCGCCTGCAGCATCCGTTGCCAGATTTCATCTACTGGAATGGAGATTTCTGATGGCGATGGCTGACAGCGAAACCGGCAACCTGATCGGAGCGCAAGGTTGAGGGCACCGCGGTGTATGGTGCTGACGACAGCAAGATCGGTTCGATCGAGCGGGTCATGATTGACAAGGTCAGCGGCAAAGTATCCTACGCCGTACTCGGCTTCGGCGGATTCCTCGGCTTGGGAAACGATTACTATCCGCTGCCTTGGCAATCCCTGAAATACGATACTCGGCTCGGCGGATACGTCACCGGCGTGACCGAGAAGCAGCTTCGTGGCGCGCCGAAATACGGCAGAGATACCGATTGGAACTGGGGTGATGTCACCCGCACCCGCGCACTCGACGACTATTACGGTGTACCCATTCCGTGAGCGCAATAATTTGCAAATGGCCGCCCGCAAGGCGGCCATTGCTTCATGGGGGCGCCCTGCATCGATGCGCCGGTCGAACCAGCGGCGACGGGCTGCGCATCGATCCATAGTTGGCGATTGCGGCCAGCCGGATTCCGGCGCCGGCGTTGCGGGCCAATCTTCCCGGTGAAGGCAAAGGCTGCTATGGGGTTGGAGGGCGTCGGGAAATCATTTCGATGAAGAGAACAGCCTGGATCGCAACACTGGTTGCGACGCTTGTGCTCGTCGTTGCTAACGCTGCGTCTGCGCAAATCGTCGCGCTGGGAGCCAGTAACTTTGCTGGTCAAGGTGTCGAGCGCGACGCGGCTTTCCCGGCGCAACTTGAGCGCATGCTTGCGGCAAAAGGGTACCATGTGCAGGTCACAAGCGCCGGAATTTCCGGCGACACCAATGCAGGAATGCTGGGGCGTCTCGATTCGGATGTCCCAGCGGGAACGACGATCGTGATTCTCGATGCGTCGGGCGGTACCTTCAATGCGCGGCACAAGGGCCTGGGAGATCAGGCGGCGCAACTAGCCGGTATAAAAGCCCGACTTCGCGCTCGCGGCATCAGGGTTATTCCGCTTTGGGGGCGCAGCATCAAACAGAAACAGGCCGACGGACTCCACTTCTCCGTTGCAGGCCATGCTCTCGCCGCCGCACGGCTGCTTCCCTCCGTCATTCGGGCGCTCGGGAATCAGGGTCGCCGCGACGGTCCTTTTCCGATAGACGACCGGCGGCCTATTCGCTGAGCTCGATGCCGAAGATCGGTTAATTCTGGAAACGGCGGCCGGCGATCGGCCGGCATCCCCTCGGGGGTTACATCCGCACAGTGCAGTGCGTCGTTATATCATTGAAATAACAGGTAATTTTGGTGCATCCGTCATGTGCACCCGGTTAATTAGCCCATCAGCGCCAGCGAACCCGGAGCGACGCCGCTTCCCGTGGAGCCTGCATTTTAACGATCTTGGTGGTTCAGCTTGGGCTGCGCGCCCAGTTGAAGAGAACTCACTTTACAAGTTTTTTCGGCCGTGATTTCCTTTTGTTTGCAATTTATTAATTATTTTGTTTTTGGGCGGGCAAATGTTTCTGGTTTGGGTGCTGCGCATCCAAGATTGCAGGTCTGTTTGTGGCCCATCAACCGTGCGTATTTTGCAGCGCACTGCTGGGCTTCGCCATCCGGCACCTCATGACGTCTTCGCGAAATCGTCTGCAAGTGTGATCGCATCCTTCGGGCTGCGCCAATGAATTTCCCGGGAATTCTCCATCAGGGTGCTTCCGCAACGAATTTTGACTTTCGCGCCGACGACAATGCCTCTACCGGTGCCGGCCGCGACAAGGTCGTTGTACCCGACGCGCATCTGCTGTTCTCCGGCGAGTACGAAAGATCAGGCAACGATCTGATCATCTCCGATCAGGATCATCGGACGGTAGTCCATGATTACTTTCGCGGTCAGCAAAGGCCTGCCCTGGTTTCGTCCGAAGGCGCAACGGTTGATCCCAGGATCATCGACGCCCTGACCGGGCATGTTGACTATGCGCAGGCTGCAGGGACCAGCCCCGCTGGCAAGGTAGTCGGTCATGTCGCGAAATTGACCGGCAGCGCCAGCATTGTTCGCAACGGCGTTACCGTCGAACTCAACAATGGTGACGCGGTCTACCAGAACGATGTCGTGCAGACGGGCAGCGGCTCCACGATCGGTCTCGTGATGATCGACGGAACGACGTTCAACCTGGCCGCCAACGCGCGGTTGATGCTGAACGACCTTACATTCGACGCAACCAGCACATCGAACACCTCGCTGTTCACCCTGATGGAGGGCGCCGCTAGCTTCGTGGCTGGCCAGGTAGCGAAGACCGGCGACATGAAGGTCGGAACCCCCGTCGCGACCGTCGGCATTCGCGGCACGGCCGTAAATCTCGATATTTCTGCGACCGACGGGACGGTATCGGTCTCCGTCATCGATCAACACGACAACCAGGTACACACTGTTCAGATCTTCAATTCGCTAGGCGCTCTGATCGGAATGGCGAGCAGTGATGCCTCCGCGCTGACGCTGACGCCGATTGCCGGGTTTGACGTGAGAGTCGATCAAGTCGTCAAATCGCCTGCTGACCTGGCGCAGGAATTCAGCACGTTCCAGCAGGTGATCAGCACCTACGACACCTATAAGGCCATTGCGCCGAACACACCTCCGCCTTCCGACGGCAAGCGTGGCGACGTCACGCCACAATCGACCACGAAGTTCGCCGGAAGTTCGGTTCTGCCTACGGTAGCTCCTTCCACCTCCGTGCTTCCAGATACCAGTGCCGCCAAAACCCAGCTTGCGACCGTTTTAAGTCCCGATACCACGACCGTCGCCAACACCAACAATCAGAGCAGTTCGACCGCAGCCGTGCCGGTGCAGACACCGAATACCAGCGCGCCGCTGATTATTTTGGCAAATGTCACGGCGCCGGGGCCGGAGGTAACGATCACCAGCAGCGGTGGTTCGACCAACCAGGCAACGCAGACCATCACCGGTACCGTGGATGTGGCCGATGCCGGCCAGACCGTCACTCTCCTCGACGGCCCCACCGCGATCGGCAGCACGGTGGTGCAGCCCAACGGCAACTGGAGCATCCTGGTCACGCTGAACAGCGGCAGTAACCCGCTGATTGCCCAGGTCAGCGACGCCGCCGGCAACATTGGCACCAGCAGTCCAGTGGTCTTTAATGTGAGTACGACGGCACCGACCGTGACGGAGGCCCTGCGGATTGTGACCGGGCCGTCCTCGAGCGGCCAGATTACCTCGAACGATACGCTCACCGGCACCGGGCTCGCCAATACCGTGGTGCATTTTACCATCGACGGCAGCGCGGTTGCCACCACCGTGACCATTGACGTCACCGGGGCCTGGTCGTTCACCCCGAGCGGTCTGGCCGATGGCGCCCACACCATCGTGGCGAGCCAGACCGATAGCTTCGGCAATACCGGCACCGCCTCGCTGAGCTTCACGCTCGACACCACCGCACCGGTGGTGGCAATCACGAACGCGGGTGGTTCGACCAACCAGGCGGCGCGGACCATCACGGGAACGGTGGATGTTGCCGACGCCGGCACCACGGTGACGCTGTTCGACAACGGCAGTGCTACGGCGCTGGGCACCGCCACGGTCGCCAGCGACGGGAGCTGGAGCGCCAGCATCACGCTGTCGGGCAATGGCAGCCACAGCATCGTCGCGAAAGATACCGATGCCGCCGGCAATACCGGGACCAGTACTCCTATTGTATTTGCGCTGAACGCCGCGGCCTCGGCGGCGAGGTCGACGGTGGCGGCAAGTCCGACCACGGTGACTGCCGACGGGGTGGCGACCACCACGGTGACGGTGACGGTGGAGGATGCCAACGGCAACCTTATTCCGAATGCGGCGGTGACGCTGTCGAGCACCGGCACCGGCGATCATTTCGGGGCCACCGCCGGCACCACCAATGCACAGGGCGTGTTCACCACCACGCTGTCCTCGACCTCGGCGCAGGCCAGCGACACCATCACGGCGACGGAAGGCAGCGCCCAGGAGACCACGGCAGTAGCCTTCACGGCGGGGCAGCCGCCAACCGGTGGCACGCCGGTTTTAACGGCGGCATCGGACTCCGGGGCGTCGCACACCGACGACATCACCGACGTGACGGCGCCGAGCTTCACGGTGGCGCTGGGTTCGACGGTGGTGGCCGGCGACACGGTGCAATTGCTGCTGGGCGGATCGGCGCTGGCCCATCCGGTGACCCACACCATCACCGCGGCGGACATCACCGCCGGCAGCGTCAGCCTGACGGTGACGGCGGGCGACCTCGGGGCCGACGGCAGCAAGCAGATTTCGGCGCAGTTCAGCGACGGGTTTGGCAACAGCTCGACCACCGCGGCACTGGCTGTTACGCTCGATACCACGGCACCGAGCGGCGGCACGCCGGTTCTGGCCGCGGCGTCGGACTCCGGGACGTCACATACTGACGGCATCACCGATGTGACGGCGCCGAGTTTTACCGTCGCGCTCAATCCGACGGTCGCGGCGGGCGACACGGTTCAATTGCTGCTGGGCGGCGTGGCCTTGGCGCATCCCGTGACCCACACCATCACGGCGGCGGAGGTGGCGGCGGGCAGCGTCAGCCTGACGGTGACGGCAGGCGACCTCGGGGCCGACGGTAGCAAGTCGGTGACGGCGCAGTTCAGCGATGTCGCCGGCAATACCTCGACCACCGCGGCCGACGTGATCACGCTGGACACCACCGCCCCCGTGGTGGCAATCACCAGCAGCGGTGGGGCCACTAACCAGGCCGCGCAGACCATCACCGGAACCGTGGATACGGCCGATGCCGGCACCACGGTGACGCTGTTCGACAATGGCAGCTCGACGGCGCTGGGCACCGCGACCGTCGGCAGCGACGGCAGCTGGAGCACCGGCGTCACGCTGTCGGGCAATGGCAGCCACAGCATTGTGGCGAAGGATACCGACGCCGCCGGCAACACCGGCAGCAGCAGCGCGGTGGTCTATACGCTTACGGTCACCCCGAACGGATGGGCCAATCCGAATGGTGGAAGCTGGAATGTCGCGGCAAACTGGAGCTCAGGCGCCGTCCCCCTGAGTACGGCAGACGTTTCGATCAATCCGATTGGCACGGCCCCTTACATTGTAACGGTACTGCTGGGCACGGCCGTCTCTGCCAATTCGCTTACCTTGAACGATCCAGATGTTACTCTGCTCGACGAGGCTACATTGACGATCGCGGCGTCATTGTTGATGACCGCAGGGGCACTCGAGATCGAAAATGGCGGGACCCTGTCGCTGGGTGGAAGCCCTTCGCTTACCGTAGATTTTACCGGGACCGGCGGCAATTTGATCCTGGGAACCTCACCCGGTTTCACCGGAACGATCAGCGCGATTTCAACCGCCGACGGTGCGGTGACCATCACCGGCAGCGGCAACGTCACGACAACCAGCGGCGATGCGATCGATCTCTCGGCTGCGGGAGGTACGCAAGCCAACCCGTCAAATCTGACGCTGGGACTGCTCGGAGCGATCACTGCAGCCGCCGTTGGCGTCGATGTTGTTCAAAATGGCGTCGGCAACATCGCCATCGCTACGTCCGGCCCGGTCGTTGGCGAGGCCGGGCAGGGCGTTCTTGCAGAAGAAAGCGCGACGGGCGTCGGCAGCATCCTGATCGATGGTTCGGGAAATGTAACGGGCGACGGCGCCACCTTTAGCGGCATTGTTGCCGAAAACCTCAACGCCGCGAACGCAAACAGCATAACCGTCAACCAAATCGGCAATATCACCGGCGGATACGATGGAATTCGCGCGCTGACGGATGGCACCGGCAACGTAACCGTTTTTGTCAGTCCGGGGACGGTCACAAGTCCCTTGTCATCACTGGCATCAATCGCTATGGCATCGAGGCTGTATCGAATTCCACCGGAAGCATTTCCGTCACAACCAGCGCGAATGACCTCATCATCTCGGGAAGCGTCGGGATCGACGCCTACAATCAGGCGACGTCCATTCCGCAGCAGAGCGGCGTAACCACCAGCAACATCATTGTCACGGCCGCCGGCACCATCGAGTCGGGTTTCCTGCTCACCGGCAGCAGTTCGAGGCCGGCTGGAATTCTGGCAGGCTACAGAGGTGGCACGTCCAACACGCCGAACGCCGCCGTGTTTGGCAACGTCGCCGTCAACAACTCCGCCAATATCGTGGCTCTGGGCGGCGATGGAATCCGCGCCTACACCTACGGCAGCGGCAACGTCACCGTCCAGGACCTCGCCGGCACCACGATCGTGGCCAATGATGAGTTCGGCGTTGGCGCATCGAGTTACGGCATCGGCAGTGTTTCGGTCTCGACTGCCGCGGGCGATGTCGTGGATTCCGGTTCCTCCGGCATTCAATCCATCAACCTGGCGACCGCGATCGCCGCCGCAGCGGGATCGACCGTCAGCCTGACGGCACGCGGCACGGTCATTTCCGGCACCCATCTGACGCCCGGCGGCAATCAACCGCAGGGACTTTCCGCCGGCTATTACCCGGGCGACGCTGGCGTCAGCAATACCAACGTCAACGGCGCGGTCAGCATCGACAACTTTGCCAATGTGACAGCCGCGGCTGGATGGGGCATTGACGCCTACAATTGGGGTAATGGCAGCGTGACGGTGACCGATGAGACGGGCACGTCCGTCGTCGGCGCGCAATTTGGCATCGCGGCGTATTCGTTGAGTACCGGGTCCGGCAGCGTCACCATCAACGTTGCCGCCGATGCAACGATATCGGCAGGCGCGCTTTACGGAATCGCCGGAATTCAAGCCCGCGAGAGCAATGCCGGGAATATCTCGATCACCACGTCGACCGGAGATATCATCAATTCCGGAGGTAACGGAATTGCAGCGAACAATCAGGCCACGACCGCCTCCGCCGCAAGCCAGATTTCCATCCAGGCGGCCGGAACCATCAATTCAGGATATAACGGCGGGCAGCAAGGAATTTTCGCGGCCTATACGCCTGGGGGGCTGGGAACGGTCAACGCCAACGTGGCCGGCAACATCGTCCTCGATAGCACGGCGGTTATCAACTCTCCGGTGGGCGTCGGCATCGAACTCGATAATTGGGGCATCGGCAATATCACCGCGACGCTCGAAAGTTCAGGCTCGATCACTGCCGATATAAAGGGTGTGGTTGCCTCTGCGATGGGTGGGGGGAACGTTTCGATAACCAACAAGGGCGCGATAACAGTCACGGCCGTCGCCGCCATTCATGCACAGACGGGCACCGGAATTCTCAACGGCGTCAGCGGAGTTATCTCGGTCAACAACTCCGGCGCGATCACGGCTCTCGGTTCGGCGATCGGGCCCGTTATCGAGATCAACAACGGAAGCACGCAGAGTGCCACCTTCACCAATACGGGGACAGTCACGGCGAGCCTGCTGGCGGAAACCGGCTCAAGCGTCGCCGTCGCCGATTATAACGGAAGCATTACGGTCAACAATTCGGGAACGATCTCGGGCAACGCGCAGCTCGCGACCGCAACCTTCAACAACAATGCCGGTGGCGTGTGGAAGGTCAGGGGCTCGAATTCGTTCGGAACCGGCGCCAACACGATTAACAATGCCGGGACCATCAATGTCGCGGGTGTTAGTTCCTTTTCGGCAGCCGGCAGCCTCGCATTCAACAATTCCGGCGCGGTAAGCCTAGCGGCCAATAGCGCCGCCTATATTGGCGGCGCCGTCACCGGCAGTGGAACGTTTGCGATCGGCAATCGCTCGCAACTCGAATTCGCCAGTTCGGTGGCTCTCGGACAGACGGTTTCGTTTGCCAGCGGCAATGGCCTGCTAACGCTGGACAGTCCGTCAACGTTCAGCGCGACCATTGCCGGATTCGCGGTCGGTGACATCATCAATCTTTTGGGCGCTGCGGTGTCGGGTACGAGCATCAGCGGGTCAACCCTGACCATCACCGAGGTCGATGGCCCGACGTTGACCTGTCAGATAACCGGCACCGTCATGGTCAATATGCTGACCGGGAACGAAATCACACTGGTTCCGACGTCAGCCTTGTCCCTAGGCAGCTCCACAACGACTGTCAGTCAAGCGCCATCGACCTCGCAATTCTATCTATTGTCATCGAACGCGTCGATTTCGGTGACCTCGGGCATGGGGCTGAGTGTCGTATCCTCGGATACAACCCCGGGCGACATATCGGCCGTCGAAATCAATCAGGGTTCGACGGTTTCAGCGCCCGGTACCGCCGTAAACCTCACCGCCAGCGCTGCCAACATTGCGCTGATCAACGCGGGCACCATCAGTTCGTCCGCCGGGATCGGCATCATCGTCACGGCGCCGACCGGATCAGCCGATGTCATTGATTACGGCAATGTGAGCGGCAACCAGATCGGCATCGATGTCCATACCAGCGGCCTTGGCCTGCTCAATATCGTCGTCGGTGGCGCCGCAACGATCACCGGTACGACTTCTTACGCCATTTTGGCGATTGCGACGGCCGGCAGTCTGGACGTCACCACGCTGCCGGGAGTGACCATCAATTCCGGAAGTGTTGGTATCCTCGCCCAAAACCAGGGAACATCGGTCCCGCTGGCGAACAACAGTTCGATTTCGGTTTCGACGCAGGGCACCACTGGCCGGTTATCTCCTGGGAACGGCCCCTCCGGCGAGCATCCCCAATCCACCGAATTCCAACGTCTTCGGCAATGTCAAAGTGCAGAATGGCGCCACCATCAATGCCGCCGCGGGACCTGGCATCGCCACTTTCAATTATGGTGTCGGCGATATCTCGGTGTCCGATGGGGCGGGCACCGTCATTACCGCCACCCAGGCCGGCGCCACCGCTTCGGGTTTCACTCAGTACGGCATTTCCGCATTCAACTACGGGTCCGGCGATACCACGGTCACCACAGACTTCGGCGCGACGATCAATTCGGGCGGCACGGGAATCAACACCGGTAATGATGCGACGGTGGTTGCGGCGTCGGCGGCAAGCACGGTCTCGGTGATCTCGTTTGGCACCATCAATTCGGGTGCGAACCTCGATAATTCGGGCAGTACGCCGGCGGCAATTCTGGCAGGCTTCAATCCGGGCAATGCCGGGTTGTTCAACGCCAACGTTGCGGGAGATGTGCTCATCGGCGACAGCGGCACCATTACCGCTGCCGCAGGTGACGGCGTTCGTGGTTACAATTACGGCGTTGGAAATATCGAGATTGATTCCGCCGCGAATATCACGGCGCTGGTGGCGTCAACCGCTACCGGCCGCGAGACGCCCTACGGCATCGGCGCTTTCAACTATGGTCCGGGCGACGTCGTCATCACAACCAGCCCCGCAAGCGTGGTTCATGCCGGCGGCTCGGGCGTTGACGCCAACAACCAGGCCACTTCCATCGCGGCCGGCGCCAATTCCGTCATGGCGATAACGACAGCCGGTTCCATCACCTCAGGGACCATCCTGAATCCCAGCGGTTCGCAGCCCGGAGGCATTCAAGTCGGCTATCTCGGAGGCACCAGCGGCGGCACCGCGAATACAAACGTGAATGGCACCGTGATCGTCAACAACACGGCCAATATCTCCGCGGCCGCTGGATGGGGTATCGATGCCTACAACTACGGAAACGGAAATGTAACCGTCGATGACGGAGGCGGAACGACGGTCTCCGGAGCGCAATATGGCATCGCGGGCTACGCAGAGAGCGGCGGAACCGGAAGCGTGTCGATAAACGTTGGCTCGAATGCGTCGATCACCGGTACCTCCACCAACGGTATCATTGCATTCAGCACCGACGCCGGAAACATTTCCGTCATTACCAACACGAACGACGTGATCACCTCTGGCAGCTCCGGAATCAACGCGGTCAACGAAGCGGCGGCGATTGCGGCAGCAGTCGGCAGCTCGATCACCGTCACCGCGTATGGAACGATAAATTCAGGGACCGCCTTGACGGGCACGTCAAGCCCTCCCGGCGGAATCACCGCGGGTTACCTCGGCGGAAGCTCCATTCCCACGGTGTTTCCGCTGAGGGGTCTCAACGGCGACGTCGTTGTCAACAACTTCGCGACGATCAACGCGGCCGGCGGCGACGGTATTCGTGCCTACAACTATGGCAATGGCGACGTCACCGTGAACGATGAGGCGGGATCGATCACGCTCGGCGGCGCCGATCCGCTCAACGGATACGATATCGGGATCGCCGCGTCTAACGAGGGTACCGGCAATATCGACGTTTCGACCGTTGCGGGCATCTTGATAGATTCCAGGAACGGAAGCTCGGGCATTGCCGCGGTAAACAAGGCTCCCGCGCCCTCGCCGAGCAGCACAGTCGTCGTTCCCCCGACGAGTCATATATCCGTTCTGGCCTATGGAACGATCGAGTGCGGCACGGGACTTACCGGCAGTGGCGACCCAGCCGCTGGAATTGTCGCGGGCTACAACCCCAATAACACTGACGTCGCGAACAGCAATGTTCAGGGCAGCGTGTGGATCGACGATTACGCTTCGATCCTGGCGCCCACCGGCACCGACGGGATACGCGGCGTCAACTACGGTACCGGCACGGTCAGCATAATTGCAGAGGCCGGAGCGGTCATCACGGCAGGCAGGTACGCGATCGGCGCTTTTGGCTATGATGGCGGCGACGTAACGGTCACAAATTACGCGACGTTGACCGGCGGTACCGCAGCCATCGATGCGACGTCCACATCGATCGATACCGTGGTGATCAACAACTATGGCAACATCACCGGAGATGTCCTGACCGCGAACGCGACGTTCGACAACGAAGCCGGCGCGGTCTGGAATCTGGCCGGCAGCAGCATTTTCGCCACCGGGACAAATGTTCTGATCAACGCCGGCACCATCGACACCACCGGCACGTCGAGCATCACCAGCGGCGGCAGCCTGGACGTCACGAATACCGGCACGGTGAACATCCAATCCGGCAGCCTTGATATTGCCGCCAACGTCACCGGGGCGGGCGCATTTACGATTGCGAACGGCGCCACACTGGAGTTTGGCGGGTCGGTCGGTGCCGGCGAAACCGTCACCTTCCTGGGTGCGACCGGCACTCTGACACTGGATCATTCCGAAACTTCGCCGTTTGGTGGGCAGATCTCCAACCTCGATGCGTCCGCAATTTCGCACGATTCCATCGACCTCGCGGACATGGCCTTCACTGGTTTGCTGTCTTCGGCGCAGTATACCGCGAGCGCGCCAGGCTCGACCTCGGGGGTGCTCGCGGTCAGCGATGGCAGCGGACATACCGCAACATTCAACCTCGTCAACTACACCGGCTCCGGCGCGTTTACGACGCAAGCCGACAGCGCGGCCGGAACGCTGGTGTTCGACCCGCCGGCGGCTGCGGTGGCGACGGACGTCGCCGCCCCCGGCGTCGTTTCCACCGACGCGCAGCTTTCGCCATCCGGCGTCAACGGCACCGTCGCGTTTGCGGCGGCCGGCGCCGACGGCGCCGCTTCCGCCAGCTTTACCGCGGACAACGACGGCGTCGGCTATATATCGGGAACTTCTCGGTCGATCCCGTGGTGAATTCGAACGGACAGCAATCGGTCGGATGGCATTTCGCGCTCGACGCCGCGCAGGCCGACCAGATCGCGCCCGCGCATGTGTTGTCGCAATCCTATCAGGTTGCGTTGTCCGATGGCGATCAGCCCAAGCCCGTCACCCAGGAGGTCACGATCCTGACCGGCGGCGCCGGCAGCGATACGTTCGACTTCAAGCCGGGCATGGGCGCCGCCATCGTGACCAATTTTTCGGAACAGGCCGCCGACAAGATCGACTTGCCGCAAAGCGCGATTGCAAATTTTTCCCAGCTTCAGGCGGCGTTGCAACCCCTCCATGACGGACACGACACGCTGATCGAGCTGAACCACGGCGACACACTGACACTCGCCAACATTTCCGTCAGCCAGCTACATGCCAACAATTTCATTTTCGCCTAACGCAGCGGCTCCGGTTTGAGGTGCGGTTCGCAATGCCAACCACGGGTAAGCCCTGGACGCCCGAAGAGGACGAGAGACTCCGGACGGAAATCTTTTCGGGGGTTTCCCGGTGCGCGATTTCACAAAAGCTCGGCCGTTCCGAATCCGCGGTCAAGGCTCGAGCCTATATTCTGCGATTGAGCCTTCGGCCCTTGGGAGCAAAAAGCCACAGTCTTTCGAAATAGAGCGCAGGTATCCGTAACATGACGATCACCATCTACGGCATCAAGAACTGCGACACCATGAAGAAGGCGCGCGCCTGGCTCGATAGCCATGGCGTGGCCTACGGCTTTCATGACTACAAGACTGCGGGCATCGCGAAGGACAGGCTCGGGCAGTGGAGCGATGCGCTCGGCTGGGAAGCGCTGCTCAACCGCGCCGGCACCACATTCCGCAAATTGCCCGATGCCGACAAAGAAGGCCTGAACGAGCGCAAGGCGCTTGCACTGATGGTGGCGCAGCCGTCGATGATCAAACGTCCCGTACTCGATCTTGGCGGAAAATTGCTGGTCGGATTCAAGCCGGAGATTTACGCCAGGGAAGTGCCGGCGTCGGGACGGTCGCGGAAAGGCTAGCTCAGCTCGACGACATCGTCCGCCGTGCCGCGCCGGTCCGGGCCATGGACGAAGTCGAGGTCGATGACGGCGCGAATGATGCTGACTGGCGCAATCTTTGGCTTGACGCCCATCAGGTTGTTGATCTTGAAGCCGCCTTCGATGCTGATCGCCTTGTAGGAGCCGACGATCTGCTGGACCTGATGGCCGGTTCCGAACGGCAGCAATAACCGTTCGTAGGAAACGTCCTTGCCGTCGCTGTCCTGCACCATCGAGATGGAATAGGTCGGGCGCCTTCGCGCGAGCAAGGTGCGGTAGCACGCCGCCACGCGCGCATACCGGTCAGGCCCGATCGCATCGTCGAGATAGCGGTTGGTCCGTCTCTCGGGGTCGACATTGCCGTAGGTCGCGGCGAGCCTCGCCCCCTCCTGGGTGATCAGGAACCGTGCAGTGTCGCCCTCGCCCTCGACGTTGTAGCCCATCATATCCGGCAGTTCGTCGGTAACGCCGTCCGGCCGGAAATCGGCGATCGCGGGCAGGGAGCGGGACTTGCGCAGCGCGCGCAGCCAGGCGTCCAACAGCACGCGTTGCTTGATCGATTTCACCACCGAGGGATTGGCGCTCTCGAATTCCATCTCGAGCTAGCTGAACTCAATCTGACCGGAGGGAATGCGTCCGGGTGCGCGGTGGAACAGGTCGCGATCAATCACGGCACGAAGTTTCGCAGTCGGCAAGGTGTCATTTCCCCGCATCAGATTCCTGATCTCAAAACCGCCGTCTTCGCTGATGGTTTTCAACGAAGCGACAACATGCGTGACGTCGCCCGCTTCCGAGAACGGCATCAGCATTCGCTCATACGCGACGATTCGTCCATAGACGTCATCGATGTTGGAGATGGTGTAGACGGGAAGGCCGCGCTTCAGGCATTCATGGTAGACCGGCATCACGATCGGTGCGAGCCGGGCCCCGAGATAATCGTCGAGATAGCGGCCCCTGCCTGTATTGCCGTAGGCGGTCGACATGCGGGTGCCGTCGCTGTCGATGATCAGGCGCGGCGGCTGCTGGGTCCTGTCCACCGTCATGTAGACGAGATCCGGAAGTTCATCGGACAGCCGGGAGGGTTGGTATTCCTCCAGGCTGGGGATCTGCCGGCTGCGGGCGTAAAGCCGCAGCCAGGTGTTCAGCAGGTCGCGCTGCTTGATCGACTTGATGATCGTGGGATTGGCGCTCTCGAATTCCAAGGCTGCGATCCGGTCGTAATGCAAACACCCGAAGATCGACCGGAAGGGCAAATTTTTGATGAAAATGTTGGCCTGCGGCAAAATACCCTTAATGGCGGCTTTCCAGCGCGAGCCCGAAGACATCCCGCAAACCGCGCGTTTATGGCCGGCGTCCCTCGACTAAAGACGCAGCGACGGGGTAGCCGTGCATGGGTGCCGAGCTTTCGACCTTGCGCAGACCGGGCCGTTGGCGGCATATTCCGCCTTGGAGGCGGCCGGTCCGGCGGATGGTCCAAGGCATCCGGGAAGACCTGCTGATTTAGCAAAAATTAGCCACGCGCGACGGCTGTTCGCGGGGAGGGCTGATGGGGGACATCTGATTGGCTGATGAGTTCATTCTAGAGACCCACGGATTGACCAAGGAATTCGCGGGATTTTTTGCCGTTCGCGATGTCGGTCTGCGGGTTCGCCGGGGTAGCATTCATGCGTTGATCGGGCCAAACGGGGCCGGCAAAACCACATGCTTCAATCTGCTGACCAAATTCCTGAAGCCTTCGGCCGGCCAGATCCGGTACAAGGGGCAGGATATCACCGCGCTGGCGCCGGCCGACGTGGCGCGGCTTGGCCTGGTCCGCTCGTTCCAGATATCGGCAGTATTCCCGCATCTGACCGCGCTGGAGAATGTGCGGGTCGCCTTGCAGCGCCAGCATGGCCAATCGTTCGATTTCTGGCGCTCCAAAACCGTGCTCGACCGGTTCAACGGCCGCGCCCGCGAATTGCTTGACGATGTCGGCCTGAGCGAGTTCGCGGCAACGCCGGCCGTCGAAATGCCGTATGGGCGCAAGCGAGCGCTCGAGATTGCAACGACGCTGGCGCTCGACCCCGAAATGATGCTGCTGGACGAGCCGATGGCCGGCATGGGGCATGAGGATATCGACAAGATCGCCGCGCTGATCAAGCGCATCTCGGCGAAATATACCATCCTGATGGTCGAACATAATCTCAGCGTCGTGGCCAACCTTTCCGACATCATCACGGTGCTGACGCGCGGTCGCGTCCTTGCGGAAGGCAACTATGCCGACCTGTCCAGGGATGAGCGGGTCAAGGAAGCCTATCTGGGAGCAGGTCATGGCTGAATTGAAATTGGCCGCCGCCGCCGCGCCCACATCTGCCGTGCCGGCCGCCGTGCAAGTGCTATCGGTTCAGAACCTGCAAGCCTGGTACGGCGAGTCCCATATCCTTCACGGCATCAATTTCGACGTCAACGCGGGCGAGGTCGTCACCCTGCTCGGACGCAACGGCGCCGGCAAGACCACCACCCTGAAATCGGTGATGGGCATTATCGGCAAGCGCACCGGCTCGATCCGATTCAACGATCAGGACATCATCCGGACGTCGTCGGACCGGATCGCGCGCATGGGCGTCGCGTTCTGCCCGGAAGAGCGCGGGATTTTTGCCAGCCTCGACGTGCGAGAAAACCTGATGCTGCCGCCGGTGGTGCGCAGCGGCGGGCTGTCGCTCGACCAGATCTTCGATCTGTTTCCCAATCTGAAGGAACGGCTCAACAGCCAGGGCACCAAATTATCGGGCGGCGAACAGCAGATGCTGGCGATCGCGAGAATCCTGCGCACCGGCGCCCGGTTCCTGATGCTGGACGAGCCGACCGAAGGCCTTGCCCCGGTGATCATCCAGCAGATCGGCCACACCATCGCCCGGCTCAAGTCGGAAGGCTTCACCATTCTTCTGGTCGAGCAGAATTTCCGCTTTGCGTCCACGGTCGCGGATCGCTTCTACATTGTCGAGCACGGCAAGATCATCGACGGTTTCGCCAATGCCGAACTGCCAGCCAACATGGACAAGCTTCACACCTATCTCGGTGTCTGAACACAACGAGAAGAATCACATGAGGAGGGCGATATGAGGAACAAGATTTCGGTGCTGCTGCTGGGAGCCTCGCTGCTGTTCGCAGCAAGCGGTGGAGCGATGGCCCAGGACAAGACCATCAAGATCGGGGTGCTTACCGATCTGTCAGGCCTGTACGCCGACCTCGGCGGTGCAGGCTCGATCCTCGCGGCGCAGATGGCAGTCGAGGATTCGGGAATGGCCGGCAAGGGCTGGAAGCTCGATGTCATCTCGGCCGATCATCAGAACAAGCCCGACATCGCCACCAACATCGCCCGCCAGTGGATCGATGTGGAGAAGGTCGATGTTTTCGTCGACGTGTTGAATTCCGGCGTTGGGCTTGCGGTCAATAACGTTGTGAAGGAAAAAAACAGCGTCATGATCAATTCGGGCGCGGCGACCTCCGATCTTACCAATGCCCAATGCACGCCCAACACGGTGCACTGGACCTATGACACCTACATGCTGGCCCACAGCACCGGCGCGGCGCTGGTGAAGGCGGGCGGCGATACCTGGTTCTTCATTACCGCCGATTATGCCTTCGGCGCCGCACTCGAGCGCGATACGACGGCAGTGGTGACCGCCGCCGGCGGCAAGGTGGTCGGAGACGTCAAGCACCCGCTGAACACGGCAGACTTCTCCTCCTTCCTGCTGCAGGCGCAGGCGTCGAAGGCCAAGATCATCGGCATGGCGAATGCCGGCGGCGATACCACCAACACCATCAAACAGGCCTCGGAGTTCGGCATTGTCGCCGGGGGTCAGAAGCTGGCCGGCCTGTTGTTGTTCATCACCGATGTGAATTCGCTTGGACTGAAGGTGGCGCAAGGCCTGAATTTGAGCGAGACGTTCTACTGGGACATGAATGACCAGACTCGCGCGTTTTCCAAACGCTTCTCCGACCGCATGAAGAGCAAGGCCGAGCCGACCATGGTGCAGGCCGGGGTCTATTCGGGCTTGCTGCATTATTTCAAGGCCCTGGAAGCGCTCGGCGGCAATCCGCACGACGGGGCCAAGGTGGTGGCGAAAATGAAGGAGTTGCCGACCGACGATGCCCTGTTCGGCAAGGGCAGCATTCAGCCCAATGGTCGCGCGCTTCATCCAGCCTATCTGTTCGAAGTCAAAACCCCCTCGGAATCGAAAGGCCCCTGGGACTACTACAAGCTGATCGGAACCACTCCGGCCGATCAGGCCTTCCGGCCATTGTCCGAAAGCAGCTGTCCACTCCTGAAGAAGTAAGACGCCGGCCCGCCGTCCCTGCGGCGGCGGGCCGCCATCGCACCTGATCCCGGATTGAGCGCGAAAGATCGATCGACATGCAAGCCCTCTACGCCCAGCTCCTGGTCGGACTGATCAACGGCTCGTTCTATGCGCTGCTCAGCCTCGGGCTTGCGGTGATCTTCGGCATGCTCAACATCATCAACTTCGCGCATGGCGCGCTCTACATGATGGGTGCGTTCGTCGCCTATTTCCTGCTCAATCTGGCAAATATCGGCTATTGGCCGGCGCTGATCCTGGCACCGATTGCGGTCGGGATCTTTGGCATGATCCTCGAGCGGACGCTGCTGAGATGGCTGACCGGACTTGATCATCTCTATGGGCTGCTGCTGACCTTCGGGCTGGCGCTGATCATCCAGGGCGTGTTTCAGAATTATTTCGGCTCATCCGGGCTGCCCTATTCGATCCCCGATGAACTCAAGGGCGGCATGAACCTCGGCTTCATGTACCTGCCGATCTATCGCGGCTGGGTGGTGGTGTTCTCCTTCGTGGTGTGCCTGCTCACCTGGTATCTGATCGAGCGGACCCGGCTCGGCGCCAATCTGCGTGCCGCCACCGAAAATCCGACGCTGGTGCGCGCCTTCGGCATCAATGTTCCGAGAATGATTACATTGACCTACGGACTCGGCGTCGGCCTTGCCGCGCTGGCAGGGGTGTTGTCGGCGCCGATCAATCAGGTGCGGCCGCTGATGGGCGCCGACCTGATCATCGTGGTGTTTGCCGTGGTGGTGATCGGCGGCATGGGCTCGATCATGGGATCGATCATCACCGGCTTTGCGCTTGGCGTGATCGAGGGAATGACCAAATACTTCTACCCTGAAGCCTCCAACACCGTGGTATTTGTCCTGATGGTGCTGGTGCTGCTGGTGAAGCCTTCGGGACTGACGGGGCGGGCGAACTGACATGGCGACCATGACGGACGACACTTTGGCGGCGGCACCGCACGCCATTCGCGACGAGATGGTCGCGTTCGGCATCATGACGGCACTGCTGCTGATCGTGCCGTTCACCGGCATTTATCCGTTCTTCGTGATGCAGGCGCTCTGCTTTGCGTTGCTGGCCTGCGCCTTCAACCTGCTGATCGGTTATGGCGGACTGCTATCGTTCGGCCACGCAATGTTTCTCGGCACCGCCGGCTACGTCTCGGCGCACGCCCTGAAGGTCTGGGGCGTTGCGCCCGAACTCGGAATTCTCGCCGGTACCGCCGCCGCCGCCGGGCTTGCCGTCATTACCGGGCTCGTCGCCATCCGCCGCCAGGGCATCTATTTCGCGATGATCACGCTCGCGCTGTCGCAACTGCTCTATTTCATCTATCTGCAGACCCCGTTCACCCATGGCGAGGACGGCATTCAGGGCATCCCGCAGGGCTACCTGTTCGGATTCCTCAATCTCGCCAAGCCCACCGTGCTTTATTACGTCGTGGTTGCCGGGTTCCTGCTCGGCTTTCTGCTGATTTTCCGCACCATCAACTCGCCGTTCGGCGAGGTGCTGAAATCGATCCGGGAAAACGAGCAGCGCGCCATTTCGCTCGGCTACAAGACCGACCAGTACAAGCTGCTCGCCTTCATCCTGTCGGGAACACTGGGCGGACTTGCCGGGGCGTTGAAAGTGTTTGTGGCGCAGAACGCGTCACTGACCGACGTACACTGGAGCATGTCCGGCGAAATCGTGCTGATGACGCTGGTGGGCGGTCTCGGCACTATTTTCGGCCCCGTCGTCGGTGCCTTCGTCATCATCGCCATGGAGCAATATCTGGCCGGGTTCGGGCAGTGGGTGACGGTGATCCAGGGCGTGATCTTCGTGATCTGCGTGCTGGCGTTCCGGCGCGGGATTATTGGCGAAATCGCGCATTATTTCCGCCGCTCGCTCTAGGCAGGCCGGTTTCCGGCCGTTTCCGCGCCCACAAAGCAGTGGATTGACCGGGTTCCCCGAGCGCGCGCCTTGCCCGTGAAAATGGTTTATGACACTTGTGTGACAGCCGCCTCTCTGCCGGCCAATCCGCAACCATGGACACTTCAGATGCTGCGCTGGTTTCGTGCCTTTCTGCCCAGAGAGGAGCGGTTTTTCGATCTGTTTGCCCGGCATTCCCAGACCGTCCTGCAGGGTGCGCTGGCGCTGCAGGAGATGCTGCGCGGCGGCGACGAGACCCCGGTGTTCTGTCAACGGGTCAACCAGTTCGAGAATGACGCCGACAATATCACGCGCGAGGTGCTGACCGCGGTGCGCCGGACCTTCATCACCCCGTTCGACCGTGTCGACATCAAGAACCTGATCACCTCGATGGATGATGCCATCGACCAGATGCAGCAGACCGCCAAGGCGGTGGTGCTGTTCGAGGTTCGCACCTTCGAGCCGCCGATGCGCGAGATCGGAACGCTGCTGGTCGAGTGCGCCAATCTGGTCGGCCGCGCGCTGCCGCTGCTGCAATCGATCGGCGACAACGTCGCGATGCTGACGGCGATCACCGAGGAATTGACCAAACTGGAAGGCCGGGTCGACGATCTCCACGATATCGGCCTGAAGGAGCTTTTCCTCAAACATCGCAATGCCAATACGATGGATTTCATCGTCGGCGCCGAGATCTACGACCATCTCGAGAAAGTCGCCGACCGCTTCGACGACGTTGCCAACGAGATCAACAGTATCGTGATCGAACAGGTATAGGGC
>Ga0182024_10004029_pt1 | contig 34258 bp, 25 predicted proteins | sample P32metaG_FD_120480 | JGI IMG/M metagenome (GOLD analysis project Ga0182024, IMG submission 120480) | Permafrost microbial communities from Stordalen Mire, Sweden - P3-2 metaG (Illumina Assembly) | ecosystem: Environmental > Terrestrial > Soil > Wetlands > Permafrost | place: Sweden: Stordalen... | reverse complement strand
GTTTGGCGGCATCACGCAGATCCGCGAGACGTACCGCGTGCAACGCGGCCTGCCGTGGATCGAACAGGCCGCTCGCGACATCCGCTATGCCGTTCGCCAGCTGGGGAAGTCGCCCGGCTTCGCCTTCACTGCCGTCCTTACACTTGCGCTGGGCATCGGCGCGGCTACATCGGTCTTCAGCGTGGTGAATGCGGTTTTGCTCAAGCCGTTTTCCTTTCGTGATCCGGATCGGCTGGTCGTGATGCGCGAGGCGGTGGAAGACGAGTGGCGCAGCGAGCGGTCGTCAACTCCCGACAATTACCGGCATTTCCTGCGACTGAAGAAGAACGCGGCGACCCTGGAAGACGCCGCGATTTTTATACAACGGGGAATGAGCGTCACGCCCAACGGAGATCACCCCCACATCGTCGGCACAGTGATCGCTTCGCCGAACCTCTTCCGGCTGCTTGGTGTTCAACCCATCCTGGGCCGGGATTTCGGCCAGGAAGATGCCCGGCAAAACAGCGAAAACGTGGCGATACTGAGCTACGAAAGCTGGCAGACATTCTTTGCGCGCGACCCCGCGGTGATTGGCAAAACGCTGCGGATCGAAGGCCGTCCGGTAACTGTCATCGGTGTGTTACCGCCGGGCCTGCGGTTTCCGCAAATCGCTATGGCGCCGAAGATCGCTTTTCAGGAGACCGCACGCGACGCTCTGCTCTTTCAGCCGCTGGTGCCAAGCGACCGTGACCTGACTGCAGATATGGGCAACTTTAACTACAGGGCGATCGCGCGGATCAAGCCTGAGGTGACGCTGTCCCAGGCCACTGCAGAACTGGAGGCCATGCAGAAGGCGTACACCATCTCCGCGCATCTGCCCCTTCACATGGGCATCGAGCTTACGCCGCTCGAGAAGGATGTAGCGTCCAGCGTGAGCGGCGCGCTCTGGCTGCTGTTTGCAGCGGTCGGCGCGGTGCTGCTGATCGCGTGCGTCAACCTTGCCAATCTGCAACTGGCGCGCGCCGTCAATGCGGAACGCGAAACTGCTGTTCGGGCCGCATTGGGCGCAAGCCGCGGCCAACTGGTAAGGTCGCGCCTTGCCGAAAGCCTGGTGCTGGCGTTTGCCGGCGGTCTGGCTGGAACAGCACTCGCCTTCGGCGGCGTGCGCTTGTTGATCGCATTGGCGCCGGCTAATATCCCGCGCCTGGGTGAGGTGCAGGTAAGCCTGCCCGTACTTGTCTTTAGCGGAGGCTTGTCGATTGCTGCGGCAATAATGTTCGGCATCTTCCCTGCCCTGCGCTCCCTTCGTGTTGCTCCGCAGTTTGCGCTGCAGGCAAACTCCACACGGGCAGCCAATACGCAGGAGAGCCACCGTACCCGCAGCCTGATGGTGGCTGCGCAGGTGGCGTGCACCGTGGTCTTGCTCATTGTGACCTCGCTGGTGCTGCGCAGTCTATCTCACCTTCTGGGGCAGGATCGCGGCTTCGATTCCAGCCATGTCACGCTGGCGCAGGCCGACCTGTTCACGCCGCAATATGACAATGACGGTCCCACGGGAAATGCGGCCAGGCTGGCCTTTGTCGATCGCGCCCTCACGGCTCTGGGCCAATTGCCCGGCGTGCAGTCGACCGCGCTCACCAGCGTAGCGCCGCTGACCGGTGAAACCTGGGTGGATAATCTCATTCGGCCAGACCATCCCGTACCGGCAGGGCATGAGCCGGCGATCAATGTGCGCTGGATCAACCCCGACTATCTGCCCACCATGCAGAGCCCACTTGTCGCCGGCCGCAACATCACAGCCGCCGATCGCGCCAATCCCTATGTGGCGCTTATCTCGGAAAGAACTGCGCGCGAAGGCTTTCCTGGCGAGAATCCTATCGGACGAACGATCTCCGACCTTGTTCCGAATGACAAGAAGACGCTCACGGTGATCGGAGTGGTCGCGGATGCGCGCATCAATGGCCTCAAGGACAATGCCGCCATGGTCTATCTGCCCTACTGGGCTTACACGCCGCTGACGCTGTCGTTTCTGGTGCGCAGCTCGCAACCCAGCAATGCGCTGATTCCCGAGCTACGGCGCGTAATCTGGCAGATCGATCCGCAGGTTGCCATCCCTTCGCTCAAGTCCATGGATGAACAGGTCAGTGATTCCGTGGCAACGGACCGCTTCCAGGCCATGTGCTCAGCAGTTTCGCCGCGGCCGCGTTGTTCCTGGCTTTGCTGGGAGTTTATGGCGTGCTTGCGTACTCGGTCTCGCTGCGCCGGCGGGAGCTCGGCATCCGCATCGCATTGGGTTCGGGCAAGAGCGCTTTAATCGCGCTGGTGCTGCGCCAGGCTGCATATCCCGTTCTGCTTGGCACAGGTGTCGGATTCACGATGGCACTGGTCGCGCTGCGTTGGGTGCACAGTCTCCTTTATCAAACATCCGTCATGGACCCGCTCGCGGTGGGCGGCAGCGTACTGTTGCTTTGGGTTGCCGCCGCTATTTCGGCGATCGTGCCGGCTCGGCGTGCGGCCTCCACCGACCCGATGCGCGCACTGAGAACGGAGTAGAGGCTCTCTCCGCAGCTATCGCCATCAGTCCCCAGGGCTGTCTGCCGGCATTGGCGTGAAGGATCCCAGGTCTCAAAAGCGAGACCTGGGGCACCCATCATCCTATCCAGGAGGTTGTTTTATAAAATATGCGGAAAGCAGGCATTCATGGCGAAAAAGAGTGGTTCCCAGGCAGTTGAATCTGCGTCTCGATTGATAGACGCGAGGATCCAGGAACTAGGCGACTGGCGCGGAGAGATGCTTTCCCGCCTCCGCGCTTTGATCAAGCAAGCCGACCCGAAAGTCGTCGAGGAGTGGAAGTGGAGGGGAACGCCTGTGTGGTCCCACGACGGGTTGATCTGCACCGGCGAGACCTACAAGAGTGTCGTAAAGATGACATTCGCCAAAGGCGCATCGTTGGATGACCCCTCAGGTCTCTTCAATTCTAGTCTCGACGGTAGAGTGAGGCGTGCCATCGACTTCCGCGAAGGCGACAAGGTTCACGAGAAGGCTCTGAAAAGTCTTATTCGCGCCGCCGTGGCTCTGAACACGTCCTCGTCCTCTTAGGGATTCAGTACAGGCTCACTTGGTCATGGCATTCATTTCGAGGTACCCCTGCGGCGCAACGCCAAAGGCATCGGCTACCCGATTGAAGAAGGCAAACATTGCCGTTATATACACAGCTTCTGCAATCTGTGGTTCGCTCCATCCATGATCGCGGAGAATCTGAACGTCTTCGGCGGTTGTGCGGTAGGCGGCCTCTGTCACCTTGCCGACGTATTCGAGGAGAACTCGCTCAGCCGGAGTGAGCCCCGCTTGATCGAGTTTCCCTTCGGCAATCGCTTGCACCGTTTTTTCGTCTGCTCCCTGAACCCGCAGGAAGTATGCATGTGAGTCCAGTCAATAGGGACAACGATTGAGCCATGAGACCCAGCTGGCGATCGCTTCCTTGGTACGGCGGGTGAGGTGGCCTTCCGAAAAGTGTACGGTGTTGCTGAAGCTCATTACCTCGCGCAGAAAATCTGGCCGGTGGCTGAAACACTTCAGAATGCCGGGCACCTGCTGACGACCGGAGTGGGCGCGCCATTCGTCGTAGACAAGGGCAATCTCGCCGGTCGCGTCTGCGTCTTCAACTACCTTGATTTTCGTCTCGTGATCGGTCATGGTCCGCATCCACACCGCCAAGAGATTAGCACATTTCCCCGCGCTCCGATTAGAGCACCAGGCGCAGGTCTCCGTTTTTACGGGTCACTCTCTGGCGATCAAGATATTCCAGGAGAGGGATAGCGTATTTTCTCGACAGGCCGGTCATCTGCTTGAAGCTTGCAACCTCGAGTGTCTGGCCACGCAGTTCGCGCATACGTCCCCGCAGTGTTTCGAGAGCTCGTTGGTGGAGAAACAGCCCGTCTGTGCCTATCTTGACCAGGATCTTGTCGCGGAGCAGCAGAGTCATAAGCCTGCGCATGTCGTCGTCCTTGAGATTGAGTCTGGTCGCAACTTCAGAGGTTGAGGGAGCCGTGAGCCCAGCCGACTCATAGGCAGCTGTGATCGCGGAGAGCGACTTGAGGTCTGGGCCGGGGATTTGCGGGTCCGATCCAGAGGCGTAGACGAGCGCGTCCTGAAGCTGGAGTCGTCGCTCGCGTACAAGTTTCTCCAGCAGAAAATCGAATACCTCCTTGCTTAACCCGGCTTGGTCCTTCAGCTCGGATCGACTGAGACCAGAGGATCTGGTCTCGGTCTCCAGTCGGCTAAGGACTCCTTCTGTGGCTGACACGAAGGCTTCATCGGTGAGCAGCATGTCTTCAGGAATGCGCAGCAGACGATTGCTGCTTACGAGCGGTTCAGTGAGCCGATGAAGCGCCTCTTGTGTCAGGCCGGTTTCAGCCATCAACATACGCATGGTGAGGGCGGCTGTGCCGCGCCGTGCAACTCGTAGGCGAAGCTGTTCTTCGAGCGCGGCATGATTGAGAGCTTCCAGCCACGTGAGGCATTTCCCTTTGCGCAGGTTGGGCAGCGGTTGCGCATCGAGCACGCGGCCACCCCCGATGGTGGTTGCCGGCGAGCATTGGCGCAGCACGAAGTGGTCACCGGGTACAAGCACGACGGGTTTGTGGAGGCGGAGCCGCATGAATCGCTGGGTACCAGGTTCGGCGGAGCCATAGCCATACAACGAAATCGTCGCCAGAGTCTCGGACGTAAAAGCGTGAAAGTGGACCCGCGAGCGATGCTTGAGGCCGCCGGAACCGGGTAGCAGCGTTGCTTCGACATCGATGGTCGTAACCGCGGTCAGTGTTTTCTGGGCGACGAGAGTGTGACCCCTACTCGCTTCGGAGACTTCAATTCCCCCCAGATTCAGAGCCACGCGCGAACTAGAGCTTGCATGGTCTTCAGCGCGGTTATGGGTCTGCATCCCCCGAACGCGCACGGTGCGGCCTCCGGGTTCGAGCGCAAGGGATTCTCCTACGTGGAACTCTCCTGAAAGCAAAGTACCAGTGACGACCGTACCAAACCCTTTCATGACGAAGGCGCGATCCAGCGGGAGACGAGGAAGATGATCGGGATTGTTGATCGTGCTCTTCATCGCCAGAGCCGAAAGTTCGCGGCGAAGCTCGTCAAGTCCTTCGCCGGTTTGGGCGCTTACGGGGAGAATGCTGGCATGGTCTCCGTCAAGAAACGTGCCCTTGAGGAATGCTCCTATCTCGGAGCGGACCTCTTCGAGCCGGCCTGGGCTGACGGCATCAACCTTGGTGATCACGGTAAGGCCGCGGCGAATTCCGAGCAGGCTGCAGATGGCGAGATGCTCTTCGGTCTGCGGCTTGACGCCTTCTTCGGCGGAGATGACAAGCAGGACACCATCGATGCAGCCGGCGCCTGCGAGCATATTGCGGATAAAGAGCTTGTGCCCCGGAACATCAACGAAGCTGATGCGCAGAGGGCTATCGTCAGCCGCCTCTGCCTCCAGAGAAGCGAATCCCAGATCAACGGTGATGCCGCGCCTCTTCTCCTCGGGCAAGCGGTCAGTGTCAACGCCCGTGAGTGCACGGACGAGCGTGGTTTTGCCATGGTCGATGTGACCCGCTGTTCCGATGACGACAGATTTGACCGCCTTGGTCATGCTGGAGAGATCTTTCGTTGACCGCGACGCAAGCCCATCACTCATGGTCGAACAAAGCTGCATTCGGGGCGACGGATGCAGGCGCGGTCTGCCGCAGCAGGGCTACGAGTTTGGCGTCGAATTCAGGTTCAACGGTCCGAAGGTCCAGCAAGATGGCGTCTTCGCTCACGCGGCCAATCACCGGTGGATCCAGCCGTCGCAGCGTCTGCAGCAACGCTTGAGGCGACAGCGTTGCGTGGCGAAGCGATACGGCCGAGCTCTGCAGGCGAGCCGCTGGCGCGGTTCCACCACCAATGAGGCTGAGAACCGGAACCGCTTCTGCGAAAAGATCGCCGGAGCACACCTGGTCCGCAATCCACTCGCACCGCCTGAGAATTTCTAACGCAGGCGCATGAAGCATATTTACGACCGGGACGGGCTTCTCCAACACGTGATCCATGAGCGTTCCCTGGAGCGCGGCGTAGGTGAGTTTGTCGACGCGGAATGCTCGCAGCAGCGGGTTTTTACGAATGCGGTCGATCAGATCCACTCTGCCTATAAGGAGACCGCACTGCGGGCCGCCCAGCAACTTGTCTCCGCTTGCCGCGATCAGGTCGACACCCAGGCGGAAGCTGTCTAACAGCGTGGGTTCTGCACGGACTCCCAGGTCTTCCAAAGAGGAGACTAGGCCTGTGCCCTGGTCGTTGAATATCGCGACATTTTTGCGCTTTCCCAAGGCGACGAGATCCTGCAGCGTGGGCCTTTCTGTAAAGCCCTCGATGCTGAAGTTGGACTGGTGAACACGGAGGATCAGGCCGGTTTCAGCGGAGATCGCGTTTTCATAGTCGAGGAGGCGGGTCCGGTTGGTCGTGCCCACCTCACGCATGCGCGCGCCTGACTTGGCGAGAATTTCCGGAATGCGGAATCCGCCCCCAATTTCGACCAGCTCTCCGCGAGAGACGATGACTTCGGCGCCCTCGGCCAGAGAATTGAGCGCGAGGAAGGTAGCCGCCGCACAATTGTTTACCACAACCGCTGCTCTCGCCGAATCCGCGGAGTCCTCGTCGGTGGGGCGGGTCTTGATGCTGAGCAGCTGCAAAAGCAGTTTCTCCGCGTGAACGTCCCGGCGGCTCCTCTCGCCGGTTTCGAGATCGAGTTCAAGGTTACAGTAGCCCGCAGCGATTTCGACCATGTGTTCGAGTGCGGAGGCGCCCAGAGGAGCTCGTCCTATATTCGTATGAAGGATGACGCCGGTCGCATTGATGACGCGCCGCAGCGAGTAGCGCTTGTTCTGGTTGATCTCTTCCGCAACTGCGCGGTGGAGTCCAGCGAGGCGGTGGTTCAGGCTGGCAAGCGTGTGCTTCCACTCGGCTATCTCCTGCTTGACGCGAAGAAGCACTGCGCGCGTAGAACGAACCACAGTGGTGTGAGATTCGGCTTGAACGATGGCGTCGAAACGGGGATCGAGCAAGAGATCATTGAGCGAGGGCAGCAGGCTGTACAGGCTGTGTAAGTCGGGATCGCCGGTCGTGTGCTCGCTGCTCTTCATGCGTTTGCTGTTAGTAAGAAGTCTATTGCTTTCGGCCGTTTGCTGCTAACGCAGGAGAATGGCCGGCAAACCCTGTCCAGCTCGATGGGGACCACCGACAGAGCCGATTTTGGCTGCATTCAGGCCTGCACGGCAAAGCGAACTGAGTATCCCGTCTGCATGATCCGGCGCAACTGAGATCAGTAGACCGCCTGCGGTCTGTGGGTCATAGAGTAATGCGCGCAAGTCATCGGCAATCTGAGAACCGGGTGCATCTGCGCTGACGCATTCTGCAAAGTCGCGATTCGCCAGCAATCCTGCTGGGATCGCACCGAGGTGGATGGCGTCGAGAGCGCCCTCGATGCGTGGCACTGCTTCCACCACAATCTCAATTGTCACTCCGCTGCCCAGCGCCAGCTCGCGACCGTGACCCATCAAGCCGAAACCGGTAACATCCGTCATTGCATGGACGCCGGTCGCCGCGGTGACGATCTCAGATGCTGTGCGATTCAGCGTGGTCATGGACTGCACTGCATTCTCCACCCATTCCGGTTTCGCCAGGCCTCGCTTCAAGGCCGTTGTAATTACGCCGGTGCCGATGGGCTTAGTCAGGATCAGAGTATCGCCCGTAACCGCGCCCGTATTTGTAAAAACACGCTCAGGAGCAATCAGCCCGGTAACGGCGTATCCGAATTTGATCTCTGCATCGCGAACACTGTGTCCACCCAGTACGACGCAGCCGGCCTCTGCCATCTTCGCTATTCCGCCACGCATGATCTGTTCGAGGACGTCCAGATCCCCGTCCTGTGGAAAGCAGACGATCGAGAGAGCCGTTATCGGCCGGCCGCCCATCGCGTAGACGTCGCTCAGCGCATTGGTGGCAGCAATCTGGCCGAAGACGAAAGGTTCATCTACCAGCGGAGTAAAGAAATCGACGGTCTGGACGAGGGCAAGGTCCGGTGCAATGCGATAGATGCCAGCGTCATCCGAGGTGTCGAAACCAACCAGCAGATTTGGGTCGCTTTGCTTGGGAAGCCTTGACAACACCGCTGCCAGAGATCCGGGCGCCAGCTTGCTCGCGCATCCACCGGCTTTGACCTGTTGTGTCAGTCTCACCGTCATCGAGTCATGCATTGCTTATTCCTGCCTCGCCTCGTCAGATAGGATCATAATCACTGCTAACAATGCGGCAGAGTTGCACGTTACTCGATATAGGAAGTGCCTGGGCTCCGGTGATCCCCCCGGTCTTCAAAACCGGTGGTCGCCCTTTACGGGCGACGGTGTGTTCGACTCACACGCACTTCCGCCAAGCTGGTAATGGCCCTGTTTAGGACGCAACTTCTTCCTGATCGTGACGGGGAAAAGGCTTCTCCCATCCGGGTTGTGTATAGCCTAGCTTAACCACACGGTCCGCCATTTGGCGATAGATGCTTTGGTCATCGGGGGCCCAAGTGGCAAGCCCGTCGACATAACGGTTGTACATGCAGAAGGCTGCGGCGATCAGCACAGTGTCGTGAATTTCGAGATCTGTAGCTCCGGCGTTGCGGGCACGTTCTATGTCTTCGGTGGTGACATGTTTGCCTCCCTGCTGCACTTTGCCGGCAATGGCAAGGAGTGTTTTCAACTTTTCTGAGACTGGCGCTTCCTGGTAGTTGCGTTTGATCTGATCCACGAGAGCGCAATTGTTATCGAGATACTGAGCGGCAGCATAGCCGTGAATTGTCTGGCAATAATAACAATCATTTTGCAAGGAAACGTAAGTTGCAATCGCCTCCCGTTCGCCAGGCGAGAGTGTATTGGGAGAACGCAAAAGTATTTCGGCAAGCTCCCGCATAGGCTTTGCCGTCTCTGGGCGAAATGCCATGGGGCCGCGAATTCCGGGTATCCCCTCCTGAAGATGAATATGGGCCATAGCGATCTCCTTAGCGTTGTAGAGGAAAGCAGGTGGTTGGATTTGCGCACGCTGCAAATTGAGTACGCGCCGTCTGCGAAGTCTACCAAGGCCGGTTAGAAGGAACCTCCACCGAAAGGATGAGCTTGCATTCGATCAATAGATGCAGGGAACAATTCCGCAACAGTGATTGGCGTTCGGGATAGAATGTAAGCCGATGGCGATCGCCAACCCAGCCCCCAACCGCTCGCTTAAGATAGTTCCGGCGCTGTGCCTGTTCCTGGCCGGCCTCGTGACTTTAGCCTTCGCAGCCTACCCAATGTATGTGATTCGGCCTTTTCGCGAGCAGACGCCTGCAGCCCTGGAACGTGCGCTGTGGGTGCTTCTGCACGACAAGCCGCTATCGTTGATACTGGCTTTCGTAATAACGGCTCTTGCGCTCCTCTTGTGGCGACGTGCTGGCTGGATGGCAAAGCTGGTGCTGGCGCCCGCCGTGGTCATCGCTATTTTGGCGGCCGTTTCGACCTGGATCAATCCTTTCGAGCACATGTTTCATCCCCTGGGCGAGCCCAAATATCTGGCGGCGGACCGGGCCGCGATTGACGCAAACGATATGGTCATCGCGGTCACGTTAGGCGGAGAGAGCCGGGCTTATCCAATCCGCGAGATGGGGTACCACCATATCGTGAACGACCGGCTGCATGGACTGCCGATGGTCGTCACCTATTGAACGCTCTGCCACACGGGTCTGGTCTGGACCCGCAGCCTGAACGGACGCGAACTGCACTTTCACCTGGCGGGCATCAATAACCAGAATTTCTTGATGCGCGATGAGGAGACGGGCAGCTATTGGCAGCAGGTCACGGGGTCCGCGATTGCCGGCCCGTTAAAAGGGGTACAGCTTACGCTACTGCCGCAAGACGAGCTCAGCTTTGCGCTCTGGAAGAAGGAGCAGCCTAACGGCACTGTCTTGGCGCCACTGAAGCGTTATGCCGCAGACTATGAACCGGCGACCTGGGAAGACAGAATAGGCAAAATGCCGACCGTGATCCATGGGAGAAAAGGTTCGCTCGCCGACCGTGACACCATCATCGGCGTGGTGAACGGAGGAGCTGCACAAGCCTATCCCCTAAACAAGCTGACAGCGCAATCGCCGGTGCTGCTCGATGTTGTGGGCGACGAGCCAATTATGCTGGTGCTCGGTCCAGACAAAAAGTCCGTGCGCGTGTTTTCCCGACAGGTCGCCGGCCGAGCGCTTGAGTTCTACGGTCATAGCGCGGCGAACGCAAATGACCCCTGGACGCTGGTCGACGACGCCACCCTCAGCGGATGGACCTTCGACGGTTGTGCCGTTTCTGGTGAGATGAAGGGACAGTGCCTCACGCGAGTCTTTGCGCTCAAGGACTATTGGTTTGACTGGCAGCACTATCATCCGCAAAGCGCAGTCTATCGCCACTAGGGTTTTGCCTGACTCCCCTCAACCTGGCTCAATAGCTAGAAATAGAATTTGCCGGCAATCTGGATGGCGCGACCCGGCTGCGGATCGCCGCTGGTATTGACAGGCTGATCGACGGAGTTGATCGATCCGAAGACGGGCGAACCGGCGCCGAAGTTACCATTAGGACTTGCAAAATTTGCGTGATTGAAGGCGTTGTACGCTTCCAGTCGCAGTTGAATATATCGCGGGCTGTCGGCCCTTCCTACCGGCAAATTCTTGTAGATCTCAAAGTTAGAGTAGTTGAATCCCGGGCCGTGGAAAAAGTTTCGCTTCACATTCCCAAAGGTGCCAATAGGCTCCTGGGTGAACGTGCCTGGATTGAACCAATAGTTGCCGGCGTGCCTGGGGTTCAGCGTCTTGATGCGGAATGTTGACGTATCGGGAACGTCTGGACAATTAACAAAGCTGAACTGGTCGCAATAAAGCGAGTTGTACACTCCTGCGTCGTAGATTGTGACCGGGAATCCCGTTTGCAGCGCGGTAACCCCAGAGACGTGCCAGCCGGCCAATGCGTAGCGCGCGACGGTATTTCCACTGAAGCTATGCGGCACTGGGATTTGGTAGTTGTACAGCGCCACGAATCGGTGACGCGCATCGTAGGCAGAATCTCCATAGCTCAGATACTCGAAACCAGGAACATAATTAGAGCCGTAGCCGTTTGCTACAGAGTCTTCCAGACCTGAGGCATTATCCAGCGCGTGACTGTACGTATACGCAAGAGAGAAGTACAGTCCACGAGTGAGAGTCTTCGCCAGGGAGACCTGCAGCGAGTTGTAGCTGGAAGCGCCGTTGGTGTACATACCGCCGATCGACAGGTAGTAAGGAAGACCATTGGGGAATAATCCCGGGACCTGGGATCCTGGAACCACCGCCGGCTGTGTTTTGTCGCCGGGGAAATAGAGTGATTGCGCATTGGCCAGTTGTACGCACGAGAATGTGTTGTTGCCCAGCACAATCGGCGCGCCCGTCCCTGTTCCGCTCAAACATGCATCGTGCCCCGCCTGCGTAGTCCGGTTGCCATCGCCGGCGCGCATCAGCTTCCTGCCAAGGGAGCCAACATAGCCCACGGTGAGCACCATGTTGCTGGGCAACGCGCGCTGCACATTCAGGTTGAAGTTATAAGTGTATGGAACGTCGAACTCAGCAGTGAGATTGTCCATCTCCAGGGGGTAAAGAGAGGAAAAGTTCACATTCTGGCCCGGTGTCGGAACGGTATAGGGAAAGGGGTTCGTGGGATAAGACGCGCCTGGGGTGCCGGCGATATCCTGAAACGGATTTGCAAAGCTGGGACTGCCTCCCATCCCCGCCGCGCCTAAGCTGTTCAGCGAAAACGGAGCATCGTTCGAGTTCTCCTGCGTACCTTCGCTTTGCGGCCGGTTCCAATACACCCCAAAGCCGCCGCGGACTACAAGCAGATGCTGGCCTGAGACGCCAGTGAGGGCACCGAATCCTCCATCTGGAGACCATGCAAACCCTGCGCGGGGCGAGAAATGATTCCAATGAGTTGTCGGTCCGCCATTCCGGTTACATCCCGGGTCGCCGGGGTACAGCAAGCCCGGAGGTGCGTTCGGAAATACTTTGGATTGCGCGTTGTTGGGGAACCAGCAAGTTACGCCCACGCCTCCATACTGCAGGTTCTCGAATGGGGTCTCTACGTCATACCCCATCCCGTAAGCCAATGTCAGAGTATTGGAGACCCGCCAGTGGTCCTGGGCATACGCATAGTATTGCGCGGCCCTGACATTCACATAGTAGCCCGATCCCTGGTTGTAGGTCGCTGGAACGCCAAGCATAAAATCTGCAGCCGGATCGCCTGAGCTATAGGTGCCGGATGGAACGAAGTTGAAGTCCCCGCTGTTGCTGGAGTAGTACGGATTGTTGAAAATGAAGCGTTCATAATTAACGCCGAATTTCAGGTCGTGACTTCCGACTACTTTGCTGAAATTGTCGAAGTAGGTGTAATTTTCATCCTTGCGGGGTTGAGGCCCATTGGTACTGAACCCGAGCGCGAAATATCCATTGACATTAATGAAGGGCAGCGTGCCGGCAGCCGCATCCTGCGGGACGATATTGAATCCGAACGAGGAAGGGGCAGCGAGTGTAGACGCTGCCGGCTCCAGTTCTGCGAAATTGTACCGGAAGTAGCCTGCGCGCAATTCATTGAGCGTGCTGCTATTGAAAATATGTGTCCACGATGCGTTAAAAATTTTGATGTGGGATGAGTTGTCAGCCGCAAAGCCAGGCAGATTGGCTCCCGTACCCGTCGATTCAGTCGAAGGGAGTGGCAAGGTATTCGTGCTGGGGTTTGAATCGAAAATTGTCGAGAACCAGAGTGTGTCTTTCGATGTCAGCTGATCGTCGATGCGGATGATGCCTTGATCGTCGCCGGCGGTGTTCGGGGCATTGAAGTTGTAGTAGTTTATGCCGCCGCTTGTGAAGTTGGACTGGGGAACATATTTGTTGAGCAGATTCACTGAAATCGGATTGAAGTTCGATGCAGGAATCTGCCCATTAGGAAAGCACTCGCTCCATGTTGTTCCGGCGGGGCAATGGCCATTTGGCCCCTGCAGGCCGCCCGGAAATGGAATCGGGTTGCTCGACAAACCGCCGTCGGCGGAAAAGTTTCCGATCCGTTGATCGCTGCTGAATACCTGCGTGAGCTGTGTTTGCGCCGTTCGATTCCTGAGCCCCTGGTAGGCGACAAAAAAGAAAGCACGGTTGCGAAGGATGGGCCCGCCCAGCGTGCCTCCGAAAACATTCTGGTGAAAGACTGGCCTGGTCGTTGAGAAGTAGTTGCCATTGTTCAGGAACGTATCGCGATAAAATTCGAAGCCGCTCCCGTGAAACTGATTCGTGCCGCTTTTCAAGGCTTCGTCGACAATGGCTCCGGAGTTGCGGCTGAACTGTGGATCGAGCGTGCTGGAGATGATGTTTACTTCTGCCAGCGCATCTGGATTCACCGTGATCCCGGGCTGGTTCAGCAGGATATCGTTGATGTCCGTACCGTCCAGGAGGTAGGAATTCTCCTGCGTCTGGCTTCCATTCGTCGAGAAAGTGCCCTCACGGTCATTGGCTTCAACAACCCCAGGCGCCGTTTTTTGCAGCTGGACAGCATCGCGACCGAGGGTCGGCAGCTCTTCGAGTTCGGTGGCTCCGACCACATTTTTCAGCTGCACGTCGGCAGTCTCTACCTGGATTGTCGCTGAATTGACATGGATTGTCTGCGAGGAAGTGCCGATCTGCAGCTTGGCTTCTACTTCGCGGGCGGAACTTAAGTCCAGCATGATTCCCGTCGAAACGAAGTTCTGAAATCCGTCTTTACTGACGGTCACCGTGTACGGGCCCCCGATGTGAAGATCGGGAAAAATGAAATAGCCATTGCTGTCGGCTTTCCGGGTAACCGAAATACTTGTGCTCGTGTTCACAACTGTCACGGTCGCATCTGGAAGGACTGCACCGGAGGAATCGCTGACTGTGCCGTGAATCGACGCTGTGGTAGCTTGCGCTTGCAATCGACCTGTCCCCGAGAGGACACCCGCTATCAGCAGTAGGCATAGGGCAAGGAATGGAATACGAAACTTCATGTTGCCTCCAAAAATCTAGTTCAGCGCGCGCCCCCCGCGTAAAGATCTTTCGAGGAATTGAGCGTCGCGAGCCCGAGAGTCAGCAGGAAATGCGCACAAGTGCCGCGGATGACGTCCTCGAATCCGTGCTGGTACACGACTTGTGCGAAGGGCAGTTCCGAGGGGGTTTCCATCGATATGACGGCTGGTTGCAACCGTCAAGGCCGTTTTGAGGGCGGAGTGAGATCATTTCGTGCATGTGCCTGAGGTTCCGAGAATAGGCGGGAGCAATCTTCGCGGAATGCCAGCACATATACATCGTCCATAAGATCGGGATTTATCTCAGACCTGAGAGCCAGCTATACCTGATCCTCGAGGTTGTGAACCGGAATGGTGACGACCCACATAGGAGAACGCCACTCTACTTTGGGAACCCCTCTTTGAGAGGCTGTAGCTCAACGCGTAAGAGTTTTGCAGGTCTAGCCTTGCCATCGAGAGGCGGAGAAGGAGTGCCACCGTCCGTGAGGAAGTATGCCACGCTGCCAAGATCGTGCGGCGCTCTTCTCCACGCGCCCGCTGAAGGTCCGATCAGCTCGTCCGTATACGGATCTCGTGCGATATTCTGTGTGAAGCCACTGTTCAGCCCCGGGTCCATCGAGACAGCGTCGATCGTGTTTTGGCGGTGAGTAGTGAGGTGGATCCCTCCGTGTCGCTCGTCCTGATGAAACAGCAAAAGTGCTGAAGGGCTTCTTTAACCAGCGATCACCTCGTTATTTTGCCTCAATCCGCTAACAGTAATGCTAGTTGGCCATTCTAACGCGGGCTTGTAGGTTGGGGGCTGAGGCAAAAACGTCTAAGCTGGTCTTGCCCGTGGATTAAAGGAGCTGGAAACCGTCTCCCGTGATGTTGCTGGGCATTAGGTTCACGGTTGCAAGTTCAACTGACGAGCAGCTATCGAGTTTTCCCGGGAAAAGATCGTTTCAACTCGCCCAAGTCGGGTCGTCGCCGGGGCGAGGTGATTGCTCGCGCAAGGAGGGATGATGGCAGAGGAGACGGGAACTGTGATCGCCGCCGAACTGAAGGCTCCGCGTGCCGGTGCGATCGCCGGTATCCTGTTCTCGATCCTGCTTATCACCAGTCTGGTGCTTATCCGGCTTTCTGTTCCAGACAGTCCGGCGGATCCAGGGACGTGGCTTTCCCATAGTGCGAAATCCATCGGTCTCGCCCTGGACCTGCTGCCCTTCGCTGGAATTGCCTTTCTGTGGTTCATGGGTGTGTTGCGCGACCGGATGGGGGCTCACGAAGACCGCTTTCTCGCCACGGTTTTCCTCGGTAGCGGGCTCCTCTTTCTCGCCATAACCTTTGCCTCTTCGGCGGTTACAGGTGGTCTCATGATGGCCTACGAGGCAATGCCGGGAAAGCTGATGGACTCCGGCACCTACACGTTTGCCCGCGCCCTGGCCTACCAGTTAGTCAACGTATACGCGCTGCGGATGGCGGGAGTATTCATGATCTCGACCTGCACGCTCGCGATCCGCATCGGGATGTTCCCGCGGTGGATGGCGTTGCTCGGCTATGTGCTTGCGCTCTTTCTGCTCCTGAGCATCGGACGTTTCGGTTGGGCTCCGCTGGTCTTTCCGCTCTGGGCGCTGGTGGTTAGTGTGTATGTCCTCCTTGCGAATCTTCGGCCCAAGCCGGCGTTCAAGGTGGAAACGTGATTCTGACCTTCTATGGCTCTTCGTGTGAGTGAAGCAGCCATGTCCAGATGACAATGATGGCCGACAGACCCACGATTATTTCTGCCCAGATGAAGGAGACATAGTCCCCAAATGCCCCCACAGGCGGAACGCCAGGCTGGACGTTTCGGAGCGCCGGCAGACCGAAAATCAACGAGATGGAGAAAGATAGCGGGACCAGATCAAATTTTGGACCGCTTGTCGTCGCCTTAACCACCATCGCCAGCAGACTCAAGGCCAGTCCACTCATCAACATCATTAGAAGAAAGGAAACGGTGATCACACTGTCGGCCCGCCTGATTTTCAGTTTGACGCCTGTGACTTTCCGGCTGCTTTCACGAGAGACGCTACCGTCGAATTTTATTCCCGGCGTTGATGCAGACAGACTAATCGTTAGCGGAACCGTGGTGCTCTGTTGCAAGGCTGTTGTGCCCACTACCAGTTGACCGCCCGGAGCCGCTTGTTCGGCTCCTTCCGGGATCTTCGCAGTCTGTGACTCTGCTTTTCGCGCAGGCGTGGTGATCAGGAACCACAATGTTGTACTGTAGTGATCGAAGGGATACTTGTTCAGCTCTCCGTTCAGAGGAAACACCGCTTCAATCCGGTTCATCCGCTTCGCTTTAGGAAAATCGAATTGTTGTTGGCTCCTTACGTTGTTGGTCAGGAGCTCTAAATCAACCGACGGAGTCACCTCGTCCTGAGCAAGGGCTCCCTGCGGCTGAAGACCGATTTGGGCTGTCAGCTCTTGAGTGGCCGGGTTGACCCCGGTAACCAGCACGGAGATGGCGATGTGGTCGGCTGCATCGGTATCGTCTCGCAGCTGCAAAGAACGTCTGCTGCCTTCATTCAGACTGCGAAGAAGTACAAAACAATATACGAAAGCCAGGATAGCGAAGAGCGCCATCTTTTTGAAACGCCCGATCTTTTTGCGCGTGGTTTCCGGCTCTCTTGTAATTGTCACAGGCGCTACTCCGCAAAGAGATTGTTGGACCTTCCCGATTGCATCTGGATCTCGGCCCTTCGGACTTACGCCCAGGCCGAGCTGCTACTTCACCACACACCACGTCTTGTCTGGGTCGTAGGAGGACATAAGTTCCGCGATGCCCGCGGTGTTGTCGCCGAGATCTTTCTCATAGATCACGCCATTCTGGTTGACGAGTCATCGGGACGCCTATTGCCGTGCCAGGGCGATGCGCATATCTGCTTCGGGGTCTTTGGTCATTTCGCCGCTCAGGTCGATGATGCTGCTGTAAAGCGTGCCGGTGAACTTGAATGGCGGCTCGTACTTGTCCCAAACCGGTGAGCCGGTGTCGGCACCGCACACGAAGCCTCCTGCCAGACCGATCATGACAGCCATGGTGAGGGGGATGTCGCCCTCACCGACCAGCTTGCCGTCAATGAAGATTTGGCCGCGGCCCGGAGCACCCTTGCCGCTCTTGTAGTCCATTTTGCCGGTCGTCTCGAACTCGAAGCGCAGCTTGTGGCGCCCAACGGGAACGGGAACGGTCGACTCAATGTGGAAGAAGTCGCTGCCAACATAGGAGTACACGTAGTGGAGCTTGCCGTCCTGCATGTAGAAAGAAAGACCACCCTGGACATCGCCGGAGGAGAGCAAGACTCCTTCGGCGCCGCCTTTGGGTATGTCGACCTCCGCCGTGATGCTGAAGGGGCGGTTCATGATGTCGGGGCCCGCGTTCACCGGCACCGTCTGCGTGTCTGGATAGAAGGTGTAGCTGGTGCGAGCAACAGCGATCTGTGGACGCGGATCCATCGCTCTTTGCTGGCCGCGGGAATCGATGGGCAGCACGTCATACTTACCGGCTTCGACGTACCAGGTGGCGATCATCTCGATCAGCTTGGCGCGGTTCTCCGCGGCGAGGTCATGGTTCTCGGCGAAGTCGGTGTCGACGTGATAGAGCTCCCAACCTTTGGCGTCCAGGTCTGTCAGCTTGTCCTTGTCGATCGGCGCCCCGAACGGCAGGCCCGCTTCAGTAAAGGACCTCCCCGGCCAAGGGCACACCGCGCGCCAGCCGTCGTAATAAACGGACCGGTGCCCGAACATCTCGAAGTACTGGGTGAGGTGATTCGTGGGCGCCTTTGCGTCATCCAGAGCGTGCGCAAAGCTGAGCCCCTGAATCGGCGACTGGGTCACGCCCTTGATGGAAGTAGGAGCCTCAATGCCCAGAGCCTCGAGCACTGTTGGAACCATATCAATGGCGTGGGCAAACTGGGTGCGGACTTCGCCCTTCGCCTTGATGCCTTTGGGCCAATGGACGAGGAACGGATCGCTGATGCCGCCACGATAGGTCTCCCGTTTCCAGCGACGGAATGGCGTGTTCCCGGCAAAGGTCCAGCCCCAAGGATAATGGTTGAAGGTGCTGGGGCCGCCCAGTTCGTCAATCTTCTCCAGGTTCTCCTTCAGCGAGTCGGGTACGTTATTGAAGAACTTGTTTTCATTCACCGACCCGTTGGGTCCGCCCTCTGCGCTCGCGCCGTTATCGGAGATAAACATGATGAGTGTGTTGTCCCACTCCCCTATCGACTTCAGGAAGTTAAACAGGCGGCCGTAGTGGTAGTCAGTGTGGGCGAGAAACCCTGCGAACACCTCCATCATCCGGGCATAGAGTCTCTTCTCGTCGGCGGAGAGCGTCTTCCAGTCCTGCACGTCGGGATCGTGGCGCGAGAGCTCGGCGTCTTTCGGAATGATGCCCAGCTCCTTCTGCCGGGCAAAGGTCTTTTCGCGATAGGCGTCCCAGCCATCGTCGAACTTTCCCTTGTACTTGTCCGCCCACTCCTTGGGCACGTGGTGTGGCGCGTGCTGCGCGCCCGGACAGAAATACATGAAGAAGGGTTTGTTGGGCGCCACCTGCTTGGAGTCGGCGATGAAGCTGATGGCCCTGTTGGTCAGGTCCTCGGTCAGGTGATAGCCCTCTGCCGGCGTTTTCTCCGGCTCGACCGAATGGTTGTCGTACACCAGCTCCGGGTAGTACTGGTGGGTGTCGCCCCCCAGAAAACCATAGTAGCGTTCGAAACCGCGGCCCAGGGGCCAGCGATTGTACGGGCCAGCCGCCGATATCTGGTCCGCCGGGGTCAGGTGCCACTTGCCGATCGCATAGGTGTTGTAACCATGCTGGAGCAACATTTCGGAGAGCATCCCGTTCTCGAAAGGGATGTTTCCGTTTCCACCGGGATAGCCTGTGGAACCCTCGGTGATGCAAGACATGGCATTCGAATGGTGGTTGCGCCCGGTCATGATGCAAGAGCGTGTCGGCGAGCAGAGCGCCGTGGTGTGCATGTTATTGAAGAGCAGGCCCTCGGCGGCGAGTTGATCGATGTTCGGCGTCGCGATGGGGCTTCCGTAGCAGCCCATCTGGCCGAAGCCGGTATCGTCCTGCACGATGAACAAGACGTTCGGTGCGCCTTCTCTCGCTCGTAGCGGTTCGGGCCATGCGGGGCTGGAGACATCGAACGTCCTTCCGATAACGCCGTTGAAGGCTGTTCCTGGCTTGTATTCTTTGAGTGCCATTTTTGGGTTCCTTTGAAAATGCTGGGCTGGTTGCTAGCTTGACTGGTGTTAAGCAAAGAAGGCGCATGAGCGCAGACGCCCACAGACTATGACTTGTGTACCGGAGAAGCTTTTCACCTCGGTTTAATCTCACAACTTCTCCATTGCCTGCGGCCTGAAGGTACGGCTCCGAAGCCAGCCGATGAAAAGCGCCGGAGCAAGCAGGAGTGCGGCGAGCGCTTCGGGGACCGGATGGCCGTCTTCGACCTTCCGGCCGGAGAGCCGGGCGAGCCACGCGTCGGCGCTGTTGCCGCAGAGGCTACGGAAATATATGGCGTGGATGTGGGCCATGAGCTCGCGACGCTCATACGCCGTGAAGTGTTCCGCAAGTGCGGCGCGCGCTTCCCGGGTCGGTTGTCGAACCGTGTCGGCGAAATTCTGCGCGAACAGAATGGCCGTGGCGTCACGCTCGTCCATCTTGCCGGAGGACCCGGTGTCAAGCAGGTACGCCAGTTCATCAAGATTGACGCCGTGGGCAAGCGCCAACCCGGTGTGTGCCCAACTGCAATAGCGGCAGCCGTTCACCGAGTTAACGCCGAGCATAACTTGCTCGCGCAACGCGCGCGGGACGGCGGGCCGCACCAACGCCATGGCGAGCACCGGCAGGCGCAGGAGAACGGCCCCGAGCGAGCGCGCCAGCAGCGGCAGCGTGAAAGTGCGCTTGGTAAAGCGTTCGAAGGAAGGGTCCTGGGTGGGCATGGGCTAGTGCTTGCTTCCGTCCGTCAGTGGTTCTGCTGGAGAAACGGAGAAAACCATCCAAGTGGCTAAGTGGACCACTCCCATAGCCATGTGCCTGGCCTCATGCGTCAGTCTCTGTCGTGTACTCTTCTTGTTACTCATGAGACGGCCTCCTCTTCAAGGCGGGCCCTGGTCTTCGCGATTTCGAGCCCAGCGACTGCGTTCACGCCGTGGATCGCTGTGTTGTAAACCGGCGAGCACCTCTTTACCTCTTCCAGGAGCTCGCGGTAGCGGTCGGGGCCCTCCGAACCCACGACATGAAGGTTGATTCGTATTTCCGAATAAGGAACTGAAATCCCCGGGACACCGAGTGTGCCGCGGAAGTCAAGGTCGGCCTCGATATCCACTGAAAGCCGGTCGAACTTGACTTCGCACCGCGCAGCGGTGTAGCGGAAGGTCTGCGCCATGCAGGACGCAAGAGCGGCGAACTGCACCCGCGTGGGGTTGGGACCCAGCGCGGTTCCAAGGGGCTTAGCTTCATCGATTCTGAGCGAGTGTTTCCCAAGCTTGACGTTCAATCCAAACCCAACCACGATCCACTCGGTGTGGATCTTTTCCGTCTTCTTTGCGCTTTGCGGTTTTTCGGCAAACCGCTCCGCGGAGGCCTTCATGAACTCCTTCAGTCCCTCCGCCTCTTCGTGCAACTTGACTTCAGTGACGTCGAGGCTGGTGACGACATTGAGGGGATCCAGGATGAGGTGATACCCCGGGGAGCGTTGCTGTGCCAGTTCGAAGAGTTCCCGGTACTCCTCAGGCTCCTCCGGTCCCACGATGTGCGTGGTGAGCCGGATTTCGCTGAACCGAGGGGGGCCGTCGGCGCCGAATACTCCACGGAGATCCCAATCCCCTTCGGCGTCCACCCATGCCTGGTCGATCTTTACCCCCATGGGATACCCGTACAGGAAGTGCGTCCCAAGAAAACAGGACACGCCACCGGCGAGATAGGCCTCCATGGGGTTGATCCCCTTGTCGGTACCGAACATCGGCTCGGGCAGATCATATGTGACCGAGTGCTGCTCGAGCCTGGCGTTTACTTCGGCGACCCCCACCAGGTCGGCGTGGACTTCATCAGTCCGGTTAAATGCCATATCTCCGAATTTCTCCGGCGCATACTTCATCAAGTTAAAAGCAGCGGAAAACCCGAGTTTCAGTTTCAAGTCCTTCAGTTTCGACATATCGGAATCTCCTTGTTGACTTCAAACGGGCCTATAACGATACTCCCACCTCACCTGATCGCGGCATTGCGAAACGATTTGTCAGATCAGAGCTTGCCATGCAAGCTCCACCCGAGCATCAGCAGCCCGCTGGCGACGATCCAGCTGCCGACCACGCGAACCGCGATGCGCGCCCACGCCGCTTGCAGTTGTACGACCAATGCGGCCGTGAGTGAGACCAGAATGAACACGGCGAACACCAGTCCGAGCAATGCTAGAGAAGCAGAGCCGGGCAGTCCCATGCCTGCTCCATTCAGGTAACCGTGATAGAGGCCCAGCAGCGCTGCGAGTGCGGTTGAAGCACGCAGCGATAGCTTGACGTCCAGGGCCACCAGTCCGCCCAGCAGCAGGAAAGTGATTGCGGTCGACACTCCAGTGGCGTTCACCGCTGTCGCAGCAAGTCCCGCCAACCCACCGATCAGCCACGCTGTGGGGAGCACCAGGAGTGCCCGGCGACCGTACGCGGCGCCGCGAAGGCCGGCCAGCAACGCAAGAGCGAACACTGGAATCAGATCCTCCGGGCTCATGAGGAAGTGCATCAGCCCGTCATAGACGGGTCCCATTCCGGTCGAGTTCAAGTGAGCCTCGGCTACCGCGGGACACATCGCGATGGTGAAGACAACGATCGCGTAGATCGGCAGCCGGGATTTGCTTTCAGCTTTCATCAGAATGCCTTCCACATGAAAAACACGCCTCCGGCCGCGACCAGGGCACCTGCTACTCGCAGCATTCTCTGTCCCCACATCCATCGATGAATGACGCCGATACTGATGCCCACTCCGTGCAGGCAGCCGGTGGCGATGACGAACCCAATGCTGTAGAGCATGCCGCTCTCTCCGGGCGGCAACTCCGTGCCGTGCGCGTGCCCATGGAAGATGGCGAAGACACCGACCAGAACCGCCGCTAAGGCAAGCGGCGGACGCACCTCGAACAATACAGCCATCCCGAGCAAGATGGCGGAGGCTGCAATCCCGTATTCAACTCCAGGCAGCGGTATACCCATCAGACCCAGCATCCCGCCGAAGGCCATGACCATGGGGAACGCGACCGGCAGAAGCCATATGGCGGGGGAGCCGAGTTGTGCACCCCAGAGCCCGACGGCAACCATCGCTAGCACGTGGTCGAGCCCAGAGATGGGATGCCTAAACCCGGTGAGAAACCCTTTAGCTTCGCCTGCCTGTGGGTGCGCGAAGGCAACTTGCGCCCAGAGGAGCATGGTGATTAGGGTGCCAGTCCACCGCATCAGACGCTGATTTCGTTGGCTGGTCATCGCGCACCACCGAATAACAGTGCCACGCGTTGAATGGTCCAAAAAGCCCCCAACGTGCCCACTGTGTAGCCGGGCAGAAATTCAACCCAACGCGGCCAGCGCACTTCCAGGATGCGGAAGGACCGCTCGAGCAGGAGAATCAGGCAGACGAAAGAGAGTTGCCCGATCTCGACGCCGATATTGAAATTTAGCAACGCCAGCGGCAGGTCCGCTCGCGGCAGGCCGGCGTTCGTTAATGCGGAGGCAAATCCGAATCCATGCAGCAAGCCGAAGCAGAAGGCCACGACCCATGGATGCTCGATGGTGAAGCTTGTTTCACCACGCCAGGAGCGGACGATCTCCGGACCGAGGAAGAGGATACTAAGCGCGATCGCCGCGTTCAAAGGAAGCACAGGAGCGTTCGCGTAACCGAACGTTGCGATGGCCAAGGTTATGCTGTGGGCCACGGTGAAGGCGGTAATGGTCTTGAGCAGCATCCAGCGGTCTTTGACAATCAGAAGCAAACCAAGCACAAACAACAGGTGATCGGCGCCCAATAGGATGTGCTCCACGCCGAGCCTCAGGTATGTCGCCACAACCTCGAAACGCCCCGGTGAGGCTTCGACGACGAATGATGGCGATGCTGCTGTGAGTCGAGTGGTTTGCTTGCTGCCGTCGAGACGTTCGAAACGCACGAGCACATCGACCACGGTCACACTCAGGCCGGCGATGTGAATCGTATCGCCGCTGAGACCGCCCGGGCACTTTACGGTCCAGCGTTCGGTATAGGCATTGTCGGCCGTCGAACCGCGAGGCTCGATGACGTTGGTGCAGGTTGCGGGCAGTTCCACATAGAGTCCGAGGTGCAAGTCTCCCTGGCCCGGTACCTTCCAAAGCGCATCGTAGGTTTCGGGTCCGGTTTGGCGCAACTCGAGATAAGCGGGCCGCACTTCGTGGGCGAAGACTGCGGGCGCGAGCGTGACGAGCAGAGCCAGGATGAGGAGTTTGGGTTTCATTTCATTTCCTGGTAGGGGCGTTCTTTGCTTCCGCCAGCTCGGGTTTTTCAATCGTCACGGTGTAATGGTTGAGCAGGCCGCGGTAAAACTTATCTTTGGCTTCCAGCCGATTCGCATCTTCCCACTCACGGCGCACGGCTTCGCGCACCTCCGCCAGCGCGGGCACCCGCCCTTCCACGCGTTGACTCACGAACACCAGGTGCACACCGAAGGCAGATTCAATCGGCCCTTGCCATCGACCGAGCGAGAGTCCATCCAGAGTCTTCGCGAACTTATCGCCGAATAGATTCGCGACCTCACTCGCCGGAAGCGCGTCGTACTGATGGTCCAGCATGATCGCATCTCCCAGCGAAGAGATATTGGTTTTGCCGCCCTCCTGGTTCAACTGCGTTAGCAGTTGCGCGGTGTCGTGCGCAAGGCTTTTGCCGCGTTTCTCCGGGTTGAGAAACACCTGCCGGAAAGTAAACCTTGGTGCGACCCGAAACGAATCGGGGTGCGCCTGCAGATACGCATTCAACTCGTCGTCGGTTGGCTGGGCCTGGGCAGCGACATCATCGGAGATGAATTCCATCTTCTGCTGCAAGCGGCGGCGGATAATGCTGTCGTCCTTGTCCAGGCTCAGCGCCAACGCCTCACGGTAATAGACTTCCTCCCGCACCCGGTCCCGGATCAACCCCTCCCATTCGTCGTGGGTAGGCTCCCGTTGGCGGGTGCGGGTAAAGCCATCCCACATGGACGCAAGTTGGCCTTGTGTGACAACGATCTTTCCCCCGTCGCCGCTGGAGCGCCTGGGTCCCAGGTTGTAGACGACAAAAATTGCAGCCCCCAGCAGGAGGAAGTGCAGCAGTGGCTCTTTGAGACTTCGTTTGAAAGAAATTCGCATGCTACTTTCTCGCAAATCACTTTGCGGGCGTGTACCAGATGGGCGAGGTGTAGGCGCGGTCGGTAACCGTCATCGGAACGTAATCGGGCATCTTGATGCCGTAACGCTTCTGGTCATAGGCCGTCCATCGAGGCGACGGGATCTGAATCACGCGAACGTAGTAGAACGCGTTCTGCGTTGCATCGAATGAGGGATCCTTCCAGTACGCGTCGAGGGTCGGAGCGCCGATGGTGTTGGTGTAGCTCGCGTTCGCCACGTCCACGGTGTTGCCCACCGAGGTCTTGCAGCGGCCATCCGGGCCGATCTTGCGCCCGCCGGAGACGGCCACGTCGAAGATGCGCTCCTGGGCCTTGCCATCCTTGCCGAGCCAGCCCTTGATGACCTGGATGCGATCGAGGTTGGGACCGTCGGGATCGCGCATGGCGCGTACCAGGAAGGCAGGAGCTTTGCCTGCGGGCGCAGACTCGAGGTCTCCACCCATGGGCACGCCGTGAGCGTAGCCGTTCTCCGCGAAGTCAGGGCGATCGCGATCGGCAGCAACGAAGTCCCAGCCCGCGAACACGCGTACGATCGGCCGGTCTCCCGTGGTGGCGTAGACTTCCTTGCGCTTGAGCGCGTCCCAGATCCCCTCGCGGGTATTCTCGCGCGCCCACACGCCGCCCAGGCCCGCGGCTTGCTCGCCCCAGACCGACATCAACGGCCCTTGTTTCGGGTCATTGTGGACCATCATGAGAGGGGTTTTCCAACGATCGGGCGACGGCAATCCATTGGCAAACTCCCCGAAGAAGTTGTCCTCCCGTGTGGTGACTACGCCGATATGGGCATCACTGCCGCCGATCAGGCCGGACTTGTAGGGGTTGGCTCCGAGCTTGGCATCCAGTTCCAGACCGAGCTTGAGTGCCGAGCGAACATAGTTGCCGTGGAGGACGCTATTGTCCGCGAGCTCCATTTTCTGAGCATTGAGGTCCCATTTCTCAAAGTTGGCGAATTCGTCGTTGGGAGAGAGGTAGGGATGGGTCTCGCTGTCGCCCTTGATCTGCGTCGCCTCCAGCAGTGGCTCGTGGCTGGCGCGGGCCTCGGCGTAGGCCCGGTCGATCGGCTTTCCGTCGAAGGTCTCCGCCGTATACATTTGGCCATTGCTCAGGTTGCCGTTGTGCGGTATGGCAAGCACCTGGCCACCCGTCTTCTTAGCGTACGCGTCCATATACTTCCACAGGTCCGCTGGATCCTGGCTGTCGAAGGTGGAAAAGGGAACGACCTGATTCACGCGGTCGATGTTGTCCTTGAAAACGACGGTGCGATGAAGGTTATAGCCACCGGGCGCGGAGGTCCACTCGAAGCCGTGCAGCGTGGTGAACACGCCGGGCTGGTTCCATTTCTCGGCTGCGGCGGTGGCGTGTGCCCAGGCTGCAGCAGTGAGTTTGGAGGCGTCGAAGACGGGCTTGCCGCTCTGCATGGAAATGACCGCTTCGATGGCGGCTTTGACACCCTCCTGAGGGCTCGTCTTGGACATCTCGTACCACCGCTTGCCCTGTGGGTTGGCAAGAAGCTCAGGGCTGCCGGCGCGAATTTGATCGGAGATGCCCATATACTCGGCATGGTCGGTGATGGAGACCCAGTCCAGCGGCCGGTCCTGTTTGAAGCGCTGGCCGTTGTCGAGCACAACTTCCCCACCCCTGGCAACCCTGAAGAGATCGTCGGGAGTAGTCGTTACCCCAAACATTCCCGCGTCGAAGGAGTAACCAGTGTGGACGTGGGCAACGCCCCAGTAGACGCGGTTGGGAAACTTCTGCTCCAGGTAGGGCGAATAATCCGGCTTCTTTGCCTCGACTGGCTTGCGCGCGGTCTCGCTCTGAGGGGCATCTTGAGTGGTGGCGACGTGATTGCAGCCGCTGGTGAACAGCGTGCACCCGATCACCGCGAAACCCGCGATGATGTTTTTGCAGGTCGCTCTGGGCACGCTGATCGCGGTGCCAACCGTGGTTTTGCCGCGGCCGACGGACATGGCCACAAATGTGGACAGCCCCGGGGATGGGCGATCAATGCGGCCAATGATCGATAGGACTGCGCGGTTCTTCGTTTCCGAATTGCTTTTCATGGTCGTACTCTTGTCCTGACTGAAACTGGCTTACCTGATCCGTGTAAATCGCGAGACCTGCCCGCTGTTTCGCGTTACTTCACCTCGGCAATATCGTTGAGCTTCCAGCTTCCATCGAAGGCCGGCGCTTCCGGACCGTAGATGCGGAAGCCGCTCCACCACCCTTTGCCCGGAATGGTCTTGACCCACACGTCTTCTTTGCCTGCCGGAGCCTTGGGGCCGAAGTAGAGGTCGAAGGAGCCGTCCGCGTTGGCCTGCGGCTTCTCGAAGAGCGAGCGAATCGCCGCCTTATCCTGATCGGTGGCTATCAGGCAGCGCGTGTCCACGTCATAAAGGGTCATTGACCAGAAGAGTTTCCCTGGCACCGGGCCGGGGACGGTCAGCTTGTAGGTCTTGCCACCGTCGAGGTATGCGCCCGTTCCGTCGCGAAGGGCTAGCCAGTACACCGAGCCCGCGCCGACTGCCGGCTTGCCGATTGCCGCCGAAACGCCGTAGCCGCAAAAGAAATACCCGTCACTGGACTCGAGGTCGAGGAATCCCGGGACCCCGAAGTCTCCCGTGTCCACACTGATGAGTTGCAGCGGAAACCATTCCCAAGTGCGGTCCTTCCACGCGATGCGCGCTGGATTGCGGCTGGCGTAGAACACAACTCTCATCTCCGCCACCGCGGTGCGCGCCGCCTCCTCAAGAATGCGCTGCGTGGAGGAATCGGGATGGAACGGTCTGCCCTGCTTGATCCCAAGCTGGGCGAGCACTCCGAGCATGGGACGGAATTCTGCCGGGGCCGTCTCGGTCTGGATGATGGCGTGCAGTTGCCGCCAGTAATCAAGTTTGTCTTCCCAAGTCAGGATCGGCAGAGGCATCGCCTTGGAACTCACATCCGTGAAATGGTGGGTGACCGGCTGGCCCGCCTTCGCCAGGGGATACACCTTGATGCCATTGACCGCCCGGAGCGCCCTGGCGACGTCGCCGCCAACGGGCATGATCCGGACGAATACCACCACTTTCCACGTCTTACTTCGGCCCGCGTAGTAGCCATCGGGCACATTGCTGGTGTAACCCGGCGGGAGAATCAGGTGTCTGCCGCCCTGTCCCTTCTCCGGCCCGATCGTGCCCATGTCCTGCACCCAGCGCATATTGTGGTCGTCCACGAAGCCGATGAACGGGCCCGGGGGCAGCTCGACCACCATTGCCCCCGCAGCCTTGAGGTCCACGGTAGTGATGGCGTAAGGCGTGTCGGCGTTGGCAGCGCCGAACTGTTGCCGCGGCGAGGTAGCGATCACGATGCCGATCTCATTGACCTTGGCGCCCGCGGCGAGCCCCTGTTGCATGACGGCCTCGGTGGCGACAGTGCCATAGAAGAACTTGTAAGCCTCGATGGCACGGCGCAGGTCGCTGGCGACGTAAGCTCGTTCGGCGGTACCGGCGGCAGGAAAGCCGCGCTCAAACGTGTATGGCGGGTCGGCGGCAGGTACGGATTCTTCGACTGCGGTATCCATGGTTGTGTCTTTTCTCGAACGAATTTATTTGATCGAATACTGAAGGCCCCCTAATAAGTCGCTGAGAAACAGCACTCAATGACACGAGGTGAGGGATCAGATGCTCACTTAAGCGACGATTCAACCCTCCGCGCGAGATAGAACTTAGGCCTATCGAGAACATAGGTCTGTGATGGACATCACGGCTGCTTTGGTGACTGGTGCTAGCATAGCCAGTGCTGGAAGGATCGGATATCCGTTTTGGGCCAATGGCAGGGTTTAAGCACATTGAACCAAACTGAAGGTGCGCAAGAACGCTTGGGGCTTACCGAGGGACGATGAAAGCACACAACCAGAATCCACGCCGCTCTTTCGCGTCGCCACCTGCCAGATCTCCAGAGTGCTCCCAACCACTTGGAGAAGATGCGACGCGGACGCAAACGGCTCCCCCGGCAACCAGAGGGACCGACTATCTCGAATACATCATTCGCGACGCTGATTCCTATGCCAGCGTTCTTTCCGGGGCCGATATAGAGATTTCCCAGCTTGATCGAGGACGGCTGCGCGGTCGCCACGTGCGTCTTGACCTGCCAGACGGCCAGTTCTCCTATATTGAAACCAGCTTGTCGCTGCGCGGCACAGGTACCTTTCCAAACTTGTGGACGCTCTCGGTGATATTGGACAGCGAAACCCAATCGCTGCAGCACGGAGTAGAAGTACGTCCCGGGTCACTCATGATCCACCGGCCTGGTGCGGAACACGACGGGGTTTACGGCCGGAAGTTCAAGGTCGCTTGTTTCAACCTTCCGGACGATGTTTTTGCAAAACACTTTCCGCAACTCCACCCACAATTTCAAGATGCAATTGTGGAACCTTGCTCGGTGTTTGAGCCGTCACCCAATCTGCGACATAAAATCATGGAACGTTTCGCAGCCGGGGCGGCGATCATTCAGTCGGGCTCGCAGGTTCGCAGGTCTCCCGTCGCGCTGGCAAAATTCGAGAAGGAGTTGGTGTGTGACTTCCTCCGGGCCGTGGAGCAACAGCTCCCAGAGCACCCAGATGGAGCGGAGCAGCGGGCCGCTGCGATGGTGCGAGAGATTGATCAATATGCGCACCGGTCTTTCCTGGTCAGCTCTTCGGTCGCTGAACTCTGCGCCCTATGCGAAGTACCGCGAAGGACGCTTAATCGCGCGTTCCAAAATGCGCTCGGCATGGGACCGGCCACTTATCTCCGCCGCGTGCGTCTGAATTGCGCCCGTCGTGCATTGCAGCAGGGAAGTACGGTCTCGACGTCTGTGACCGATGTTGCGCTCGGGCTGGGCTTCTGGCATCTCGGCCGTTTCGCTGAACAGTACCTTGAATTATTTGGTGAATCGCCGCATGAAACTCTGCACCGCGAAGACAGGGGAGTTGGAACAGCTCGAGCCCGGCGTTAGGATCACAATGGACTCGCGGCAAACGTGAGCTTGCTGTTCTTTACGGAGATTCGACTCCTGCCCGATCAGGGGTTTTCTGATCCAGCGCGGGTGTCTTGAGGAACTCGTCCATCACGCCTGCGAAGATGATCAGCCCGTCGATCGCCCAGCGCCCAACGGTCTCCTGACCAGCGCTCCGATGGGTCGAGCTTTACGCAGCAAGTAGCTTTTATGCCGAAACGCTACGATTTTTACTAGTTCTTCATTCGCGACAAAGCCCCGTAACCTTGCCGAAGGTTAGCAACGGCCGATCTGGGGGCTGCTGAGACGGATCGAGAACGCCAATTAGCAGCCAGCGCATAGGTGATTCGCTGTTGAAGCTAAGGTCGTAACGATGCCCAATGTCCATGGAATGACATTCGCACGCCTGCTCGGGCCGCTTCATATGAACTGCTGGTATTCGCGCGGCCTGTCCACGACGGGGCTCTTCGCAGCTCGCGTGAGTATTCTCGCTCTGCCGCTTCTGGTCCCCTCATGTGTAGCGCAAGAAGCGGCCAAAGCTCCGGCAGCTCCAGAGCCCTCGGTCAACACCACCCTACCCGTGAACTGGGTCTATGGTGCATACATCCCCAAAGACGCGCCCATTGTGCCGCTCACCGGCAAGGAGCGTTTCAAGCTCTATCTTCGCCAGACGTATACAACTCCCGGAATCTACGTGAAGACCGGAGTCTTCGCAATCCACGACCAGGTCAAGGAAACCGAACCGGAGTGGGGCGATGGCGCTTCAGGTTTTGGCAAACGCGTTGGCTCGCTCCAGGCGGGGAACATCATTCAGAACTCGTTGACGGCCTTGGGCAATGCGGCAGTCGGATTCGAGCCCCGTTATGACCGTTGCCGCTGCGACGGCGCCTGGCCAAGAATTCGCCACGCTGTGGTCCGGAACTTCATCACCTACGGCGGTGCAGCCGACCGGGGGATACGACCTCAGATCATGTCGTATGCGGCAGCGTTTGGGGCCGGGGTGACCGTCGCCTCGTGGGAACCTGGCTATCCTAGCGTGCTGACTAAGGGCTATCAAAGCGTGGTGACTCAGGCTTGGGTGGGCGTGGTGGTCGACGCACTGGCGGAGTTTGCTCCCGACATCAAGCGGATGTTCCACAAGAATAAAGCAGATGATAAATAGGGTGGCGCCGCGAGAATGGTGACCTGCAATCAACAACTTAAAGGCCCTAACCTAATCAATAAGTTCAAAGGAGTCCGTCGAGCAACACGCAGGACACAAGGACAATAACCGGCATGCCGTTTCCTCCCAAGTCATTCACCCGCAAAATGCCTAAGAACACTGGACTCAAATTTCACTTAGGCGTATCGTTCGGACGAAACCAAACTCTTGCAGCGCAGGGAATCATCCAATGAACGTTCTGTCTCCTGCAACTCGCCGTGCCTTGCCGCTAATTGCGGCCGCTCTCATCTTCAGCCTTGCAGCACCAGCCATTACTGCCCAGGGCCCCTCTCCTACCTGGGCGCAAAACGACACGCTCCGCATCGCCAAAGAGGTGCAGAAGAGGCTCGCCAGCCTCACCGACTACAGCGTTTTCGACTGGATCACCTTCGGCTTCCATGGCAAAACCGTCGTTCTCAAGGGCTACGCCTCTCGTCCCACGCTCAAGAGCAGCGCGGCCCGAGTTCTCAAGGGCATTGAAGGAGTCGAGTCGGTCGACAACCAGATCGAAGTCCTCCCGAATTCTCCTAACGACGATCGTATCCGTGCTGCCGTCTACAATCGCATCTATACGCAGCCCAGCCTACGTATATATAACGCCAACCAGGGCAGTATCGCGCAAGCGATGGGACCCGGTGGCCGCAGCGTCGCAATGATGGCCGGTGGCATCACCAATGATCCACCTCGAGGCTTCCATGCCATCCACATTATCGTGAAAAATGGAAACGTCACCCTGTACGGGGTGGTCAACAACCAAAGCGATGCGGCCATTGCATACATGCAGGCCAACTCCACTCCCGGGGTCTTCAGCGTCGACAACGACCTCATCGTTCCGGGCGCCGCCAAATCCGAATAGGCCACGCACCAGGGAACCTATTGTCCTCCCGCCGGGCGCCAAGGTACATCGTGGCGATGCCCGGGGTATCAAACATGTACCTGCACAAGGCCCCCTCTGCTCATAGATAATTGCAAGTATTCGGTTGGGGGATTCTCAATTCCTCAAGTAACGATCAAGACGGGACTCACGACTCCGGACGGGCACGAAGAATTGCTCACCGAATACCTCTGCGACCACCCAGGCTGTCCTAATATAGCGACCCAGGTGCTCGGATGCGTGACTGAACTCCGCCTTGTCGCTGCCGTTTGCAGCGAGCACGCACCGAAGCCCCGGTCTTAACAACCGCATCCCAAAGAACTGTTCGTTTCTCGTAGCCAGCGAAAACGCCAAATACCGCCACTGCCCGATACTCTAAGTTTTACCAGTTGTTCGTTAACGCGGGGGGGCCTACTCTGTGAGGGCAACCGAGACGGGTGCGGCCTGTTCTCTTCATCGTCGCGCGAACATTCCAGATTTCTAACGAAAAGGGAGCCTCTCTCAATGAATGACCAGGACAAGATTCAACGAACAGTTCTTCCCATCCCTGATCAGCCGCGTACAGGCCTGGTCACCTATGATGCGAAGGATCCGGAGACCAAGTTCCCGCCGATCACGCCGCTGCGCCCGCCCAAGGGCGCGCCAAACGTCCTGATCGTCTTGATTGACGACGCAGGCTTTGGCTCCACCAGCCCCTTTGGCGGTCCATGTAACACGCCGACGGCGGAACTCTTAGCCGCCGGTGGCTTGAAATACAACCGCTTTCATACCACAGCGCTCTGCTCGCCGACGCGACAGGCCCTGTTGACCGGACGCAACCACCACACTGTTGGCATGGGCGGGATTACAGAAATAGCGACCTCGGCGCCCGGCTATAACTCGCTTCTCCCGAACAGCTGCGCACCACTGGCTCGGACCCTCAAGCTCAATGGGTATGCGACGGCGCAGTTTGGCAAGTGCCATGAGGTGCCGGTTTGGGAGACCAGCCCGGCCGGTCCCTTTGATGCGTGGCCTACGGGCGGAGGCGGATTCGAGTATTTCTATGGGTTCATCGGTGGCGAGGCGAACCAATGGTACCCATCGCTCTATGAAGGCACAACACCGATCGAAGTCAAGAAGACGCCCGAAGAGGGCTACCACCTGATGGAAGACATGACGGACAAGGCGATCAACTGGGTAGGGCAACAGAAGGCACTCATTCCCGATAAACCCTTCTTCGTTTACTTTGCTCCGGGCGCGACTCACGCCCCGCACCACGTTCCGACCGAATGGGCGGACAAGTACAAAGGCAAGTTCGACCAAGGCTGGGACAAACTACGCGAAGAGACCTACGCCCGCCAGAAAAAGTTAGGCGTCATCCCGCAGGAGTGTGAACTGACGCTAAGGCACAGGGAGATCCCGGCATGGGATGAGATGCCAGCCGCACTCAAGCCCGTGCTCATCCGGCAGATGGAAATTTACGCCGGTTTCATGGAGTATACCGATCACCATGTTGGCCGGTTGGTGGATTCGCTGAAAAAACTCAATCTACTTGATGACACGCTGATCTACTACATCATCGGCGACAATGGCTCCTCCGCCGAGGGCACGATTAACGGCACATACAATGAGATGATCAGTCTCAACGGCGCAGCCGCAGTGGAGACACCTGAGTTCCTAATCGCCAGGCTGGACAAGCTGGGCGGCCCGGAATCTTACAACCACTACGCTGTGGGCTGGGCGCACGCCCTGGATACACCGTATCAGTGGACCAAGCAGGTCGCCTCGCACTGGGGCGGCACACGCAACGGGACGATCGTGCACTGGCCTAAGGAAATCACGAAGAAAGGCGAAATCCGCAGTCAGTTTCATCATGTGGTCGACGTAGCGTCGACCATCCTGGAGGCGGCTGGGCTGCCTGAGCCGACTTTTGTCAATGGAGTGCAGCAGAAGCCTCTCGAGGGCGTCAGCATGGCGTACTCGTTCAACGACGCCAGTGCGGCCGAACGGCATGAGACGCAATATTTCGAGATGTTCGGCAACCGGGGCATCTACCACAAGGGCTGGACTGCGGTTACGCGACACAGTACGCCATGGCTCCTCGGCGGCGAGAAAATCCCGGCATTCGACGACGACAACTGGGAACTCTACGACACCAGTAAAGACTGGAGCCAGGCGAACAACCTGGCCCAGCAGATGCCTGAAAAGCTTCACGAACTTCAGCGCCTGTGGCTTATAGAGGCAGTACGCTACAACGTACTACCCCTCGATGACCGGAGAGTTGAACGGCTGAACTCAGATTTGGCGGGGCGGCCGGTGCTAATCAAGGGCAAGTCCCAGATTCTCTTTGGCGGCATGGGGCGTCTATCTGAAAACTCGGTCCTAAATCTCAAGAACAAGTCCCACTCCGTGACCGCTGAGATCGTTGTACCCACAACCGGGGCTGAGGGCGTCATCGTCGCCCAAGGCGGCAACGCTGGTGGCTGGAGTCTCTACGCCAAGGGCGGCAAGCTCAAATACTGTTACAACCTGTTCGGCATCCAGTGCTTCTTCGCCGAATCAAGCAGCGCGCTGCCTCCGGGCGACCACCAGGTACGCATGGAGTTTGCTTACGACGGGGGCGGCCTTGGAAAGGGCGGCGTCGCGACCTTGTACGTGGATGGCAAGAAAGTGGGCGAGGGCAAGGTCGGCGCCACGGCGGCCATG
>Ga0182024_10004028_pt1 | contig 34270 bp, 32 predicted proteins | sample P32metaG_FD_120480 | JGI IMG/M metagenome (GOLD analysis project Ga0182024, IMG submission 120480) | Permafrost microbial communities from Stordalen Mire, Sweden - P3-2 metaG (Illumina Assembly) | ecosystem: Environmental > Terrestrial > Soil > Wetlands > Permafrost | place: Sweden: Stordalen... | reverse complement strand
GATGTCGCCTCCGCGACCGCAAGCCTCGCCCAACAGCAAGTGCTGGCACAAGCGGGCGAGTCGGTGCTCTCGCAGGCGAACCAGATGCCGCAGTTGGCCGAGAGCCTCATTCGCGGGCAGTAGGCGGAGCGATGACTAGATCCTCTCTCGACCCCGCCGCTCTGCTCTCGTCGTATCCGAAAGTATCGTTTTCGGTCGCGCGCTCGAACAAGGGTGGCGACACCGTTCCGCCCGATCAGGTAGAGCCGCGTACTCTTCTCGTCGTAGATGGGGACGCGGCTCGCCTGGCGACACTCGCGACGCTTCTTCGCGGCGACGGATTCGCGGTGGTCGAGCACTCGAGTATCGGCGGGGCAGTGTTGGAAATGCTGACGCTGTCGCCGGATCTCGTGGTGTTGGGTGCCGAGCTAGGGGGTCTCTCGTGGATTGACGCTTGCCGGGAGCTGCGGCTGCTGGAGCCGTCGAAGATGATGCCCATCGTCCTCGTCGGCGGGGACGCTGACGACGCCGCAATGGTGGCGTGTCTGGGAGCCGGCGCGGACGACTACATCTCCGACGCGACGCGAGAGGGCGAGCTCAAGGCTAGAATTCACGTGCAGCTGCGGCACAGGAGAGACCGTGAAATACTGAAGTGGGCGCGCGAACAGCGCTCGTCGTTTCGCGCGCTGGCCCTGACCGACCCGCTCACGCGGGTGGGCAATCGAAGGCATGGGATGAGGGTGCTGGAGGACACATTGAGTCGCGGCGAGTCGCTGGGTGTGCTCATGGTGGATCTGGACCACTTCAAACGCATCAACGACACGTACGGCCACAGAACCGGGGACGCGGTGTTGAAACGGGTGGCGCAGACGCTCGAACAAAGCGTGCCGCCGGGAAGCGTCGTGTCGCGGTGGGGTGGGGAGGAGTTCGCGATCGTCGTCCGGGGGGAAGCGGCTGCCTCCGCCGTGGAGGCCGCCGAGCGATGCCGGCTCGCGATCGCGGAGCTGCGTTCGCTCGGTCCTACGGGTCTGTCGCAGGTCACGGCGAGCATTGGAGTGGCTTGGTGGAGTGGTCGAGAGCGGGCGGTGTCGGGCGCGGACTTGCTTCGGCTCGCGGACGAAGCGCTCTATGTGGCCAAGCACCACGGCCGTGACCAGGTCCGTGTGGCTCCCGCCGAGCCGCAGTAAACAGCCAGTGCAGCAATCTTAGCCTTCTCCCCCCTTCGCCCTCCACTATTACCAGACGGCTGCCGCGCGCGGGCAGGCTGTTCAAATCATGTCCAGGGGTGGCGTCTTCCCGAACATGGATAATGCGGCAGCCGGGGCCAACGTCGCGATGCAGGACTTCCTATCGATTCCGTCGGGCTCGGGCGTCCCTTCGTCCCCATGGCTAGTAGACGAGACCGTCTCTTCCGACGGCTCCGGGTGTTACGTCAGCACGATGACCTATAAGTCACCGAGCGAGATCGTCACGGATCTCGATGCGATCAACGCTCAAGGGGGCACGATGCTCTTGAACATTTCTCCCACGTCTGACGGCACCATTCCCCAAGAGCAAATCGACATCCTGAACGCTCTCGGAGTGCACCTCGGCGCGCAATGATCGTGGCGCGCCGACTTCATCGACGGTCCGGCCACGGCGGAGCTGCGACTTGAACGTCGCCCCTGGCGCAACGTGGCACACGGAGGCTCGCGAAAACGCGCGTGTTCGGCGGCCGAGGCGCCCGCAGAGGCGCGGGCACGCGCCTTGCTCGTTCGTCGGCCATGCGAGCTCGGGTTGCCGCGGCAGTCCGAGCGCTTGGCTTGACATCCAGGGGGGCATCGATGCAAGGCATGCGCTCGGCGCTTCTCGCGACATGCGGAGCAATCGCGAGTGCCGGCTGTGGGGCGCGTAGCGACCTGGACGCGGGGAACGTCACGGACGCATCCTACGTACGGGACGGGACTGCCAACGATGTCGCGACGCCGCACGATGCCGCGTCTGCCTTGGAAGCCGCAGACTCGGATGGGCCAGACGTCACGGACGCGGACAGCATGCCGGACGTGTTCGTTTGGTCCTTCTCGTGCGGTCCGTACGCGGCGTCGTGCCCGCCTTCCCCTCTGTTCCTCGGCGGTTCGGTCGGGAAGCCAGGCAATCCAAGCACGTATTGGCTCGGCTGCGAGTATACGGGGTGTTTGCACTTGGGGCCTGATGGTCCTGATTGGGACAGTTGCGAAGTGTGCGTTTGCGATCAGGACGACGCGGGTCCGACGTGGCATTGTGAAGCTTTCCCGAAGTAGCCGCTCGCGCTTCGAACGCGAGAACAACGGTTTCTCTCGTCGTGCGAGGTTGAGACAGGGGCATCGTCCACATTCCCTTGCCAAGAGCGTTGCAGGCTAGACTCGCGCGTGCATGCGCTCCTTCACTCCGTTCGAGGCGCGCGCGCTCGTCCCGCTTCTGCTGGCGATGGTCGCCTGTCCTGGAAATAAGGCTGCACCCGAGTGGATGGCCGTCGACGCCCAAACGATCGTGTCGCCACTTCGAGAGGCTGCAGCTGCGAACGCCGAACCCGCGGACGTGCAGGCGGTGCAGCGCGAAGCGGACACGTGGCGACGCGAGCATCGGCTCATCGATCTGCACGAGCATGTCCCGCCGGTGGCGGAGGCTCTAGCCCGTGCGGTGAAGATTCACGACGCGGTCGGCATCCGTCTCGCGGTAAATCTGAGTGGTGGAACGGTCACCTCCGTCGCCGGAGGCCCGAGCGACCTCGAATACACTCTCGCGCTTACGAACAATCTCTATCCAGGTCGCTTTCTCGAGTACATGAACCTCGACTACGAGAATTGGGACGCTCCGGATTTTGCGCAACAGGCGGTGAAGCAGGTCGAGCGTGGCGCGAAGCTCGGGGCCGCTGGCTTCAAAGAGTTCAAGCGGCTCGGGCTTCACTTGCGCAACAAGGCCGGGAAGCTCATTCGCATCGACGACCCCAAGCTCGACGGCGTGTGGCGTCGGTGCGGGGAGCTCGGTCTCCCGATCTCCATTCACGTGGCCGACCCGCGCGCATTCTGGGAACCGCTCACGCCGTCGAACGAGCGCTGGGACGAGCTGGCAGACCACCCGTCGTGGTGGTTTGGCGACCCGACGATCTACCCGCCGCGCGAAGAGCTGCTCGCGGCGCTCGACCGCGTGATCGGGCGTCACCCGGAGACCACGTTCGTCTCCGTGCACTTCGGCGCGAACGCCGAGGACGTCGCGTGGGTCGACGCTGCGATGGGCCTGCACCCGAACATGTGGATCGATCTGGCGGCGCGCATTCCGGAGATCGGTCGCCACGACCCTGACCTCGTGCAGCGATTTTTCGTGAAGTACCAAGACCGCATCCTCTTCGCGACCGACCTCAGCGTCGGAGAGGAGCTCGTGCTGGGTTCGGGGGGGAACGGTCCGCCGCCGACGGACGGAGATGCGGTCGAGTTCTTCCAGAGGCACTGGCGGTGGCTTGAAACCCGTGATCTGCACTTTGCACACATGACGCCTATCCAAGGGCATTGGACCATCAGCGGCATAGGCTTGCCCGCGAGCGTGCTGCGCAAGGTGTACTTCGAGAACGCAGAGAGGCTTCTCGCGAGGGCGCTCTCGCATGCGAAGTGAGCTTAGAATGCGTCGCGGGCTGCCTATAGTGTCCGTTATGCAGCTTCGCGAGGAAGGGTCCCCTGGTTTGGCTGGACGCCTTCCAGGGATCCTTCCATCCTCAACTTTTCTCGCCCCCGTTCGAGGATGAGGTCCGGATCGACGGGCTGCCGGCGCCGCGCGAGATCTTCGGATGCCCTCCAGGCAACTACCTCGAGAGCGACCGCAGGCTCCGAGTCGCACGAGGCATAGAGTTCCGCCCCGACCGCGACGACGACGAGCGTTGCGCCGCTGAGGCCGAGATGTTTGAAGTAAACTTCGATTTCCCGATCTGTTGCGCGCCGGTGATCGTGCGTACGAACGATTTTCACGTGGCTGCTTCCTTTCGCGCGACTCGCCAAAGCTCTCCGCGCCTACGCCGACCAAGTCTCATCTGCTCGCGTTTCTGGGGCGTTTCTCGCTTATCGGGACTTTCGTGCCCTTGGTCGATTTTCGATTCCGCCGCAGAGTCGATTGGCTGCATGGGTCGCTCTTTTCGGCGGCAAGAACTCCTGCTTAGTTACAAGAACTCATCGTTGTATCGATGTGCCTTTACGAAACTAATATCACCGTTATTCCCCATCGCTCTCGAGCGACCCAGCCCCAAACGGGTCCCGCTCGCATCATGGGCGGGATCGACGCCACAGCCAATACGACGAGCCTCGGAAACCGGTAAGAAACGAAGACTGCTTCATCGTGAACCTCGAGATCAGGATACCCATCCTCGGGCGCTCGATGCCTGCATGTCGTCTTGGTCTCGCCGATGCCCCCTCCTCGAGCTCGTTCCGACGCCAAAGCGCGCCTTCTACATGCAGAAAAGCTGGCGGCACCACGGCCGACGACACTGCCGCCGCGTCCTCTCTCGCCCCCGCGCATCTTCCGATACGTGGACGCTGTCGCCCGCTACGGGTCGATCCGGAAGGCAGCCGAGGCGCTGCACGTGGTGTCGTCCGCGCTCAATCGCCGGATTCTCGACCTCGAGGAGGAGCTAGGCTCGCCGCTCTTCGAGCGCCTGCCGCGGGGGGTTCGGCCGACGGCGGCCGGCGACCTGTTTCTGGCCTACGTGCGGCGATCGATCCGCGAGCTCGAGCAGGTCGGCGCACAGATCGAAGGGTTGCGCGGCCTCTTGCGGGGACGGGTACGCATCGCCGTCGCCGAGTCCGTGACGGGTCACATGCTTCCCACCGCGATCGCGCGCTTTCAAGCCGGGCATCCGAACGTGGCTTTCTCCGTGTGGATGGACGGCCCGAAGGGGCTCGCGGACGCGCTCGCGACCGATGCCGCCGATCTCATCCTCACCCACGATCCGCTCGACCGACCGGAGGTCAGCGTAGTCACTTCGGTGCGCCAGCCGCTCTGCGCGCTCGTTGCGCCCGATCATCCGCTCGCTAGTCGAGCGACCTTGCAGCTCCGCGACTGCCTCGACTTTCCGATCGCGATGCCGGACGTGACCCTCGCCGCCCGTACGCTGATCGACCGCGCGGTGGCGCGCGCGTCGTTCAAGCTCGAGCCGGCGCTGGTGTCGAACTCGGTCGAGCTCACGAGGACGTTTGCGCGGCAGAATCACGCCGTTTGCTTCCAATTTCGCATCGCCGGAAGCCCGGACGTGTCAGGCCTAGTCACGATACCACTCACCGATCCGGGGCTTGCGGAAGCGAGGCTGATGCTCGCGGTTCGTCGCAACCGCGTCTTGCCCGTCGCCGCTGCAGCGTTCGCGCAGCTACTCGAAGAGCTATTCGAGGACATTTCGTTGGTCTAGACGGTCTCGTTGCGGGCCTCGCCGCCCCAGCGTGTTGGTCGGGCTCGCCGTGTCGCGCGCCGAGCGCGCTGATTTAGGCATCGGCGTGCGCGCTTCTTGGTGCTGGTGGCAGTCGTTTTTCCGCTGCATATGACTTTCGGGGACCCAATCGAAGAAGAAGCGAGTCGTCGATGGATACCGATCCAAAGCCACATCACATCGAGGGGGCGACGGCATTGCAATTGCCTCAGCCCCATTCCGAGCGAGTGGACGCAAGACGTGACGTGAGCGAGCCGGCCACGATTCTTGTCGTCGATGGTGACTCGAACGGCAGGACCTTGCTGGTGTTCACATTGAGACAGCAGGGCTACCGCTGCGCGCAAGCGTCCAACGGCGCGGACGGGATCGCTGCGGTCGTCGAAAGGCAGCCGAGCGTCGTCCTCTTGGATCTCGAGCTCCCAGACCTGAGAGGGGAGGAGGTGACGCGACGAATTCGCGAAGACAGCCGCGTACCGATCATCGTCGTGTCTGCGCGCGGCCAAGAGGGCGTGAGCGTGGATGCACTCGACGCCGGAGCGAACGACTTCGTGACGAAGCCCTTCTCGTCGGCGGAGCTGTTCGCCCGAATTCACATCGCCCTCCGAGCGATGCGGACGGCCGAACCGGAACCCGACACGGGTGTCGTCACGATCGGCGATCTAACGGTCGACTTCGATTCTCGTACCCTTACCGTCTCCGGCGCCGAGGTCTACCTCACCCGTACCGAATATCGCTTGCTTTCGATTTTGGTCCGTTCCTCAGGCAGAGTCGTCACCAGTCGACAAATTCTGCGACAAGTGTGGGGAACGGCATACGAAGAGCAAATGGGGTATCTCCGCATCTACATGCAGAAGCTTCGCTCCAAGGTCGAGCGCGAGCCCGCGCATCCCAAGTACCTCATTACGCAGCGCGGGGTCGGGTACTGTTTGAGGTCTCCGTGACGAGAACTCGAACCGCAGACATCAGGACGAGATACTGACGGGACAGGCATCCGTGGCGGCACCGAGCACTGCGTCGACGATCGCTTGCAAGCCTACCCCGCGTGTTGCCTGAGCAAAGACGAAGGGTCCGTCCCCTCGCATCGCCCTTGCATCGCGCGCCATGACCTCTAGATCGGCACCGACGTAAGGTGCCAGGTCGGTCTTATTGATCACCAGTAGATCGGACTGAGTAATTCCGGGGCCACCCTTACGCGGAATCTTGTCTCCTCCCGCGACGTCAATGACATAAATGGTGAAATCGACGAGCTCGCGGCTAAACTGGGCTGCCAGGTTGTCGCCCCCGCTCTCGACGAATAGTAGCTCGGCTCGGACGTCGACCGTGAGTCGTTCGAGCGCGTCTAGATTGTGACTGATGTCCTCTCGAATCGCGGCGTGCGGGCACCCTCCCGTCTCGACGGCGCGTATGCGCTCGGGCGCGAGCGCTTGATTGCGATGCAAAAACTCCGCATCTTCGCGCGTAAAAATGTCGTTCGTCACTACTCCAAGGCGAATCCGATCACGCAGCGCGCAGCAGAGCGCCAATACGAGGGCAGTCTTGCCGCTCCCGACCGGGCCGCCAATCCCAACCGCGAAGGCTCGCTCCTCGTAGTTTCGCCGCGTCCGGGGCTCACGGTCACGAAAAAGTCCGCGATGGCGCGGATGATCGTGCGAGTGGGCATGCCCGTGGCCGGCGCCACCGAAATCGCGGTGGTCGTGCTCCTCGTCATCGTGGGCCATGGCATTCCTCAGCTTTGAAAGAGGCGAGCGTAGAGTCCATCATGGGTAGCTCCGATGATGTCGATCAAGGGTGAAACAGTGGCTGCCTCGTTTGAGCCGAGGTGCCCACACGTCCGAAGAATCGCGTCGAGGGTGGGGCCGTGTCTCTGCTGAAGTCGTTGCGCCTCGTTTGGGCCGACGATGCCGATTCGCACCGCTGCCGACGTCATTCCGCGCAGCGCAAGATAGAGGTGAAGCGCGAGCGTGTCGCGTCGGTCGACGCCAAGAAACGAGAGAACGGCGCCGAACGCTGGAGCGAGGTGCGCGTGCACGCTGCGCTCGCGGACCTGCGAAAAAAGCGTCGCGACCGCCGGCTCGTCGAAGACTCGCGCGCACGTGGCGACGAAGGCACGCCCTTGGGTACGACTCGCGCGGTTGGCCACGTGACTCGTGAGGATGGCGTCGACGAGCGTGTCGAGCTCCGCCGTGGCCTGCGGTTCATCGTGCGCCGCGGCGACGAACGGAAGGCACGCATTCCCGACGTTCCAAATGTAAGCCAGAACGTAAGTGTCGAGCCGAGCCGCATCTCGGACTTCGCCCGAATGAACGGCAGCTTCGAGCCCCGCGGAGTGAGCGAAGCCACCCGTCGGAAAGGCGGAGTCGGCGAGTTGCAGAAGACGCCATCGCATTGCAGTTGCCACAGAACCTCAGAACAAGTGATAGAGCTGCGCGAGCGGAAGCTTCGATGCCGGCCCACAGCGCAGAGGCACGCCGTCCGCGCGAACTTCATAGGTCTCGGGATCCACGGTGATGGTAGGCAACGCGTCGTTGTTGACCATATCCCGTTTCCCGATACCACGGCATCCTCGCACCGCGACGATGCGCTTCGTAATTCCAAGGTCTTGCAGACTTCCCTCGCGTTCCGCTCGCTGCGACGTGAATGCAATGCTCGTAGGACCGATCGCGCGTCCGTACCCTCCAAACATAGGCCGCATGAGCAAGGGCTGTGGCGTCGGAATCGACGCGTTGGGATCTCCCATCTGCGCCCACGCGATGAATCCACCTTTGAGGACGATCTCTGGTCGAATTCCGAAGAAGGCAGGCCTCCAGAGCACGAGGTCTGCCCACTTGCCGACGGCGATACTTCCGATCTCGCGTGCCATGCCGTGCGCAATCGCAGGATTGATCGTGTACTTTGCGACGTAACGTTTGATGCGAGCGTTGTCGTTGTCACCGCGCTCTTCCGGTAGACTGCCTCGATCGCCCTTCATTTTATGAGCGGTCTGCCATGTTCGAGCGATCACTTCGCCGACGCGCCCCATCGCCTGACTATCGCTAGAGACGATGCTGATCGCCCCGAGATCGTGCAAGATGTCCTCCGCAGCGATCGTTTCGCCACGGATGCGGCTCTCCGCGAAGGCGACGTCTTCGGGTATCGTCTTGTCCAAGTGATGGCACACCATGAGCATGTCGAGGTGCTCGTCTAGCGTGTTGACGGTGAAAGGGCGCGTCGGGTTCGTCGAGCTCGGGATGACGTTAGGCTCGCCGCAAACACGGATGATGTCCGGGGCGTGCCCACCGCCCGCGCCTTCGGAGTGGTACGTGTGAATCGTCCGCCCTTTGAACGCTGCGATGGAATCGTCCACGTATCCAGATTCGTTGAGTGTGTCGGTATGAATCGTAACTTGGACGTCTTCGCCCTCCGCGGCGTTGAGACAACAGTCGATCGTACTTGGCGTCGTGCCCCAGTCTTCGTGTAGTTTCAAGCCGACCGCGCCCGCCTGAATCTGCTCGACAAGCCCTTCAGGAGAGGAGGTGTTTCCCTTGCCGGTAAGGCCGATATTGATCGGAATCGCATCGGTACTTTGAAGCATCTGCCGGATATGCCGCGCCCCGGGGGTGCAGGTAGTCGCGTTGGTTCCCGTCGCGGGTCCAGTACCCCCTCCGACGAACGTGGTGACACCCGATGCCAAAGCCTCGCTGGTCTGCTGCGGGCAAATGAAGTGTATGTGGGAATCGATGGCGCCCGCCGTCAAGATGAGCCCCTCTCCGGCGATGGCTTCCGTCGTGACGCCGACGATCATGCCGGGGGACACTCCCGCCATTACGTCGGGATTGCCCGCCTTGCCGATTCCGGCGATGCGGCCGCCTTTGATCCCGATGTCTGCCTTGTAGACGCCCGCGGCGTCGATGACGACGACACTCGTAATGACGCAATCGAGAGCATCGGCGTCGCCGACTCCGGCGCATTGCCCTTGCCGATCGCGGAGCACCTTGCCGCCTCCGAATTTGCATTCGTCGCCGTAGACGGCAAAGTCTTTCTCGATCTCGGCGACCAGCGAGGTGTCACCGAGGCGGACGCGATCGCCGACGGTTGGACCGAACATGTCGACGTAGTGGCGGCGATCGATCGATAGGCTCACGCAGTTTCTTTCCGTTGAATGAAGGTCGTTGCAGTCGCTACGAGGCGGACCGTCTTTTCTTCGCCGGGCTCGAACCGGACCGCCGTTCCCGCGGGGATGTCGAGGCGCCTACCCGTCGAGATGGCACGATCGAATTTTAGAGCTGCATTGGTCTCCGCAAATGGATAGTGACTTCCGACCTGGATGGGACGGTCGCCTACGCTCTTGACGACCACTTCGACCGTGTCTCGACCCTCGTTCAACGTGAGAGTGCCCGGCGCGACGAAAAGTTCCCCGGGTGTGGCGAACGAGGAAGTCTGCGGAGCCCGAGGAAACGTGCCCTCTGCAGGGAGTGGCAAAAAGCTGCCGAACAGGGCGAGGGATAGGTCCACCTCGTCGAGAGCGATCGGCTCGTGGAGGGTGACGAGTTTCGTCCCGTCTTGAAATGTCCCCTCGACCTGCACCTCGACGAGCATCTCCGACACCCCATCCATGACGTGCACGCGTCCAAGGATCCGTCGGCCGAGATCCATGAGATGCGCAACGGAGTGTCCGTCACGAATGAGCTCGAGAATCTGCGTGGCGAGTAGGGCAACCGTCTCTGGATAGTTGAGCCGAACCCCGCGTGCGAGACGCTTCTGCGCGACGAAGCCGGCTCCATGAAGCAAGAGTTTGTCCACATCGCGCGGCGACAAGTGCATGGTCCATATTCAGCATCGCGCAACGCCAGCCAACTGTCACCACTTCCGCGCAAATGGGTCGTCGCCGAGCACCTTAGCCAAAGCGGCGAAACTCGGACGAAACATACGAATGGCGGATTCAGTACGAGTCGAGGCGAGGCGAAGGATCGCGCCGTCGGTAGCAAGGGCACTTGCGGCAGCAATGGTATCGTTGCTCTCCGAGCGCGAGGGGGGCTCGAGCATGGCCGCGCGTACGCTTGCGAACCGGGGTCCCACCGCGACCAAAGTCAGGAATACCTCGTACCGCCCCATGCGATCGGCAATCGATCCGGACATGGGGTCGAGCCTCGTGGCGTCGACGAGGACGAACCGGTTGTCTCTGACGACCGTGGTACGGGATGCGTACCTGGCAAACTCCCAGCGCTCGCCACGTGCGGCTCGGCCGCTCGTGTACCCATCCATGAGCAGCAGCGACGCCCCCGGCGCCATTCGAACGTTCAGTGTTTGCGAGTACCTCGCCCCGGCAAAGCAGACGACCGGATCGGGTACGAGGGCGAGTGCCGCGTCGTCTTGTACCCGTACATCGAAGCGTTGAGAGCAGCCGGTGGGCGATCGATAGATCTTGGTCGATGCCTGCGTCGAGATGAACGCCGAGGCGCCTTCGCGGGCGTCGACGTCGACCGCAACGTCGTCACCATCGACGAGTCCTCCGCCCAGGCTCGCCAAAAATACCCAGGCACCGTTTCCGTGATTTCGCGGAGTCAGAAGGCGGACAGGACTCGTGGCGTGAGCACGTGAGAGCACTGTTTTGAGTCCGGAGGTACGGAAGGCAAGGGTGGCGCGCCCGGAGGCGAGACGGGTGGGCACACCGGGTGCGAGCTCGTCGAGCTGACTCGTGCATCCTCCTGGATAAAAGCTCACTCGGCACGGCGCCCGACGTAGGCGCGCCATCCTCCAAAGGACGAAATGTCTTCGGCGCCTTCGGCCGCGTGCGCCTCGCACAAGAAGCCGTGGACACGAGATCCGTCGTCGAGATCGATCGTGCCGATCGCGAGCGGTGCGCCGACAGCGGCGAGGAACGAGCCGATGGTCTCGCTTGGGAGAGCCCACACCTCGAGCTCGATACGTGCCCCCTCTCCGAGCGTTCGGACGAGGCCGGGCTTCGGCGGCTTGGTCCCCGGCAGCGCGTAGAGTCTATAGCGGGGCGCGGTCCTGGCGGATCGCAGGAAGCGTCCTCCACGATCGGTCAGCTGGTGATTGAGCGGGCCGCCCGAGAGGTGAGCACCCACCACGGCAATCGGCTGCTGGTCCAAGGGTAGCTCGAGCGACATAGTGCCCAGAGGTGGTACCGGCTGTCCGGTCGCCCCCAACGATCCCCCCGTCTTCGCGTGGAACGCCGAGCCGAGTGTCAGCAGCGACGCGTCGCGACCCCACGGGCCAATGAAGGTTACGCCGGATGGAAGTCCATCGGGCCGAAACCCACCGGGAACAGCAACCGCTGCCAGGTCGAGCAGGTTGGCGAATGTGGTATAGCAGCCTAGCCGAGCGTTGGTCTCGATGGGGTCCGCCAGCACGGCCTCGATCTGCGGATGAAACGGGACCGTGGGGACGACCAAGGCTTCGAGGCGACTCCACGTAGGCTCGATGGCTCGTCGCAGCTCTGCCAGCCGATGGATAGCCCGGAATGTGTCCGTGCCGCGGTACTCTGCTCCACTGGCCAAGATCTTGCGAATGACAGGAAGCAGCGCATCGGGATGGGCGTGCACGAATGTCTCGAGCCCCGCGAGGCGCTCGGCGACCCAAGGGCCGGCATAGAGAAGGGCGCCGGCCTCGTAGAACGGCGTCATATCGACGCGCTCCAACGTAATTTCCATTGTCTCGAGCCGGGCGCACGCGCTCTCGAACTGCTCGCGCGCGGCAGTGTCTCCAAAGGTTAGATCTTCCGGCCGAGGAACGCCGACTCGCGACCCCGCCCACGAAACCTGCCCGGATCGCCACTGGAAGCGGGCAGCCTCCGGCCGGGAGAAGGGATCGGCCGGATCGAAGCCAGTTACGACGCTCGCCACGTCTCTAGCGTCTTCGCAGACGAGCGTCATCAAAGTCATACAATCGATGGACCGACACGCCGGGACCAAGCCCCGCGTCGACAAGAGTCCGCGACTCGGCTTCAGGCCGACGATGTTGTTGAAGGCGGCCGGAACGCGACCCGATCCCGCGGTGTCCGTTGCAACCGCAAAGGATACCTGACCTCGCGCGACGGCTGCGGCGGAGCCGGAACTCGATCCACCGGTGACGTACCGGGCGTCGAATGGATTCTGGGGAATCCCATACGGACTACGGACCCCCACGAGTCCAGTAGCAAACTGGTCGAGGTTCGTCTTGCCGACGAAGAGTGCGCCGGCCGCGCGAAGCCTTTCCACCACCGGCGCCGACTGGTTCGGGACGTAGGCGAACTCAGGGCACGCGACGGTCGTCGGGACGCCGGCGACATCGATGCTGTCTTTCACCGCGAAGGGGAGGCCGTAGAGTGGCGGGCGCGCGTGGGGGGGAATCTGGTCGAGCTTGCGAGCTTCCGCGCGCAAGTCATCCGCGTCCCTGCGATGAATCCAGATTCCCTCGTTGCCCTCCCCGCTGGTCGCGGTCAAGGTGACCTCGACCACCTCGCTGGGAGTGAGCATCTCCTCGCCGTACGCGCGACGGAGCGAGCCGATATCAAGCGAAAACAAGCGATGTGTGAGGCTCACGGAGCAGGCTTGCCTTACTACAACGAACGATCTCCCGCCGCAACGAGCGTCATTCGCCCGGCGCGTGCTCCAGAACGATCGGAGCAACCTCGGGTGTCGCTGCGTACTTCGCGCACCCGACGAGAAAGGCCGCCACAGCCAGGTAGCTGATGGCGACCGTCGGAGTCTGATTGATGCCGATCGCCTCGCCGTGCATGAATCCGAAGAACGTCAGTACCGCGCCGGCCCCCGCAAACGCGGCGGATCTCATGAACTGCCGTTCGATCACGAATACCGCGATTGCACCGAGGATAAGTCCACCGAGGATGGACCCGCCTCCCATGATCGACAGCCCCTGATACAAGATGCCGGTCTGACCGAGCTTGTCGAAGCCTACCGTGGCTGCGTTGGTTCCTGCAGCGGCAAGCGAGTTGTCGATTTGCAATTTACCCCAAGCCGCGATGTGCGGCGTGAGCGCAAGCACGATGGCGGGCGCGTGGCTCTTTGGAGTCTCCTGAAACGCCTGAGAGCCGATGAGCATCCCGATATAGAGCAGAATGGGGGAGATGGCGACCACGGGGATGAGAGCCACCATGACCGAAATAATCCCGAGCCAGGACAGTACGATGACCATGAGTCCCGTGGCGGCAGAGTACCCGATCCGTCCGCCCATGGCCTTCCACCCCGGGTGACCAATGTAGACAGCATTGATGAAGGGGTTGCCCATCATGCAGCCGAGCAAACTCACTATTCCGTCGGCGGTCAGAACACGCGTGGTCGGAAAACTATCGCCGGCAACGGCCGCGCTCTCCACGTTGTCCATGGCTTCGACGAGGTCGTAGATCCCGAAGGGAATTGCCGTGACCAGAATGACTCCCAGAAACTGGAACCCGGAAAAGACGTGCCCTATAGCGGGAATAGGGACCGAGAAATGAAAATTGGACACGGCGTCGCCTAGCTTTGCGGAGCTCATCCCTCCGTAGTCGAGCCCGGCCGCGGTCGACACCCAGGCGATGGCGGTACCCACGCCAATCGCGATGAGCCCCGCCGGAATCCCTTTGAAGTAACGCACGCCCCCAAACCAGCTCGCGAGAATGATCGCGAAGCACGGAATTGCGATGATGGGAGTCATGAACATGTCCAGGGCAGGGCGCATGGAAATGAACGCTATGGAGACGCCGGCGAGGGTGCCGAGCAATGCTGCCCTTGGAGTAATCTTTCGTATGATCGGCGCTACGAACCCGCCGATCATGAGCACGAAGCTCTGAATGAAGACCCATGTCAATCCCGCCTCCCACCCACGCACCGGATCGCCCGTCTTCGCCGCGATGGGCAGCATAATCACGAACGTCACGACGAACATGTGAGGCACGCTGATGCCCGAAGGCAGCGCGCAAACGTCGGTGCGTCCCGTTCGCTGAGCGAGCTTATACGCGAGCCACGCGTAGTACGCCGTGCTCAGACACATCATCAAGCCAGTGGCGGGCAGGATCCTCTGAAACACGAGCGCGTCAGGCATCTTGAGGACGAACCGCAAGAGCCCCGTCAGGGTCAGCAGGTTCACGAGAATGTTCGTGCCGAAACCAAAGAAAGCGTTCCAGTCACCGGGTGTCCACAACTTGGGTTTGATCGCATCCATGGTTGCTCCTGACCTGCCTAGAGTCGATTGCCTTCGTCCTCGCACATCATCATTCTTTGGAGAGTGCCTTCCGCACTCGAGTCGAGTCCGAGACCCAGCCAAAGATGCCGCCTTGAGCTTTAATCATCCGAAGTCCCACTTCGTGAAACTCCGGGAAGTAGGACGCGCAGCAATCGCCGGGCACGATGCAGCGGTAGCCTCGATCGTTTGCCTCACGCACCGTCGTGTGAACGCACACCTCCGTCGTAACCCCGCATACGATCAGATTTTCGATCTGCTTGTTCTCCAGAATCAGGTGCAAATCCGTCGAGTAGAAGGCGCCCTTACCCGGCTTGTCGACGACGACTTCGCTCTCCTTCGGATACAGCTCCGAAATGATGTCGTGCCCCGGCTCGCCCCGAATCAAGATACGCCCCATCGGTCCGGCGGCTCCTATGCGCATGCTCGGAGCCCCGCGCTCGACTTTGGCTTTGGGGGCGTCCGATAGATCCGGTCTGTGTCCCTCCCGGGTGTGGATGATGGTCATTCCCTTTGCCCGCGCCACCTCTAGTAGAGATGCACAAGGTGCAATCGCGGCCTTCAGATGGGAGACGTCGTTTCCGAGGGCTTCGCCGAATCCTCCGGACATCAGAAAATCGCGCTGCATGTCGATCATCACCACGGCCGTGCGTTGGATGTCGATGGTGATGGGTTCCGGGTCTGCGTCGACAGTGGTGAGTGACATGACGAATCAACCTCTTTCTAAGGCGGCCCCCATGCGAGCGCCCGCCTTCACGATAAAGCCTCGAGTAAAGCGCGCGAGTCGCTGACGGCGCCAAATACGCCCTGCTGCATCGTAATCATCTTGAGCGCTGCTTCGTGGTTGCCAAGATCCGTTGCCGCGCAGCAATCGCGCAGCAAGAGACACTCGAAGCCCCGATCGTTCGCCTCGCGCATCGTCGTGTGCACGCACACGTCCGTGGTGATTCCTGCAAGCACGAGATTGCGCACGCCACGCAGCCTCAGCAGCAGCTCGAAGTCGGTCGCATAGAAGCTTCCTTTGCCAGGCTTGTCGATGATGGCTTCGCCGGCGACAGGCGCCAGCTCCGGAATGATCTGCCAACCCGGCTCGTCGCGGACGAGCACGCGACCGCACGGCCCGACGTCACCAATGCCGATTCCCGATTCGCTACGGCGCGAGCGCCACTTCTTGTTCTCGGGCAGATCGAATAAGTCCGCCCGGTGCCCCTCTCGCGTGTGGAATACGGGAAACTCGGTCGCGCGAAAGACCGCAAGTACGCGGCGAATCGGCTCGATGCAAGCCCGAGTCATCGAAATATCATATCCGAGTAGATCGATATAGCCGCCCCTTCCGCAGAAGTCGGCTTGCATGTCGATGACGACGAGCGCGGTGTTGCTTCGTCGAAGATCCCCGTCGAACGGCCAGGAGTATGGTGTCGCGGCGACGTACCGCCGGGAGCCCGCCATCGCGGTGCTTGTTCCGTCAGCCGACAGGTCGCTCGTCATCACGAATCATCCTCCGTGATGATCTGCATACCGCTCATGGTGTTTCGCTACGATTTCGACGCCGCTTTCGTGCAGACCGCGTTAGCGATTTTGAAAGCCGTATATGAAATATTTATGTGCTCGACACCGGCTCGATACCTTGAATGCAGCATGGTTTGAGCTCAAGGCGCCAGAAATGGTGGCAAGCGTGCGCCACGAAGGCCTGTCGTTACCATCGATTCCCGTCGTCGCGTTGCATTGATAAGGAGTTGTCCGATGAAGAGAGATCGAATCAGGTCGTGGGTAGTGCCGGCTGCGGTGGCGGCGTGGCTGAGTTCGTCGCCGGGCTCGGCCTTGGCGGCGGAGCAGGCGGCGGCCACTGTCGCTGTTGCCGTGCCAGCGCCGGCCGCGGCCGTTCCTACGGCGGCCCCCGCGATGGCGCCGCCACCCCCCCCGCCTCCGGGACCGCCCCCAACCGCGGCTCCAATGATGGCCCCCCCCCCTCCACCGCCTCCGGGGCCGGTCCCAGTCGCTGCCCCGACGATGGTACCCGCTCCACCGCCACCTGCCGACGTTCCTCCTCCGCCTCCTCCGAAGCCGAGCGGGCCCACCATTGGATATACGTTTGGAGTGCGCATCGGCCTGAGGCTTCAGGACTATGAGAAGCCAAAGGACATGGACGAGATCCATTTGGACTCGTTTTACGACACGACTGCGGAGGCACGTTTTCACGGCTCGGTGACGGATCAGTTCTCCTGGGTCGTCAATTTCAACGCAAGCCTGGCTCCGTCCGACGGTACTCTCGCGGGGTCAGGGTCCGTGGGTGTCATGGATTTGATCGCGCAGTACAAGGCGGCGAAGGAATTCAATATCTGGGCCGGTCGCTTGCTGGTTCCGTCCGATCGGTCGAACTTCAGCGGGCCGTTTTTCAGTCTTCCCTGGAACTATCCGGGCTTTTACGTCGCGGGCGCGGCTCCGCTCGGTCCAAAGGACGGTCCAACGGGTCGTGATCAGGGTGCAGTGATGTGGGGGAATGCCTTGGACGACAAGCTGAAATACTACGGCGGCGCGTTCGGGATAGATCAACACGGCGCCGGGACGGAGCCCTACCTTTCCGGGCGGGTCTCCTACACATTGCAGGGAAGCGAGCCGGGTTACTTTGGCTCGAGCACCTACTATGGCGCGAAGGATGTAGCCACGATCGGTGTCGGGCTCCAGTACCAAAGGCTCGGCGCCGAGAACGTCAAGAGCGAGATGGCAGCCGGCTGCCCCGGAGGTCCCGCGTGCAAGGACAATGTTACCTTCATGGCGGACGCTCTCGTCGAAGAAAACGTGAGCGGAGTGGGTACGTTCACCTTCGAAGGACAGTTCTATAAATTTACGGATGGGTATGTCTTCTCCGGTACACCCGGCCCCGCCAGCGTACCCATTTATGCCCCGGACGAAGGCTTCTACCTTCTCGCAGCGTACCTGATGCCGAAGCCTCTTAGTCTGCAGCCTCTCGTCCGCATCCAACAAACGGTGGACCCGGGGTGGACGATCTTCGACGCGGCGCTCGCCTATGTCATCAAGGATTACTCGGCTCGCGTCGTTGCCACCTACGAGCACATCGATCGTGGGACGAGTATTTCGGCAATCGCACCCAATCCGGTCCAGAATTCGCTTCAGTTGGGCATTCAGCTGCAGAGCTTGTGACGGGAAGGCCGCGCCGGAGCAACTGTTCGTGCTTGGGTTCGAAACCGAGGGACGAACAGTCGCTCGACCGAGTCTCGGGGGCGGCTCCCGCCCCCATGACGGTTGCTCTAGACGGCCAGGTGGTCGCGGACGAGGTCGTCGGAGAGCGCGTCCATTGCGCCGTCTGCGACGACCACGCCACGCTGCATGAGAAAGAATCGGCTTGCAACGCGCCGGGCGAATGGCAGCTTCTGCTCCACGAGAAGGACGGACACCTTCTCCTCCGTGTAGAGCCGGCGAATGACCTCGCCGAGTTCATGAACGATGCTCGGCTGGATTCCCTCGGTAGGTTCGTCCAACAGGATGCACTTGGGCTCTAACGTCAGGGCACGCGCGATGGCGAGCTGCTGCTGTTGACCGCCGGACAGGTTGCCGCCGCGGCGGCGCATCATCGAGCGCAGTACGGGAAAGAGACGAAAGACGAGGTCTGGAATCTCACGGCGCTTGCTTCTGCGGACGAATGTCCCCACGAGCAGATTCTCCTCCACGGTCAGTTCGGGGAAAATCTCGCGCCCTTGGGGCACGTACGCGATACCCGATCGAGGGCGCTCGGTTATCTTCGTGGAGACGAGCTCGTGATTGTCAAAGCGAATGCTGCCCGAGGTCACGGGGATAAGACCCATGATGGCCCGCAGTAGCGTCGTCTTGCCCACACCATTGCGCCCCATGAGACACGTGCAAGACCCATCCACGACATCGAGACGAATGCCGCGAAGCGTGTGGCTGCCCCCATAGTATTGATGAAGATCCCGGACCTCTAGCACGTCATACTCCCAGGTAGACCTCAACCACGCGCGGATCGTTCTGCACTTCCTGCATCGGCCCTTCGGCAAGCACACGTCCTTCGTGAAGCACAGTTACGGTACGGGCGATGCTCCGAACGAAGTCCATGTCGTGCTCGACGACGACGACGGTATGTTCGCCGACGAGCGACGAAAGAATCTCTGCTGTTTTTTCTATCTCGGCCTGCGCCATGCCAGCGACCGGTTCATCGACGAGCAGAACCTTTGGCTGCTGTATGAGAAGCATTCCGATCTCCAACCACTGCTTTTGCCCGTGCGATAGCAACCCCGCGAGCGCCGTGGCGTTCTCCGTGAGGCCCGTGAGCTCCAGGGTACGCTCGATGGCCGCGCGTTCGTCGGCGGAGAGGCGCGCGAATAGCGCACGAAAGACCCCTTTGCCACCCTTGAGCGTTAGCTCGAGATTCTCGAATACCGTATGCCTGGGAAAGACCGTGGGGCGTTGAAATTTTCGTCCGATCCCCAGGTTGACGATCCGGTGTTCAGGAAGGCCCGTAATGTCTCGGCCTGCAAAGTGTACTTTGCCCGAGTCAGGACGTGTCTTCCCGGTGATGACGTCCATGAGCGTCGTCTTTCCGGCTCCGTTCGGGCCTACGAGACATCGAAGCTCGCCTGCTTCGAGCGACAACGTCAACTCGTTCAGTGCGAGAAAACCGTCGAAGCTCACGCTCACGCGGTCGACTTGAAGAAGCGCGCTCACGGGCGCTTCTCTTGGCCTGTGGGAACGCTCGTGGGAGGAGGGTGCGAGGAGTGACGCGGCACCGCCGCTCTTCCGAAGAGGTCCGCACGCTGCGCACCGCTGCGGAGAGCCTTCAGACTCGCAAACACCTGGAGGACGCCTCCCGGAAGAAACAGCGTCACAAACACGAAAAGAGCGCCCAAGAGAAAGAGCCAGAACGTCGGAAAGGCAACCGTGAGCCAACTCTTCGCGCCATTGACCAACAGAGCACCGAGGATGGCGCCGGCCAGCGAACCGCGACCGCCCACCGCTACCCAAATGGCGATCTCGACCGAGGTGGAAGGCTGCATCTCGCTCGGGTTGATGATTCCTATCTGAGGGACATAGAGGGCTCCGGCCAGACCGGAGAGCACGGCCGATAGAGTCCACGCGAAGAGCTGGTAGGAGACGACGTTGTAGCCGCAGAAACGAACCTTGGCCTGCGCGTCGCGCATCGCGGTAAGAACACGACCGGCCCGCGAAGCGACGACAAAGCGACAGATCGCGTATGCGACCGCGAGGCCGAGGCCGCTCGCGGCGCAGAGGGCCGCACGCGTGGACGGCTCACGAAGGGAGAAGCCCAGTATCCGCTTGAAGTCCGTGAGCCCGTTGTTGCCTCCGAAGCCTGTCGCGTTCCGGAAGAAGAGCAGCATCGCGGCAAATACGACCGCTTGCGTAACGATGGAGAAGTAGACTCCATTGATTCGAGATCGAAACGCAAAGAAACCGAAGCCGAACGCGATCGCGCCCGGAACGAACATCGCCATGAGGAGCGCGAAGCCGAAGTGGTCGAAGCCGCGCCAGTACCAGGGCAGCTCCTTCCAATCGAGAAAGACCATGAAGTCAGGTAGCGCGCTTCTGTACATGCCTTCGCCACCGATCGACCGCATCAGATACATGCCGATGGCGTAGCCACCGAGTGCGAAGAATAGGCCGTGGCACAGGCTCAGGATCCCGGCGTAACCCCACACGAGATCCATGGCCACGGCGACGATCGCGTAGCACGTGATCTTTCCAACGAGGGTCACCGCGAATCCGGGAACGTGGAGCGCACTTGCGTCCGGCGTTAGAACGTTGAAGAGCGGCACGATGACGCCGGAGATCGCGCAAACCGCGACCACGAACCCCGCGTCCCAGTGACGCACCCAGTGACGCACCCAGTGACGCAATACATGCGCCCATGGCCGGGTGGAGACCGAGCTCATGCCGCATCCACGCTACGCACCCGTGGAGCGAAGAGCCCCTGTGGCCGCTTCTGTATGACGACGACGACCGCGAGAAGGACGACGATCTTGCCGAGGACTGCCCCCGCAAGGGGCTCGAGAAGCTTATTCAAAATGCCGAGCGAAAAAGCTGACAGCACGCAACCTACGAGCTTTCCGACGCCGCCGAGGACGACCACGAGAAAGGAGTCAACGATATAGCCTTGACCGAGTTCGGGCCCGACATTGCCGAGTTGCGACAGCGCTACCCCGCCAAGCCCGCCGACTCCCGAACCTAGCGCGAACGTCCACGTATCGACGCTCGATGTCGAGATTCCCATGCACGCAGCCATCGGTCGGTTCTGCGTCACAGCGCGCACGCGCAGACCGAGGGACGTCCCGCGTAGGACGTAAGCGACGAAGCTCACGACGGCGATCGTGAAGAGCACGATCGCGATCCGATTGAACGGAAGGACCACCCCTTCGAAAAGCTCCGTTCCCCCAGACAGCCAGGGCGGGTTTTCCACGGCGACGTTCTGCGCTCCAAAGACCTGTCGAACGGCCTGAATGATGATGATGCTCAAGCCCCATGTGGCAAGAAGCGTCTCCAGCGGTCGACCATAGAGAAAGCGAATCACCGACCGCTCGAGCACTGCGCCCGCGACCATGCACGTGAGCAGTGCAACCGGGACCGCCGCGAGCAAGTACCAACCAAAGTGCTCGGGAAAGTGGGCCCGAAAAAAGAGTTGCGTCGCGTAGGTTGCGTACGCACCCAGCATGAGCATCTCGCCGTGCGCCATGTTGATGACGCCCATCAGTCCGAACGTGATCGCCAGGCCGAGGGCGGAGAGCAATAAAATGCTCCCGGTACTCAAGCCGTAGAGCACGTTGGCGGCAGTGTCGACCAGAGCTTGCTTTCGGTCGAGCGTGCGAAGCGCGCGTGTCGCCGCGGCGCGCACGTCCGCGTTGGGCTCCGCATACGATCCGTCCTCGTGTCTTACGACGAGCGATTGGACCTTCGACCGAAGGCGCATCGAACCCGTATGTTCGATGGCATCGATGGCCGCAACGCGCTGCCGCGGATCGTCGCTCGCGAGATCGAGCTCTGCGAGGGCGGAAACGATCGCCCTCCGGACGGCCGCGTCGCTCTCGACGGCGAGCGCTTTGCGGAGCATGGTCGCGTCTTCGTCGCTCGCCCGCTTCGCCAAACCGTCGACAGCAGCGAGTCGCATCGCTGCGTCCGCGGAGCGCAGTTCGAGGCGTGTAACGAGCATATCGAGGGCACGGCGCGCCGTATTGTCGAGGACCGGCGCGTGGCACTCGGCTCCGCCTTCGACCGAACCAGAGATGGAATCGTGTAGCGTTCCATTCTTGTCGCGCTGGAATACTCGCCCGGCGTCGCTTACCATCACATCGCCGTCCGCGAGGGCCTGGAGGACGCCCAGTGCGCGTGGATCTCCCGTAGATGCGAGCGCCTCGGCCGCCTGGGCGACGGCCTCCGGTGTCGACTGTGCTAGCCCCGCGAGAGACGCTTCGAAGTCGCCTGGATTCGCGTGGGCCGAGCGAGTCAACAGCGCAATCACCGCCACGACGGCCGCGCAGCGACCGAGCCAACCGTCGTAAGGCGGTTTCGTCATGTGAGACGGCGGGCGCAGCGCATCCTAGTACTTTGGCGCGGTACAGTTTCCGCAGACCCAAGGATACGTCCAGTCAGCAACCTTCTTTGCGCTCTCCGGAATGAACGGACTCCACGCTTGTGCGCGAATGGGAGGGCCCTCCGATTTCCAAACGATCTGAAATTGCCCATTCGCCTGGACCTCGCCGATGAAGACCGGCTTGTGGAGATGGTGATTCTTCTCGTCGAGCGTAATGTCATAGCCCGACGGCGAACGGAAACTCTGGTAGCCCGCCGCTTGGCGTACCGCGTCCACGTTCGTGGTTCCCGCCTGCGCGACCGCTTGCGCCCACATGTGAATGCCTATGTATGTCGCTTCCATGGGATCGTTCGTTACACGCTTGTCCCCGTCTGGGAGTTTTTGCGCCTTCACGTAGTCGCGCCACGTTTGAATGAACGCCTTGTTCTCGGGGGTATCGATGGACATGAAATAGTTCCATGCTGCCAAGTGTCCGACGAGAGGCTTGGTGTCGATGCCACGCAGCTCCTCCTCGCCGACCGAAAAGGCGACCACCGGGATGTCTCTCGCTTTGAGTCCCTGGTTGGCAAGCTCCTTGTAAAAGGGCACGTTCGAGTCTCCGTTGATCGTGGAGATGACCGCGGTGCGCTTGCCGGCGGCGAACTTTTTGACGCCCGCGACTATCGTCTGGTAGTCGTTGTGGCCGAAGGGGGTATACTCCTCGTGGATATCGTCGTCCGAGACGCCCTTCGAGTGTAGGAAGTATCTCAGAATCTTGTTGGTGGTTCGCGGATAAACATAGTCCGTACCGAGGAGCTCGAAGCGTTTCGCCGCGCCACCCTTTTCGCTCATCAGGTACTCGACTGCGGGGATCGCCTGCTGGTTTGGCGCTGCTCCCGTGTAGAAGACATCGTACGACGACTCCTCGCCTTCATACTGGACGGGATAAAAAAGTAGTCCGTTCAGTTCTTCGAAGACGGGTAGTACGGACTTACGCGAAACCGACGTCCAGCATCCGAAGACGACCGACACCTTGTCCTTCTGTAGAAGCTCGCGCGCCTTCTCGGCGAAGAGCGGCCAATTCGACGCCGGATCGATGACGACGGGCTCGAGTTTTCGTCCGAGTACGCCGCCCTTTGCGTTGATCTGCTCGATCGTCATCAGCGCCACGTCTTTGAGCGACGTCTCGCTGATGGCCATCGTCCCCGATAGGGAATGCAGGATTCCGACTTTGATCGGTCCCGACGTCGTTTCTTCGGCCGGCTTTGGCGGCTCCTCTTTCTTTGCTGCGGTCGCATCGGTCGCCGGGGCGACTTCGGTCGGTTTTGGCGCGTCGTTGTTGCAACCGACCGATGCGGCAACTCCGAACCCGACGAGGAAAACGGGCAGTGTTCTCATGGCGTTTCGTGTCATCGTCTTTACGTCTCCTACGCGACGCGTGCATCGCCGCAGACGCGAAGCCACTTCGCGAAGATGCCTTCCGGGTCGTTTCGTGCGGCAGGGGATTGCGGGAGCGACCCAGAGAGTGCCACGAGCATGTTTCGGTTAGGATTCCCGGAGCGTTAAATCTCCGTAAATATATTCCAGCGCGCGGAATGCCGCGGAATACAAGGTCAGAGCGGATTGCGATTCGGAGGAGGATCGCCTCGTTGCTTGCGTTGAAGCAACTAGCGAAAGTGGTTAAGAGTCACGTCCACGAAGGCCTCAATCGTGGACGGAGCCTTTCGGCTGCACGGTGCGACGCCGTGGCGTGCCGACTGGACCGACCACTCGTCCGCCCGCTCGGAATGTCCGGGTTACGGAGGAGTCAGACGCACCCCTCGGGACCGCACGCGGCACCTTCGGCGTCGCGGGAAGGTTGCGAATCGACCTCGGCCCACGCCCTTTCGAGCGTGCCGAGCAGAATGCTCGCCGGCTGCGCCCCCGACACCGCGTAGTGCCCACCCATCACGAAGAATGGAACACCCGAAATGCCGAGCCGTGCCGCATGCTCCTCGTCTGCGCGCACCTCGGAAGCGTACCGGGTGGTTGCCAACATCGCGCGCACGTCCTCAGGGTCGAGCCCGGCCTCGCCCCCAAGCCCGACCAAGGCTTCGTGCTCCCCTATGGCTAGGCCCTCGGTCATGTACCCGCGAAGGAGCCGTTCTTTTACGGCATCCTGAACCCCGCGTTCGTGCGCGAGGTGGAGTACGCGGTGGGCGTCGAAGGTGTTGCCCGAGCGCGTCTTTTCGAGGTGAAACTCAAGCCCGTCGGCCGCAGCCACTCGAGTTACGTTTTCGATGGCGGCCTCAGCCCGTGAGACAGACATCCCGTACTTTTTCGCGAGACGCTCGGCTTGGGAGACACGCGAGTCACGTACCGACGGGGCAGCTGGGTCGAGCTCGAAGGCACGCCAGGTGATTTCGACTTCGGCGCGGTGCGGAAATTGGGCGAGCGCTGCTTCGAGGCGACGCTTGCCGATGTAGCACCAGGGACAGGCGATGTCGGACCAGATGTCGATGGGGAGGAGCTTCTTCACGCATAGAAAGTAAGTCGGCGAAACAGGCCGTGACCACTTTTCGACGCGCACGCGCATTTTTTACTTGCAGCCGTCGCGTCTTGTGCCGACGACACCCTTTCGGGTGGCCAGCGGCCCGACGGAATTAAGAACGCCTAAACAGCAAACCAGAAGCGCAAGTTGTAGGCTCGCGGACGGAGGGATCCTCGTATGTCGGACAACGATCTCCAGGTACGCGCCGAAAGGCGCATCGGAACCGTTCTCTGCGGCAAGTACCGAGTCGATCGCGTCCTCGGAGTGGGCGGGATGGCGGTGGTCTATGCGGCGACGCATCGCAACCAGAAGCGCGTGGCCATCAAGATGCTCCACCCCGAGCTCGCGATGCATCAAGATCTCCGGGCGCGCTTTCTTCGGGAAGGATACGCCGCCAATACCGTCGACCACCCGGGGGCCGTTGCGGTACTCGACGACGATACGGCCGAGGACGGCGCCGCGTTTTTGGTGATGGAGCGCCTCGAAGGCGAGGAGGTCGATCGCTTGTGGGAGCAGCGCGGGCAGCGCCTCCCGGTCGACGCCGTCCTTTCGATCGCGAACCAGCTCCTCGACGTCCTCGCCGCTGCGCACGCAAAGTCGATCGTCCATCGCGATATCAAGCCGGCGAACCTATACGTGACGACGGACGGGACACTGAAGGTGCTCGACTTCGGCATCGCGCGCCTACGCGACGCCGCGGCAGCGGGCCAAGCCGCGACGAGCACCGGGATCATGCTCGGCACACCCGCATTCATGGCTCCGGAGCAAGCTCTCGGACGGACGCGCGACATCGACGGGACGACGGACAACTGGTCGGTCGGGGCGACGATGTTCTCGTTGCTGTCGGGACGCTTCGTGCACGACGGCGAGACCGCCAGCGAGCTCGTCGTCAAATCCGCGACCCAGCCCGCTCCGTCGCTCGCGACGGTTGCGCCGCACGTGGACCTGCGGGTCGTCCAGATCGTCGACCGCGCTCTCGGCTTCGATAAGCCCGCGCGATGGCCGACCGCGCTTGCCATGCGCGACGCCGTGCGCGCCGTGTACCTCGCGATCGTTGGGGAGAAGATCGGCAAGGAGCCCCTCGAGCGACTCGTGGCACAGGCGTCGACATGGATGGGGGCGACACTCCCGATCGACGCGATTCGGTCTTCGACGCCGCCTCCGCAACGGAACACCCCGATGCGGCCGACGCACGTGCCTCGCGTCGAGCCGACGCGCGACATGACCGCGATCCCGGCGCGAAGCGCCACGCCGGAGGCGTGGGGACCTCCCCGATCCGAACTCGTCGGAGCGTCAACCTCGCGTCCCGTTCAGTCGAATGCATCGATCGAAGCGCCCCAAGGAGTTCCGCGATCTGGCTCGCTTGCGCTCATCGGTCTCGCTGCGGCTGCGATCCTGTCGGCTGCCGTGGGGATTGGGTGGCTGGTCTTTTCGCGCGGTTCGAGCGCCACTGTGAGTACGGCTGTGAGTGCGGCTGCGCCCGCCGAGACCACGCTTCCCCCTGCCCCATCGAGCCCGCCGCCGATCGTAGCAAAGGAGGCTACGGCCCTTTCCCCTCTTGAAACGAGCACGGCTCCCCCGCCCAAGCCGCCCCCGCGCAGTCCTGCGAACCCCCCCGCGAATGCGCCGTTCCCGGCGCGGCCGGTCCCTTCGTCGACGTTCCTGCCGACTCCCCCGCAAGTGCAGCCTTCGCCCCATCTTCCCACGACCCAGCCAAACTGCGACCCGCCTTTCACCATCGACCTTTCGGGTCATCGTGTCCCGAAACCGGAGTGTCTCTAATGACTCGAATCGTGGCCTTTCATGCGGCGCTTGCCGCATCGTGCTTTGTCGCAACCACGGCGCTCGCCGACGACAAGCAGGTCTGTAGCGACGCCTACAAGCAGGCGCAGACGCTCCGCGACGCGCACAAGCTCACGAGCGCTCGCGAGCAGCTCCGCATCTGCGGGCGGGCCGAATGCCCAGGGTTCATCGCGAAAGACTGCGCAGGCTGGCTGAAGGACGTCGAGCCGAGGATCCCCTCGGTCGTGCTCGTGGCCAAGAACGCGGCCGGGTCGGACTTGACTGAAGTAAAGGTGACGATGGACGGAGCTCCACTCGTCACGAAGCTCGACGGGTTGGCCGTCGACGTGGATCCCGGTGTGCACGTGTTCGTCTTCGAAGCGTCCGACGGCAAGGCGGAGCAAAAGGTCGTGGTAACCGAGGGGGGGAAGGCGCAGCGTGTCGCGGCGACGCTCGGAGCGACCGGCACGGCCCCGATCCCGACTGCCACGTCCCCTGGCACTGCCGTAAGCGGGCTGACCGCCGCAACGACCACGACCGCCCCCGCGACTCCAGAAGCCGCGTCGGGCGGGCACAAGATCGAATTTTTCCCCAAGCAGCCGGTCGAGAACGGCATCTCGGTCGGCTTCCGTATCGGCTACGCGCTGCCGTACGGGACGGCGAACGGCACTGCCACTGGCAGTCTCAACAATCTAGCGAGCGGCCAGGTGCCCTTCTGGTTCGACGTCGGCTACCTCGTGAACTCATACCTGTACCTGGGAGCCTACTTCTCGTATGGCATCGTTCAGACCTCGAGTAGCAGCAACACTTCCGATTGCGCCATGCCCGGCGTTGGCTGCTCTGCCGGTGACGTGCGTTTCGGAACGAACTTACAATGGCGCTTCTTGGGCCCGAACGCTTTTCAGCCGTGGATTGGCCTCGGCTTCCTCGGATACGAGAGGATCAACGTCAGCGCGGCAGGAAACGGCCAGACCGAGACCTTCGCGTACAATGGCATCGAGTGGGTCACCCCGCAGGCCGGCTTCGACTACAAGATCTTTCCCGCGCTCAGCGCCGGCATCTTCGCAGGAGTTTCGTTCAGCCAGTATCTGGGCGTGAGCGCAAACTTTAACGGCGCACCCGAATTCACAAGCATGGACGGCAATCCCCTTCACGGTTGGGTGTTCCTGGGGGGGCGCGTGAACTACGATCTGCACCTCTGATCGAGCGTCGCCTTCGCCCGCCGCAGCGGATTCGAACCCCGTCAGCCCGGCACTTTGGGTTCCTCGACTGCGTATGGCGCGAGGCCATCCCCGAACGACCAATCTTCCTTTTCGACCTCGACGAGGCTGACAATCACGTCCGCGCGCGGCACGCGCGCCGACTCGAACAAGAGGTCCGCGATGCGCGCGTAGAGTGCCTTCTTCTGGGCGATGGTGCGCCCGCGGTTCAGCGTGATCTGCACGATCACGGGCGCGCGTCCGTGATGGATGCCGAGGTAGCTCGGTGAGCAGACAAGACTCCCCTCCGCGTGCTCGGTAATGATTTGAAAGCGATCGTCCTCGGGGACAGCGCACGTCTCCACCAGCGCGCGATGAACGCCGTCGGCGACGGCCCGACGATACGCGTGGTCTTTGCCCGATACGACCGAGATGCGTTGGAGCGGCATGACGATCGCTTACCACGCGTGCCCCCGATCCGCGATCCCGTCTCACCCGTGCCCGCCGGTAGACCGGCGTGGGGCCCTACGCGCGTTCCGCTACCACGCCAGTCGGCGGCCCGGCGGGCTGAATCTCGGCTTCACCACGCTCGGAGCCGGAAGGCCAACCCATGATGAACAAGAACGCATCGACAATGAATGCGGCAATCGCGAAATCATTGAGAAGCGTCGCCACTCCTGGATCCGAACAAATCTGATTCGCCGCCCAAAGGAGAAAGCCGAGCGCCAATATTGCCGCTTTTACCCATTCTGCACGTGATACGCGCCGGACTGCCTGGTCGACAATATGGGCAACTGCGATCAATGCGAGTGGAAGGGCGGCGAGAAGGCTATGGGCTCCCGCCGGAAAAAGCCGATGCGACGCGTCGCCCGCGAGGAGCGCGCCTACGCCGATGAGAGTGAGGACAGCGAGCACGTTCGGGATGGCTCGCCGCGCGTGCGCTTGAACGACGGACATGCGCGGAGGCTAGCTTTGCGTCTTTCAAAACGCTAGATGGCGACATCGACTTTCCGCGCTCTCGGAAGAAGTAGAGAGAACGCCCCAGCGCGCCGCGGACGAGTCGCATCAAGAAATAATAAAGAAAGTGGGGTGCACTCGCGCGCTTCCTTCAGTTCGAAGCTGACGCGTTGCAAGTCGACAGCGTCTACACTGAGATCGTGGCAGGAACCGTTCCACGGACTCTGTCGAACCCGCTCGTTCGGGGCGGCCTCCTTGCGGTCGGCGCAGCGGTCACATTTGGAGTCACCACGCCGCTCATCAAGATGCTCGGGAACAGCGCCGGACCTTTCCCCACGGCGACGCTCTTGTACGCCGGGGCCGGGCTCGTATCCGTGCGCGGAGTCCGCCCGCGCAAATCGCGAGAAGCGTCCCTTCGAATGAGGCACGCTCCTCGGGTCTTCGCGGTAGCGACCATCCGCACGCCCCGGTCGTCGTGGGGCCCCACGGCCCGGACGCGCATCATCAACATACGCACGCATGATCTTGCGCTTCGGCATGATTGCTCGGAGTATCGAAAGTGGCGGCGGGAGGTCGTTTTGGAAGTCATGCACGTCGGGCGCTTCTTGGTGGTGGAGGATGATCCAGACGTCGCCCGAACCATGGGGCTGATCCTCCGTCGCCACGGCGACGTCGTAGTCGTTGGAACGGCGAGCGAGGCAGACGTTCTGCTTGGCGACAAATCGCGCTGGAGCGGCATCTTCCTCGATATTCGCCTGCCCGACGGTTCGGGTCTCGACGTGCTGCGTCGAGCACGCGCGGTCCACCCTCAGCTACCCGCCATGGTGCTTACTGGCCTCATTTACGCGGAGGCCATCAACGGCGCCTACGATCTTCACGCCGAGTATGTCGTCAAGCCGGTGGCGACCGAACGGATCGAGAGATTTTCGAGAGAAGCCGCCGCGTTTTCGTCGCGACTGGCGAGTACGGTGGAAAGTTGGATGGCTCGTTACGGGCTGTCCGAAGCCGAGGGGGACGTGCTCGCTCGCGCTGCGGCCGGGCAGAGTCGAAAGGAGATCGCGGGCGCGCGTGGCTCCTCTGAGCTCACGATCAAGAAGCACGCGGGGACGATTCTCCGGCTCACGGGCGACGAGTCTCTTCAGGCCGCCGTCGCACGCCTGCTTCGAGAGTTGGCGGGGGGCTGACCGAGCCGCGGACGCGACCCAACGCGGCAGGCCGGCGCGCGAGTGTTGCTCGACATGCGTGGCCCGTCGCTGCTAGTCGTCTGCCAATGGGCCCACGAGGCTGAGCATGGACCCGGTCCTCAGGCCCCTCGCGGGTCACGCGGTCGTCCTCTTCATCTTGCAGCTCAGCGTGCTTCTCACGGTCGCGCGGATGGGCTCAGAGCTCGTGAAGAGGCTCGGGCTTCCGAGCGTCATCGGCGAACTTGCCGCTGGCATTCTCGTGGGCCCGACCTTTTTCGGTCACTTCTTCCCGCACGCGTTTCGCGCCCTTTTTCCACCCGACGCCGAGCAGTTCCACCTGCTCGAGATCATGTCCTGGTTCGGCATGATCCTGCTCCTCTTGCTCACGGGTGTCGAAACGGACCTGCGGTTGCTCAAGAACCTCGGGCGGTCGGCGTTCGCCGCGTCGCTCTTCGGCATGGTCGTTCCGTTCGGATTCGGCTTTGGGCTCGGCTGGCTGATGCCCGAGGCCTATGTCGCCGCGCCCGAGCATCGGACGATCTTCGCCCTCTTCCTCGCGACCGCAATGTCGATCAGCGCGATGCCGGTCATTGCGAAGATCCTCCTCGACTTGGACCTGACGAAACGCAACATCGGCGTCGTCATACTGTCTGCCGGGGTCGTCGACGACACCACGGGCTGGATACTGCTTTCGCTGATCGCGGGCGCGGCTTCGGGCGGAGCCAAGGTTCGGGGCTTGGTCATCTCGATCGGGGGGACCGCGCTGTTCCTCCTCGTCGTTTATTTCGTCCTCTATCCGATCCTGCGGGTCGCATTCCGAGTGGCGACGGACCGGTTCCTCTCGAAGGACACCGATCTGGTTCTCATCATCGTCGTCACCCTGCTCTGCGCCGCCGTGACGGATGCAATCGGCGTGCACGCCGTCTTCGGCGCGTTCGTCGCGGGCTGCGTGATCCGTCAAATCCCGCGTCTACGCGCCGAGTCCCTCCACCAGCTCGAGTCGGTCACGTTTCCGATTTTCGCCCCGGTCTTTTTCGGAATGGTGGGCCTGCGAGTCGACCTCTGGCAGGTCCGAGACCTTACGCTTCTACTTGCGGTGCTAGGCGTGGCGATCGCCGGAAAGCTCGTCGGGTGCACGGCCGGCGCGCTCCTCGGCGGCCTGCGCTTCTGGGAGAGTTTCTCGATCGCGGTCGCGATGAATGCCCGGGGCGCGATGGAGCTCGTGGTGGCAACGATTGGTCTGTCCCTCGGGATCCTGACCCCCGCCATGTACTCGATCGTCGTCATGGTGGCCGTGATCACTTCCTTCATGGCTCCCATTCTCCTGCGCCTTACCATGCGGAGGGTTCGTGTCACCGATGAGGAGGCAGAGCGCATGGCTGCCGAGTCGGCCAAAGGCTTGTTCGATGCCGAGCGTCTCCGGATTCTCGTGCCGACCGCAGGGGGACCGAACGCGCTCGTGGCCGCCTCCATCGCGATGTCCGTTTCGCGGAGGTCCGCCCACCCCGTCACTCTGCTTTTCGTCGATCGTGTTTCGAGTTTTTGGGGTCGCATCGCGTCTCGGCTGCGCCCGGGAGTCGCGGGGCAGAACCTCGCCCTTCATATCGAGACGATCAAGGCCGATGCGCGCGATACGGGTGCACGCGAACCCGAGATTCGCCGCGAGGTGGCGCGTCACGTTCCTAGCGCGATCAACGCAGCGGCTGCCAAAGGGTTCGACGTCATCCTGACCGGCGCGAGCGACAACAAGCGTGGAATGCGTGGCCAGAAGCTCGAGGAGCTCGTGATGGGGGCGCCGTGCCACGTGGCGATCGTCAAGAATCGCGGTGACAAGCGGCTCTTCCGCCGGCTTCTCGTACCTGTGGACGGAAGCTTCGTTGCTCGAGCCGGCGTCGAATTTGCAGTGCGGTACGCCGAAGGCGCGGGCCCGGATACGGAGATCACGTTCGCCATCGTTACCGAGCAGGAAGGGGACGACGAGCGTGCGCGTGCCACCGCGAGCTTTCACGAGACGATGCCCATGTTTCTGCCACGCAAATTCAGAGACAGCACCCTCTTCAGCGGGGAAGCGCTCGCCCAGGGCGGGCTGGAGAAGCTGTCCCCGGTCTTCAAGGCTACGAAAGTAAAGACACACATAGTCACGACGGGAAGGGGAGACTCGATTCCCGCGCGCTTGGCGACCGGGAAGTATGATCTGCTCGTGATGGGTGTCGAATCTCGCGCCATCTACAACCGCCTCTTCTTCGGCTACGAGAACGAGCGCCTCATCGAGCACTGTGCCATCCCGGTCGTCCTCTTGGTGGCAAAGGTCAGCGCCGCCTGATCGCGCGCAGGCCGACCGTCTCAAGGTATGCGCGGTAGGCACGGGAGCCCGTGGATCGAATCGAGCTTATCGATGGGTAAGGCGAGCAGCCTTTGTGCGACCTGCGCCCACCTTGCGTACGCGCATTGGAGGCCACGAGGCGCGAATCCATTGTACCCTAGATGGTCGCGAGGACCTACGGATGCCGACGACGAGAGGCTGCTGGTTTGCGTGTGGCGCTATTGGATTTGCGGTTGTGTGCATCGTAGCTTGCGCTGCGGATGCTGGGGATGCGTCGAAAACAGGTGACGGCGGGAGCGGGGGCACGACCACGGGCACCACCGCCACTACGACGGCCGATACCACCGGAACGACGACGAGCACCACGACGGGCGCCACGGCCAGTACGACGGGAGACACCGCTCAGACCACGGGAACGACCACCGGAACCACTGGCGTCACGACGTCGATGACTACCGGGACCACCGGGACGGAAGCGGGCGCGACAGGGACGACAGGGACGACGGCGACAGAGGCCGGCGCGACCACGACCACGACCACAGGGACCACGACCGGTACGACGACTGCGACCACGACGACGGGAACCACGACCGGGGACTCGGGCGCTTGCGCCGCGAAGTATGGCGCGTGCGGGGGGGGGCCGAGCTACACGGGTCCGACCTGCTGCATCGCATCGACCTGTACCTTTTCCAGCACGTACTACAGTCAGTGCTTGTGATCGTTTAGCGAATCGTTGCCCGCCACGTCCGCGCTTTAGATCCAGGTGGGCGCAGTGCTCCCAAACCGATCTACTGCCATTGCGTGTAGATGCGGCGCGTAGAAGAACCAATTGACCAGCGTGATGGCGACCGCGGAGAGGAACAAGCCTCGCGTTGTCGTGATTTCGAAGCTCGCCAGGGCCTTGTCGGTGATCCAGAGAACGACTGCGTTGACGATCAATGGCACGAAGAAAAAGAGCAGGCCGAGCGTAAAGATGGCCGGAACGAACAAAAGGGCCCGGATCAGCCATCCCAGAAAGAAATTGACGACGCTGAACGTGACGGCGACGACGATCGCCGTGCCTGCGCTCCGGATGTGAACGCTCGGAAGAACGCGAGAAAGGACCAGGATCGTCGCTGCGAGAACCGCGAGATGCATAAGGACGAGCATGCCCGCAGCTTAACCGCCGTTCGCGGAAGCGTCCACGAGCGGCTCCGCTAGTTGCAGCAGACCGTCACCTGGCCTGTCGGAGTCACCGAACCCGTCGCGGCGGCGCCGCCCGTGAGCGCGCCAGCCGCGAAGGTGCACGACCCCACACTCGCCACGGTCGCCTCGATGTACACCGGGCTGTAGTTGCTCACGTTGGTGCATCCACTCGGAAGGTTGGTCATCGTCTGCGTGCCGGAACACGTACCCGAAGTCGCGCTAGAGACCGTCACGTCTGCAGTGCACGCGACGCCCGTGGCCGTGCACGTGCAGCTATAGCTGCAGCCCCTGGTGTCGTTCGCCCCCGTGAAATAGTCGTGTTCGTTTGCGTAGCCCGCAGGACAGCTGGCCTTCCCGTCGAGGAAGACACACGCCGCGCCGCCGCTAAAAGCTCCGGGGCGCGGTTCGACGCAGACGTTGGTTCCGGTGCAGCCACCGTGGGCTCCGCTGAAATAGCTGGAGGCAGCTCGTCCCGTCCAGCATGCGTTCCCCGTGCCCTCCCATCCTGTCTGCTTATTCCAAGCCGGAACCGGCAGGCCCGTTTCGTTCGTCGGGCAGGATCCGCCCGAAGCCGTGCCGAGCGTGACGGTAACGCTCTGGGCGTCGTTGCCGGTGAGGTGCGTGCACGTGGGGGTGGCCGTCGCAGCGACGACCGTTCCACCGCCAGGGCATGAGTTGGTGCTCGCGGACACGGTCGGTTCCGGGCATGTCACCCCTTGCACGCTGCTCCCGCAGCCGCAGCCGCACGTTGGGTTCACGGCGGTCGGATCGTAATTGCCGAGCTCCGTCGAGCCGGTGTTCGGCAGCGCTTCGGCATACGCTCCGGCGCTGGCACACGGGAGAGGGCTGGGCGCAGGACCTCCGCTTTGGAACGCGTCGTAAAGGACCGCCGGCCCGGTCCACCCGGAAGCCGCCCATGGGGGCACGCAGGTAAAGCCTTCGCTCATGCACTGTGGATCCGCGCAGTCGATCTTGCCGTCGCAGTTGTCGTCGAT
>Ga0182024_10004027_pt1 | contig 34277 bp, 20 predicted proteins | sample P32metaG_FD_120480 | JGI IMG/M metagenome (GOLD analysis project Ga0182024, IMG submission 120480) | Permafrost microbial communities from Stordalen Mire, Sweden - P3-2 metaG (Illumina Assembly) | ecosystem: Environmental > Terrestrial > Soil > Wetlands > Permafrost | place: Sweden: Stordalen... | reverse complement strand
TTTCCGGTTGAGGCGCAATCGCGTATGGATGAAGCCCGCCTCCCGGTCACCGTGAGCCGACTGGTTGAGATTCATGAAGTCCATGTCGATCTCGCCCCAGGGCAGATCGCGATTGAATTGGGTGTGGAGATGGAGGAAAGGTTTCCGGAGCAGAGACAACCCCGCGATCCACATCTTCGAGGGAGAAAAGGTGTGCATCCAGAGGATGAGACCGGCGCACTTGGGGCTGTTATTGGCCTCCCGGCAAAGCGAGGAAATCTCCTCGGGCGTGGTCAGCACCGGCTTGAAGACGAGCGGAACGGGCATTCCGCCCTGATCGTTGAGCGCATGAACAATGTGGCGGGAATTGGCTGCGACCTGCTTTAAGGTCTTTTCGCCGTAGAGATGCTGACTGCCGGTGATATACCAGATTTCCAAGGGTTCCAGGTTTTTCATAAAGAGATAAGTATCCTGTCTTTGAAGTGGTTTGGTCGAATCAAGCCCGGCGATTTTGCTCGTCCTTCAAGCGGATGAGTTCCTTCATCACGTGCCCAAGATTCGCCTGGGGTTGCCGTCCGCCAAAGGCGTCGTGAAGTTCGTGGTAGAGGGAGTAAAGCCGGTCGTAAACTTTTTGATTTTCGGGATTGGGACGGTATGAAATGTCCTTGAGCGAAGTCATCTTCCGTTGGGCTTCCGAAAAGGAGTCGTAACCTCCGCGCGCTTCACCCGCGAGCACCGCCGCCGATACGGCGGAACCGAGCGCACAGGCCTGGCTGGAACCGGCCACCTGCATCGTCCGGCCCGTGACGTCGGCATAAATCTGCATCAGCAGGCTATTTTTTTCCGCGATGCCGCCGCAACAAACCACGCGTGTGATCGGAACGCCATATTCCTCAATGCGCTCGATGATGGCACGCGCGCCAAAAGCGGTCGCCTCGATCAAGGCGCGGTAAATTTCCGCCGGCGTGGTGTAAAGGGTCTGTCCCAGCAGCAAGCCGGTCAGCAGCGGATCGACCAGGACCGTCCGGTTGCCATTGTTCCAATCCAGCGCCAGCAAGCCGCTCTGGCCGGGCCGGAGGGCTTCGGCTTCGCGGGAAAATTGCGCATGCAGCGCTCCCTCGCCCCGGCAAACGACCTCGACAAACCATTTGAAAATATCGCCGACGGCCGATTGGCCCGCCTCGATGCCGTAATAGCCGGGCAGGATGGCACCCTTCACAATGCCGCAGATGCCGGGAATATCGGCGATCTTTTTCTCCGCCGAAACCACGGCGCAATCACAAGTCGAAGTGCCGATGGCCTTGACCAGCACGCCCTCCTCGATCCCGCTGCCGATGGCGCCGTAATGGACATCGAACTCTCCGATCGCAATCGGAATGCCCTCCGGCAAGCCGAGCTTTGCCGCCCACTCTGCGCAGAGTTTTCCGGCGGGCACCGTCGCATCGTGCGCGCGGTCGTAAAGGCGATCCCGCAGATCGGCGAGTTTCGGGTCGAGCAGGCCAAGAAATTCCTTGTCGGGAAGGCCGCCCCATTCGTCGCAGTAGAGCGCCTTGTGTCCCGCCGCACAAATCCCGCGCTGCACTTGCCGCGGATCTTTAACGCCCGCCAACACGGAGGGAATATAATCGCTGAACTCGACCCAGCTGTAAGCAGCGTTAAAAACGTCGGGGGCAACTTTCAGGCAGCGCCAGATTTTCGACCAGAACCATTCCGAGGAGTAGGTGTTGCCACACTTCGCGATGTAGTTGGGGCGATGCTTGGCGGCGAAACGGGTGATTTCCGCCGCTTCCTGGTGGCTGGTGTGATCTTTCCAGAGCCAGCATTGCGCGGCGAGGTTCCCAGCCCACTTGGGATTGAGGGCCAGCGGAACATTGGAGGCGTCGACTGGAAGGGGGCTCGATCCGGTGGTATCAACTCCAATGCCGATGACGTGCTTTAAGGAAAATCCGGGCTTTTTGGCGGCTTGCTGCAACGCGGCGATAACGCTCTTCTCCAGGCCGTCTAGATAATCGGCCGGATTTTGGCGCGCCAGATGGTGGTCGTTTTTATCAAGCAACACCCCTTGATGGCCGCTTGGGTAATCGACGACCGCGCTGCCCAGTTCCTCTCCCGTGGCGCAATCAACCACCAGCGCACGCACCGAGTTCGTACCATAATCAACACCTAAAGCAGAGAACATGGCAATAAGCATAAGCGTCTTTTCGGGATTGCAAAGCCGACAGTTACTTGACAGTAATGTGGCGTGCCAGACCACCCCGTCACCATGAGCGATATCGCCCGCCGCGCCGGGGTTTCAAAGAATACCGTCTCACTTGCCCTGCGCGCCGATCCGCAAATTCCAGAAAGAACCTGCCGCCGCATTCAGCGCTTGGCCCAGGGAATGGGATACCAAAAAAATCCCACGGTCGCCCACCTCATGACCCAGTTGAGAAAATTCCGATCTCCCGCCTTCCAGTCCTCTCTGGCCTTGTTGAACGCCAACCTTGATCCCGCTGCCTTCACGCGCCATCCCACCATTCCCGTCTATGTCAAAGGCTGTCGGCGCCGTGCGACGCAATTGGGCTACAGCCTCGACGAGTTCTGGCTTCATGACAAAAATCTGGATGGAAATCGCCTCAATAAAATCCTTCGGACCCGAAATATCCGCGGCGTCATCGTGGTGGGATTGATGAAGGAAAATCGCCTGCCGGCCCGTTTTCTTCCCACCTGGAAGGAGTTCCACACGGTCGTCACGGGCGTCCGCACTCAGGACCCGACTCTCTCATTTGCGTGTACGGATCATCATATCCTGGCTCTCAAAGCGTTCGAACAGGCGCTTCGGCTTGGTTATCAGCGCCCGGCCCTGGTCCTGGATCGTGAGATCGACCAGTTGGTCGACGGCCGCTTTTCCGCAGGCGCCCGCATCGCGCAACAACAACTACCCAAGGCCCGGCAAATTGAGCCGTTTTATCTCATCGCCGAAGCGCGCAAAAATCCGGAACTTTTCTATAATTGGTTCGCGAAGGAAAAGCCGGACCTCATCCTGACTCTCTACAATATCGTCCGCGACTGGATCGAAGCCGTGAAGTTGCGCATCCCCTGCGATATGGGCTTGATTCAGCTCGAATGGCGGCAGGATTATCCTGACTGGGCGGGCATGGACCAGCATAACGACATGGTCGGTGAAGCCGCGGTGGAAATGGTGATTAACATGATTCACAACCATTCTCCAGGTCTTCCCGATTTTCCACTGGCCACCCTGATTGGCAGCACCTGGGTCCCCGGCAAAACGGTCCGCGAGAAAAAGAGCGTTGTGGTGGCAAGTTGATACTAAATTCGTAGTTGATGAAAATGAAACTCCCGCTCGAAGTGAAGGCTCTCGGATGGGCTATATCGGTGGCGCCGTTTTCCTTGGGCTGCGCCTTACTGCAGGCAGAGCCTATCAACGGTGCATCCGCCAACATCGCGGTCTCCCCGGAACTGGCTGAACAGGGACACGAATTTTACGAGATGAGTTGCGCCCAGTGTCACGGCGATGATGCGCACGGGAATGAAGGCATGGACCTGCATAATCTGTCGATCAGCAACGCTCGCATTGCCGCAACGATTAAAAAGGGGGTCGAAGGGAAAATGCCCAGCTTTGCAAAAATATATAACGATCGTCAGATCGCCGCATTGGTGAGCTATCTACGATCTTTGCGGTAGCGCCGGGAGCAGTAACACTGTGACCGAGTAGGGCGGAAAGGTGTAGCTGAACGACGCCCCGACGTTCGGGACGTCTGACTCGACGGGGATGAGGTGGGTCGGATCAGTGATCGAGTTGGTATCGCCCGGGTTGCCGGAAAGGGTGATTGCCTTGCCAACCGAAGCTAGGCCCGTGGCGCCGTCGATCGTGATTGCGGTGATCTGCGGGGTGTCGGTGACGTTCACCATCTTGATCGTGAGCGCGCCGGTCTTGCTGTCCTTCGTCACTGAGCAATCGAGCGGAGCGACATTACCCTCGGGAAGGCCGGAAAGAGTGGCTTGAACGACCTGGTCGCCGTGGTTCTGGCTGAACATCTTGAAGGCATAATATGTTGGGCAACCGAAGGCGCTGAGCGCGTCGTAACCGATCAAGTCAGGTCGCCATTGCCGCGCGCCCGGATTGACGTTGACCAGCATCGGTGCGTAGCACTGCATGACGACGACGTCCGAGTTCCGCTCCATCGCCGCCATCCAGGCGGCATCGCCCAAGGCGGATTTCATGCTCGGCGTCGGCGGTAATACCTTTGAGCGCCCGTCCCACGGCGCGATATCCTCAAATGATGCCCACTCGCCGACGAAGAGCTTAGGCGCATTCCGGTCCCACTTCTCGAAATGAGTGGGAGCTTCTTTCTCGAAGGCGTCCGCCTTCCAGTAGTCGTGTTCGTCGACCGCATCGGGCGTCCGGCTGTAGACATGATTGGGGTGGTCGGGCATAACCGTGGAGATAAGCTTGAGGTCGGGATACTTCGCCCGGATCGCGTCATAGAACTGGGTGAAGCGGCCGTCGTAAGTCTTCGACTTGTCGAAGAAATCCTCATTGCCGATCTCGACCCAATGGAGCGGGAACGGCGCGGGATGGCCGTCGGCAATGCGGCGGGCTCCCCATGTCGTGCTCGCGTCGCCAGTGACGTACTCGATTTCATCGAGCGCGTCATCAACGAAGGGCTGAAGATTGGAACCGGGATTGACGTGCTCGCCCTTGAGGCTGTACCCGGCATAAACGGCGAGGACTGGCTCAGAACCCACGTCCTCGGCCCACTCGAGGAATTCGAGCAGGCCCATGCCGTCGGAAGAACGGTAACTCCAGCAACCGGGATGACCGGGCCGGGTCGCGAGGTCGCCAAGGGTCTGCTTCCACGGGAAGCGGGTTGCGATCTTGTCACCTTCCAGATAATTGCCGCCAGGGCAGCGGAGGAAACCAGGCTTCATGTCGGCCATCATCTGCATCAGGTCGATTCGGTTGCCGTTGGGCCGATCCTTATAGGTCGGTGGGAAAAGCGAGACGAGGTTGAACCAGATCGCACCCGGCTTTTGGGTCGAGATAACAAAGCGGTTGTCGGACGAGACGGGTGCGTCGCTTCCGGTTTTGAGGGGGACCCTGTACTGCTTCCACTCGCCGCTGATCTGCGGTATCTCCGCCTTCGCAAACGTTTTCGTCCCGTCGTTGCTTTCAATGGAAACCGTGAGTGGGCCAGTGGAGGAGCCATCCCCCTTTGCGTAGAACGAAACGCGATAGGTCGTATCGGGCCGGACGGGAATGCCCCACCAGCCGTCGTTGGCGATTCCGACGCGGTTGAACAACGTGGCATCGGGAGCGTCGAGCTTGAGGCTGGTTTTCAGCGCATCATTCAGCGGCTGGCTGGGGTCGAGCGAGAGAGATGAGGCATTGCCACTCTGGACGAGCGACCAATGGACGGGATCTTTGTTGTTATCCTGAAAGGTCCGGTTCTGGATCAACTCGGCGTAAAGACCGCCATCGTAGGAATGATTAATCTCCTCAGTCATCAATCCATAGAGCGTCGGGCTGACAGGGGCGATCACTTTCGAGGCATCAATGTTAAGTGTCGGATCAGCCTGGAGCGCGGAGATCGAGACAAGGCACAGAATGAGCGAGGCGATGCCCGCGATGGAGTTGGTGGTGGATTGTTTCACAAATTTAGAGGGTGGTAGAAGGTTGGGAACTACGTCATTAATTTGGGGACTTGATCAAGCGAACATCGAAAACTCCGCCGGCAATAGAACCGGGTTGAGCAACAAACTTAATCGTGAGAATGCCATTCGCAGCCTGATCGATCAGCGTAGTCGAAATGGGGTAGTTGATTGTTTCAAAGCTCTCCGGCTTTTCTGCGTGGAGACTGACATCGGCAATTTTGGTGTCGTTGGCAAGAATCGTGAAGTTCCTTCCATTGTCGCCGCCCCAGTAGGTTACCGCTAGCGACAAGGGCTGATTCTGGATCGTCTTGAAATCATAACTGAACCAAGCTTTGCCATCACGCCAGTGGCGATCCTGAAAATAACCCGTGTTTGAATCTTCACCTTGAAAGTGATGATCCACCTCGGGCTGCTGCTCGCCGGGCGTGACGCGATCCACTGTGGCCTGATCGAGCGCCATCGCCGCCGTTTCTTCCACATGAAGCTGGTCCATCTTCGGCTGGTACTGCTCGGGCGTGAAATGCTGCCAGTAAATCACGTACCGGGTGTCGGCCAGCCGATAAAATGGGACCAGTTGGAGGGTTTGATATTTCTCCGGTTGAACGGCTGAACCCAAGGTGAACGTCAACGATTGACCCGGTACCGGCTGGATCGCTTTCGCAATATCATCGGGTTCGCAAACCAGTGCAGGCGCTTCGTCGAGGGGAACGAGCGGCCCGTTGGCGATGTGATCCCAACGGCCGCCGCCAGCTTGAAGACCGGTCATGTCATTCGTGCCGGTTTCAGCGGCGAGAACGATTGGGCCATATAGAAAGGCAACGTCATCCAATCCGTCCGGCAAACGCTCAAAACTCGTCTCCATCGGCAGCGTTAAGTCGATCACATCTCCATCCTTCCAAGTGCGATTAATCGCAACATATGACGAAGGCTCCGAGTTATCTGGCTGCACGGCTCCATTGAGGGTGATTTGAAACGCACCCTTTTTGATCCAACCCGGATGGCGAACATAGACCGTGAACGTGGAAGGCTTATCCATCTTCAGGCTCAAATGAGTCTTCGGTTCTTCCGGAAATTTGGTCTCCTGCCGCAAGGTGATACCCTGCTCCTTCCAATTCAGCTCCGAAGGGATGAAAAGGTTGACATAGAGCGCGCCGGGCTTTTGCGCGTAGATGAATCCCCCGTATTTCCCGTGATTTTCCATTCCCGTCCCCACACAACACCAGAAGGATTGGTCGGCCGTGGAATAAGTCCGGTAATGACCGGGACGCATCGGCGTGAAGTAGACGAATCCATGATCGTCAATCGTCGTTAAAATATGGTTATAAAGAACCCGCTCAGCAAAATCGAAATAGCGGGCTTGAGGATCTGAATCGAACAGAGCCTGCGTGAGTTTCAGCATGTTGTAGGAATTGCAACTTTCCGGTCCTTCCCGGTTCACAATCATGGAAGTAAAGTTGGCGACAGGATTGAAATGCTCCTGCGTACTATTGCCGCCGATGACAACCGAACGATGTTCCGTGACGGTTTCCCAAAAGAATTTTGCCGCCACGGAAAGGGACTGGTCGGCGGGATCATCGGAAAGAGTCGCAATTCTTTGAAAACCGATGACCTTGGGAATCTGGGTGTTGGCATGCAGACCGTCGAGCTGATCTTTCCCGGCTGCGAGTGGATTGAGGATGGCCTGATGATCGAAACGCTTCGCTAGTTCCAGGTATTTCTTATCTCCGGTGATGGAATAGACATCGGCCAAGACCTCGTTCATGCCCCCTTGCTCTGTTTCGAGCATGCGCTGCATTTGATCATCGGAAAGTTTGGACACGGTGTTGGCACACCAGTCCGCGAAAGAGATGAGCACCTCCTTCGCCTGCTCGTTCCCGCAGACCAACCACGCGTCGCGCAAACCGGCAAACGTTTTATGCAGGTTGTACCAGGGAACCCATTTTTTGCTGATATCCTCAACATGTCCGCCGGCAATCCAGGCCCAAAACAGTTTACTGCCCGGCACGCCACCAACGTAACCATCGCCGTTGGCCTTCTGGCATTCGGCCAATTCGGCGACCATGTAATTGAGTCGCTTGAGCAGCTCGGGATCGCCCGTCGAGGCATGCATGAACGAGAGCGCGGAAAGGTAATGCCCCGCCGTGTGGCCATCGAGGCCGCTACTTTCCCAGTTTCCATACGGCTCTGCTTTTTTAGGCAAACCGGCTTCACGTCGAAAAGGAGCCAGCAGGCGATCCGGTTCGAGTTTAAGCATGTACTGCTCATCTCGTTCCTGTGCTTGCTTGAAGGGGCTATCCAGCAGGCGAACCTCGTCCAACGGAAAAGGCTGCACCTGATCTTGAGCCACCAAGTCCGGAGTAGCGGCCCTGAGCGAAGTCACGGCCAGCAGCAAAAGCAAAGGACGTAGTTTAAAAGCAGGGCTGAGATGATTCATGGCATTGGACAGCAATTGATCATGTTAACGAAATGCCGCTTACATCCCTTCATGCACGCGATAGAGTCCCGCACCGTGCCACGGCAAAATGGGGGCAAACGTCTCCTGGACGGGAGTCAGGTCCTGATGTTGCCATAAATCCCGAATCTGGCAGGAGCCGGTAAACCCAAGATCACTCAGGTCGACCGGCACCGCCGCGCCGCCGTCAGTGGAGGAACCTTTGTCCGCCAGATTGAAGACCGCGAGATACTTGTCCGGACTGTTCGGCACATCGGCCACCCAGGCCATTTGCCCGTCTTTGTTGAAGAGCTGGTGATTGCCTGAGCTATGCTGATTAACGCCCAGTACCTCATCGTTGGTGATGAGGGAAAGCGTGAAGTCGTCCATCTTCATCAAGTCGCCGCCGATGATGAGCGGGGAGCGAAAAATGCACCAGAGCGTCAGCAACGTGTACTGCTCGTCATGGGTGAAATGGGTCATGCTTTTGCCCTGCCGAAGCATGCCAATGGGAAGCATGTCGGCGTCGGGATAATGACCATCGCCTGTCCAAGCGGCCCACCTTGCCGTCAATCTAACCTGGTCCATCAGACTCTTCCAGTTGTCCCAGAAATCGTCGCGAATCCTCCACATGTTGGCGTTTTGCGAAATATGAGCCGCCTGATTGATCGGCGTTGCGCCGGGCGAGGTGCTGAACACGATGGGGCGGCCGGCCAGATCGATGGCCTTGCGAATCGCCTCGATTTCGGGCCCGTGATAGGGAGCACTCAGGTCATCCACCTTGATCAGATCAACGCCCCAGTCGGCGTATTGCTTGATACGGGAATTATAATATTCCTGGGCTCCCGGCTTGGTCATATCGACGCCGTACATGTCGCCGTTCCACCGGCAGGTGGAATTCATATCGGCGATATCGGCAGCGTGATAGCTGGTGCCGAAAATGGGCGTGTTCTCTTGTACCGCCTGCCGGGGAATGCCCCGCATAATGTGGATGCCGAACTTCAGGCCCTTCGCGTGAACGTAGTCGGCCAGGGCCTTGAATCCCGCCCCGTTGTCCGCTGACGGAAACCGATTGGGAGCAGGCTGAAGCCGCCCATACTCATCCATGGTAAGCTTCGCGTTCTTGTTGTATGTGAAGCCGGTTGCGTTCGGCTCGTACCACTGAATATCGACCGTCATATACTGCCAGCCGTGAGAAAGCAGATGTTCGGCCATGTAATCGGCTTCGGCTTTGGCCTGGTCTTCTGTAATCGTCGTGGCGAAGGAATCCCAACTGTTCCATCCCATGGGCGGAGTCGGCGCCCATTGCAGAAAAGCAGGGGCGTCATTCGTTTGTCCTCGAGCAAGCGAATTGAGCGAGATGAAGGCAAAGAAGGCAATCAGATGAAGGATGGATTTTGGCATAAATAGAGATTTTGGCATAAATAGAAAAAAGCAGCCTCTAGTGTCATTTCTGAGCGGAAGCCGTCGGCGGCGTTACCTGAATCGTGGCTTGGATGGATGGCAGTCCGTCGGCCGAGGCAGTCAGCGTCACCGCGCCGGTCGCATCATCGCATGACTTGAGCACCGCCAGGGCGAGACCGTGAAAGGCCTTGTGCTTGGAACCTTGAAACGATTCGTGATTGGTGGGATCGCCGTTATCAACGCCGGCAAGCTTGGCCGCCGTGCCTTCAGCACTGAATGTGATTTCGTTGTCCGCGTTGGGGCAAAGGTGACCGTCCTTGTCGACGAGCGTCACCTTGATGAACGCGAGATCTTGTCCGCTTCCCTCGATCTGGCTGCGGTCAACATCAAGGAGAATTTTCGCGGGATCACCGGCGGTGTCGAGTTCGTCAGTCGCAACGACCGCGCCATTCTTCGTGGCGACGGCCTTAAGAACTCCAGGCGCATAAGGCACGCTCCAGGCGAGGTGAAGGCTTGGGCCCTTGTGAGCCGGCGTGAGTGGCGAGCCCGCCGTTCCCCTTTTCGCGGGAAGATCGATGACCTCCGCATCACCGGGAAATTTTTTGACCCCGAGCGATTGGCCATTGAGGAAGAGTTCGACCGAGTCCGCGTTGGTGTAAATCCAGACCGGTATTTCCTTCCCCTCAAACCCCGCCCAATTCCAGGACGACGGCAGGATGTGGACAACGGGGTCGTGGCTCCAGACGCTCTTATAGAGATAATACCGGTCCTTGGGAAAACCGCAGAGATCGAGAATGCCGAAGTAGGAACTACGCGACGGCCATTTGTAGGGCGTCGGCTCGCCCAGATAATCGAAACCGGTCCAGACGAACTCGCCGGCAATCCACGGTGCGTTTTGCAAATCGATTTCCTCCTGCTGCGCGTTGGTGGCCCAGCCCGGAACCCATTGGTCGTAGCAGGTGAGCTGGGGGGCTTTCGGGTCGGGCACGACCGTGCCGTCCGGGCCGAGTATCAACCCGTATGTCCCGCGCGTATCGACGGTCGAGGCCGTTTCGCTGCCGATCATAATCTCGCGCGCATGTACGTTCTGGTCCTGGTATATCGTTGGCGTATAGTTGACGCCAAAAATGTCGAGCACCTTGTCAAAGCCGTACTTGACCGAATTGTAAGGCTGCTGGCACGCAGAAGTTACCAGCCGCGTCGGGTCTTCGCGATGGACGATGTCCTGCAGCATCGTGGCGACCTTGTCGCCGCCGGGCTTGAATCCTTCGGTGACCTCGTTACCGATACTCCAGAGGATGATGCTCGGGTGGTTGCGGTCGCGGTAAATCATGCTCGTGAGGTCCTTCTCCGCCCACTCGTCGAAGAAACGCCCGTAGCCGAATTTGGTCTTGTTCAGCTTCCACTCGTCGAAGCATTCGTCCATGACGAGAATCCCCATCCGGTCGCACAAATCGAGCATCTCCGGCGAGGGCGGATTGTGGCTGGTGCGGAGCGCATTGCACCCCATCGACTTGAGGATTTGCAGTTGCCGCTCGAAGCCGCGCTTGTATGCCGCGGAGCCGAGACAACCAAGATCATGGTGATCGCACACGCCCTTGATCTGGACGCGCTGGCCGTTGAGGAAAAATCCCTCGTCCTTCTTGAACTCGATACTGCGGATGCCAAACAGAGTCGCGTAGGAATCGGCCAGTGCCCCATTGACGCGAACTTCACTGACCGCACGATAGAGAACCGGACTATCCGTCGACCAAAGCTGCGCCGTCGGCAGCGAAAATGTCTGGTTGAACGGAGTGGTCTGGCCGGGGCTCGCCTTTTGCGTGTCCTCCTTCCACGCGACTTCCTTGCCCGACGGATCGAGCAGGATCGTGGTCAGCGTGGCATCCGAAGGAGCAGTGCCGCTCTCGGCAACGACCTGAGTGGCGACATTCACCTGCGCGTCGGTCGCTTCGGCCTTGGGCGTCGTAATCGTCGTGCCCCACTGCGCGATATGCACCGGCTGCGTGACCACCAGCCAGACGTGGCGATAGAGACCTGCGCCGGAGTACCAGCGGCAGCACGGCTGCACGACGTTGAGCCTCACCGCGATCACATTCTTTTCGTCGCCGTATTTGAGCAGCGGCGTGAGATCGTAGGAAAAACTGGTGAAGCCGTAGGGATGATTCCCAAGCTTCTGCCCGTTGCAGGTGACATCGGCATCCATGTAGGCGCCGTCAAAGAGAATGGAAATGTGCCGGTCGCGCGCGGACTCCGGCAGCGTGAAGGTTTTCCGGTACCAGCCTATGCCGCCATTCAGATACGCTCCGCCGAAGCCGGCGGGTGACTTTCTGTCGAAAGGGCCGTCCATTGCCGAGGGATCCGGTCCCGGTACGCCTTCGATCATCCAGTCGTGAGGCAGATCGAGTGTCCGCCAGGACGAGTCGTCAAAGACGGGCTGGTCCGCGCCTGCCGACTCGCCCAGATGAAATTGCCAGGCACGATCGAAGAGGATGGTCTGTCGAGGAGAGTCTGTGGAAAGAGTCACCGCGCTGGGTGACTGCGCTGAAGCCGAAAGGCTGGCTGCGATGATGGAGAAAACGAGGGAAAGAAGAGGGCGTATTTTAAGCATGGTGTCTGAAGAGAGGAGGATTTGATTTTGAATCCGACGTCTAGGAAGAGTTTAAGGTGCTCCTGTCCATGGTTCAGGAACAGTTGAATGGGGAGGCTGATCCCCGGGACGATTAATTGGTTCTGAACCGAGTTGAAAAATGGGATATAAAGGGACCCCTTCAGGGCCCACCGGATAGGTTTTATTATCATCCACGATCAATAAAAAGGCGCCGTAGAATCCCCCGGGCTCATCTCCCAAGATGACGTCTATCGTAACCGGCTCGATGGTATTGACCTCAAAGCTATCACCGACACGTAATTTACCGTAATTTTGGCCCCTCCATCCGCACATCCGACTCCACCCGTCATATGGCCAAGGCATGTGCTGTGCGGCATGCGTTACAGGCCACACACTTCCATCCAAAACCAATTGTCCATTGACCGCCACGGCAAGGATATCATCTCCAAAACCGACAAAGTGATATTTGCCGCTTTGCGGCGCCATGACTTTAGCCTTGTACCAACCAACCCACAAAGTAGGCGTAAGCTCGTTATCCAGGCCCATTTCTTTGGCAGTATCTGGCGAGGGTGTCGTTGGTATCCAAATGGCCGGAGTGTATAGTTTTTTCGACGCCTTATAGTAAGGAGCGAAAGCGGCCTCATTCCAGCCATTCGCAACGAAGTCGGTAAGAACACGAGTGTAGATGTCCTGGTTCATACCGGTGCCTTTATGATCAGGTCCTATTTTTAAATCATAGATGGTACCTTCGAAATTATTTGAGCCACCGCCAAATGAACCAAAGAGGCTTCCGTTTCCCGTCCCGGTGGCACCACCACTGCCAGAGGAAAGTCCCGTACCCTGGGCCGTCTGGTCGCTGAGATGACTAAGCGTCTGGTTCAAGACTTTGGCCGCATCTACCGAGAAGGTGCTATTGGCCGTGGTGATCATACTCGGCGGCGTAACGACAGGAACCACCACCGTCTGCGGTTCAAATTCAGGATTGTTCGCCGCAGCGCCGCTCGACTGAGGCTGAGGCGGCGGAGGCGGGGTCTTGACGGCCATGCCGTGAAAAATATCCGTCGGAGGCGGAGGCGGCGCCTTCCAAATCACCAAGGTGGCAACTAGCAAAAAAACAATTAAATGCAACAAGACTGCGCCCAGAAAATATCCGGAACGCAGGAGCTTTTCCTTCCACGGTTTGGATGGTTGCTGATGCATTTTGTTATTTTATCGAAGCGACTGAAACAACGCTGCCAAGAAACATAGCAAATCGAAGTGGTAATATCATGAGTAACGGGCGATCAGTTTAGGGCGCAGGTTGGGATGGAACGGGGTTGGCAGGCACGGGATCGACCGCACTTCCCCTCCCGTTAACGATCGGCTCGCCGGGGGAATCTGGCGGGAAGGTCGGCGCGAGCGGATCGACCAGCTTGATCCGGCCATCCTCGGTGAATTCCATCCGGTTCAGGCAAACCTCGCGCGTGTATCCGTTTCCGTTGGGGATCGCATGGCGATGATAGACAATGTACCACCGGTCAGTGCCGGGGACGTTGATGACGGCGTGATGACCGGTCCCCTTCGCGAGGCCGTGTTTATGGAGGATGACGTTGTCCGGCGGGATCTCAATTGGCCCGAACGGCGAATGCGCGATGCCGTAAGCGACGTGGTAGTTATCGCTCCGCGCGTCGTCGACCGACCACATGAAATAGTATATTCCTTTCCGTTTGATGACGTAGACGCCCTCGCGGAAAGGATCGGCGGCATCCTTTGGCGTGATCTCGACCGGTGCACCGTCGAGGGAGATCATGTCGGAATTCAACTTCACGACAGCGAGACGGTTGTTGCCGTAATAGAGATAGGCCTGCCCGTCGTCGTCGATGAAGACGTCGGGATCGATCGGATACGTCGGGAACGGCGTATCGTGCGGTCCGATGAGCGGGTGACCAAGGGCATCGACGAATGGCCCCGTTGGTGTATCGGCAACGGCGACGCCGATCCGGGAATCGGCGACAAAGTAGAAGTAATATTTCCCGTCCTGCATCGTCGCCGTCGGAGCCCACGCCCTGATGTTCGCCCAGGAAAGGTTGTGCGCGACGTCGAGAATGATTCCCTCGTTCTTCCAATGGATCAGGTCCTTCGACGACCAGCACGAAAAGTCGGTCGTGTTCCAATTCGGTTTGTCCGAGGTTGGGTAGATGTAATAGGTGTCGCCGAAGACGCGGATATCGGGATCAGCGCGGTAACCGTCGAGGATCGGAGGCGGAGGCGTCGGCAGGGCGACGGGAACGGGAGGTGCGTCTTGCGCGGCGAGGACCGAGAGAGTCGCGTACAACACCGATATGGGACAAGACAGTAGTTCGGATAGATGCATAAGACGGAGCGGATGGTAAAAATAGGGAGTTCAGATTCCTTAACTAGGGAACGGATGCGGTTTTACGGCTGGCGGTGGTTTCGAGTTCAATCGAGGTTTGATCGATTTTGGCCCCCTCTTCATCGAAGACGACCAGGGTATTATCACCCATTTTCATCCAACAACTGGGCAGCCAAATACCCATGCAGCCTTTTAAGAGTTCCGGGTAGCGGCCCATGTTATGCCCGTTGATCCAGACACTGCCGCGAGTAAGACCGGTGGTTACGAAGCGATAGACGGTGCCATTCTGCGGTTGAGCATCGAGTTTGATATGGGTTCGATAAAACGTGGGGATGCCCTGGGTATCGGCCACAGGCACCCAGTTTAGGTTTGGGCTGGCGGGATCTTCTCCGCCTTTCATTTTCCACCCGGTGATGGCATCCCCGGTCGGCGACTTTACCGGGCCAACGAGTCCTTTCCTGGCATCGAAATAATCCAACCCGCCAATGTAGTTATAATATTTTTCCCGGCCAAAATGAGAGACGAAGACCTCGAGTTCATGTGCTCCAAAAGGTTGAGGAAAGGAGATTTGAAAGGTCTTGTTTTTGGGATCGGACCCTGTGTTCTTCTTGATGTCGAATGTGCCGACTAATTTGCCATCGAGATAGAACGAAGCGTTGTCGCCGATTTTTGCAAAGCTATAGGTTACCGTGTCGGGATCTGCCGCTCCTGTGAGTGGGACGCGGTACCACGCATAAGAACTGCCATCTCCATCCTGCCCCATCTCGGGAGGATTTCCGTCGGGCAAGGTGTACCACGAACTATCACTTAACGATGATGAGAGGGCCGAGTTATCTAGGGCCATCTCCCAGGATTCTGTCGGCAACGGCGAAGGCGCTGCCACATCGGGAGGAGCGGCAACTTTGACATGTACCGCATCATCCGCCGCACCGTAGACTAAGAGTTCGCCGGGGGGTGTTTGATCCCATGGCGTATCGATTAACATATGAGGCGCGCCCGCGGCATCGATACTGAATTCGCCAAGATAGCTCGCTCCGCTCACGATTTGCTTGCCCGCAGACGAATCGACCACCCAGGTTTTATCGGCCATATCCACGCTCATGGCGAGAAGACGGAATGTTTTGCCATTGATTTTCCAAATGAGCTGACTGACGCCCGTGGCCGGGAAGGTGATATTGACTGTCGGTGAGGTGCTGGCCCCGTCGTCAACATGAAAGGCCTCCGCATCAGACGAAACAGGTTCGCCTTGCGGTGGAGACTTAAAACCGAGGGTGAGTTTATTCGTGTCGCCGACTTCGCCATAAGTGATCAGCGTGGTGGTATCACCTTGGGGAACGACGCTCAAAATGCGCGTGTCGGCTTCGTTGATCGTAACTTCAGGAGAGATGGGCGCTTGGAGTACGATCGGCAGCATCACCTCATCATCAAAGAATTTGATCTGTGAGCCGTTTTTTAGTGTGGCATTCGCCTCCGTGTGGTGCGGAAGGAAAACAATCGTGCCCGCTGGACTGGTTCGAGCCCGGACATCGATCCCAGGCGCAAAGTCCTTGTAATCATCGGTCGCGTTGGTGCTTGCCGCGAGAATGTTGGGAAAGCTGGCGGTGAAGAGTCCCAGACGCTTCATGCGTAAATAAAGCCTGCGGGTATCACCAGTTTGACCGATGAGCGTGCCGTAATCGTAACTGGAGGCGTCCTCATACTCGTTCCAGTAATCGAAATTGGTCCCACCGTGAAACATATAGATGTTGAAACCGTCGCCTCCGTTGGCGACCACGTTCCAGGGAGCACGTTCATATTTGCTGGCATTCTGAGCGCCGTAGAGATCGTACCAGGCGATCCATAGTTCCGTGGACATCCAAGGACTCTTCCGGCCAACGCTGTCGAACGGTTTCTCCCCGGCTGGATTATGGTCGTGATGCAGGCCGCTCATCCACATCGGTACTTCCAAGCCTGCGGCGTGGGCCTTGTCGAGCAAATGAGAAAAATAAGGCTCAGGTGTCCCCATGCCCCAGAAATGAGGGTGCTCGTTTTCCAACTGCACGCCGATGACATTGCCGCCCTTGTGAATTTGGTGGCTCGCGACGATCGGCAGCATGGCGTCAAACCAGGGGTCCATCGCCGCATAAAATGCCGCGTTGTCTTTGCGGACTTCGAGCCCCGGTTTGAAATAGAGCCAGGTGGGAAAACCGCCGTTGGACCACTCGGCACAGCTGTAAGGTCCGACGCGAACGATGGCGTAGAGGCCGATATCCTTGGCAAGATCGAGAAAGGCTCCGAGATCGTGACTGGTCGTGGTGAAGTCGAATTGGCCTTCCTTCGGCTCGTGGTAATTCCAAAAAACGTAGGTTTCGACCGTGTTAAAGCCGGAACGCTTCAGCTTGAGCAGGATATCGCGCCACATTTCCCTGGGCACCCGGGCAAAATGGACCGACCCCGATGTAATGAAAACGCGCTTGCCATCGATGATGAAACCCTGGCCATCGAAGTCGATCGCGGCTTTGGCATCATCGGCGGGCGGGAAAAGATCGCTGTTGCGGGAATGAACAGGAAGAACCGACAGGCTGGCGAGGAGGAGGAGAGAGATGCCGAGGGATTTAAGGGTGGCGTGGAGCATATTGGGAATGGTGAAGGGCAGATTAAGGCGACGGCTTGCCTTGAATTTTTATTTCTTCGACGAGAGGAGGTTGGTCGACAACCAACTCTGTCAAAGTAAGGCGCAAATAGCGGTTGTGCTCGTTTTTTGCGCAGGTATCAGAGCGTACTTTATCGGTGCTATTGGTTTGAGTCTGATCGACGAGAAGTGTCCATGTTTTGCCATCGGGGGATGCCTCGATCTTGTATTGGTAATTGCCCTTCTCGCCAAAAGTTGTTTCGACCGACTGGATCGAATAGAGCCCTTCGAGATCGACTTGCCACCATGCGTTGGGATTACTGTCCGCAGCTTGCCAGCCGGTGTTCACATCTCCATCGTTCGCCAGTCCCGCCGTATGTCCGGGCGCTTCGCTACTGGCGCTGGCGGGATGATTGAGGGCGATGCTTAGGCTGCCGTTTGCCTGATTAGCGGACTGGACATAGCGAACGTAGGGGCGGTCGGGAACCAGCGGCGTCTGTCCCGCCACAAACGCTGGATCGCCCACAGTTGTAATGGTAACGGTCCCGTCTTCCAAACCGGGTGAGGTCGCGCGGATCACACTTTGTCCGCCGTAGTAAGAGCGGAACTCAATGGCGGCCTGACCGTCGCGGATGGCGATGTCGGATTTGGGATCGTTCGATGGCGGATTGAACGTGATGGATCGTCCGGTTGGAAATTCGCCTGGTCCCGATTCGATCGTGAATGTCACGGGTGGCGAATTACTGATCGGCTTGCCGTCTGCGTCTTGCACGGTGACGAGAAGCTGGCAATCGTCGGTCGCGCCGGCGCCTTGGATCGTAGTTTTATCGGCCGTTAGTGAGAGCTTGGCAGGCGTTCCATTCTGCGGCCATTCCGGCGGTGGAATATGCAAATACTGGTTGCGATACCAGTACCAGGAACGCTTCGGAATCCGGAAGTAATCGACAAACCCCATGCAACCAAAGTGACCTAAAATCGTGCTGTAATCGAACGCACACCAGAGTGATTGCCCACTGCGCCAGGGGTATTCGGGCGTATTGGAATTCAGATCCCCGGGATTGAACTGGCCATTGTAATCACCAGGGCGATCGGAAATATGACTGCCGTATTCGCTAACTACATTCGGGATGCCGGGGTTCTGATATTCGGGCAGCCGAGCTCCATCTCCATTGTATCCAGCGACGTCACCGATTCTATCGATTCCCCCTCGCTGACAACCGCCGATCGCCGCGGGACGCGTGGGATCGAGCTGATGCGTTTCATCGACAAGTTTCGTTAGCAGCGCCTTGACTTTGTCCTGATTGCCCGAGAAAAAGACCTCATTGCACATGCTCCAGACGATGATGGAGGGATGATTGCGAAAGATCCGGATTTCGTCTCGCAAGGTGTCCAGGGCGTTCTGCTCGAAGGGGCCCTCATCATCTGGATTCGGTGGATAGGCATCGGACGTCATCCAGGAACCCTCTTTCTGTCCACGCCCCATTCCCCAGAAACAATTTTCCGACCAGAAAAGCACGCCGAGCTTATCGCACGCTTCGGCAAAGGCGGGGTGGTGCGGGTAATGGGAACCGCGAATGAAATCGAGTCCGGCGTCTTTGACCAGTTTCACGTCTCGGAAAGCGCCATTATCCGTAATCGCGTCGCCCCAGCCGGCGTGATCCTGGTGAACATTAGCTCCATGAAAATAGTAGTGTTCGCCATTGATGAAAAAGCCCTGATCCGCAGTCCACTTGATCGAGCGGATACCAAAGGTGGTCTTATAATCATCGACCGGCGTGGCGCCATTGGAAACAGTCGTCGCTGCGGTGTAGAGAAACGGGTGCGCCGGATGCCACAGCTTGGGTGAGGAGATGGCCGGGCTGGTTTGGTCAATGGTTAAGGTTGCACCCGCGTCAATTTGTTGGGTTGAGGAAAGATGCGCAATCAGTTTGCCGTCGGGGTCTAGGATATCGGTCGTCAGTACGCAGTTTTTTGCTGCGGCGCTTTCATTCGCAGTTTCAGTTTTAACGTCGACGGTTGCCGAGTCGTTGGAGACATTGGGCGTGGTGACGAAGGTGCCGTACCAAGTGACGTGAAGCGGGTCGGTAATCACCAGGTGCACATCCCGATAGAGGCCGCCCATGAAGGTGTGGTCACCGGAACGAGGCTCGATTTGCGCGTTCCAGTTATTGTTTAGCCGAACCGCGAGTACGTTGTCACCCGGATGGATCGCCGAGGTGATGTCCATCGAAAAACCAGTGAAGCCGCCCTTGTGTTCGCCGACGCGCGTGCCGTCGATGTAGATATCGGCATCTTGAAACGCCCCCTCGAATTCAACACACACTCGCTTCGACGTCCACTCCGGCTTGATATCGAGGTGTTTTCGATACCAGCCATAGCCAACATAAAAATCCTTAGATTGGAAATAAGGCATGCTGAAGGAGTGCGGCAGGTTAATTGCATCCCATGCGGCATCGTCAAAAGCGGGAGCTTCGGCGCCGGGATAATCGCCAAGCTTGAATTTCCAGTCCCGGTTGATGTTGAGGTTTTGCCGTAGCGGTTCGGCCACTAAAAGTGAGCTTGAGAACGCAACCAGCACAAAAAGGAGAAGGAGCTTTTTCATTACGAGTTGTGTCCTCTATCAGCTCCAGCCGCTCATCGAATTTGCAGCAGATCTCCGTTAAGTTTGATTACGTCGCCAAGCCTCAGGTTCAAGCCAACGGTTTTGGCGCCATAACGTAATTTGGCAGCAGTACCGCCCACGCTTGTGATGGTAACGGTCGTGAGCCGACCGTCCTGCCAATCGAGATCGACCTGAAAACCGCCACGGGCGCGCAAACCTTGCATCGAGCCGGTCGGCCATTGAGAGGGGAGTGCTGGCAGCAGGTCGATATAATAGCGATCTTCATTGGGTGCGGCGGGATCGTCATAGCGTTCGCTACTTTGCAGGAGCATCTCATTGATGCCGGAGGTGCTGCCGAAATTGCCATCGATCTGGAAGGGGGGATGCGCATCGAACATGTTGGCATACGTGCCACCCGCACCTTCCCCACCCATGATGGTATTTGATCCTGTAACGAGACGGAGCTGTTGATTCAGGATTTTAAAGGCGTGATCGCCGTCGCCCATGCGAGCCCAGAGATTGATCTTCCATGCGTTGCTCCATCCAGTGGCAAAATCCCCTCGTATTTCGAGCGATTTCTTGACGGCCTCGGCCAGCTCGGGTGTTTTGTGAAGGGAAATTTGCCAACCGGGAAACGCCGCAAAGAGATGCGAAGTATGCCGGTGATGGAGGCCGTTATCGGATTTATCATCGGGCGCGTTCATGTCCCAGTCGTGACCCCATTCTTCGATTTGTCCCGCCTTGCCGATTTCGGGCGGACGAATCTTGTCCTTGGCGTCTTGAAGCTGTTTGGCGAAATCGTCGTCGATGCCGAGAACCTTGGCGGCGGCAATCGTGTTGGTGAAGAGGTCCCAGATGATTTCGCGCATGACGGCGCTGCCGTCGATCATGTACCCACTCTTTCCGTCATTCGTCTCGAATCTATTTTCCGGCGAGGAGGAGGGCGATGTAATGAGCATTCCATTCGCGTCAGGCACGAGGATATTCTGGTAAAATTGCGCAGCCCCCTTCATCACCGGGTAGTAGGTCTTGAGAAAATCCTTGTCGCGGCTGAAAGCGTAATGCTCCCAGATGTCCTGACATATCCAGCCGCTCGCGCCGTCAAAAGTTCCCCAGGGAAGGTTGGCTCCGGGTGCGGTCCAGCCCCAGGCATTGGTCGTATAGGCGCAGTACCAGCCGGGAGCATTGTAGTAGGCTTGCGCCGATTTCGAACCAGGCTCGACAAGACTGGCGTCGAGCTTGATCGCAGGAAGGTGGCACTCGCCAAGATTGGCCGTTTCGCAGGGCCAGTAATTCATCTGATAGTTGATGTTGAAATGATAATCGCACTTCCAAGGCAGATCGAGCCCGTCGCCCCAGATCCCCTGTGAGTTGGAGGGAAGCGGATTATCTTCGCGGCTGGAGGAAATCAGAAGATAGCGGCCCATTTGGTAATAGAGGACAGCCAGGGAGAGATCGTCCTTGCCATCGCCGTACGATTTAAGGCGCGCGTCGGTCGGCTGCTTCGATGCATCGCTGGGCGGGAGGGTGAAACTGACGCGCTTGAAGAGATTCTGGTAGTCGGCGATGTGGGCGGCCTTGAGGTCTTCGTACGACTTGGCCGAAGCGGCGGCAAGTTGCTGCGTGACGGCAGCATGAGGATCGTCACCGCGGTAATTCTTGTCGTAATTCAGGATGTAGCTTGTACCTGCCGTAAGATAGACGGTCGCCTCGTCTGCGCCCGTGACGACAAGATGGTCTCCCTCTCCGGCAACCGAGCCGCCCTTAGTCACAATCTGGACCTGCGCCTCGTAGTCGCAATTGCCCTTCCTATTTTTGTAATCGGTATTACCGACCATCATCAATGTATCTTGCCCAACAAGGGTGGTCGTGGCATTGGCTCGCGCGAGTTTCACCGTAAACCCAATGCTACCGGGACGGCTGCAAGTGATGTGGGTAACAAGAACGTGATCGGGGTAGCTGGAGAATGACTCGCGCTTCCAGGTGTCATCGCCCACCTTAAACTCAACGCCAGAGACGGCGGTATTGAGATCAAGCCAGCGCCAGTAATCAGTAATCGCGCCATCACCCAGCGCGTAGTCGAAATTGAGGTCGCCAAGCGTTTGATAGGAAGCGTCGTAGGGCGCGGGGCCGTTCATCCTGTCATGAGTAAGCTTGTCGGCGGTCGAGTAATCGCCGTTCTGAAGCGCGGCGCGGATGTCGGGAAGAGCAAGGTAGGCATCCTTGCGATTCTGGTCCGGTTGCGGACCGCCGGACCAGACGGTGATGTCGTTGAGCTGAAAACGTTCATGCTCCGGTTGACCGAAGATCATCGCGCCAAGTCGACCGTTCCCGATGGCCAGCGCATCGGTCCAGACGACAGCCGGAGCGGAATACCAGAGCGTAAGCGGATCACCATTACCTTCCGTACGCCCCGTGAGATTGGCATGGGGATCTGCAGTTTGATCGGCCCTGCAGACCCCGGCCCCATAGATTGCAGCAAGAGAAATGACCATCAACAGCACCCCTTTCCGAGAAAAGAAAAAGAAGAGATTTGGCATAAGCGTGATCCGTGAATGAAGAGAAATTGGCAAGCGATTGATAGTGTTTGGTCGTACTTAGTTGGATGGCGCACGTACGGCGACCTCATCCCCGTCATAGTTGACTTCGATATCGGCCTTCTCGGTTGAGTCGAGGCCAACACCGTGCCCCGGAGCGACCCAGACAACACGAAACGTCCGCCTTGCAAGCATCCCCGGAAATTTGCCTTTGCGTTCGCCGATCGTTAGCACACCGGCCTTCTCATCCCACTTAAACGGAATCATGGCATAGACGCCCTTCTCGTAGTTATAGTTATCTCCCTCGTCCTCATAGAGCGTGAAGGCACCGTCAGCCCCCCGGTAGATGCGGAGTTCAAGCGGATCAGCCGCCTCGGCCGAGGACTGGACTTTCGGACCGTAGGGAAGGATTGACCCGGCGCGAACGTAAAGCGGCAGCGTTTCAATCGGGGCTTTGGCTTCGACGGTCTGCCCGCCCGGCACGGTCTCGCCGGTCCAGAAATCGGTCCAGCTTGTTCCCGCCGGGAGATAGACTGCTCGCGTAAACCCATCGCTATTTCCGCCTGGAGGCGCCCACTTCAAATCCACTGTCGCGTCAAACTGATCCTGAAAATACTCGATTTTAACTGGAATTTTGGAATTTGCAGGCAGCGTTACCTTGACCACTTTGGTGACGCTGGGACGCGCAGCCCAATCTTCAATCACGAGTTTGCCATCGATCCAGAGGCGCGTGCCGTCATCCGCGCTCATCGAGAAGGTATAGTCTCCCGCTTGCTTCGTCAGGAGCGAACCCTCCCAGCGGACACTGAAGTTTGTCCTTTGCATTTGGGGATCGGGTGCGTCCTGATTCCAATTGAAGGAGATGGTTGAATCTCGACGCTCCAGTTTTTCCTCTTCAAAATTTTTCCCTTGATAGTAGGTACCGGTTAAAGCGCCCGGCTGCCCGGTCTTGTCGATCCACTGCGACGACGGAATGGCGACGCAACTGTCTACGATGGGTTTTGTGACCGGAGCGACCATGATCGCCGGACCAAACATATATTGGTCGGGAATGTTGTAGACCTTGGGATCTTGCTGAAAATCCATCACTAACCCGCGCATCATGGTCGAGCCTTCGCTCGTTACCTTCCATGCCACCGAGTAGATGTAAGGCAACAGGTGATAGCGGAGGTTATCGTAGTCGATCAGGATTTTCTCCGTCTCGGGCGGGAAGTTCCACATCTCCTTGCCGGGCTTGTCCCTCTGTGTTGGCTCCACGGCGTCCTGGGTTGCATCACCGTGAACGCGGAACATGGGACAGAAAGCACTGAATTGGAACCAACGCGTGAAGAGTTCGGCGTATTTCGGATCGGAAAGGCTTCCGCCAAAAAAGCCGCCGGTGTCGGTGTTCCAGTAGGGAAGGCCGCTGAGCGAGAAATTGATTCCGTTCGGAATCTGCTGCTGGAAAATGTCCCAACTACCCCGGACGTCACCCGACCAGCTCACGGCGGCGTTCCGCTGCTGCCCGGCGTAAGCAGAGCGGGTGAGGATGAAGACGCGTTTGTCCGAGGTTTCGGCTCGCTGCCCCTGATAGATGCCGGTGGTGTGCATCAACGGATAGGCATTGTAGACGAGCGCACCGGGACCTGCCGCCGTCGTGAAATCGCGGAACTCGCCCCAGTGACCGCTCAACTCAGCTTCGCTCGCGTCGAGCCACCAGCCATCGACACCTTTTGAAAAGATCTGCTTCGATATCTGGTTCCAGTAGATGCGGCGGCCATCGGCACTGAATGGGTCATACCACTGGCCTTTGCCCGGCGGATAGACATAGGAAATCACTTTCGGGAAAAGCGCCCCCGCCGCGTTCAGCTCGTTTGCGTTGTCGCTGCCGACGTCGAACTTAGCCCAGACTGAGATCAGGAGATGGACGTTCTCGTCGTGGAGCTGCTTCATCATCCCTGCAGGATCAGGGTAGCGCGTTTCGTCGAATTGATGGGAACCCCACGGATTCGGGTACCACCAGAGCCAGTCCTGAATAATGCCATCGATCGGCACCTGCATCTGCCGGTAGCGGGCGACGGTATCGAGAAGCTGCTGCTGGGAATGGTAACGCTGCTTGCATTGCCAGAAGCCGAAACCCCAGCGACCAAACATCGGAGCGGCCCCTGTCAGTTCCCGGTAATCCGCGATAACCTGGTCTATCTCGGGGCCGTAGAAGACGTAGTAGTCAATTCCGGTTCCGGCCTCCGAGTTCCATTCGACGACTGGGGCAGGATCGTCCGCCTTGGAGACCTTCACGTCGGTGACCGCCGGGTTATTCCAAAAGACGCCGTATCCTTTCGAGGAAATTAGGACAGGGATCGCAATATCCATATTCTTCTGCTGGAGATGGACCGAGTGACCGACCCAGTTCATCACTCCCCCCGGATGCTGACCGAGACCAAAGAGCGCTTCCTGGAGATCGAGAACGAATTTTTGATCAACGGCGTTCGTATCCACGCCGCCAACCGTCGCAGGAGTGAGACTCTTGCCACCGTCGGCCGTCTCGTTCAGGAACGGCTTGCCCGCGGCATCAAGGAAAGAGAGAGCTCCCGTTTTTTTATCCACCACGACGCTGCATTGGGCGGCTTTCACGGTGACCGTATCGGCCGCCTCGGTTACATTAAATGCACCGGGTACAGGCTGCTTTTCGACGGCAAAAAGGGGATTATTCGGCAAGGCATCGCCCTGTGCATAGACAACGTGGAAAGTCCGATCTCCGACGGGCTCGATGCGCAGAAGGCCAGGACTCATCTTGAACGTCACACCCGCTGCATCCTTGTCGAAGGACTGAACCGGGATCGGATCGGCTTTCGTGCCGATGATTCCGAAAATCAATCCGGAGAGGACGATAGCTAAAAGGAAAAGCAGGGAGATGCGCTTCCGATCTGAAAATGAAAAGTCTGTGGGATTGGACATATATTATAAAAAAATGGTCATGGCATCAAACTCGTCACGCTGAACCTGTCGCCCTTCAATTTTCCACCGCCTGCCAAGGCTCGACTGTGGTGCTATAGGGCGGATGTTCCTCTTTATCCGAAAACGTGGGCGCGGGCGCTGTGCTTATTTGGAAGAAGGGAAGCTTGGGGGTGCCATCGGGCAGCGTCTCGTAGGTGTTCCCGACATTCTCAACCAGCAAAAAAAAGGCGCATTCGCCTCCTTGATCACCGATCAGCACATCCATGTCAACAGGATCGGCTATCTCCAAATGAAAGGTGGGGCCCATCTTCAGCAGACCATTTGTGGGGCCCATTCCTGGCACGTGGTCCGCCCCTTCAGCGTTGCCATAGAAATGGGACCAAACCTTCTGAAGCGGTTGGCGCAGGTCTGCTTTGCTCGATAAAGAAATCCATCCCCCATCCAGGACAAGGGCGCCATTGATTCTGACCTCCAGTAAATCGTCCCCAAAACCGATAAACCTATACTCACCCGACTGGGGTGCCTGCACCCTGGCATGATAGTGGATGACCCACAATCCCGGCTGGACTTCTTTTTCCAGACCAAAGGCTTTCGGCGCTTCCTCCGAAAGTCTCGTCGAAATTGCGTAGGCACCGGTATAGATCGGAGCTTTGCTCTTGTAGTAAGGTGCGAGCATCGAATCATCCCATCCCTGGGCGACATATTTGGCCATCATCTTGCGCCATTGATCTTGAGTCATCCCAGTTGGTTGCCTATCGCTGGTCTGTTTCAGGTCGTAGAAATAGCCGGTCAATTGAGTGCTTGTGCCGTTGGAAGAGCCAAACGCGCTTCCCGTCCCGGTGGCGCCACCACCGCCAGAGGAAAGCCCCGTGCCTTGGGCCGTCTGGTCACTGAGGTGACTAAGTGTCTGGTTTAAGACTTTGGCCGCATCGATGGTAAAGTTGCTATTGGCCGTGGTGATCATACTCGGTGGCGTAACGACGGGAACCACCACCGTCTGCGGTTCAAATTCAGGATTGTTCGCCGCAGCGCCGCTCGACGGAGGCTGAGGTGGCGGAGGTGAAGTCTTGACGGCCACGCCGTGAAAAATATCCGTCGGAGGCGGAGGCGGCGCCTTCCAAATCACCAAGGTGGCGACCATCAAAAAGAGGATCAAATGGAATAGTACCGCGCCCAGAAGATATCCGGAACGCAGCAGCTTTTCCCTCCACGGTTTGGATCTTGGTTGGTGCATCTGTTATTTTTTCGGTCGGATGCGAAGTAACACCACGCCATGAGACGCTACGGGAGAGGAAAATTCTTGATCAAAAGTGCCAAGATCTTTTTGACGCCATAGATCGCGCACCGCCTGCTCGCCCAGAAGTTTAAGGTCATCCCATTTTAAGGTCACGGTAGCGGAATCTTTGCCTGTGTTGCACAACCCCACCGCCCATGATCCGTCTTCGAGCGGTTTGGCATAGACCTTCAAATCCCCGTTGTGGGAAACACAGGTCGCCTGCTTGCCCAAGCTGTCCTGGTCAATATCGAGGACCTCGTCATTCGTGATCAGGCTGGTTGTAAATGGATCGAGCTTGGACAGATCGCACCCGAGGATCAGCGGCGCGGAAAGCAGACACCACATACTGATTTGGGTGTATTGTTCGTCCGGGGTAAGAAGGGAGGGATGCGGGTGCCCCCAGCCAACGGGTCCAATGACCAGCATGTCGGGATCATTGAAATGGCCCGGCCCGGCATAGGACGCCCAGGGATCCTCGTTATAAGCGCTGTTGCTGACATTGTTCCAATTGTCGTGCACATCGTCGGTGGTGCGCCATGAGTTGGCCAGGGGCGCGACATCACTGATCTCCTTCAAAAGCGTATGCAGTCCGTTATTGGAAAGACTGAAGATGATATCCCGTCCCGTATCATGCAATGCGTCGGACATTTCCTTCGTGTCCGCCGCATGGATCGGAGCCCAGTCGTATTTTAGATAATCAAATCCCCAAGCGGCGATCTGCTTCGCATCGGGAACTGCAAAATGATAGGTGGCGATCGCGTAGGGAAACTTTTGGCTGTGGTTGTCTTTATTGTTGGCGAACGACGGATCCCATTTTCCTTGAGGATCCTCCGATGAACCTCCGATGCGGCGACCATAGGACGTCACCCACGGCGTTGAGTAGATTCCGGCTTTGAGGCCCAGACCGTGAATCTCGTTCACCATTCCGGTCATGTCGGGGAAACCCTCGTTCGGCTGGATCGCATTAAAATCGCCGCCCCGCGCGCCCTGCCAGCCGTCATCGCAATTGATATAAGTCCAGCCGTGCTGGGCCAAGCCGCTATTGACCATGGCATGGGCCGCCGTGAGAATCTGCTCTTGCGTCACCTTCACGTCGTAGGTGTTAAAACTATTCCAGCCCATCGCAGGCGTCAGACCAATCATGTCGCCCACCACGATTTTGAAGGGACGATCCGCCTGCCCGAGTGCATTTTGAGCATGAATAATGACGTGATATTCGCCCGTCTGATTTAATGAACCCGTGATTTGCCCGGTATCCGCATCGAGCGCCAGTCCTAACGGCAGGTTATCCGCGGCAAATTTCATGGGACGATCTCCCGTTGCTGGAATGGAAAAAAGGAAGGGAGAACCGGGCCGCACGCCAAATATTTTAGGCCCATTAATCCGCGGTGTATGTGCTGCGGGAGGCGTAAGGATGGGAGACTGCCTGGCAGCGTTCGTATCCGTCACTTGTTGAGCCTGAACACTCATCAGCGCAAGAAACGACAGGCTTAATCCCAAGGTCATAAATTGGAATAATTTCATTTCATCTCTTGTGTTGAATTGATTTGCGTCTCTCCCGTATCGGCATCGATCGTCCACTCCCCCGGCTTGGGAACCCAAAGCTTGCCGTCGCCAATTTCGAGTGGCATCCAGATGTAGCGGGCGTCGGCAAGGTTCAGGGGATGGTCGGTATGCACCCACCAATCGCTCATGAAAATGACGCTGGTCGTCTTGCTGCCCACGACCTTGAGCAGGAAGGACGATTGGGCTTGGTAGGTGTGTTTTTCCGGCGGGGCAATGTCTTTGAAATCAGACCACGGACCTTCGATATTGGTCGCGGTGGCATATACGTTTGGATTCGGAGCCCATCCGGTCATATGCGAGCCGACGACATAGTAGAGCCCGTTGTAGTGAACCAGAGCGCCCCCTTCCAACGGCGCTTGGATGAACGCCGTCTCCTTTTCGACGCTGAGATAGTCGTCGGAGAGTTTCGCAATGAAGAAGCCTTTGGTCGGGCGGCTCTCGAAGATGAGGTAGGCTGATCCGTCGTCGTCGATGAACTGGCCAATGTCGCGGCTCTCCTGGTCAAGCGGGCGAAAGTTGGCGAGATATTGATAATCGCCATCGACCTTGTCGCAGGTGAACACAGCGACATGGGCGTACCGGTAGCTCTTGTCGTCAATGTGCGCGTACATGACGAACTTTTTGGTACTCGCGTTATAGTAAACCTTGGGCCGCTCCAGGATCCAACCCGGACCGAGCTTGGCCGGGTCGTCGGCTTTCTCAACTTGGTTGCGGAACTGCCAATGGGCGAGATCCTTGGAGGCATAACAGGAAACAATCGGTATTCCGGGCGGGTTATCCTGGGAGCGATCTTCGCCGAACCAATACCAAGTATCGCCGACTTTGATGATACCACCGCCATGGGCCTGGACGTGCTTGCCGCGGTCGTCCGGCCAGATTTCTCCCGGCTCAATGGGCTGTGGGCCACGGTCGGCGACTAGCGTGGGTTGAGGCCCGGGATTGGCCGCCACCGCAGTTGCTGGCACGCCATTCGTTGACGCGGGAATTGGCGCTGGCGCAGGTGGGGGACAATCCGTGCAATCCAGCGCGATGAGGTAGCGCGTTCCAGATAAGTCCTGAAGCAGGACCCGTTCACCTTGAACACTCACGAGCGTGTAACGGGCGCCGACTATGGCCGTGGCGACGCTGATTACCTCACCACTGGAAGAGAGCGTTTCAATCGGGGCCGATCGGGAGATGGTGACCACAACGGAAGGAGAGTTCGCCCGGAGAACGGTGAAGAAGCTGAACAGCAGCAATACAGGCAGGCACGGGAGAGACAGCCAGGGTGCGCGAATTTGGTTAGGCATACTTGTGTTCTGTGATTTTATTCATGGTTCTGTGGTCAGAACACGATCATCGGCTTTAGTGTGTTCCCGACGGACCGGTGATGGAGAATGTCTGTTCCACCGGATCGGCGGTTTGGAGTTTCGGGTCGATCGAGCGTCCCCACTGCGTGGCGACGACGGTGACCTTCACCGGGTATTTGGCCCGAGGTGGAATCGGAGTAAGCGTCAACGTCCCATCCTGGGCAACCTCGGCCGGACCCTCACGAACATAATAGGAAATGGGCGCGTTGGCGCTGGAGGTCGCGGCCAGTTTGATCGGGGCTGCTCCGGCGGTCTGGTCGGGAATTTCCGGGAAGGTGATGGTTTGTGCATCTCCTCCATGGTTCGTCAGCGGGAATTGCAACTCCGCCTGCTGCACCATTCGCTTATAGGTATCATCACCCGGATAAGTCGCCGCGAGCCAGATGTCGTTCGACTTCCGCACGTCATGCGTGCCGATCCGGTAGGGATGAATCAAGAAAGTATCCGGTGCGGTCTGAATAACGGGACCGGTAATGCGGGTGATGACAATCTGATTTTCCACGCCGTGCGGATGGGTGATCGGATCGCCTTGGTTCACCGGACTCCCCTCGCCGAGCCAGCCGTTCCATTCGGCGCCTTTCCCGTCGGAGGTCGGAGGCACGGTGTCCCAGAAGCCACCGGTCAGCTTGAATGTTATACCATCATCCTGCGGCTCAAATTTGAGATGGACCATCCCATGATCGGGCCTCGGCGGCGTCAGGCCATCCTTCTGCTTGTAGCCGACGAGAACATTGGCTTTGTTCTGAAACTTCGATTGGAAGTCCTCGATGGCCTTGGCCATCTCTTCGTCGAAGGCCCAGAAGGCCTCGTCTTTATTCCCCTGATAATCGGCAACCGGAGCCGCAGGAGACGCCGGGCCTTGTTTCAAATGCCATTCGTCAAAGAGCCATCCTGTTTTCGTTGGATCAATCGGCGTAAGGGTCACCGGACCACCCAGCGGCGCATCGGCGGGCAAGCGGTATTGGGCGGCCTTGCGAAGATAGAGACAAATGAGGGCAATCTTGTCGTCCGTGGCATTGAAGTGTCCCGCACCGGGCTCGACTACTTGGGTGAAGACCGTTTGCGGGTGTTTCTTCAAGGAGTCGCCCTTGAGATGAAAATACCAACCGTCCGTGTTCCCCTGAATTTCGTATTCGCCTTTCGTGGTGAGCCCCGGCACGCCGTCGACGGTCTTATCTCCCCAATCGGGACTGCTATTGACGTTCATATTCACGTCCTTGTAGTAGGGCCACTGTCCGCTGATCGAGAGGACCGCCAATGTCCGGCCCGGATTCCATGCGGCAATGTCCCAACCCCAGCTGGCGTCGGCGGAGTGACCAATGGGAACCAACGGCGCAAAGGCGATTTCCTGATAACCCGAGGCATCAGCCAAGTCCTTCAGCATCTTATCCAAAATCTTGTCTTCCCCTTGGTCGAACCGGAAGTGAATCGATCCCATATTAGGCGTAACCCAGATTTCAGCAAAGCCAAGATCGGAAAGGGTTTTGCGGAAAGTGGCATCTTCCAGGATCGACTCCTCCTCCATGTTATTCTGGGAAAGGATTATAGCTTTCACCTGCTTGCAATTAGGAGGAATCCAGAGAAAAGCTCGCGGGTAATCCGGATCGATGCTCCCGGGCTTAGCATCGGATGAAGTTAGCGTTTGATTTATTACGCCGGCAATCGATACCGACCATTGATAATCGGCCGCGAAAAGCGTTGAGGCGCCACCGAGAATCAAGAGGGAGACCGCAAGTGCCAGGTAAATCTGCGGGAAGATGGGTTTGAACATAATTAATTATAGGCGGTCCTATTGAGTGGTAGGTTTTACAGTATAGAGATTGAGCGCCCGCTCGCGCTCATCCAGAGCTGCCTTTATCATGGGTGTTCTAACTACCAGTTAATGGCCCAGAGGGCGGATTAACAGGGGTAACACTCCTTGGATTAACATGAACCTCGATCAGCGCCTGATCACTCAACCAGGCTTCCACGGCGTGCCGCCAGGCGGCGTTAACGCTGCGTTGATCGGTCCTCATCCTGTTTGCTAGTCTGGCCTTTGCGCGGTTACTAATCCACTCAAAAGCCTGATGGCATTGCCGCTGGTTCCTGCGACCGGTCGTTTGAGCCGAAGCTCATACGGATAGACCACCTTCGACCGCTTTTTTGGGCCGTTCCTCCGGGGACTCTTTTTTTCGATTTCGATCTTCTCTTCCATCGCAACACTCCTTTATCATCATTGGAGTGTTACCCCTTTTTAACCCGCTCTCGGCCCCATCGACTGGCTGGACGCACAACCTCTTCAACTTGTTCATCAAGAACCTTGCCAGTGTAGCGATCGATCTCGACATGCACCCAATAGCGCCGTTCGCCTTCGACATTAAAATTGGCCAAACTCGATGCCGACGAAGGGAAACGCCCGGTTTGGGCAATGACATCGATCATCAGGTTCGAGACGCGGGTGGTTCCGATTCGCCGATTCCTCTTGTTCTGCAATAAATACACTAATTGTAACCCAGCCGACTGTGTCAGTGTCATGCCTTCGTTAACGCATTATGAAATTCCCGTGTTCTCATTGTCGTCAAGTTTTGGAAGTGGATGCACAGTGGGTTGGTCACGAGGTGAATTGTCCCTCGTGCGGACAGTCGGTGCTAGTTCCCGCGAGTCCGCCAAACGCGCCTCCCGTCGCAAGGATTGAATCCAATCTGAAGTCATCTACCCCGACAAGTTACAAAGTTGCATCGGGCGGCGGCGGGTTTGGAAAATTTCTCGTAGTTGTTGTTCTTTTGGCCGGGGCGGCGTTCGCCTTTGCCTGTTACCACTTCAACGAGCACCCGCAGCAGGTTTGGCAACAGCTCGTTGATTACGTTGAGCAACAAATCCAACCGCCTGCGCCAGCGCCCATTGCCAAGCCAACACCGATTACTCCGCCTGCGCCGGCCCCAGTCGCGATCCAACCGCCGGCTCCTCTGCCGCCGGCAAATGTAATCGCGGTCCCTAAGCCTCCACCCCCGCCAGATCCACTATCCTGGGCTGTTGAGCATAAGGAACTGGCGCCTCAAGAACTAAGTCTCCTAGTCGATACGAACTTCCCCATCCTCTACAATGGCCAGGTATCGGGCTCGGGCAATGTGCCGGCCGGGAGTGTGGTCAAGCTCGTCCAGATCGACCTGAAAACCCAGCAGGTCACAGTCGCGTGCGTTGCTTATGGCAACAGCACCGTCAGTGTCCCCATCCAATCGACGGATTTGGTTGATCGTGCGGAGGCAGCGATGGCCAAGGCGGATGCGGATGTCAAAGCAGCGGCAGTAGCGAAACTCGCCGCAGCCTCCGCTCCTCCACCCCCTCCCGAGCCATCCGCACCCGTTGCCGTCGTCGCACCTGCAACAAATGCCGACGTTGTTCCCTCATCACCTTTTGGTGCTGCAACGGAACAAGAACCGACCACGACAGGCTCTTTCGTTCACCCAGGCCTGTTGCACAACGATGCCGATTTTGCCCGCATGAAGGAAAATCTGGAACGCGAACCGTGGCAATCCGGCTGGCAGAGGTTGATTGCCAATCGGCACTCGTCGCTGGATTGGAAGCCTCACCCTATTGCAGTGGTGGTACGCGGCCAGAACCATACTCTACCGCAAGACTATGCGGGTCTATTTAACGACATCGCGGCCGCCTATGCCTGTGCGTTGAGGTGGCGCATTTCCGGCGACACCCGCTACGCCGACAAATCGATCGAAATTATGAATGCGTGGTCTTCCACCTTGGCGAAGATAACGGGTTCGTCGGACGCCAATCTTGCTGCCGGCATTTATGGCTATGAATTTGCGAATGCCGGCGAAATCATGCGTTCCTATTCAGGATGGAAGCCGGAGGATTTTGTCCGGTTTCAGGGCATGATGCTCAATATTTTCTATCCCATGAATCATGAGTTTCTCGCGCATCGTAACGGTCCGGTCGACCATTACTGGGCGAATTGGGATCTCTGCAACATGGCCTCGATGATCGCCATCGGCGTCCTTTGCGACCGGCGGGACATCTATAATGAAGCGGTCGATTACTTCAAACATGGAGCAGGCAACGGGGCCATTGAACACGCGGTTTACTACATCCATCCGGACGGACTTGGGCAATGGCAGGAGAGCGGACGGGACCAAGGGCACACCACCTTGGGCATAGGATTGATGGGAGCATTCTGTGAAATGGCTTGGAAGCAGGGTGATGACCTCTACGGCTACGACAACAACCGCTTCCTGGCCGGTTGCGAGTATGTCGCGAAGTATAACTTGGGGGAGGATGTTCCCTATAAACCTTTCAGCGATAGCCTGGCGACACAGGATGTCATTTCACCAGCGGGAAGGGGGAGCATAAGGCCCATTTGGGAGTTGGTCTACAATCACTACGTCAAACTTAAAGGATTGCCCGCGCCGTATACGACCAGAGAGGCGGAAAGTGTCCGTCCAGAGGGAGGCGGAGGCGATTATGGTCCGAACAGCGGCGGATTTGACCAACTCGGCTACGGGACGCTCACATCCACCCTGGACGCTGAACCTTCGAACAAAACGGTGGATTCGTCGGTTCCGTGAGAATTAGATCACCCTCCGATGATGCCACTTTTGATCTGCCTCAAGCTGGCTCAATTCTTCGTGCTGGAGCGCACTCCAATTGAACCCTTGTTTTTCGGTCATGCGAAGGGATGCATCCGTGAAGTGGCTTGCCCGCCAAGTAGCGCCGAATTTCGTCGACCATCCATCGCCCCATGCGCTCGCACTCACCATCCAAACTACCTGCGATATGCGGCGTAAGAATCACATTCGGCAAATCGAAGAGAGGGCTGCTCGGCGGCGGCGGTTCAGGGTAGGTCACATCTAATACGGCGGTTAAATCCGGCCGGACTCGCAAGACCTCGATCATCTCGTCTTCGCACACGATCTCTCCACGCGCGGTATTAATAAACGTCGCCCCTTCTTTCATGCTCGCCAAGTGCGAACCGGTG
>Ga0182024_10004026_pt1 | contig 34282 bp, 29 predicted proteins | sample P32metaG_FD_120480 | JGI IMG/M metagenome (GOLD analysis project Ga0182024, IMG submission 120480) | Permafrost microbial communities from Stordalen Mire, Sweden - P3-2 metaG (Illumina Assembly) | ecosystem: Environmental > Terrestrial > Soil > Wetlands > Permafrost | place: Sweden: Stordalen... | reverse complement strand
TCACCTTAATATTCGTACCCAGAACGCGATCGCAAACGATCAGCTCAATCGGCAGGTTGGGATATTTTTCTTGCAGCTTACGCGCGACTTCGACGGCGGGATCGGCCGCGTCACTGACCCCAAAGATCAACTGAAACTCGGGATAGTCCTGCTCGCAGTGACTGCAAAAGTTCTCCCAAATCTCGGGATCGATGCCCTTCAATGGCTTGAGTATAGAAACGGGCTGCAAGGCTCCATCAAGAAGCGCCGCCTGTTCAAATTTCTTTCGGCGATCGCGCAGGAAACTAGCCAAGCCGAGTGCGGACAGAAAATAAAAAAACAGGCTGCCGACAGTTCCAATCGCAGCCACAATTTCAATCACCACTCTGATTGTCAGAGGCGGCATCGACACCATGTTACTCGTAGCGCAGCGACTCGATGGGATCGAGGTTGGCCGCTTTCCACGCGGGGTAAATGCCGAAGACCAGTCCTACCGCGGCGGAGGCGACGAAGGCGAAGATCGACCAGTCCACCGACATGGTGGCTGGGAGCGATGGAAAAATAAGCGGCACGATGGCAGTGATAATCGCGCCCACTAAGAGGCCGATCACTCCGCCCACAGCGGTGAGCATGACGGCCTCGAGTGTGAACTGCGCGAGGATGTCGCGCTTGCGGGCGCCGATAGCCTTGCGCACTCCGATTTCGCGGGTCCGCTCCGTCACCGACACCAGCATGATATTCATTACGCCGACTCCGCCCACGATCAAACCGACGCTCGAGACCGCGAACATAAAGATGAAGATCATGCCCGTGACCTGATTCCACACATCGGAAAGGGAATCTTGCGTGAAGACGGCGAAGTTGTCGGGCTTTTCGGTCGGGACCTTCCTGCGCCGGCGCAGCAGTTCGCGCATTTCGTCGATGGCTTTGGGCATGTCGGCGTGCGACGTGGCCTTGACGCTGATCCAGTATTGCTTCAGTTCGGGGTGCAGTTTGCGGAACGTGGTCAACGGAAAGAAAACGATGTTGTCATCGGGATTCTTTCCTCCGCCGAACACGCTCTTGCGGATTTTCGCCACACCGATCACCGTGAACAACTGGCCGTCGATGTCGATTTCCTTGCCCAATGGCTGTTCACTGGGGAAAAGTTCTTGCGCGGTGTCGTGGCCGATAATGATGACCGAGGCGCGGCGCTCTTCGTCGATATCGCTGAACCAGCGGCCCGAGTCGAGGGCGACATCTATCACATCCTTGTAGGAGGCGGTGTCTCCTTCCAGGATGGTCTGTTTAGCCTTGCGGTCTTTGTATTTGACGGAGTAAGTGCCGGTGCCGAGTTCGGGGCGGAAATAGCGCTCGCCGACGGTGACCGCTTTCACGTGAGGCAAATCCTGCATCGCCATCGCATCATCGAAGGTCAACTCTTTGCGGGTGCGCATCTCTTCGGTCGGACGCCCGAAGGTGAAGGGTTCCAGGTGAAAAGCGAAAATGATATTGGAACCTAGACTGCTAATGACCTGGCTTACGTTGTCGTTCAGGCCGCGCACGATCGACGAAATCCCGATGACGACGGCTACGCCAATTACGATGCCCAGCACGGTCAGCGACGAGCGCAGTTTATTGCTGCGTATGGTGTCGACCGCCATGTTCAGGCCTTCGCCGAGTTCGCCTTTGACTAGCATGTGTCCGTCACGGGCTAAAGCCCGGAGTGTTAGTGGCTCGGGGCGGCACGGCTGAAGCCGTGCCCTTTCAGAACCGATTCATGAAGCCTTACGTTTCAAATCGCAGCGCCACAATTGGGTCCAGCACCGCCGCTCGTTTCGCTGGATACACGCCGAAAAAAATGCCCACGCTCGCCGCCACCAGCACTCCTGCCGCTACGGCCCATAGTTTGATTGCCGAGGGCATGCCAATCGCGAGCGTGATGACTTTGGCAAAGGTAATGCCGAACAACACGCCGATCGCGCCGCCCAGCAGGGCAACGGTGACCGACTCAATCAGAAACTGCATCAGGATGTCACTTCTCCGCGCGCCCATGGCTTTGCGGATGCCGATCTCTCGCGTTCGTTCCGTCACCGAAACCAGCATGATGTTCATGATCACGATGCCACCGACCACCAGCGAGATGGCGGCAATTCCAATCATGGCGTAAAAGAACGTTCCGGTGAAGTTCGACCAGATACTGAGCAGGCTGTCGTTGGTCTCGATGTCGAAGTTGTCTTCGTCGCCGGGGTGAACGTGCCGGCGGGCGCGCAGGATGGCGCGGGTTTCGTCCATTGCTTCGTCGAACCCTGCGCCGCTCGCCTCGGCCTTGCCCGAGATGCGAATACTGGTATGAGAACCATTCTGTTTTTGAAACGCGGTGATGGGCATGATCGCGTAGTTATCCAGACTTTGGCCCATCGTCTTGCCTTTGGCCTTGCCCACCCCGACCACCCGATAGACCCAACCGTCGATACGGACCTCTTTGTTAATCGGATCCGTGCCGGGCATGAGGTTATCGACGATATCCGGTCCAACCACGACGACGGCGGAATTGTTCCGCAGATCGATATCGTTGATCATGCGTCCGGCGGTGAGATCGAGATCGAGAATCGGCAACATGGAAGGGGTCACACCCCGAACCGTGGTATCGGCGATGGATTGCTCGGCGTATTTAACGTGTCCGCTGTCGTTGCGCAACGAGGCTCCCACCCATTCGCAATGCTTGCAGGCCTCAAGGACGGCTTGGTAGTCCTCCATGGTAAGGTCCTTGCGCTTTTCGGCCTCCAGGAATTTATCGACGTTGGTGATGGCGGGTGAATTCTTGAAGACGATGAAAACGTCGGCGCCGAGATTGAAAATCTTCGTGGCCACATAGCCATTGATGCCGTTAACGAACGTGACCACGGCAATTACCGCGGCAACTCCGATAACCACGCCCAGCAAGGTGAGCGCGGAGCGGAGTTTGTTCGCCCACAACGACAGGAACGCGATCTTGATGGCCTCAATAATGTGCATCGAATCGGGTCGCAGGTATTAGGGTCTCAGGGTGTCGACATCTCACCCTTCGCCTCGGATGGCTATCAGTCTAACAGCCCAGCGCCAGACTCCTGCCACCTGATTATGACGACCCGAGACATCGCGAGAAGCATTCACAGAGCAAGCGTGTTATGTGCGGAACTTCGGGAGAGGGACGAGCGTCTCGCCGCTCCAGCCGAGCGGGGCCGGCACTCTGCTCAGCAACGATTTGGATAGGCACCAGGAAGTCTTATTCCTGACCGCAAAGGCGCATCGTGAGTTTCACCGAAACGAACGCTGTCAGCAACGCCAGGACAGCCCATATTGCCGCAGACTCTACACCCCCATTGAAGATGGGTAGCATCACGGATGGCAAGGACGTGGAGAACCGTGAAGCTGTCGTCCTGTCCACCTGCGCGATGGCCCTCACTACCGCAACCAGAACCAGAGCCAGGACTACGCCCCCGACCAGCAAACCCGGCAAGGCGCGCTTCCATGGGAACGGGATGGGTGGCCGGGCGGCCGCCTCGCGCCGAACCGCTTCCATGACGGAGACGGTGAAGCCCGATGATGGGAGGATTTCATCTTCACGGGAAAGAATCCGATCGATTTCGCTGTCGTCGTTTCCAACCGATGGTCCAGTTGAGCGTCTCATCAAGCCTCCTTCAGATGCGCCACCGCCAGCCGTTGCGGAAGTCTATTGCGCAGGATTTCCCGGCCGCGAAACAACCTCGCCTTCATAGTGCCCTCGGGCAAGCCGAGGCTGCGTGCCGCGGTGGTGACGTCCATCTCATGAAAGTAAAAAAGAACCAGAGCCTCGCGATACTTCGGCGGCAGAGCGAAGACCGCGCGCCGCACGGCTGAATCGCGGTCATAGTCATAGTCTCTGTCTGCGAGACCACCGTCAGGAGCGCGCGGGTCCGCAGGTTCGGCAATGTCTGCGAGCGGCACGGTGCGCGCCGGAATGCGGCGCAGCTCCGAGCGATAGAGGTTCGTCGCGAGCGCGAAAAGCCAGGTGGAGAAAACCGCATCCCTTCGCCACTGGCTCAGTGCGCGGTAAGCGCGTAGAAACGCCTCCTGCGCCATCTCCTCTGCGCGTCCACGATCATGGCAGAAACGGTTCGCCAGATTGATCAGCGGGCCCTGCCAGCGGCGGACAATCCCCTCAAAGGCAGAGATGTCTCCAGCCAGAATCTTGTCGACATCGGCCTGATCGTCGCTCGCACTGGCGTTCATTCCCACTTGGGACTTGCCTCAACGGTATGACACGGCGAATCCGCGGACGGTTGCATTATTTCAAAGATGCGTTCCAGGCGAAGAAAATGCAACCGGAACAGTAGGAGGCTGGTCGTACCCATTGAAAGCAGCCCATCGAAGGCAGCCGATCGAAAGCAGCCTGATGTAGACAGAAGAACTTCAAGGAGCTGACAATGGCATTCGAAATCGATAGCAACGCCGTCGCGGTCGTAGCAGTTGCGATACCCGTCGTAGGAAGTATTGCCCTATTCTCTTTTTTGTCCGTCGCCGCATGGTCCGATGCGCGCCGCAAAGAGAGAGAGGAATACTACAGAAGCGAAACGCTGAAAAAAATTGCGGAGAGCTCAGGCGAGGGTGCCAAGGCCGCGATCGAACTGCTGCGAGAGCAGAATAGGAGCCTTACAAAACGCCGTCTCGAGGGCATGAAGCTAGGCGGATTGATCACTGCCGTCGTCGGCATCGGTGTCATGGCGCTTCTGCGTGGGATTGTGGAGCGCAGCGACGGGCCGGTTTATCTTTCCGGACTAATCCCCCTGCTGATCGGCTTGGCGTTGCTGACCTACGCGTTCTTTCTCGCACCCAAAGAGGTGGAGTGAAAGAGCAAGATATCCAGTGTGCAGCATCTCTATCGCTGTGTATCAGTTTGAAGTCCGGCTAGAGGAGTAGTCTGTGCTATCCAAGCTAGCGAATCTTAAGCAGAGGATCGGTACCCGAACCGCCTTTAGGGCAGCGCTCGGTTGGATCGCGGCTTGGGCATGGACAATTGCCGCGGGTGGCGGCGGTTTGTGGCTTCTTTGGACCGAAGGTCCATGGCCGCTGACCAACGGATGGTTCGCTCTGCTTTCGGGTGTTTCGGTATGCCCGGCAACGGCTTGGTGTTTAAAAAAGTACGCGGGCGTCGCGGTCTCAGGCCGTGCTCGGATTGCCGCCGCTGCTTTCTTTATCGTCGCCGGGAAAATTGCTTTGGCGGTCGAAAGTTGATTCGACACTTATCGCCGAAGAAATTCAAAGCTGAAATACCCACTTCCGTCGGCGATATCTGTTCGCGCCATCCGCCTGCACTATCATCCGCCTGCACTATAATGACTAGGTTGGCAGCCGGACCGGACGGTCGCTCGCCGTAAGGCGGGAGGAAAGTCCGAACTCCGCAGAGCAGTGTGCCGGATAACGTCCGGGAGGGCCGGTTCAAGCCGGTTCGACGGAAAGTGCCACAGAAAACATACCGCCTGGGCCGCAAGGCTCAGGTAAGGGTGAAAAGGTGCGGTAAGAGCGCACCGCCGCCGCAGTAATGGGGCGGGCAGGGCAAACCCCACACGGAGCAAGACCAAATAGGGAGGGAGTTCCCGGCAGCCTTCGGGCTCGCTGGGGACGCGTGCCGGCTCGGCGCGCCACAACCTCCGGGTAGGTCGCTTGAGCCCCGCAGCAATGCGTGGCCCAGAGGAATGACCGTCCTGCCGGCAACGGCAGACAGAATTCGGCTTACAGGTCCGGCTGCCACAACGCTCCAGGGGAAGGTCCCTCGGCTGCGCTCTGGATTTCGGCAACGGGCTCCCGCTTCGCTCACGCCCGTTCAGCGCCTCAACTTACAGGTCCGGCTGCCACGGACCCTGATAGTCGAATCCTACAGTGCCCGCCACGCATCTCTTCCCGGTAACATGCGAACCGCAGGAATGATCGGCGGGCTTGGGCCTGAATCCACTATTGATTACTACCGCTCCATCATTGCGCGCTTTCGCGCCCGCAAGCCGGATGGGGGATATCCGCACGTGATCATCAACAGCCTCGACGTTGAAAAGGGTATCGCGCTGCTTGACGCTGGGCGGCTCGGCGAGTTGGCCGACTATCTTACCAGCGGTGTGGAGTTGCTGGTGCGCGCAGGCGCGGACTTTGGTTTCATCGCGGCGAATACGCCGCATCTCGTTTTCGACGAGGTCCAGCGGCGTTCGGCCATCCCTCTTCTCAGCATCGTACGCGCCACCTCTGATCACGCAAAGGCGCTCGGTCTGAAGAAGCTAGGCCTGTTTGGAACTGGTTTTACTATGCGGGCGAGCTTCTACCCGGAGGAATTCCGCCGGGCAGGGATCGCCATGGTTCGACCAAAAGAATCCGAGCAGGAATTCATTCACAGGAAGTACATTGGTGAACTGCTGAAGAACCGATTTTTGCCGGAAACCAGGACGGAGCTTCTGAACATTGCGCACAGGATGAGGGACGAAGACGGCATTGAAGCGTTAGTCCTCGCCGGCACGGAGCTCCCGTTACTATTGCGCGACTCCGGCAGTCCGGGTATCGAGTTTCTCGATACCACCGTAGTTCACGCCGAAGCCGTCGTTGACGAGTTGCTGGCGAGTTGCTGAGGTGAGCGGCAGAGTTGTGACGATTATTCCCGCTGGAGGTTTTGGGAAGCGTAAAGATATCGAATGTGCGCGCCCCATGCTACCATTCCCGCGTGGGCGACTCCGCTTGCATCCCAACTGTTGCCTCGGCCGTTCCAACCACAGCTGTCACTTCGCGGCACCCCGCCCTCGTCCGCGTCACGCACTGGATCACCACCCTGTGCTTTCTTGCTCTGCTTGTCAGCGGAGTGGAAATTGTGATTTCTCATCCCCGCTTCTATTGGGGCGAAACCGGCAACGATCTGACTCCAACCTTGTTCAAACTTCCGATCCCTGCCTCGAGGAACCTGGTGCCAACCGGCTACAAATACGTGCTGCCGGACCAGAACGGCTGGAGCCGGTATCTTCACTTTCAAGCTGCCTGGGTGGTGGTATTCACCGGCTTACTGTATGTAATCTTCGGGTTGGTGTCTGGACATTTGCAGAAAAACTTGCTTCCGGGTGGGGCTGATGTATCATGGCGTTCACTCTCGACGTCGGTCGCCAGCCATTTGCGCTTCGAGCGTCCGAGTGAGGCGGAAGCCTGGTCGTATAACGTGCTCCAGCGCCTCAGCTATCTGTTCGTGATCTTCGTTCTTTTCCCGTTAGTCATCTGGACGGGCCTGGCGATGTCTCCCGCCTTTGTTTCCGCGTTTCCGGCGACTGTCAATGTGCTTGGCGGCCAGCAATCGGCGCGCACGCTTCACTTCTTCGTCTCCTTGGCTCTCGTGCTGTTCTTGTTGGTGCACGTCGTTATGATTTTTCTAGCCGGATTCTGGAGCCGCATGCGGGCGATGATCACGGGCCGCGCCGCTACACCTCGCGCCGCTACAAATGCCGCTACAAATGCCGCTACAAATATGGAGCGCACTTGAGCGATCTTTCACCCCGCGAAGCGTCACCCCGCAAACTGTCACGCCGCAAACTGATTACCGGCGGACTCGCAGCCGCGGCTGGCGTAGCCGGCCTGGGCGTGGCCGCGCGCCTTGCGCAAAAATATGGGCTGGTCCCGCCCGATCACGGCGGAATCTATGGCCTCGGCGAAACTCTGACCTACGCTTCCCAGCGTCTGCTCACGAGGCACTCCTTAGCTCGTGAGTTTCCGCGGAGCCAGATCTCGAAGCCTCCATTCGCGAACGAAATCGAGCCTCTGACTGACCAGTTCAAGCGCCTTCAGGCCGGAGGGTTCGCTGACTGGCGGCTCTCGGTCAACGGCATGGTCGCCCGGCCCGCCTCGTTTTCGCTTGATCAGCTGAAGAGCTACCCGTCTCACACCCAGATCACCATGCTACAGTGTGAAGAAGGATGGTCGTATATCGCAGAGTGGATCGGCGTGCCTTTGTCCCACGTTCTGGATTCTGTGGGAGTCCTCCCGCAGGCCAGATACGTCGTCTATTTCTCGATAGAACCCGACACGTGGGAAAGCATCGATATGGCCGACGCATTGCACCCGCAGACTTTTCTGACCTATGGGATGAATGGCGACGAGCTACCCGTGGGCCACGGCGGGCCGCTTCGCCTGCGGCTTCCCCGCCAGGTCGGCTACAAGAGCGTGAAATTCATCACCCGCCTGACGGTCACCGACAGTCTGAAAGGTTTCGGCAAGGGTGTGGGCTCCGCGTCTGCAGAGGGAGGCTATGCCTGGTACGCCGGCATCTGACAGGTCGTTTCAGGCAAGGGGCGCAGCTCTGTCGCGAATGGATGACGGGCAAAGGGAGACATTCCTCAGGCGCGATACGGTGATGCCGGTGTGACGCAAAACCTGCCATCACCGACAAAGTTGACATCATTGACACTTCGCGGCGACTGATTCAAATAAGCTGTCTGTTTGCAACACCGCCCGACGAATTCGGCTTACAGGTCCGGCTGCCACAAAGTATTTTGTTTTCTATCCGTCGCAAATTTAGCTTGGATGAATCTTTCGTTTCGCTAAGCTGAGTTTCTTGGGACTCGGCTGCGGCTTCACTTTGGTCATTGGAAAGCGAAGAAAGAAAACGGCCGGAGAAAAACTCCCAGCCGTTCCTTAGCCACATCGAAGAGACTCAGAAATCCTGACCGCCCCTCAAGTCGGAAACTAGAAGTCGTAGTCTTCCGGTTGGCAGGTGCAGGGTTTTCCGCTGAGCATGGCGTCATACATGCAAAGGTTCTGTAGCAGTGTTTGTTCCCTAGCGCTCAGGTTCGAGTGAGCTGCTTCGGTTTCGGTAACGAAGTAAGGACTCGCTACCGCAGGGACAACCGCGCTCCCGGGAGAAAGCGTGACCTTTGTTCCCTGGATGTGGGTCATCCACACCTGCAGTCCAGGAACCCCTACGTTGCCCGCGAAACCGGGGCCGTCAGCATAGATCGCAGACGAAATGACCTTGATGACGCCACGCGAGTTGACGATGCCTCTGATGGAGTTAGCCGTAAGGTTCAATTTCACGGATTCCGAGAGCACACCGTCTGGGGTGATTTGGCAAGAGCAGCACTGCGTCAGCTCTTCGCTGTCGTCAAACACGTAAATGGACGCCCACAGAGGTAGGGGTGCGCCAAGAAAGGCGAAATCACCGTCGTTGACGATACGCAACGTTTCATCCGGAGCACTGGCTACGTTAGAGGAATAGTAGGTGGTGAAATAAAAGCCAGTAGTCAAAGTGAGCGGGACGGCGTCTGTGAAAGTGACAATCGTTTGCCCACCCGCATTGACTGTCACGGAAGCCGTGCCCGCGGCCAGATTGCTGCTGGCTAGCAATCCCGCACTCGGCAAAGTGAATACGTCCGTCGGCACGGCGCCCCCCGGTCCCGGTACGGTTTCTTGGATTCCCACGGCGCCCGCCTTTACCAGCACCGGCGCGCCGCACGTGCCGCCTGGCGCAGCGCCGGCCGCAAGCGCTGGGATCGGACTTCCACCGACGGTAAAGTCGAACACAGTACCCACGGCGACGCCGGGGCCGGCGACTTTGCAAACTTGAACATAGCCGTTGCCCGCAGCGGGTGCGGTCGCGTCGATGTATGTGACAATCGTTTGCCCACCTGCATTGACCGTCACGGAAGCCGTGCCCGCGGCCGGATTGCTGCTGACCAGCAACCCCGCGCTCGGCAAGGTGAAGATGCCCGTCACATCCGTACTTCCTGGCACGGTTTCCGAGATTGCCACGGCGCCCGCCGTTACTTGCATTGCCGCGCTGCACGTACCGCCTGGCGCAGGGCCGGCCGCAACCGATACCGGAGTTCCACCGACATTAAAGCTGAACATCGCACCCGGCGGGACGCCGGCGCCGGCGACTTTGCAAACTTGAACATAGCCCGTGCCGGCAGTGGGTGTGACCGCGTCGATGAATGTGACCGACGTTGTCGCCCCGGCGTTGACCGTCACGGTCGCCGTGCCCGCGGACAGATTGCTGTTGACCAGCAATGCCGCGCTCGGCAAGGTGCTGACGCCCGCCAACACCGTACCTGCTGGCAAGGTTTCCGTGATAGCCACCGAACCGGCTGGAACCAGAACTGCCGCACTGCAAGTACCCAATGGCGCGGTGCCCGCCGCAACGGTGACCTGGGTTGATTGGGGTGATATTGCAGAAGGAATGTTAAAAGTGAAGTTCGTCCCTACGCCGACGCCGGCACCGGCGACTTTGCAAACCTGCACAAATCCCAATTGGGCAGTTTGTGCTGAGAGGGTCTGGACACTGGCCAGCAACAACATTAAAAGTCCGAGCTTCTTCACTCTTGGACCCCCGTGGTGGTTTGTGGCGTCTCGCGCCGGGGGAAGGTCGGAGAAGGCGCTTTTAGCACTCTATCCTTTGTGCAGTTCTTTACAAGTCCCCACACTGCCTAGCCAAGCACAGTAAGGCGGGGAAACTAGTACTTATGGGTAGTTCTCAACGCAGCAGCTTTTTTATCAACCGTTACCCCACCTTGATTGCGCCGGAAAAGGCGCTCGAAATCAAGGCTGCGGATTGGCCGGTGTTCAGCACGGGCAGAGTGTGACACCGGTGTCACGGGGAATCTGCCATTACTGGCGATGTTGACAGTCATTGACAGCTCTCGCCGTGTCCGATTTACCAACTCGCCCTATTTTCAGCTCGGGCCGGGGAATTCGGCTTACAGATCCGGCTGCCACAAAATAGCTCCGCACTGCAAAAGATTTCATCCTTTCAAACTGGCCATTTTCGCGATACACTAGGCACCCAAGTCGGTGTCCCGTTCACCCCAGGGCCAGAAAATCGTGAGCGGAGAACCCTCTCAGGTTTCCAAATCTAATTCACGGTGTTCGTTTCGAGCCTTAGGGCCGAAAATCGCCAGGATGGAATACGCCATGACTGCAGAGCTTCTTAGCCTGACGAGAGAAAAGAGAGAGTTTCTTGTGAATCGATTGCCGATGCCAGCGACCGCTCTGACGACCTTGAGGAATTTGTGCTTTACGCTCCTCTGCTGCACCGTACTGATTGTCGTCCCCGCGGCTGCCCAGACAAATGAGGCCCCGCCTGTCGGCCCCATCCTGGACCTTGGTGGAATATTTGCGACGCCGCCGACTGTTCCTCAACCGATACCTGGCGGCGGCAATGACACCTACCAGCAGTACTTTGTAAGTTTCACTGGAACTGGCAACCCCACCGCCATCACGTTCGCCTTCCGCGAAGACCCGGCGTTCATCTCGTTCTCCAACGCGTCGGTGATTGATCAGACGACCCCGAACGGCAACCTGTTAACCAACGGCGATTTTTCGGAGGGTCCCGTCGGTTCGAACACGCCGGTCGGCTGGACCTACGCCAATCAGTATGGTGCCAGTGCCGGTGGGGTCGTGGACTCCGATTGCAGTGAAGACGGAAGCACCAACTGCTGGTATGACGGCGCTGTACAAGCTTATGACGCCATCAGCCAAACGATTGCTACCAATGTGGGAGACACTTACCTGATCAGTTTTTGGGTAGCCGACAACAGCGGATGCAGTACGGAGGGAGGAGGACCCTGTAACTTTTCCGACCTCAGCACAAATGGCAACACAACCGGCACGGGTGGCAACGGAATTAACGTTACGGTCTATGCTCAAGCGGGTTTGCCGCCGGCCGCAAATACGCTGACTGTGTCGGAAGCGGGACAGGGCACTGGTAATGTGTCCGACGGTATGGAAGGTGGGATCGACTGCACCGATACAAACGGAGCCGTGGCGGGGAAGTGTTCGGAAAACTATCCGAACCCCACTCAAGTCACATTGACGGCGACGTGGGATCCGAACTCCACCACCACCTTCGGGGGCTGGGGTGGCGCGTGCGCAGGCGCCGGAATGAACTCGATGTGCACTTTGCAGATGACTTCGTCGCAGAATGTTTCAGCGGTTTTCAATGCGCCCGGTCCCACTCAGGGAGGGCAAGTTAACCCCGGCCAGCCTAATCCAACCGTCTATAACTACAACGGAGGCTTCTCCCAGGACAACCCGAACGCCGGCTACGATTTCACTGGGCAGGAGACGAGCGACCCCGGGAACCAGGGGGCCGAGGTAAATGTGACGGCGATTCCGCAAGCGAATCAACAGGCTTGCGACGCCATTGTGCAGGCAAATCCCCTTTTCAGTACGGCTGAGTGCTTTGTGTATCAGAATGGCGGCGGTCAAGGTGTGGACGTGCCGGTGATGTTCGAGGTCACGTGCCCCGATTCTCCGGGCGGAACGTGCGGTTCGAGCCAAAATGCAGATTTCTTCGCGACGCTGGGCTCCGATTTCAATTTCACTTGCACGGAGAACTCACCTCTCCAATGTGGGCCATCTCCAGCGCCCTTCTCCTTCGGCTTCCCGAATCTGACGTCAGCCGACGGCCTCCCTGCGATTGGCTTTCTTAAAGGCGCGGGGCCCGATCCCAACCACCCCTGCGCACTGGCTCCCGGCCTCAATCCGCCGCCGCTATTCCAGAGCAACCAAATCAGCTCCTTCATTTTAGGAGATCCTAGCGGTGCTCCGGTCAAGGCGAAGAGCGGAGGCACGGGTTCATGCTGGGTAGTAACCTACTTGACGCCGGGTGAACTGCCGACCGTAAGCATCACCGCGCCTGTGCCAAATGGCACCTACACGCAAGGACAAGCGACGCAAGCGAACTACACGTGCAATCCCGTTAACACAGGCAGCGCTTCTCCAATCGGCCCATACTTGACGGTGTCGTCGTGCACTGCGACCGACAGTCCGGGCGGAGCCGTGGGTCAGGGCGCGCAATTCGATACGAGCACGGTAGGCCCGCATAAATTTACGGCGTATGTACAGGACTCTGCAACCAATACCAATTCGTCAACCGTGACTTACACCGTGGATGCGCCTGCTGGTACTACGAGCGCGAACTATTCGTCGTTCATGCAAGGCACGCTGGGTTCGTTCACTATAACCACCACCGGATACCCGGCTCCCAGCCTAAGCTACTCGCCGGCGGGGTCACTGCCCAGCGGCTTGTTGTTTGTGGACCACGGTAATGGGACCGCTACGATCAGCGGCACACCGACCGGGAGCGGATTGTTTTCCTTCTGGGTAAAGGCATCGAATGGTGTGGGCAACCCCGCCCTGCAGAGCTTCTCGCTGACCGTGAACCCGGCCATTACCATGTCGCCAACCAGCGCCAGCTACGGGAACGTGGTGGTGGGTCAATCCGCCAAGAACTATGTGACCCTGACCAACAAAAGCGGCAACGCGATAGGAATTGGACCGGTCACGTTCACCGTCACCAGCGGAAATAAATCCCAGTTTAGCCTGGGGCAATCTTGTCCGTCGGCGCTCCAACCAGGAACCAGTTGCGCTATCGGGGCCGTTTTTACCCCCAGTGCGGTGGGGACGGGCGCAGCCACGCTCAACATTCCAACCAGTGTTTCCAGCACCCCGCAATCCGTGAGTCTGTCCGGGACCGGTATCAGTCCTCAGGCGAGCTTCAGTCCCACCAGCCTGGGTTTCGGGACCATCAAGGTCGCCAAGAGCAGCACGCTCAGCGTGACCCTCACCAACCCGGGAACGTCGGCATTGGCGATCAGCAGCGTCAGCATCTCGGGTACGAATGCGGGGAACTTCACGAAAAGCAACGCCTGCCCCAGTTCGCTCGCGGCGGGCGCCAAATGCACCATCTCGGTCACGTTCACGCCTAGCGCTACGGGCGCGCGCTCGGCCAGCCTGATCGTCGCTGACAATGCCTCACCCGGCACGCAGACGGTTCCACTTTCGGGAACGGGGAACTAGGGCCGGGACCAGGAGATGGATAGTACGGGCAACCGACTGTAGCGCTGGCATCTTGCCGGCTGTGCCAGGGGCGTCCTGCCCTCGGCGGGCGCGGACGCCCGCCGGGAAGGCGGCGCTACACTTTCCGGCGCCACCCTGTTGTGCATACCACAACATCGTTTTGTTCGGGAGCGGCGTTCTGGCGATCTTGAAGGCGCGCCTGTCGTGGCCTTTTCAGCGTACCCAGCGGTATGCGGAATCGTCGTACATGAGTTTCAGGTCGGGGCGTTGCAGCAACTTCTCGGCGCCAGGCTCTTTTTTCATCGTATCCAGCGTGCGGACAACCGAGCGGTAATTGTCCTGGGCTCCCGCATTATCGGCGGAATCGCGCGCGATGGTCGCCAACAAATAATGCGCGTGCGCGCTTAGCGGTTGCTGCCCATATTTGTCCGCGAGCGTCAAAGCGCGTTGCAACTCCTGGCGGGCATGAGCATTGTCATGGGTTTGCATCATAGCTTCCGCCATGAAAATCGAGCCTTCCACCGAAGAGTATTTCAGGCCCAAATCATCCGCCTGCTGGACCAGCGCCCGCAGGCTCGAAATGGCCTGCCGCCCGTTTTTCTCTCCGACTTCGATTTTGGCCAGATTGATCTTGGCGAGCAGAATCCGTTCCTGGTCCTTGCTGCGGGTAGCGGCCTGCAATGCCTGCTCGTAAAGCGGACGCGCAGCCTTGAAATTTCCCTGATAGAAAAATGCATCCCCCTGGAATCCTAACGTCTGCGCCACCAAGGCGTCGTTCTTCAGTTCGCGGGAGAGGCTGAGCGCTTCGTCCAAAGACGCCTTGGCTTCGTCTCCGCGCCCCGCAAGGATCAGCGACTCGCTGTAGCCACCGAGGATTTCGGGCATCCAGAAGGTGCGATCCTTGAGATCGCGAAAGCTCTTGAGCGCGTCCTGTTTCGCGTTGACTGCCGCGCCGAGCCGTCCCTGACTGTCAAACAAAGCGCCCAACTGGTAGGAGGCGAGAGCTGCGCCCCGTGAGTCGTTCATGCTCCGTTGCAGATCGAGCGCCCGCATGTAGTAGGGAATCGCCTGGTCGTACTGACCCATACTGGCGAAGACTTGACCCAGGTTCTGAACTGCCTCAACGATATCCTTTGGTGCTTTCGATTTTTCGCGCAGCTGCAGCACCTGCTGGAAGTAGGTGAGAGCGTCATCGTATTGACTTTTTTCGGAGTACACAGCTCCGATGTTGTTCAGACAGCTGGCCTGCAAACTCTCATTGCCGATTTCGCGCTCCAATGCCAGGGCTTCCTTGTACATTTTGAGCGCCTGATCGTGGTCCCCGCGGTCGTCGGAGAAATTACCGATATCGATCAAAGTGTCGCCCAATCCGCGCTTGTCGCCGATATCACGCCGAATCTGCAGGGCTTCCTGGAAGTTGGACGTAGCATCTTTGGTTTTGCCGAGCGCAGCTTGGGCCCGGGCCATTTCGTTCAGGCTGAAAGCCAGTCCACGCTTCTGACCGAGGCGCCGCCAGATCGTGAGCGCTTCCTGTTCGTTGCGCAGATCTTCCTCAGGCTTGCTCAAATTTCCGTACGCGACAGCCATGAGGTGCAGACTGGTGGCCTTTTGTTCCTGGTTGTCCATCTGTATAGCCAGGCTATAAGCGCGGTTGAGAGGATCGAAACTGCCCTGGGAGTCGCCGCTTTTGATCTGAATGCGCCCCAGGTTAATCGTTGCGGCCACGTCCTTGGGGTTGGAGGCCAAGACTTTCTGGTAATAGTCGCGAGCCTTGGCGAGATCGCCGGAATCCTGATATAGACTGGCCAGCGCCGATTGCACATCGGAGTTATCGGGCGAAGCCTTGGCAAGAGTTTCGTAGGCCTTGATGGCTTCCGGATAGTTCTTTGTCGCTTGGGAACGAATGGCGGAAATCAAGTACTTCTCCGCCTCTGGGAGATCCGGGCTCAGATCCACGGCTTTCTTAGCCGACTGCTCCGCTTCACTGTCATAGCCCAAGACGCTATAAGTCTCGGCCAGCCTGGAGAATGCCAGCGCGAAGCCAGGATCCTCCTTGGTAGCCTCCTCGAATTGCTTCTGCGCTTCCAGATTCTTTCCGTCGCGCTGCAAGGCGATCCCCAGGTCGTAATCGCGCAACGCCACAATGGACTTTGAGCTGGGCTGAAAAGAACTGGCCTTCAGCTCTTTAAGTACATCCTGCGGAAGCGCAAGTTTCTGGCGGATCGACTCCGCCAGGCTATCGATTGCGGCCGGAATCTCTTTTTCACTGGGCACATCTATTTTCAAGGGAGTCGTGCGGTCGTTCTTAATGTCCAGCAGGGTGGCATCAATGCGGATCTGATCGCCGAACTTGGCGTACTGCCCCCAAACCACGCGGTCGGCGTTGCTGAAATCAGCCACGCGGCGGATCGTCGCCGGATCGAGCACGGTGGCGGAGGAAATGCGCAGGTCGCCGAATATCTGGTGCAGACTGGCAGGGCTAACTGTTCGCAAACGCGCCGACTGGCCAACATCGGTGCTCAGCATATCGGCCAGGCTGGAGCCGAGCCAGTCTAAAGTCTGATCTCCGGACGCATTGCGGAAAGGCAATATCGCGAGCGACACTGGATGCACCGCGGCGGCAGTTCCCGCGGACCCGAAAAGCCGGTCGCGAAACGCGTACCCACCGATCGCCAGGGCCACAGTAGTCACAATCCCGGCAATGAGCGGCCATGGGATGGTTCGTCCCAACGGTTGGACGGGTGCATCGAACTTGATTGTGCCGGCGGCCCGCTTGTCTTTCCACGTGTTCAGGTCCGCAAGAATGGCCGAGGCAGACTGATATCTCTCGTTCAAATCGCGTTCCAAGCACTTGCTCACGATCCCGCTCAACGCCCCGGGAATCTGAGCGTCAATATCCGAGACGGGAATCGCGCGTTCCTGCGTCCGTTTGATAAGGCTGGCTAGAGCGCTTTCAGCATGAAATGGCGTTTTGCCCGTCAGCAACTCGTACATGATCAAACCAAGGGCAAAGAGGTCCGACCTTTGATCGAGATCCTTGGCCAGAGCCTGCTCCGGGGACATGTACTCCATGGTGCCGACGATCGCGCCCGTTTGGGTCATCCCGTCGCCTTCCAGCGTGCGGGCCAATCCGAAATCCATCACCAGGATGCGTCCTGCGGGGTCCTGCATGATGTTTTGTGGTTTGAGGTCGCGGTGAATCACTCCGACGCTGTGCGCCGCATCCAGCGCCTGGCACACCTGCTGAGTCACGTCGACGGCTTCCTCGGGCGTAAATTTCTGTTTCTCCTTAATGAGGGACCGAAGATCCTTGCCCTCGATGAACTCCATGGTGATGAACTTCACGCCTTCGGCTTCCCCGAGATCATAAATTCGGATAACGTTACGGTGCGTGACCTGGTGAGCGAGCAGCAACTCTTGCTTGAAACGGGCCAGGATTGAGGGGTTCGAAGCCAGTTCCCGCCGTATGACTTTCAATGCGACGAAGCGATCGAGCTCGCGGTCGGCGGCCTTGTAGACCGCGCCCATGCCGCCTTCTCCGAGCAGTTGCAGAATTTCATATCGCCCCGCCAGCAGATCGCCAATCTGCAATACGGCTGCACTGTCGGGCGCCGCGGAAGTTCGATTGGATGACGAAGCTGACGGCGACCGCGGCGGCGGTGTCCGGCGATACGGCGCTCCAGGCGCGATTGTGGCGTCGGCATCTACCAGTGTTGCGTCGGCGTCGAATTGCCGTCCTGCATCGACGATCTTAGCGTCGATGATTTTAGCGTCAACGATCGTGGCGTCGGCATCTACCAGCGTTGCTTCCGGGTCAAACCGCGGCACAGCATCGACGATGGTGGCGTCGGGATCGTATTTGGATCGGTCCTGAGGAGGAACTGGGATATTACTGGAGGAACTCTCTCCGGCAAACGGAGTCCCGACACCGGGAGCGGGCTTCTTAGCGACAGGCTTTTTATCGGGCCCTGATCTGGAGTCATTCATGTTGCGATTTCAGGAACGGCCTGATGATTGACGAAGCGAAAACCCCAGCGGACACACGGTAGAGCGCGCCTGGGCGTGTTTCCGCACCCGCAGAGAGTATAAGGTATTCACCAAGGTAAATCCAAACCAGCGCGGCCGGGTAATTGGGCCAGTTCCGCAGTACGCCGAAGTGCCGACCGTTTCGCCAAGTTGCAATAGTAGACTCTATGTTCGGAACTACTTTCGACCGACCACTGGCCAGATGACCCATGCCCTCTGAAACTGACGACCGGTCGGCTGACGACAGCCCGACGAATGACCAACCCACGAACGACCGGCCGATCCATCCCGACCCCGGCCTCTGCCAGAACTGTCAGCATGCTCGCCGAATCGAATCCGATCGCGGATCGATTTTTCTTATGTGTCAACTTTCGTTTGAGGATTCGAGATTTGCCAAGTATCCTCGTCTGCCGATAGTGGTTTGCAGCGGTTATCGACCTTCTCACCGCACGTCTCAGCGCACGTAGAAATACCGCACGATGTGAAAGAAGATGGGGTGCCGAAAAACACATCGAATCCCTGCGATCGGGAATGTCTCCGTGGCGTTGGCGGCCTTTAACAACCCTTTGCAGTCTATAATTAAGGATTAGTCACGAGCCCGCACCCAATTCTGTTTGTCCTGGCTTGTGATTCATACATTCTCAAGGAGAACTTAATGTCCGCACCCAGCCGTCGTCCGGAAATTCGCCGCCGCCGCACCCGCGCGGAAAAAGTCGCAAAGCTACGCAAGCGCCTCGCGGCCGCCTCTGCTTCCACCGACAAAGACCGCCTCACAGCTAAGCTGCATCGCGTTGGATTGGTTTCTCCGGGAAATCCTCTGGTAAAGAGCGAGTAGCGCAGTCGAATCTAGAATTCCACCGTCACAAGTCTCGCCGGACTCTTCCCCACATTCGTCACCGTGTGCGTGTAGCCTCCGGGCAGCCACTTGACATCGCCGGCCTTGAATTTTCCGGGCATCGGTTCCGCTCCTTCGACGTCGCTGCGTAAATCGAGATCGCTGACGGCCACCAGTAGATGCGGACCGTCATGATGGTGACTGGGCGCGGTCGCGCCCGGTTCGAGATTGACTTCGGACACGCGCACTCCATCTCTCACGAAAAGAATTTTGCTGCGGCCGCCCGGGAAAGTTTTTTCACCGCTTTCTTCCGGCCAATGGGACGGAGTCTGCCGCAATTTTTCGTCCTGCATCAACTCAATCGTCACATTACGAAAGGGCTGGTCCGAGAGGTTCCTTGCGACGTGCGCAAAGTTTCCCGCCGTAAACCCGGCGCCGCCGTCCTTGAGGTTAACCTCCACAGGCGCCTTGCCCTCGACTTCGTTCGAGATGTGAGCATCGCCAAGTGTAACGCCAACATAGTCGTGTCGATGGCGGTGCATCAGCGTCGCAGCATGGGGCGCGATTTCGACCTGGAAGGCGCGGATGTATTCATTGTCAATGGCGAGGTGGTGCGACGGCTCCGAGGTGATCTCGACCTCAGTCGTTGTCTGCGCCGCCAGGAAGGGTATCAGCAGGAGAAAAAACAGCATGCGTTTCATGGCCGGGAATTGTAGCACTGGAACGGGCTGATTGGTTAACCACGGCCGCGGCTAATCCGCTGGGATAAAGATGGCCGTGGACCCATCTCCGTCACCGCTCTAGAACGTGAGTAAGCAATCAAGGGATGATATCGAGAGCGCCCTTGCGCCCTGCGTGGTACACCGAGAAGTCCCGCCGATCAAGCGTAAAAATTGTGTCAAAACCGTCGCGCTCGGCCAAATAAACCAGCGCGGCATCTGCCAGTTGCGGGCGAATGTTCCGGTATTTTTCCATTACCTTCGCAATTCCCGCTGCTTGGGCACTTTGGATGGTAAGAAGCTCGAGGAAGCCTGTTGAAATGCCATCCAGCAATTGCCGGACAGCCCCGGTGCGGCCGCGCAACAACCAAGCCGCTTCGGTGATGACTGGCCAACAGGAAAACAAGGGCCCGGTCAGTTCGTGCAACACCTCCACGCAGGTCTTGTGGTGCTGATCGGCACGAGACATAATTGCCACCAACGGCCCTGTGTCCACCAGTACCCGCCTCATCGGCTTTCGCCAAACCCCTCGAAATGCCTGCGATTGGTACTCAAGTCGGATGGTCCCTGGCGCACACAGCCGATCAGGCCTGCTTCTCTAGCCAAATCGTATGCTGAACTGGACGCCGGGGCTTCTCCGAGATAGTTCTCCAGGGCCTCGCGTACCAAGGCAGACTCGGAGCGGCGTCTCATCCCGGCATGCTTCTTCAGGCGTTTAACCAAAGACTCAGAAACGCGAATTGTGATGCGCTGTGAGGACATGGTGTCAGACATTTTACCACATTTGTCTGACAACGCAGGGGCCAGGGCTTACCCTGAGTACACAATCTTCCCTCCGACGATAGTTGCGGCTACTTTCCCCGTAAGCTGCCATCCATCGAAAGGCGTGTTCCTCGATTTCGAGCGCGATTTGGCGGCGTCGAAGGTCCACTTCTTCTTCGGATCGAACACCGTTACGTCGGCGATGGAGCCGCGCACGAGCGAACCACGGCCGCGAAGATCGAAACAGCGCGCCGGACCGGCGGTGAACAGTTCCACGATGCGCGCAAGCGGGATATGTTTCTCGCGATGCAGCCGTGTGATCGCCAGCCCAAGCGCAGTTTCCAGTCCGGTAATGCCAAATGCGGCCCGCTCGAATTCCATTTCCTTTTCGTGAGCGGCGTGGGGAGCGTGATCGGTGGCGATAGCGTCCACCGTACCATCGGCGAGCGCCACCAGAATGGCTTCCACGTCGGAGGCCGAGCGCAGCGGTGGATTCATCTTGTAATTGCTGTCGTAATCGCGCATGTCCTCGTCAGTGAGCGTGAAATGGTGCGGCGTCACTTCGAACGTCACGCGGGCTTTCGCGCGCTTGCCACGGCGCACACTCTTCAGCGCGTCGGCCGTAGAAAGATGAGCGACGTGCAGACGGGCATTGGGAATGTGCATCGCTAGCTGCACGTCACGCTCGACGATCAAGGCCTCGGCAGCCGCGGTCATGCCGCGCAGCCCGAGACGGAAGGAACGCGCCCCCGCGTGCATTGAGCAATTCTCCGTCATCCGAGTGTCTTCGGCATGTTGCACGACCGGAAAATTCAACTCTCCACCGAGGACCAGAGCCTCGCGCATAATCCTGTCATCAAGAATGGGCTTGCCATCGTCGGTGACCGCGATTGCACCCGCAGAATGGAGCGCACGGAAGTCAGTGAGCGCCGTGCCCTTGCTCGACTGGGTTGCCCCTGCCAGGGCAAACACATTCACGACCGCGCCGCGTTCAGGCTGACGTAGCCACTCGATCCAGTCGACCGAATCGACAACCGGTACCGTGTTGGGCATGGTGCATACAGACGTAAATCCGCCTGCGGCAGCGGCGGCTGTTCCCGTCGCGATTGTCTCTTTGTGCGCTTGTCCGGGCTCTCGCAGGTGCACATGCAGATCGATGAAACCGGGCGTCACGATGAGCCCGCGAGCATCGAATTTCTCCTCCGCGCCGCCCTTGATCTTATGGGGAGGAGCGACTTCGGCGACACGGCCATCCTTGAGCAGCATGTCCATGGAAGCGTCGATGCGAGCCGCCGGATCGATGAGATGGCCGCCTTTGATCAATAAACTGGCGGCTGGCGAGATGCTTCGATTTCTCTCAGCGCTCATCGTATTTTCCTCATCGCATCTTCCCCATTGCCCGCGCCAGAATCGCCATGCGCATGGGCACGCCGTTGCGCACTTCTTCCAGGATGCGCGCCTGGGCGCCGTCGGCGACTTCGCTCGTCAGTTCCAGCCCCCGAATGATCGGGCCGGGATGCATCACGATGGCATCCTTTTTCGCCATCTTCAACCGGACCGGATTCATCTGATAGCGCGCGATGTATTCCGGGAGGTCGATCTTCATCCCGGAGAGGCGCTCTTTCTGCACGCGCAGCAGCATCACTACATCGGTGCCGCGAAGAGCGTCTTCTATGTGGCGCGTCACGCGCACACCGGGCGCGAGCGTCGTCGCAATGTCCGGCACCAGTTCCTGCGGACCGCAAAGAATAATCTTCACTCCGAATTTGCTTAACAGATGGCAGGCCGAGCGCGCCACGCGGCTATGAAAGATGTCCCCGACAATCGCGACCTGCAGGCCTTTGAAAGTCTTCTTGTTGCGCAGAATGGTGTAAGCGTCGAGCAGCGCCTGCGAGGGATGCTCATGCAGTCCATCTCCGGCGTTAATGACAGGCACGTCGATGTGCTGCGCCATCACGTAGGGCGCGCCGGCGTTGGGATGTCGGATGACGATGATGTCGGCGCCGACGGCACGCACCGTGTATCCCGTGTCGAGCAGGGATTCCCCCTTCTCAATGCTCGAACCGATTGGCTGAATCAGAATGGTGTGAGCGCCCATTGATTTGGCCGCGATTTCAAACGAGCTTCGCGTGCGGGTGGAAGACTCGTAGAAAAGCAGCAGCACCCGCCTGCCCTTGAGCAGGGGACGCGGCTTGTCCGGATTCATGCGCCGCGCCAACTTCAGGAGTCTGAGGACCTCGGCTGCTTCCAGGTGCTCGATACCAAGCAGCGAACCGCGAGCTGGATTCATAGGTGATTTGTAATTTCCAATTTGTAATTTAAGAGCGCACGATGCGGATCCAAGTTTTCAATTACAAATTACAAATCGCAAATTACAAATTGAGCTGCTTTTCCATCAGCAGGACTTTCTCCGCGTCATCCACCTCGCGAAGTTTGACCTCAATCATCTGATTTTCGGTGGTCTGCACGGTTCGCCCAATGAACGCGGCCTCGATCGGCAACTCGCGATGGCCGCGATCGATCAATACGCACAACTGCAAGCGCCGGGGACGGCCCGAGCGAAACAGCGCGTCCATGGCGGCGCGGGTGGTGCGGCCGGTGTAGAGGACATCGTCCACCAGCACCACCGACTTACCCGTGATGTGAATTTCCATCTCGGTTTTCTGCACCACGGGCTTGGAGTCGAGGGTGGAAAGACCGTTCAGAGCAAGATCGTCCATGGAAAGATCGTTCATGGGAAGATCGTCGCGATAGAGAGTAATGTCTAGCGTGCCCAACAGCACCGGCTTCTTTTCGATGCGCTGAATGATTTTCGCCAGCCGCTCCGCCAGCGGAACTCCGCGCCGCCGTATGCCGACCAGCGCCAGGTCTGCGACGCCATTATTTTTCTCGAGAATCTCATGCGCCAGCCGAATCAGGGTGCGCTCCACCTCGGATGCCGACATGAGCTGCGCTTTCTGGTGGATCTCGACGGGGCGCCCTGGCGCGCGTGAATTCATAAACGCTGCATCATACGCGTGCGGAAAGATGAGAGCAAGGCCGAGCCTCAGCCTCGGCCATCAGTCGTAAACCGTCAGGAAAATCGGGTTTACCTGACGCCTGAAGGCCGCTCGGGCAGCATGCCGAGATTTGGTGGATGGGCGGGTCCTCGTGAGCCTGACCCTGAGGGCGGTCGAAGGATTCGCTTACGCGCGGGTGCGCGGCCGCAGAAACAGGGAGGCCAGCGCTCCGCCCATGGAGGCGAGCACGGCGGCAATCATCATCCCAAACAAGAAGGTAATCGCCAGTCCCGCAGGAGTAAGCAGGCTGCGGATGCCGGCTTGAAAGTCAGGGTCGGCCGCGTTTGCTCCGACCGTGCGCGCAAATCGCATAAGGAGATCAATGTATTCCTGCTGGGCATGAAAGACAAAAACTCGAATCGTGATCAATACTGCGTTGATGGCGAAGGCGACCACTCCCGCAGCTCCCCCAAGGCGCGATCCGAGAGCGGCAGGAAGGACGATTCTGCTTTCGCGGCGGTAAAAAAAAACTGCCAGCGCCCCGGTCAGCACGATACCGAGCAGTGGGATGATCTGAATGAAAACGCCCAGCACGCCGGCCATGAGAGCGGCACGAACGGCAGTGCTTCTCTCCATCGTGCTTCCGGACGCGGCTGGTCGCGGCTGAGATGAGGCAGGCCTCGTCTCTACAGAGATCTCGGGGTGAGACTCAACCTGCGCCGGATTCAAGCCGGCGCCAATTCCAGCCTCCGGAATCGCAATCTGCACGTGGATTTGGGGAGAATGACATTGCGGACAGAACGGCCGACCGTCCTCGACCGTGGTCCCACATTGTTGGCAAGGGTGCTCCACGTCATTGAAGCTAGCGCACAACGAACCGGAAGATCAAGGCAAGCAAGACATCGGGTGATCCGATCATCGGCCATAGGGTCATCTTTACACCGCTGGCACTTTCGATCACCCGACGATCAGATACCAGATCACCCGATGCATTTCAGATCGTGTCGTCCTTGCCGGTGTGCATGCGCACATACACCAGAGCAAAGCGGGAGCCCTGGTTATCGGGCTTAATGGAAACAATGTGCTGGTTTCCTCCGGTTCCCACTTTCAACTCCACCGCGTCTCCATGACCCTCATTTCCACACGACACCGGCTTGGACAATTCATCTTTATTGTTGTCGTAGTTGGCGTGACCGCCGTTCCAGCCGCCGTGGCACTGGATGGGCTTGCCATATTTGTGCAGCTCTTTGTCGTAGTAGGCGATGACCTTGTCGGGAGCGTCGTCGGAAGTGAACTCGGCTGCGACAACTTTCAAGGAGAATCCCGGCAGCGAAAGGTTTACATTGGCGCTCTTCTTGTCGTCGCCGCTCTCTTTCGGAGCGGGCTTGGCACCGGGATAGAGGGACAAGCCGGCCTCGCGGATGTCGGCTTGCTCGCTGACGTGCAAATCTCCCATCGGTGACTTGATATCAACTTGCTTCTCGCCGTCCTTGCCTTTGTCGTTCGCATTGATGCTGCAAGCGGGAAGAACGCAGAGAGCGGCCAACAACGCGCCCAGGGATAGTTTGGTGATCGCGTTTCTGAAGATTCTAGCGCTGGACGTCTTTTGATTGAACGTCTTATTGCTGAACATGGGAGGAACCTCCTGAGCTGGGTCGAGCTGAGCTGGGTTGAACTGAGATCGGTTGAGCGGAAATCGGCCGGGCGGGGCGTTCGAGACCCTCGCCTCGGGAGGCGATGCCCGGAATCGTGACCGGCAGGCGACCGCTGATTGGAATCTCGCCAAAGATCGCTTTCACCACTGCCGTTTCCGACACGGTTGCATTGGAGAACGCGCACACATAATTTTGGATGGCGGGAAAATCCTGCCCCACATAAGGATTGCCCATGGCAAGTACAACTGTGCGACTCGCGGCGTGATCGAGGATCTCGTTGAGCACCGATCCTGTGGCGTCGTCCATGGCTACCGTGTTCGTCAAACCGCCTCCAACAGCACGCATGGCCCTGCCTGCGGTTGGAACCACATACACCGCCGCAATCACGTGCTCCGCCGCTTCGACTGCCTCGGCAACCGGCGCTTTCATGCCGGGCGCAGAGCGGGCATCGACATAGATCACGCGGGCATCGGGTACGCGGGTTAGAATCTGGCGTTCGAGCATACGTCCGGAGTCGGTGCGCATGTCTTCGGAAAAAATCACCACTACGAGACGATTGCTCACCTCTGTCAATGATTGATACGGAAGCGCGGCGTGCGGAGTTCCAACAGAAGTTCCAAAAGAAGCTCCAAGAGCCTGCAGCGGGATAACCTTCCCGTTGTCGCGGACGAGGGTAATGGCTTCGTCGGCAACGCGCTGGCCGACCGCCACATTCCCGGGTCTCGCGATCTGGTCAGAGAGTCGACTGAGGTCCACAAGCCGCGCCTTGTTCAAACCGAGAGAAGCCTTAAGTTCCAAAATCTTACGCACGGATTGATCGAGCCGCGGGCGGCTGACTTCGCCGCTCTGCACGGCTTGCAGTATGGAGCGGTAACTGGCATCGAGATCGGCCGGAATGATCAGCACGTCGTTGCCGGCCTTGAAGGATTCGACCGCCGCCCGGCCGATATCCTGCGCGTAAATGCGCGTCAATCCCGCCATGTCGAGAGCGTCGGTAACGACGATCCCTTTGAATCCCATTTCTTCTTTCAGAAGACCGTCCACAATCGCCATTGACGTCGTGGCCACGCGGTTGGGATCGGGTTCAAGAGCGGGAACGGTCACATGCGCCACCATCACGGCGTCCACGCCCGCCTGGATAGCGCGCCGGAACGGTGGCAGCTCAACTGCGTCAAGCCGCGCCCGATCGCCGGTGACTTGAGCGAGACCAAGATGAGAATCGGTGGCGGTGTCGCCGTGTCCGGGAAAATGTTTGGCCGTGGTCAACATACCGTTTTCGTGAGCGCCCCGAATATACGCCGCCACGAAATCGCCGACCTGCGTCGGATCTTCTCCGAAGGAACGCGTGTTAATAATCGGATTCGCCGGATTGGAGTTCACGTCGGCATCGGGGAAGAAATTCCAGTGCACTCCGATGGCTCTCGCCTCGAGCGCGCTGATGCGTCCAAAGGCTTCGGCATTTTCCGTCTTGCCCGTGGCTGTAAAAGCCATCGCATGAGGAAAAACCGTGGTGCCATTCAGCCGCATGGAGACCCCGCGCTCAAAATCTGCCGCCACAAGAAGCGGCAGCTTGGATGAAGTCTGCAGCCGGTTGAGCAACTCGGCGGCCACATAGGGCTGGCTCCTAAGCAGAATCGGGCCATCCACTGGGACGCTCATCACCAGCGATCCGATATGATACTTGCCGACGCTGTCGCGCAGTTGAATCCAGATAGGGTCCGCGTCATTCAGGAATTGCGCGTTTGCCCTGATGCCAAAAAGTTGGCCGACTTTTTCTTCAAGCGACATCTTGCGCCACGTCTTGTCGACCCACTTCTTGCCGGCTTTGTCGATCTGGATGGGACCGGGCTGCTGAAAGCGGTCTTTGCTCTTGTCTTTATCTTTAGCTATAGCAAAGCAGGGCGCGGCCAGCAAGAGCGCGATCAGCAGCAGATTTCGGAACATGCAATTGAACGATAGCATGCTCCTGTTGGGACGGGTGTGCGGGGACGGGCGCCTCGCCCGTCCAAGCCGAGCGCAGCTCGCGAGCTGCCTGTGGTCACACCAATTCCGGATTCGCTTACAGAGTGCGGAAAAACTAAGGCTTCGTATCAGGGCATCGCTTTATCGATGCCACGACGCTTTCCTAAGGGTTTCTACGATTCGCGTAAACAAGTCACCGTCAGCGTGTCCGGAACTGCGGCTCTGCTCAAATTTCCCGTTCGACGACCGCCATACCCTCCGCCTGAATCGCAGTTTCATCCCCAGATCCCGCCAGCCAACGCACATCCGGTTCTTGCCGGAACCATGTGATCTGGCGCTTGGCATAATTGCGATGCGCCTGCTGCGCGGCGGCGAGCGCCGACTCCCGGTCGATTTCTCCGCGCAGGAACTGCAGCGCCTGCTTGTATCCCAACGAAGCGAGAGGGCGCGCTTGTTCGCCATATTTTGCAAGAAGACTTTCCGTCTCCGCGATCAGTCCCTCGTCAAACATCTTCGCCGCCCGCTGGTTGATGCGGCTATAGAGAGTTTCGCGCTCCGGATTGAGTCCGAGACGCAGGATTCGAAAACCCTGCAGCGCCTCGCGTCCCTGCTGCCACAGTTCAGTCATAGTTATGCGAGAGGCCCGGCGCGAGGGCTGGCGAGACGCCAGGCACACCTCGATTGCCCGGATTACCTTGGGAACGTCATTAGCGTGAATGCGGCTCGCTGCCGAAGCGTCCAGCCGGCGCAGGAGGCGATGCAGATGCTCGGTTCCGCGCTTCTCCGCGCGGCCGCGAAGTTTGTTGCGCAGCTCTTCGGAGCGCCGCGGACCGGGAAATAGTCCCTCGATGAGAGCGCGAAGATAAAGTCCGGTGCCACCGCTGACGATTGGCAAGTGTTCTCTCTGCTTAATTTCCTGGAGAACCAGCCGCGCCTGCCGCGCGTATTCACCCGCGCTGACGTCGGCGAGTGGATCGACGCAATCGAGCAAATGATGCGGAACTTCCGCGCGCTCCGCTGCACTGGGCTTGGCCGTGCCGATTTCCAATTCGCGGTACATCGCGACCGAATCGCAGTTGACGATTTCTCCGCCGAAGCGCCGCGCGATCGCCAGCGCCAAGGCTGTCTTGCCGCTCGCCGTGGGACCAAGCACTACCACGACCAGGGGCTCGCGTTCCAGTTTCTGCAATTTCGGTACCTTCGGCGCCGTCAGCGCGCGCTCCAGGGAATGTCTCGCCAGTAGCGAACAAGCGTGAGAATAAGAAGCAGAACCGCCATGAGAAGCAATCCGGTTGCCTCGGCGGCGTAGGTGGAATGGTGGTGCTGGTGCTGGTCGTGCTGATGCTCGTTGTGAGCTGCCGGCTTCGAGGGAACAGGGGCGTTCACGACGCTATTGTAGCTTTTTCGGTCGTTAGTCGTCAGTCGCCAGTCGTTAGTCGCTGGTCGTCAGCAAACGTCGTCAGCAAACATACGTCGCGAACAACTAACGACTGACGACTAACAACCAACGCCGGTCCCGCGGTAAACTACGGGCGCGCCCGCCATGCCAATGCCTTCCTCCAACCGCGAAACCAGGATTCTGCGCTTTGGCGTTTTTGAGGTTGACTTGGACGCCGGAGAATTACGCAAGAGCGGCGCTCGCATACGGCTTCAAGAGCAGCCCTTTCAAGTCCTCACTACTCTGCTGCAGAATACCGGGCAAGTCGTCACCCGAGACCTCTTGCGCGAGAAAATCTGGCCAGCCGATACCTTCGTCGATTTCGATCACAGCCTGAACACCGCCGTGAACAAGATTCGTGAAGCGCTGGGCGATTCCGCATCGAATCCACGCTTTGTCGAGACTCTGGCGCGCCGCGGATACCGCTTCATCGCCCCGGTTGACAGCATCGCGGCGGCAATTGCCGCACCCGCGCACGACAAGGGCACGCGGGCGGGGGCGCCCGGGCCACACGGGCTTAATGATCCGCCAATTTCGCCGGCGGGCGAGATCGCGCTGCACCCCGAACTGCATGTGCCCGTTCCCCGGCGTGGACTGGTGCGCGCACTCTTCGCGCTGATTCAGGCGATGTATCTCATCTTCTATGTGAGCGCGCTCGCTCACCTGCACGGTGCGGACCGGGTCGCCAACAGCTTTTTACCCGGTTGGAGGACTCTATTCATCGTGGGCACGATCCTGGTGACGGGAGCGGTCGGGATACCTCTGAGGTTCTACTTATTGTCCGCGGTCGCCTTCGATTTCCGCAAACTGGCCGCCACATTCGGGCGGCTCTTCCCATTCGTTCTGGCGCTGGATCAGCTCTGGGCCATCGCGCCGTTCCTGCTACTGCCGCAGATCGGTGTCGGCTTGGCGTTCGCCGCGACTGCCGCTTTGCTGTATGTTCCTTTTTCGGAGAGAACTCTGATTCGCATGGCCTATCGCCCAGAGAGCTGAGAATCCGAGGCGATGCGTTCGGCGTGATAGTTCGAGCCATTGAACCCCGAGCGGTTATCTCAGTAAATGGGTTTGGGTAGGGCAGCTTCAGCCGTGCCGCTGCAAGCTAATAAAGACGCGGGCTGTTAGCCCCTGCGGGAGGTCGGCTTCCTCCGTTATCTCGAATGATCTTCCTACCTCTCCCAAAGAAGAAGAAGTATCTTTAACGATTGACGAAATATTCGAGCTCGCTCGCAGGCAGGCGTAAAGATCGAACAGAAGCTGGAGTAGGCCTCGACCCGGCTCGACCAAGTTTAATCGTCTCGCCAATCTATCTTCTCGCCGCCGGTACTTTTGCAGCTTCCGGCGCTGCCGCCGGCATCGTCGTGACCCGTCCCTGTGTACCGGTAGCTTGCGCCGGGACCGCCGCCGGAGCTGGCGATGCTGTGGTTGGAACCATTCCCAGAGCTTTACGCACTTCGGCATCGAGCTTCGCCATCGTATCTTTGTTTTCTTGCAGGAAGGCGCGTGCGTTCTCGCGTCCCTGGCCGATGCGCTCGCCTTTGTAGCTGAACCACGAACCCGATTTCTCCAGGATATTTTGGGCCACCGCGAGATCGAGCAGGTCGCCTTCGCGCGAGATACCTTGACCATAAAGAATGTCGAACTCGGCTTCGCGAAAGGGCGCTGCTACTTTGTTCTTCACGATCTTGACCCGGGTACGCGAACCCGTGACCACGTCTCCTTCTTTAATGGCCGCGATGCGGCGGATGTCAATGCGCACCGACGAATAGAACTTCAGCGCCCGCCCGCCCGTGGTTGTCTCGGGATTGCCGAACATCACGCCGATCTTTTCGCGGATCTGGTTGATGAAGATCAGGCAGGTGCGCGACTTGGCAACCGTCCCCGTCAGTTTGCGCAGCGCCTGCGACATCAGGCGCGCCTGCAGGCCCATGTGGCTGTCGCCCATTTCGCCGTCGAGTTCGGCCTTGGGGACAAGCGCCGCCACCGAGTCCACCACCAGCACGTCAATGGCATTCGAGCGTACCAGCGCCTCGGTGATTTCGAGCGCCTGCTCGCCATAGTCGGGTTGCGAGACAAGCAGGTTGTCCACGTCCACGCCCAGCTTCTTGGCGTAGCCCGGATCGAGCGCGTGCTCGGCATCGACAAACGCGGCCATGCCGCCGGCCTTTTGCGCCTCGGCAATCACTTGCAGAGCAATAGTAGTTTTACCGGAAGATTCCGGTCCGAAGATTTCGACCACGCGCCCGCGCGGCACGCCACCCACTCCCAGCGCGGCATCGAACGAAATCGCGCCCGTCGAGATCACCGCGATCGGGACGATGGCTTCCTTCGACCCCAGCCGCATGATGGAACCCTTGCCAAACTGCTTCTCAATCTGCGCGAATGCGAGATCGATTGCCTTGACACGCTCGTTGTTACGATCATTGTTGCGCTCGCTGTTACGTTCAATGCTGCGTTCGTTGGTACGCTCGTCCGCTCGGCTACGCTCGTTGGTCCGTTCCTCGGCCATGATGGCTGCTCCTGTTTATGAATCTGGAATCCGGGGCTTGAAATCCCCCGTAGCCTACACCCGCGGGCTGGAGCGTGAAGTGTTGGCTGTCACATCGGCTTTGGTCAGTTTAGCATGAAGCGAATGAAAGGCGAAGTTGGAAGTTAACGCAGACGGTTCCTGGGCGCCGCGAAATGGCTGGCGTCACCCGATGTTCTCCTGTGCTCTGCGGTAGAGAGTTTTCTTGTTAAACTTCCAACATGCGAGCGGAAGCACAAACCGAAACCACGAACGACCGTGGGAGTTTAGGACCGGGATCATCGCTCTACCTGGTTGCCACCCCCATCGGCAATCTGGAAGACATCACCTTACGCGCCCTCCGCGTGCTCAAAGAAGTCGACCTGATCGCCTGCGAGGACACGCGGCAGACGCTGAAACTCCTTAGCCATTACGGCATCCAGACGCGCTTGGTGAGCTATCACGAGCACAACGAGATGACCAAAGCCGCCGAACTGGTTGTCAACCTCGAAGGCGGCGCCCAGATCGCGCTCGTCACCGACGCGGGCATGCCCGGCATCTCCGACCCCGGATTCCGCCTGATCGCGCTGGCCATCCGGCATCACGTGCCGGTCATACCGATTCCTGGCGCATCGGCATTCCTGGCGGCGCTGGTCGCGAGCGGCCTGCCCACAGATTCCTTTCGCTTCAGCGGTTTCCTCCCCGCCAAATCAGGACAGCGCCGGAAACTGATCGAGAGCGTGAAAGCCTCTCCGCGCACACAGGTGTTCTACGAAGCGCCACACCGGTTGCTGGAGACGCTGGCCGACGTAGTCGAAATCCTGGGAAACGACCGGCACGTGGTCGTAGCCCGCGAAGTAACGAAGCTGCATGAAGAATTTCTGCGGGGGCGGGCGGAAGAAATTCTCCAACAACTTAAAGCCCGAGGAGACGTCAAAGGCGAAATCACGTTGCTCATCGCCAAAGCCGAAGAGGGAACGGCTCCGACCGCACCCGAAGCCGTAAGCGTCGCCCAGCGCGTGCGCGAAATCATGGCCGAAGAAAGAGCCGACGAAAAAGCCGCGCTGAAAAAAGTAGCCAAAGAGCGCGGCATTGGGAAGAGCGAGGCGTATCGGGAATGGCAGCGCGGCAAGTAGCGTACGGCACATGCAAATCATCACGAACTACGTAGGCCCGGACGCATTCGTCCGGGCAGCCGAGTAAAGCTCGGCGGCCTCCGCTGTCAAAAGCTCACAAAACCGATGTTCAGATGTCACCGACAACACAATGCCATTTCTTCTAATGTCGAGTAGATGACGTTCTACCGGCGCAACCTGCCTCACCTGCAAAGAGAAGCGAAGCGGCACTTCGTCACGTTCGTCACCAAAGATCCACGGATCCTGCCGGAATGGGCGCGCGATATCGTGCTCGGATCTATCCGCCGCGATGACCCAATTCGATACGATTTGGACGTCTCAGTAGTCATGCCCGATCACGCCCACCTGATTCTCACGCCGGGAGTCGACGAGGTACGGCAGAGAGTGCTGCCATTGTTTGAAATCATGAAGGCGATCAAGGGAGCATCGGCACGCAAGATCAACCAGCGCATCCGGCGCCACGGTGCCATATGGCAAGAAGAATCGTTCGATCGGGTGTTGCGATCGGCCGAAGATACTGATGAAGAGCTCTTATATGTCCTCGAGAATCCGGTTCGAGGTGGACTAGTCAGCAGCTGGCAAGAATATCGATGGGCATGGCGTCGCCCCCTTCCAAATTCATACGAACTACCATCAACCGCGTAGCCCCGGATGCATTCGTCCGGGCAGCCGAGCAAAGCTCGGCTCTCTTGTTCATCTGTCGAGCCGAGACTTTCCCGGGGGCGGACGAATGCGAATGCGTCCGCCCCTACGTGAATCTTGCTGGCCTACTTCCTCGCCAATTCCTTCTTCACCGCCTCGCTAACCACCTTGCCATCCACCCGCATCCCCGCCGCCGCGAAGCGCGCCATGGCAGCTTTCATTACTGTCCCCATGTCTTTCATCGCCGGAGCAGGCGTCATCTCGGCAATGGCCGCGCGGACTCCGGCTACGATTTCCTCTCCGCCGGCCTCCTTGGGCAAGTAAGCCTCGATCAGCTTGATTTCGGCGGCTTCCTTGTCGGCCATCTCCTGGCGTCCGGCTTTGGTGAACTGCTCGACCGAGTCCTTGCGCTGTTTGATCAGCGTGGAGAGCACTTGCTGCGATTCCTTGTCGTCGAGCGGCGCCATCTTGTCGATCTCGCGGTTCTTGAGCGCAGTCTTGACCATGCGCAGCGTGGAGAGGCGGTGCTCTTCGCGAGCCTTCATGGCGGCGACAATGTCTTTCTGGATCTGATCGATGAGGGGCATGGCGAGATTATAGAACCTAATATTCTGAAAACACCCGCCACCTCCGCGTTTTTTGAGTTTGACGGGAGTGTCCTTGAAATCTAGAGTTGGTAACTTCAGCACCGGTTCTCTTGCCATCCATTAAACCAATGATTCTGCGCCTGGGATACGACATCGAGTTTGATCTCCCCGCTCCGGCGGCACTGGTTGCGTTGCTGAACGTGCATCCTTCACGAGTCGCCGATCTGCGGGCGCCCGATGAGTTGTGCGTATCTCCGGCGACGCCGGTGGAGAGTTTCATCGACAGTTTCGGAAATCGCTGCACCCGTTTCGTGGCGCAGCAGGGTGCACTCCACTTGGGCAACACGACTTTGATCTACGACCCGGGCATCCCCGATCTGGTCAATACCGCCGCCCGCGAAATTCCACCGCACGAATTGCCCCACGATGCTCTTCGGTATCTCTACAACAGCCGTTACTGCGAGGTCGACAGATTCTCGACGATTGCGTTGGAGTTGTTTGGTTCCGTGCCTCCAGGATGGTCGCGGGTGCAGGCGGTTTGTGACTGGGTACATGCAAAAGTCAGCTTCGGGTATCAATACGCCCGTCCCACGAAAAGCGCTTTGGACGTGTTTACCGAACGCTTCGGAGTCTGCCGGGATTTTCAGCATCTTGCGGTCACGCTGTGCCGCGCACTGAATATTCCGGCGCGCTACGCGACCGGATATTTAGGCGACATTGGCGTTCCAGCCGCTCCGGATCCGATGGACTTCAGCGCATGGTTTGAAGCCTATCTCGAAGATCGTTGGTGGACCTTCGATGCGCGGCATAACCACCCGCGTATAGGGCGGGTGCTCATGGCAACCGGACGCGACGCCTCCGACGTGGCCATCACAACATCGTTTGGGGTTGCCAACCTGAGGCAGTTCACCGTAGTAACCGAACAACAGCCCGTTTAGCAGGTTCGCTTGGTTCGTGTAGCGCGGACACTCCTGTCCGCGTACCTGCTTGAATCCGCTGCCGACGCGCACAAGGACTTCCGCGCTACACTGTTTTGCGAATCCGCGGTGTTCTACTATCCTGACTTTGGCTTTTCCGCGCCCCAGACTCCCATGCTTAAGAAAAACAGGCTCTTTACTCCCGGACCGACGCCGCTGCTGCCGCAAGCCCAAATGGCGATGGCATCCTACGGCGCGCATCATCGCACCGCCGATTTCCGTGCTCTGTTCACGCGCGTGCTCGCCGACG